>VFQO010002084.1_pt1 | contig 13134 bp, 15 predicted proteins | sample 3512331 | NCBI WGS metagenome assembly VFQO01 (sample SAMN10412371, study PRJNA504923) | tailings metagenome | isolation source: Replicate 3 from Balatoc abandoned mine | place: Philippines: Itogon, Benguet | collected 2017-08-28
CGGTGAGCGTGTTCTCCGGCGCCAGCGCGCGTGCACCGCGGTGACCCTGGAGGTCAAAGGCTTGTGCTGCACTCGCGCACGCCAGGCACAGCAACAGTGCGAGCGAGCGCAAGGCCAGGATGGCGCGGTTGTTCAGGGTTCGGGTCACGGGCAGGTCTCCAGACGGCCCTGCATTGTGTCGGCCCGTTCGCAACGCTTCAAGCGCGCACGGCCATGGCCTCGGGCAGCACGCGCGCCAGCCGCTCGCCGATGACCTGGGCGCGTTCGGTGCCTGCGCTGCGCTCGATCTCGGCCAGCATCTCGCGGCCGACAACCAGCATGCTGTCGGCATCGCGCGCCTCCCGCAGCGCCTCGCGCAATCGATCGGCGAATGCGCGATCGCGTGGGGCGAACATGCGCTCGGACAGATCGAACAGGAACATGCGTGCGCTGGCCAGCGAGCGCGGGCCGCTGAAGGTGTCGGCCGCGCCGAGCGGCGCGACCGGGCGGTCCTCGGCGAGGTAACCCCCGGCCAGCAGCGTTTCAACGATGGCGCGGCCCTCTCCCTCGAACAGCGCATGCAGCGAGGCGGTGGGCTTGCGGCCGTCGGCCACGAGCAGGATCGCGCGCTCGCGTTGGCCCAGGGTGCGTTGGCCGGGTTGCAACTCGAGACGGCCTTTGTCGGTCTTGATGAGCATGTGTTTCGCAGTCGTGCTTCGCAATCCGCAGCACTCTGCGCAGACCAGATGACGTTTGCGTGTCATGCGGCCATGAAAAAGCCGCCCGAAGGCGGCTGGCTTGCGATGGCGTGAACGAGGTCACATCCCCGCGCGCATTCGAAGTGCAGGGCCTGTGCCGCTGCGCGTCACATCCCTGCGTAGTTCGGCCCACCCCCGCCCTCGGGGGTCACCCACACGATGTTCTGCGTCGGGTCCTTGATGTCGCAGGTCTTGCAGTGCACGCAGTTCTGCGCGTTGATCTGCAGGCGGTCTTCGCCGGCGTCGGTCTTGACGAACTCGTACACGCCCGCCGGGCAGTAGCGGCTCTCGGGGCCGGCGTACTTTGCCAGGTTCACCTGCACCGGCACCGTGCTGTTCCTGAGCGTCAGGTGCGCGGGCTGGTTTTCCTCGTGGTTGGTGTTGGAGACGAACACGCTGGAGAGGCGGTCGAAGCTGATCACGCCGTCCGGCTTGGGATAGGCGATCTTCGGCATCTGGTCGGCCGGCTTCAGGTACACGTGGTCGGGCTGGTCGCGGTGCAGCGTCCAGGGCGGTGCGCTCACGCCCACCTTGGGCAGGAACCACTGCTCGATGCCGGTCATGAGTTTGCCCACGAGCTGGCCCTTCTTGAACCAGGCCTTGAAGTTGCGCGTCTGCCAGAGCTCCTCGTGCAGCCAGCTCTTCTCGAACGCGGCCGGGTAGGCGCTGAGTTCGTCGCTGCTTCGGCCGGCGGCCACCGCCTCGAAGGCGGCCTCGGCGCAGAGCATGCCGCTCTTGATGGCGGCGTGGCTGCCCTTGATGCGCGCGGCGTTGAGGTAGCCCGCATCGCAACCCACCAGGGCACCACCGGGGAACACGGTTTTGGGCAGGGCCTGCGGCGTGCCGTTGTTGATGGCCCGCGCGCCGTAGCCCAGGCGCTTGCCGCCCTCGATATGCGCCTTGATGGCCGGGTGCGTCTTCCAGCGCTGCATTTCCTCGAACGGCGACATCCAGGGGTTGGTGTAGTCCAGGCCGATCACGAAGCCCAGCGTGACCTTGTTGCCTTCGAGGTGGTACAGGAAGCCGCCGCCAAAGGTGTCGTCGGCGATCGGCCAGCCGGCGGTGTGCACCACCAGGCCAGGTCTGGCCTTGTCGGCCGGGATTTCCCAGAGTTCCTTGATGCCGATGGCGTAGCTCTGCGGGTCCTTGCCCTTGGTAAGGTCGAACTTCTCGATGAGTTGCTTGCCCAGGTGGCCGCGCGCGCCTTCGGCGAACACGGTGTACTTCGCGTGCAGTTCCATGCCGAGCTGGAAGCTGTCGGTGGGTTCACCGTCCTTGCCGACGCCCTGGTTGCCGGTGGCCACGCCCTTGACCGAGCCGTCGTCGTGGTACAGCACCTCGGCCGCGGTGAAGCCGGGGAAGATCTCCACGCCCAGCGCCTCGGCCTGCTCGGCCAGCCACTTGGTGACCGCGCCCAGGCTGATGACGTAGCAGCCGTCGTTGTGGAAGTTGCGCGGCATCAGGAAATCGGGCGTGCGGCTGGCACCGGTTTCGCTCAGCACCAGCAAGTCATCGCCGGTGACGGGCTGATTCAACGGGGCGCCGCGCTCCTTCCAGTCGGGGAAGAGTTCGTTGATGCCTCGCGGGTCCATCACCGCGCCGGAGAGGATGTGGGCCCCGGGTTCGGAGCCTTTCTCCAGAACACAGACGTTGATCTCGCTGCCCTTTTCGGCGGCCAGTTGCTTCAAGCGGATGGCGGTGGACAGGCCGGCCGGGCCGGCGCCGACCACGACCACGTCGTATTCCATGGCTTCGCGGGGGCCGAACTGGGCCAGGATCTCGTCATGCGTCATGGGGGGTCTCGCTGATAATGGTTGGCATGCCCCGGATGCCCGCCTTTGCGGCGGCACTCGTGTCCCGGGGCGGACCGCATTTTATGCGGCGACCGCACAAAATCGAACGATCGTTCGCAATTGGGGAGACAGACCCATGGCCTACACCATCGACCTCTCGGGCCGCGTGGCCTTGATCACCGGCGCTTCCAGCGGCCTCGGCGCGCAGTTCGCCAAGACGCTGGCGCGCGCCGGCGCGGCGGTGGTGCTGGCCAGCCGGCGCACCGATCGCCTCATGAACCTGCGCGCCCACATCGAGGCCGAAGGCGGCGCTGCGCACGTGGTGGCGCTTGACGTGACCGACCTGGCCTCGATCAAGGCCGCGATTGCCCACGCCGAAACCGAGGTGGGCGCCATCGACATCCTGATCAACAACTCGGGCGTGAGCATCACGCAGCGCCTGCAGGACGTGACCGAGGCCGATTTCGACTTCATCTTCGACACCAACACCAAGGGCGCCTTTTTCGTGGCGCAGGAGGTGGCCAAGCGCATGATGGCGCGCGCCAAGGGCGCGGCGCCGGGCAGCTGGGTGGGCGGGCGCATCGTCAACATTGCGTCGATGGCCGGGCTCAAGGTGCTGCCGCAGATCGGCGTGTACTGCATGAGCAAGGCGGCGGTGGTGCAGATGACCAAAGCCATGGCGGTGGAGTGGGGCCGCTTCGGCATCAACGTCAATGCCATTTGCCCGGGCTACATCGACACCGAGATCAACCACGCGCACTGGCAGACCGAACAAGGGCAGAAGCTGATCAACATGCTGCCACGCAAGCGCGTGGGCCAGCCGGCCGATCTGGATGCGGTGCTGGTGATGCTGTGCTCGAACGAAAGCCACTTCGTGAACGGCGCGGTCATCGCGGCCGACGACGGTTTCGGGGCCTGAATGACCGCGCTGGTGATGCAACGGCCCGGCGGGCCTTCGCCGGGCATGGTGACGGGTCTGGCCGCTGGTCTTGGGGCGGGCGCTTTCTGGGGAACCACCTTCATTGCGCCCCTCATCGTTCCCGAGTTCGGCTCGGTGGACCTGACCGTTGGCCGTTTCGTGGCCTGCGGCCTGTTCGCCGCGCTGCTGCTGGCCTGGGCCGCATGGCGTGGTGAAGCGCGCTGGCCCACGGCGGCGCAGGCACGCGCTGCGCTGGGGCTGAGCCTGCTTGGCTACACCGGCTACTACCTGCTGCTGGTGCTGGCCATCCAGGCCGCGGGTGCGGCCCTGCCAGTGCTCATCATCGGCACCATTCCGCTGTGGATCATGCTGCTGGGCAAGCCGCAGGGGCTGCGTTGGCGTTCGCTGTTGCCGGGCCTGGCGCTCACGGCCGCAGGTATCGCACTCATGATGCACGTCGGTGCCGACGCAGCGCATGGCGCGTCGGGGGTAACGGCTGCCGGCGGCCACCTCTGGCTCGGTGTCCTCTACGCCGCACTTGCCGCGGCCTCCTGGACAGCCTATGGCCTGCTCAATGCGCGCTGGCTGGCGCGCCACCCCGAGGTGAATTCCGCGCTGTGGGCCAACTGGCTCGGTGTGGCCGCTGGCCTGGGTGCATTGGGGATTGCCGCGGTGGCCGGCAGCCCGGTAAGCGAGTTGGTCGCGCAGCCGCGCTTTGGCCTGTTCGTTGCCGTGTGCGCGGTCACCGGTATCGGTGCGGCCTGGATCGCATCGGTGCTGTGGAACATGGCCAGCCGCCGCCTGAGCGCGAGCCTGGCGGGCCAGCTCATCGTGAGCGAGACCGTCTTCGGCCTGCTCTACACCTTTGTCTGGAACGGCCAATGGCCCGTGGCCCTGCAGTGGGCGGCGTGCGTGCTGTTCGTGCTGGGGATTCTTGCCTCCATCCGAGTCCACCGATGAAGTTCGAACTGCCCGAGAAGAAGAAACAGGTCTACCGCATGACCATCCCCATCCGCTGGGGTGACATGGACGCCATGGGCCACGTGAACAACACGGTGTACTTCCGCTACCTCGAGACCATCCGCATCGAGTGGATGCAGTCGATCGGTTGCCAGCCCGATCCGTCAGGCGAAGGGCCGGTGATCGTCAATGCCTTCTGCACCTTTCACAGGCAGCTCGAATACCCGGGCGACGTGATCGCCACCATGTACGTGAGCGATACCGGGCGCAGCAGCTTCGAGAGCTGGTGCACGCTCTCGAGGGCAGACGACCCCGACACTGTCTATGCCTCGGGCGGTGCCACCACCGTGTGGGTGAACTTTCCGCTGCAGAAGTCGGCGCCGATCCCGGACAGCCTTCGCCGGCACCTCGAGGCCTGAGGCGCCCCGGTCGCTTCAGGCCGCCGGCTTGGCCTTGGGCACGCGGCCCAGCAGATAGAACTCCGGGTTGGGCAGCATGCTGGTGACGTTGGCCATGCGGTTGGAGAGTCCGAAGAAGGCGGTGATGGCGGTGATGTCCCAGATGTCCTCGTCGTCGAAGCCGTGCGCGTGCAGCGCGTCCAGGTCGGCGTCTTCCACCTCGTGCGATTGCAGGCACACCTTCATCGCGAAGTCGAGCATGGCGCGCTGGCGCGGCGAGATGTCGGCCTTGCGGTGGTTTACCGACACCTGGTCGGCCACCAGCGGCTTTTTCTCGTAGATGCGCAGGATGGCACCGTGTGCGACCACGCAGTAGAGGCAATGGTTGGCCGCGCTGGTGGCGGTGACGATCATCTCGCGCTCGCCCTTGGTGAGGCTGCCAGTCTCTTTGAGCATGAGCGCGTCGTGGTAGGCGAAGAAGGCGCGCCACTCGGCGGGGCGGCGCGCCAACGCAAGGAACACGTTCGGGATGAAGCCGGATTTTTCCTGCACCTCCAGGATCCGGGTCTGGATGTCCTGCGGCAGCGTGTTGAGGTCGGGCAGGGGGTAGCGGGTCTTTTGCGGCATGGCGTGTCTCCTCGTGGGTCAGACGCGAAGTATCGGCGAGCCCTGCGGTATCGTTGCGACCCGTCCGCGACCCACTCCCTTCACCGACCATGAACCTGCCCGACGATCCCGATTTCCAGCGCGGCCTGGCCACGCGCACGCAAGTGATGGGCGAAGACTTCGTCAACAAGGCCTTTGCCGGCATGACGCCCTTTACTGAACCCATGCAGCACCACATCACGCGCCGCGCCTGGGGCGACGTGTGGCAGCGTGGCGTGCTCGACCTCAAGACGCGCAGCCTGATCACCGTGGCCATGCTGGCCGCGATGGGCAAACAGCACGAACTCAAGGGGCACGTGCGCGGTGCGCTCAACAACGGGGCTTCGGCCCAGGAATTGCAGGAGGTGTTGCTCCACCTGGCGGCCTACTGCGGCATTCCGGCGGCCGTGGAAGCGTTCCGCACGGCCGCCAGCGTGGTCGATGGCGAAGGCCAATGATTCTGTTCACTGCTATTGACGAGGAACCGACATGAAGCTGAACCTGTCCCGTCGCGCGGCCCTGGCCGCCGCCCTTGCACTGGCCGCCGGCCTCGCCCAAGCCCAGACCAGCATCCGCATCCTGGTGGGCTTCCCGCCTGGTGGGGGCACCGACGCCATCGCGCGCATCCTGGGAGAAAAGCTGCAGGCCGAGTTGGGCCAGCCGGTGGTGGTGGAGAACAAACCCGGCGCGGGCGGCCAGCTCGCGGGCCAGGCCCTCAAGGCCGCGGCGCCGGATGGCACCACCGTGTTCCTGAGCCACGACCACAGCGTGTCCATCCTGCCGCTGACCATGAAGAACCCGGGCTTCGACCCGGCGAAAGATTTCGTGCCCGTGGCCGGCTTTGCCACCTTCGTCAACGCCGTGGCGCTCTCGGGCGGCACGCCCGCGCGCGACTTCAAGGCCTGGATCGACGGCGTGAAGGCCACTGGCGGCAAGAGCACGGTGGGCATCCCCGCGCCGGCTTCCACACCGCAGTTCGCGGTGCAGTTCATCGGCAAGCAGTACGGGCTCGATCTCGTGGCCGCGCCCTACCGCGGCAGCGCGCCCATGATGGCCGACATGCTGGGCAACCAGATTCCGGCGGGCGTGGGTTCGGTGCCCGATTTCATCGAGAACCACAAGGCCGGCAAGCTGCGCGTGGTGGCCGTGATGGGCACCCAGCGCCAGGCCGCGCTGCCCGATGTGCCGACCTTCACCGAGCTCGGCATCAAGGGTTTCGAGGACGTACCGTACTACGGCCTGTTCGCCCCCGCCGGCACGCCAGCCGCGGCGGTGGACAAGCTCTCCGCCGCGCTGCAGAAGGTGATCGCAATGCCCGACGTGCGCGAGAAGCTCACGGCCATGGGCCTGACGGTGGGCCACATGAGCGGCACCGAATTTGGCCAACGCGAGGTCGCGTATCGCACGGTGTGGGCGCGCATCATCAAGGACAGCGGCTACCAGCCGCAGTGAGTCTCACCCCGCCATCAACCGATGCACCAGGTCCGGCGTGCTGTGCGCGCCGTACTTGCGCATCAGCCGCGCGCGGTGCACCTCTACCGTGCGGTGGCTGATGGCGAGCAGCTTGCCGATCTGTTTGCTGGTGAGCCCGTCCATGATGAGCGCGGCGACCTCGCGTTCGCGCGCGGTGAGTTCGGCGCGCACGGGGCGCGTGGAGCTCAGGTCCTCGAAACTCCAGATGCCGGCGGCATGGGGCTCGCTGCGGTCCACAGCGCGGCCGGTCACGTGACACCAGAAGGTTTCTCCGGCCTGGCGGCCACCCACCCGCTTCATGATGCGGTTGTCCGAGTACGTGCCGCTGCGCCCGAGCAGCGGCGTCATGCGCGCGCCCAGGCGCTCGTACTCGTCGGCGCTGGGGTAGAGGATCTGGAAGCTCTGGCCCACGAGCTGCTCGCGCGTGGCGCCGAACATCTCGCACAGGGCCTGGTTGCAGTCGACCATGGTGCGCTCGCGCGAGAGCGCCAGGCCCACGGGTGCCAGGTCGAAGGCCAGCCGGTAGTCGATGTCCATCATGGTTGGTCTTTACGAAATACTACGTAACTCGCTACGTAGTATCGTTGCGGTTTCTCCCAGCAAGCCAACCCGGAGGCAATCCCCGTGAACAAGATCTACCCCAGCGCGGCCGCCGCGCTCCAGGGCGTGGTCGCCGATGGCCAGCTCATGGCCGTGGGCGGTTTCGGCCTGTGCGGCATTCCCGAGGCGCTCATCGACGCGCTGCGCGACAGCGGCGTGAAGAACCTGACCGTCATCTCCAACAACGCCGGCGTGGACGGCTTCGGCCTCGGCAAGTTGCTCGAGACGCGCCAGATCAAGAAGATGATCAGCAGCTACGTGGGCGAGAACAAGGAGTTCGAGCGCCAGTACCTGGCGGGCGAGCTGGAACTGGAGTTCACGCCGCAGGGCACGCTGGCCGAGAAGCTGCGCGCCGGCGGTGCGGGCATTCCGGCCTTCTTCACCAAGACCGGTGTGGGTACCATCGTGGCCGAAGGCAAGGAGCTCCGCGAGTTCGACGGCGAGACTTATGTGATGGAGCGCTCGCTGGTGCCCGACGTGTCGCTGGTAAAGGCGCACCGCGCCGACAAGAGCGGCAACCTGCAATTCCGCTACACCGCGCGCAACTTCAACCCGGCCGTGGCCATGGCCGGCAAGGTCTGCATCGTGGAGGTGGAGGAGATCGTCGAGACCGGCGCCATCCACCCGGACGAGGTGCACCTGCCTGGCATCTACGTGCACCGCCTGGTGCTCAACGCCACGCCCGAGAAGCGGATCGAGAAACGCACGATCACGGAAAAGGCGGGCGTCTGAGCCCGCCGTGACCGAAAAAGCAGGAGAACATTCATGCCCTGGACCCAAGACCAGATGGCCGCGCGCGCGGCGCAAGAGCTCGAGGACGGCTTCTACGTCAACCTCGGCATCGGCATCCCCACCCTGGTGGCCAACCACACCGGCACCAAGGAGGTGTGGCTGCAGAGCGAGAACGGCATGCTGGGCATCGGCCCGTTCCCGACTGAAGACGCGGTGGACGCCGACCTCATCAACGCCGGCAAGCAGACGGTGACCACCATCAAGGGCAGCTCGATCTTCGGCAGCCACGACAGCTTCGCCATGATCCGTGGCGGCAAGATCAACCTGTCGATCCTGGGCGCCATGCAGGTCAGCGAGCATGGCGACCTGGCGAACTGGATGATCCCCGGCAAGATGGTCAAGGGCATGGGCGGTGCCATGGATCTGGTGGCCGGTGTCAAGCGTGTCATCGTGCTGATGGAGCACGTGGCCCGGAAGAAGGATGGCACCGAAGACCTGAAGATCCTGCCCAAGTGCACGTTGCCGCTCACCGGCGTGGGCGTGGTCGACCGTGTCATCACCGACCTGGGTGTGATGGACGTGACGCCTCAGGGCCTCAAGCTGATGGAGACCGCTCCTGGCGTCACCCGCGAGTTCATCCAGAGCAAGACCGGCGTCACGCTGCTCTGATCAACCCCGCCAGCCTGACTAGAATTCCTGTATCCAACGCCCGCCGCGTGCGGGCGTTTTCTTTTGTCACGCCAGAAATCCCTTGGAAGCCTTTCTCCTGTCCACCGGCATCGTCGCGCTCGCCGAAATGGGCGACAAGACGCAACTGCTCTCGCTCGTGCTCGCCGCGCGCTTCAAGAAGCCCTGGCCCATCGTCGCGGGCATCTTCGTCGCCACCATCCTGAACCACGCGCTTGCGGGCGCAGCCGGCGCCTGGGTGATGGCCGCCATCGGCCCGGACGTCATGCGCTGGGTGCTCGGGCTGTCGTTCATCGCCATGGGCGTGTGGATGCTGATCCCCGACAAGCTGGACGAGGGCGAAGTGAAACCGGTGCGCCGCATGGGCGTGTTCGCGGCCACTACCTGGGCGTTCTTCCTCGCAGAGATGGGCGACAAGACCCAACTGGCCACGGTGGCCCTGGGTGCGCAGTACGAACCGCTGTTTGCGGTGGTGATCGGCACCACGCTGGGCATGATGCTCGCGAACGCACCGGTGGTGTTCTTCGGCGATGCCATCACGCGGCGCGTACCTATCAAGGTGGTGCACCTGATTGCCGCGCTGATCTTCGTGGTGCTGGGGGTGCTGGCGTTGGTGGGCGTGGGCGCCGCCTTGCGCGATTGATGGCCCGCGGCGCCGCGAAGGTTGCCTCGGAAGGACTGAAGCTGTCGAAATTCTTGACAGCTCGAGCCTTCGGTTTTGTTATGTATTTGATTTGAAATGGTTTTTTCGCTGGCATCGATCGTGCTATCCCTTGGCAACTCTTAACTGTTTTCAGGAGCACTGCATGAAGCGACAACTCAAATCCCTGCTGGGTGGTCTCGCACTGAGCCTCGGCATGAGCACTGCCATGGCGGCGCCAGTGGCGCCCGCGACCACCGTCGGGTACGACATCGTCGCCACGGGTTCCTCGGTCACGGCCGCTTTCCTTTTCGCCAACGCCGGCGACGACAGCGATCTGCTCTTTCAGATCAACGTGGGCGGGCAGAGCTTCCTCTTCTCCAACAAAGGCGCCAACGCCACACCGGTGGGGGGCACGGTCGTCATCAATGGTTTGACCGCGGGCGACCTGCTGACGTTCACGCTCCAGAACCTCACGGTGCCCAATTCGTGGTCCACCGGTGTGGGCTCCACGAATGTCGCTTACATCACCACCAGCGATCCGAACGTGGTCGAAACCGCTCTGGCCCCGGGTGTGACGCTGATTGCGGCCGCCGAGACCGCGCTGAGCAGCCTGGCTGCGCTGGGCGATGTCACCGTGATCGCCTTTGAGGACCGTCCGCTGGCGGGTTCCGACAAGGACTTCAACGACCTGATCTTCGCCTTCTCCCAGACGGCACGCAAAGTGCCGGAGCCGGGTGCCCTGGCCCTGCTGGGCCTGGGTCTGGCGGGTCTGGCCGTCGTGCGCCGCCGTCGCGGCTGAAGCTGCCGAGCGCGCCGACCTCCGGTCACGCCAGAAGCAAAAAGGCCTGCACCATGTGCAGGCCTTTTTCGTTGTGTTGTCGAAGGTGATCTGGAGCGGGTGAAGGGAATCGAACCCTCGTATGAAGCTTGGGAAGCTGCCGTTCTACCATTGAACTACACCCGCATGAGCGTCGGAGTTTACGCGAAGGCAGACGTGAAAAAGGCCGGTCAATGTGACCGGCCTGTGTGGCAGAGAGGCAAGGCCTTTGTTCAGGCTTTGATTTGGCGACGGCGGGCGAGCCCCGCGGCCAGTGCCCCCAAGCCCAGCAGGGCCAGCGTGCCAGGTTCGGGCACCTGGAAGCCCCCATTCGAGATGGTCAGGCGAATCACCATGTCGTCGTGGTTGTCATCCGGGCCAGCACCGGTGTCGTCCAAGGCGATCAGCACCGTTTGACCTGAGGATGGCGTCGAGCCGTTGACAACATTGTCATCAAACGTGATGAAGTAATTGAGCAGATTGGTGACCGGGTCCTGGTTGCTACCGTTGGTCACGGACGCTGCGAGCGGATTCCCGGAACCCATGTTCGAGAAGAACGCGAAGTCGATGAGTCCTGGGTCCACCAGCACATCGACGGTGGATCCGGGGAGTGCACCGGTGTTGAAGCGCTCGGCTCCCTCGAGGTAGAAGCGGTTGGTGTACCCCGCCTCCTTGCCGATGAACTCGACAGTGATGGTGGTGGCAGCCCCGGCGATCAGGTAAAGGTTGGCACCAAACCATCCTTCCGCTATGCCGATCACATCATTGCTTGCCGGTGTGGTACCGACATAGGCAGCTTGCGCGGTGGTTGCGGCACATAGCGCCAGCCCCGCGGCCGCCAGCGCTTTCACAATCTTGCGTTTCATGGAGCCTCCAAAGATTTGACACAGGCGAATTGCCTGCCAACTCCATGCATCAGCTGTGCCTGCTCGGGGAATCCGTGAAAAATCAAACAGTTGGCACGATGGCGCGATCGGATACCCCCGTGGGTGTAAATCCTGCCGACAAAGCTGCGTTCAAAACCCCACCGCCTGTCCGTCCCGCCGCGAGTCGCTGGCAGCTACGTAGCCGTCCTCCAGGTCATCGCTCAAGCGCGCGATGAACTGGCCGCTGCCGAAGTCGAGGTAGCTGTCGGCCGCGGGTTCGAAGCGGTGGCCGAGGGCCTTGAGGCCTTCGCGCAGGGCGGGGGCCATGGTGGGTTCGAAGTCCACGTCCAGGCCCTGACCCCATTTCCAGCGCGGCGCGTCGCAGGCGGCTTGTGGCTGCTGGCCGTGAACCAGCATGCGCACGAGGGTCTGCACGTGGCCTTGCGGTTGCATGTTGGCGCCCATCACGCCAAAACCCATCACGGGTTGGCCGTCGCGGCTGAGGAAGCCCGGGATGATGGTGTGAAAGGGGCGCTTGCCGGGTGCCACCTGGTTGGGGTGACCGTCTTGCAGGGTGAAGCCGTGGCCGCGGTTCTGCAGGCTCACACCCCAGCCGGGCACCACCACGCCGCTGCCAAAGCCCAGGTAGTTGCTCTGGATGAAGCTCACCATGCGGCCTTGCGCGTCGGCCGTGGTGAGGTACACCGTGCCGCCCATCGGGGGCTTGCCCGGGCCGGGGTCGATGGCGCGCTTCGGGTCGATCCGGCGCGCACGTTCGCGCAGGTAGACGGGGTCCAGAAGGTCGGCGGCGCGCACCTCGGTCATGAAGCGTTCGTCGCCCACCCAGCGGTAGGTGTCGGCAAAGGCGAGCTTGATGGCCTCGATCTGCAGGTGTGTGCCTTCCACGCTGTCGGGCCCGAAGCGGCCGATGTCGAGCTGCTCGAGCATGCCCAGCGCCATCAGCGCGGCAATGCCCTGGCCGTTGGGCGGCAGCTCGTGCACGGTGTGGCCGGCGAAGGGCGTGGTGATGGTGTCGGTCCACAGCACCTCGTGCGCGGCCAGGTCGCTGGCGCGCAGCTGCGCGCCGTGCTCGCGGGCAAAGGCCTCGATGGCTTGTGCAATCTCACCGCGGTAGAAGGCCTCGCCGCGCGTCTCGGCGATCGCGCGCAGTGCACGGCCTGCCTCGGCGAACACGAAGCGCTCGCCAGGCAGCGGCGCGCGCCCGCGCGGCAGGAAGGCCTGTGCGAAGCCCGGCTTGTCGTGCAGCAGCGGCATGGCGCGCGCCCACTTGTCGGCAATCACCGGCGCCACGGCGTGGCCGCGCTCGGCCAGTTCGATGGCGGGCTCCATCAGGTCGGCAAAGGGCAGGGCGCCGAAGCGCTGTGACAACGCGGCCCAACCCGCCACGGCGCCGGGCACGGTCACGGCGTCGAAGCCGCGCAGCGGAATCTGGCCGTGCTTGTCGCGAAAGTACTCCGGGCTCCAGCCCGCGGGCGCCACGCCCGAGGAATTCATGCCCTGCAGTCGCTCGCCGTCCCACACGATGGCGAAGTTGTCGCTGCCCAGCCCGTTGGAGCAAGGCTCCACCACCGTGAGCGCAGCGGCCGCGGCCACCGCCGCGTCGATGGCGTTGCCGCCCTTGAGCAGCATGCGCAGCCCCGCCTGCGCAGCCAGCGGCTGCGAGGTGGCCACCACATTGCGCGCCATCAGCGGCGCACGCGAAACCGGGTAAGGGTTGTGCCAGTCCTTGAACATGCGCGACGTCACTTGAGCACGTCGCCGACGCACAGGTACTTGATCTCCACGTAATCGTCCATGCCGTGGTGCGAGCCCTCGCGGCCCAGGCCGGATTGCTTCACGCCAC
>VFQO010002086.1_pt1 | contig 13118 bp, 13 predicted proteins | sample 3512331 | NCBI WGS metagenome assembly VFQO01 (sample SAMN10412371, study PRJNA504923) | tailings metagenome | isolation source: Replicate 3 from Balatoc abandoned mine | place: Philippines: Itogon, Benguet | collected 2017-08-28
CGGCCCCTTCGTCTAGCGGTCAGGACGCGGCCCTCTCACGGCTGAAACACGGGTTCGATTCCCGTAGGGGTCACCAGCCGCCGCCATGGTGCGGGTCGGCAGCCACGATGTCAGCGCAGCCATCCCGCAGCTTTGGCCAAGGCCCGCGTTTTGGCGCAGTGTCGCTGACGCTGGTCATCGTCGAGGCGGGGCAGGACGCGGGCATAGCCACGCAGTTGCAGCGCGATGAGGTCGGGGGTGAGATCGGGAAGCTTGGCCGCGATCAGCGCCCGGATCGCCTTTTCATCGACCTGAAAGCCGCACAGATCCTGCGACGCGATGGCGAGGGTTGTGCCGTTAAGAATATCCTCTTCGCTGTAACGCGGCGGCCTTTCCGCTGCGGCGGGCGCGGCGGACAAGGCGACGATCCAAAAGGCGAGGCGAGCAGAGGCAGGGCGTGTGGGCATCGCGCATCGTCCCCGACACGGCTTTGCGGTGCAATCAGTGCCGTGCACCAGTGCATTTCAAATCGCTCCGGAACGGTGTCGTCGCCGATCCATCAGCGCTGGTCGCCACCGCGCGGCAGCGGCAGCACGGCCGGGTGAGCAATCTCGCAGGCCATATCCATCTGATCCTGCCCGACCCGATCGAGCGCGCGGCTTGTTTTCGGGCGCTGGCAGCCGACGGCAATCGCATCGTGCGCAGCTTTGCCTGCGCGTATGACTGGATCGACGCCGGGGCGGATCGCGACGGGTCCGGGACGATCCTGCTGTTTCACTGGTGCCAGCCGGGGCGCATCGACGGCGCCGCACTGCTCGAGCGGATTGGTCCCCGCCGCAACATCGTCCCTTTTGTCGCCGCCGAAAGCCTGAGTATCGCCGATGCGCGCGCGATCCTGCGCGGCGGGGCGCATGACCTGTTGCCCGCGCCGCTCGACCCGCGCGCCGTGCGGCGGGCCATCGATGCCGCGCAGAGCGATTGGCACCTTCGGCAAGCGGCGCAGGACCGGCACCGCGAGGCCGAGGCGCGGCTGGCCGGACTGACCCCGCGCGAGCGCAGCATCCTGAATGCGATCGCGGCGGGGCTGGGCAACAAGGCGATCGCTCGGCAGCTGGACCTGAGCCCGCGCACGGTCGAGGTTCACCGCGCCAATATCATGCGCCGCGCCGGGGCGGGCAACGTCGCCGAATTGCTGCGGTTGCAATTTACCGCCGAACAGGCGCGCGGCGCGGCGGGCAATCCGGTCCATTATGGCGCATGATCGGCCCGGCGTGCGGCCAGCATCGCGTCAAGCCGTCTATAAGGACAATGAACGGCGCACCGCCCCTGTGTTGGTCCCCATGGGCGCTGCCGTTTATCCGCAACGGGTCAACCCCACCTGACCCCGCGCAACCGACAGGGCCGGCAGAGGATGTTCCTTCCTCTGCCGGTTCTATCCGTTTCCGCCGCTACCGCCCGGTAACCATCGCGCGCTGATCGGCGCGGCCCATCGCGAGCAGGATCGGGTCGGCCGCCTGCCGTGCCGCGAAATCGCCCTTGCTGGTCAGTCCCTGCCAGGTGATGCCGATCAGCGATTGCGCGATCGCGCCGCCCAGCGTGTCGCCGGGGCCGGGCAGGATGATGACGTCGGGGGCAAATTCCTTGACCGCGACCTGTACCGACAGCGCGAAGTCGTAGGGCGCGAGGATCTGGTGGCCGAAGGTGTAATCCCACACCGCCGCCGGATCGCTGGCGAAGCGGCGCCAGACATGGCCGCGGCCGTCGATCATCGGGATTGTCGGAGCGCCGAACAGCGCGGGCGGCAGTTCGGCCCTGGCCTTGTCCGCGCTGCCGAACATCAGCGGGGTGTGAAACGGACCATGGCCCGCGAGGCGCAGCGGATCGCGCCCGGGCGTCGGCGGCGCTTCGGCGAGCAGCGCGGCGAGGCCGGCTTCATTGCCCGCGAACACGAGCATCCCGGCAAGGTCGATCGACAGCGCGAGGTCGTGATCGGCGCGCGTGTCGATGGCGGCGACCAGCGCGAATAGCGTTTCGCGCAGGCCCGGCACCGGGCGCCAGTGCTCATCAACGACTTGCAGCAAGATCTGTCCGCCGGGGCCGTGGGTCTGGCTGTTGAGACCCATGGCGTTCGCGATGCGGAAGCCATCCTCGACCGACACCGCGCCCCCCAAGGCCAACGCGCTGTACCAACCCATCGAATTGCCCGCGACCGCGACGACGTCATAGGCGTCGCGATCGATGCTGAGATAATCGAGTGCGGTCGCGGTGTAGATGAGCGGCGCCGCGACGTCGCCGCGCATGTGGGTCGCGACGCTGAAGCGGTCGGCGCCGTCGAGTTCGGTGACCGTCGGCTGGCCGCGGTCGCGGCGCTGCGCGTCGAAATTGGCGATGAGGTCCGCGAAGCGGGTGCCGTGGAGCCGCGCGATGCTGCCGAGTTCGCCCTTGCCATAGGTGCCGCGCCCCGGGGCGACGACGAGCGCGGTCTTGCGCGCGCTCATGCGAGCAGTTCCCGCGCCGCAGCGACAATCGAATCGCGGCTCGGCAGGGTCAGCGTTGCAGCGCGGCCCAGCGGAATGAAGCTGTCGTCGGCGGCAAGGCGCGCGACCCTCTTGTCCGGCGTGCGCTCGACGAAGGTCGCCATCAGCGCTTCGCTCTGCGAGCCGGTGATGCGGCATTCATCGACGATCAAGACGCGCGTTGCATCGCCGACCGCGGCGACGAGCTTGTCCTCATCGACCGGGCCGAGCCAGCGCAGGTCGATCACGCGCGCCTTGACGCCATCGGCGGCGAGCAATTTTTCGGCTTGGCGCGAAAGATAATATCCATTGCCATAGGTGACGATCGCCAGGTCGGTGCCGTCGCCGTGCACGCCGACGTCGCCGAAAGCGATCGGCGCACCCTCGCCCGGTGCCTCATACACGCTGGTCCACAGGCCATCGCCCTCTTCGTGAAGGTCGCGGGTCATGTAGAGCGCGATCGGTTCGACGAACACCACCACCCGCTGTTCCTCGCGCGCCAGCCGCACGCATTCGCGCAGCATCGCCACCGCGTCGCGGCCGTTCGACGGCACCGCGAGGATGACGCCGGGAATGTCGCGGAAGATCGCGAGGCTGTTGTCGTTGTGGAAATGGCCGCCGAAACCCTTCTGGTAACCGAGCCCCGCGATGCGGATCACCATCGGGTTGGTATATTGTCCGTCCGAGAAAAAGCTGAGCGTCGCCGCCTCGCCGCGAATCTGATCCTCGGCATTGTGGACATAGGCGAGGAACTGGATTTCCGGCATCGGCACGAAGCCGTTGTGCGCCATGCCGATCGCTAGGCCGAGGATCGCCTGTTCGTCGAGCAAGGTGTTGATCACGCGTGCCGACCCGAAGCGCTGATGCAGCTTCGCGGTGACATTATAGACCCCGCCCTTCGGCCCGACATCCTCGCCCATCACGGCGATTTCGGGATAGGCGAGCATCAGGTCGGCGAGCGCCCAGCTCAAGAGCCGCGCCATATGCTGCGGCTTGTCCATCGCGCCGACATCGCTGCCGAACATCGCGGTGCGATCCTCGTCGGACGGGGTGTTGGCGCGGGCAAGATCGCGTTTCGGCGGAACGATGCTCTGCATCACATGCGCCGGAGTGGTGATCTTGGGCCGCAGGATCGCGGCCTCGGCCTGGCGCGCGAGCGTGGCGCCGATGTCTTCATACGTCTCGGCGATCTCGGCAGAGGTCATCCACCCCTGCTCGGTCATCAGCGCCGCACTCTTGAGCAGCGGGTCGCGCGCTTCGTCGGCCTCGATCAGCGCCTTGGGCAGATAGGCGCCCTGCACGTCCGACCCGGCGTGGCCGTAGAGACGGACGGTCGCCATATGCAGGAACACCGGTTTGCGCGTCCGGCGCGCATAATCGGCGGCTTCCTTTGCCCCGGCATAGGCCGCGGCGAGGTCGGTGCCGTCGCACTGGATATAATGCAGCCCGGCGCGGTGGCGGAACTGCGCCTCGATCCAGCCCGTCGGCGTGCGCGTCGAAATGCCGATGCCATTGTCCTCGCAGAGGAAAATGAGTGGCATCGGCGAGCCCTGGAACGCCGCCCAGCCCGCAGTGTTGAACGCGCCTTGCGCGGTCGAATGGTTCGCCGACGCATCGCCGAAGCTGGTCAGCACGACGGCGTCGTCGGGGAGCGGCAGATCCTTCATCCCCTGCCGCCGCGCGATGCCGATCGAAAAGGCCGCGCCGACCGCTTTCGGCAGGTGCGAGGCGATCGTCGAGGTCTGCGGCGGAATGTTGAGCGGTTTCGAGCCGATCACCTTGTGACGCCCGCCCGAAATCGGGTCTTCGCTCGATGCCGCGAAGCTCAGCAACATATCCCAGGTCGGAGTGCCGCTCGGCAGCTGTCGCGCGCGGTGCAGCTGGAAGGCGTTCGAGCGGTAATGGAGGAACGCCATATCGGTGACGCGCAGCGCCGCGGCGACCGCCGCATTGCCCTCGTGCCCCGACGATCCGATCGTATAGAAACCCTCGCCCCGCGCCTGCAAATGGCGCGACAGCCGGTCCATCTGGCGGCTGGTCAGCTGCGACAGAAAAATATCGGTGGCTTGCGGGCGCGACAGGCCGATCGCGGCGGGATCGGGCGCATCGCCGCGGTCGGGCAAGCGGCCGTTCGCCAGCGCGGCGAGGAATTTTTCATGTACTGCCTGCGCCGCGTCCACCGACATCCTCCCATTCGGGTCTGCCGGTTCTGGCAGCTGGCTACCCGCGCAACCATCGGACCCATGCGTCCGCGCGCTATAACGGGGCAGACCGGTGCGCAAGCATCTCTTGCCTTGGCGCGCCGCCTCGCGCTACCACCGGTTCCGATGAACGACCGGGGCGGAACCATAATTTCAACATGATATCGCTGTGGATCGCCCAGGCATCGGCAGCCGCCGACACGTCCGACCGAGGGTGGCTGATCGATCCCGAGCTGGTCGATCCGGCCTATAGCCAGACGATCGCGGGCGGCGAGATCCAGACCGGTTTTCCGCCCCCCGAATTGCCGACGCCGCCCCCCGAATGGCTGAAATCGCTGTTCGAAGCCATCGCCAGCTTTTTTCAGTGGAGCGCCCCTGCCGCCAAGCCGTTGCTGTGGCTGTTTGTCGCGCTGGTGGCGCTGTTCCTGCTCTATCATTTCGTCCCCGCCTTTGCGCGGTGGGTCGATAACCTGCCGTTCCGCCGCGGCGCGGGCGATGACCATGCGGCGGACGACGTCGGGCAGGCCGAAGCGGGAGCGGCGCGCGCGCTGCTTGTCGAAGCGGACGCGCTGGCCGCCGCCGGACGTTTTGGCGAAGCGGTACACCTGCTCCTCTATCGCAGCGTCGAGGACATCGAGGGTCGCCGTCCCGGGCTGGTCAAACCCGCGATGACGTCGCGCGATCTGGCCGAGGCGCGCGACCTGCCGGCGGTGGCGCAAGGCGCCTTCAGCCGTATCGCGCGCGCAGTCGAAATCAGCCTGTTCGGTGGCCGCTCGATCGACGCGGGTGCGTGGGAGCAGTGCCGCGCCGCCTATGCCGAGCTGACGGTGCCCAAGAATTGGGCGCGAGCATGAGCGGGGGCACGGCGAGCGATGGCGGCTTCAACCCGCGGCTGATCGGCGGCGTCGTTGCCATTGGCATCGTCGCGTTTATCGCGCTCTGGGCGCTGATCGCGCTTGGCCCGCAGCTGAGCAGCGGCAATGACGGCGGCGGCCACGCGCTGTCGAAGGCCGCGCCGGGCTATGCCGGGATCGTCGACCTGCTCGAACGCAGCGACGCGCTGGTCGATCTGCGGCGCAGCGAAGAAGCGCCCGAATATGACGAAGATTGGCGCGAACTGCTCGTGTTGACCCCGACCCACCAGACCAAGCCCGACGATCTGGCGCGGGTGATCAAGGGCAACCGCGGCGGGCCGATCCTGATCGTGCTGCCGAAATGGCAGACCGCAAGGCATCCGCAAAAGGCGGGCTGGTCGGGCAACGCCGCCCCCAATAGCCCGTCGCCCAAATTGCTGCCGCCGACCATCGGCACGATCGACAAGATCACTAGCGAGCCGCATGCGCGCGGCGCCACCGCGACGGGCTTTGTTGGCGGGCGCAACGTCGCGCTGCCGCTGCGCGGATTGCGCGCGCAGGTCATGACGTCCGACGGCTTCGAAACGATGATCGGTTTCCCGCACGGCGGCGCGCTGCTCGCCAAGCGCACCCGCGACGACGTCTACATCCTGTCCGACCCCGACTTCATCAATAATCTGGCCTTTGCGAGCCGCGATCGCGCCCGCGCCGCGGCGATGCTGATCGACGCCGTGGCCGAGGATGCCGACGCCGACGGACTGGCGTTCGACCTGACGCTCAACGGCTTTGGCAGCCAGCGCTCGCTTCTGCGCTTTGCCTTTGTGCCGCCGTTCATCGGCATCACCCTGTGCCTGATCGCCGCCGGATTGCTCGCGCTGTGGCAGGCGTGGATGCGCTTCGGCCCGGCGCTGAAACCGGCGCGCGCGATCGCGGTGTCGAAAGCGGCGCTGATCGCCAACAGCGCCGACCTGATCAAACAGGCGCGGCGCGAACTCGACGGCGCCGACGCCTATGTTCGCAGCCAGCGCAGCGCGATCGCGCGGCGGCTGCACGCGCCCGGCGGGCTCGACGAGGCGGCGACCGATCGCTGGATCGACAAGCATCTGCGCGGCGGCAGCGAAACATTCTCGGCGCTGGCGCGGCGGTTGCCGCTGGCGCGCAACACCCACGAGTTTCTGGCAGACGCACAGGCGCTGCACGACATCAGGAAGGATTTACTGCGTGACAGCTGACCCCATCGCCCAGAATGTCGCAAGCGTCCAGGCGCTCGGCGCCGCGATCGAGGCCGAGGTTGCCAAGGCCGTGTTCGGCCAAGGTCCGCTGACCCGAATGGTGACGATCGCGTTGCTCGCGGGCGGTCACGTCCTGCTCGAAGGCCCGCCGGGAACCGCCAAGACGCTGCTGGCGCAGGCGTTCGCGCGCGCCACCGGGCTCGCGTTCGGGCGCATCCAGTTTACCCCCGACCTGATGCCCGGCGATATATTGGGGTCGAACCTGTTCAATTTCCAGACGTCGAGCTTTACCCTGACCAAGGGGCCGATCTTCACCGAACTGCTGCTCGCCGACGAAATCAACCGCACCCCGCCGAAGACGCAGGCGGCGCTGCTGGAAGCGATGCAGGAGCGCCGCGTGACGATCAACGGCGAAGCGCATGCGATGAGCCCGCGCTTCACCGTGCTCGCGACGCAGAACCCGATCGAACAACAGGGCGTCTATCCGCTGCCCGAGGCGCAGCTCGATCGCTTCCTGTTCAAGCTGGTCGTCGATTATCCCGCCGCCGACGAGGAACGGCGCATCGTCGCCGACCATGGCGGTCGCTTCAAAAGCCCCGCGGTCGGCGATTTCGGGGTGACCGAGGTCGCCAATGCTCAGGCGATCGCGGCGGCGATCGACACGATCGCGACGGTCCGGCTGGCCGATGAGATCGTCGACTATATCGTCCGTCTGGTCCGTGCGACACGCGAGAGCGCCGATCTGGAGTGCGGCGCCAGTCCCCGCGCCGCGACGTCGCTGGCGCGCGCCGCCTGCGCCGCGGCGGCGCTCGACGGGCGCGACTATGTGATCCCCGATGACATTCAGCGGCTCGCTGCGGGCGTGCTGCGTCACCGCGTCATCCTGTCGGCGGCCGCCGAGATCGAGGGCCGCAACGTCGAACAGGTCGTCGCCGCACTGCTCGACCGCGAGGAAGTGCCGCGGTGATCTACCCCACCCGCCGGGCCGTTTATCTGCTGCTGCTCGGTGCCCCGATGGCGCTCGCGCTGGGGCTGGTGCGGCCCGAATTGTGGCTGGTTGCGCCCGGATGGATCGCGGTGGTTGCCGCGTGCCTCATCCTCGACGCGATCGCCGGGGCCCATCCGCGCCGTCTGGCACTCGACGCGCGCTTTCCGCATCAGGTCGGGGTCGGCGACCTGTTCGACCTGTCGCTGATCGCGCGCGGCGGCGCGGTGCCGCCGCGCGCCGAACTCGCGCTGGCGCTCGACGAGCGGCTGGCCGAGGGCGGCCGACTGGCGGATGATCTTCGCCGCGCGGCGGGCGGCGACGCGCTCGTCCGCACCCTGTCGCTCACCGCGTCGCGGCGCGGGCAGGCGCTGATCGAGGCGCTGTGGATCCGCTGGGCCGGACCGCTCGGGCTCGTCTGGAAACAGCGCAAGTTCAGGGTCGGCGGCACGATCAGCGTCGTCCCCAGCCTGCGCGCGGTGACCGAGGAAGGCAGCCGATTGTTCCAGCGCGACAGCTGGTTCGGCCTCCGCCAGCAACGGCTGCGCGGCGAAGGCACCGAGTTCGAGGCGCTGGCCGAATATCAGCCGGGGATGGACCGCCGCGCGATCGACTGGAACGCGTCGGCGCGCCACGTCAAACTGCTGGCCAAGGAATATCGCGTCGAGCGCGACAACCGCGTCGTGCTGGCGATCGACAGCGGGCGCACAATGGCCGAGCCCGTCGGCGGCATGCCGCGCGTCGACCGCGCCGTATCGGCGGCGTTGCTGCTCGCCTATGTCGGGTTGAAGCTCAATGACCGGATCAGCCTGTTTTCCTTCGCGGCCAAGCCGCAGGCACTGACCCCCGCCTATATGCACACCCAGGATTTCCCGGCCCTGCAGCGCGCCGCCAGCCTGATCGACTATGCCCATGTCGAAAGCAATTTCACCCTCGCACTGACGACGCTCGGCGCGCAGCTCAACCGCCGCTCGCTGATCATCCTGTTCACCGAATTCACCGATGCGACCAGCGCCGACCTGATGATCCGCGCCGCCGGACGGCTGGTGAAGAAGCACCGCCTGCTGTTCGTCGTCATCAAGGACGAAGAGGTCGAAAGCGAGGAGCGCCGCCGCCCCGAAGCGGGCGCCGACGTCACCCGGTCGAATGTCGCCGCGGCGATGCTGCGCGACCGCCAGCTGGTGATCGCGCGGCTCCAGCGGCTGGGCGCCCATGTCGTCGAAGTGCCCGCCGATGCGATGGGCGCCAGCGCCGTCGAGGCCTATCTGGGCATCAAGCGGGCGGGCACATTATGATCGCCGCCACCCCCACCACGCGCGCGCTCGACGCCCCCAGCTTTTCGACCAGCCGCTTTCGCGCCGAACGCGAAGCCGACTGGATCGCGTTCGACCTGTTGCTGACGACGCTGGAAAAAAAGGGCGCCAAGGCGCTGACCAGCGACGAGCTGTTGCAGCTGCCGTTGCTCTATCGCGCGACCCTGTCGTCGCTGTCGATCGCGCGCGCGACCAGCCTCGACAAAGCCCTGCTCGATCATCTCGAGGCGCTGTCGATCCGCGGCTATTTCCTGGTTTACGGCGTGCGCGAGACGCGGCTTAACCGTCTGCGGCGCTTTTTTCTCTACGATTGGCCCGCGGCGGTGCGGTCGGTGTGGAAAGAGACGATCATCATCGCGCTGATCATCCTGTTGGGGGCGCTGACCAGCTATTCGCTCGTGGCCAGCAACCCTGAATGGTATTTCAACTTCGTGCCCGAAGACATGGCGGGCGGGCGCGATCCGCGCGCGAGCAAGGAATTTCTCCAATCGACACTGGGGCATGGCAAGGCGGCGGCGGACGATAGCGAAAGCGGTCTCCACGTCTTTGCGACCTATCTCTTCACCCACAACAGCCGGGTGTCGATCCTGTCCTTTGCGCTCGGCTTTGCCTTTGGCGTGCCCACGATGATGCTCGAATATTATCAGGGTATCGGACTGGGTGCGATGATCGCGGTGTTCGCGGGCAAGGGGCTGGGCTTTGATTTTGGCGGCTGGCTGTTCATCCACGGCACCACCGAACTGTTCGCGGCGGCGCTGTCGGGCGCCGCGGGGCTCCGGATCGGGAGCGCGGTCGTCTTTCCCGGCGCCAAGGGCCGGTTGCAGGCCGCCGCCGATGCCGGGCGGACCGCGGGCAAGGTGATGGTCGGGGTCATCTTGATGCTGTTCGTCGCGGGACTGCTTGAAGGATTCGGGCGCCAGCTGATCACCGACACGATGCTGCGCTATGCGATCGGGTCGCTGATGCTGCTCGCCTGGATCGCCTATTATTACATCCCGCGGCGCGAGGACGTCGCATGACCGCCGCCGCCGCCAATGCCCGAAACCGTGCATCCGACGCCAAGAAGATCCGCCAGTTCATCACCCCCGAAGGCGTCGATCTGGAATTGAAGATCGCCAGCTCGGGGCTGCGGTTCGGCGCTCTGATGATCGACCTGGGGATCATTCTGATCGCGCTGATCCTGTTCACCCTGCTCGTCGCATGGTTTGCTCCGGCGGCGGGGGGCGACATCAGCACGATCGTCCGGATGCTCGGCTTTTTCATCCTGCGAACCTTCTGGTTCATCGGCTTCGAGCTTGGCTCGCGCGCCGCGACGCCGGGCAAGCGGCTGATGGGGATCCGCGTCGTCGCGCGAGACGGCGGCCGGCTGACCGCCGACGCGGTGGTGGCGCGCAATCTGATCCGCGAGCTGGAGCTGTTCCTGCCGCTGATGATGCTGGGGGTTAGCGCCGCCGAGGATATGGCATCGACCTGGACCATCGTCGCCGGGGTGGCATGGTCGCTGACATTGAGCCTGTTCCTGCTGTTCAATCGCGACCGGATGCGCATGGGCGATCTGATCGCCGGCACCTGGGTGGTGATGGCGCGCCGCGCCAAGCTGGACGCCGACATCGCGGTCGATGCGGCGGGTGAGGCGATGACGTTCAGCGAGGCCGAACTCGCGGTCTACGGCATTTTCGAACTGCAGGAGCTCGAACGGGTGTTGCGCGGCCGCGACCCGCGCGCCATGCGCGAGGTTGCCGACGCGATCCGCGGCAAGATCGGCCGCCCGGTCGCCGAAGAGGATGACGTCTTCCTGCTGAGCTATTATCGCCAGCTCAAATCCCGGCTTGAACGCAAATTGCTGTTCGGCAAACGGCGAGAGGATAAATATGCCAGTGACTGACCCGCTGTCCGTAACCGCCGCGCTGCACCAGCGGCGATCGGTGCGCAAATTCACCGACAGGCCCGTCGATCCCGCGCTGCTCCGCGACATTTTTGCCGCGGCGCAGCGCGCGCCGTCGGGCGGCAATCTGCAGCCGTGGCAGGCGACGGTGCTGACCGGCGAACCGTGGCAGGCGGTGAAGGACGCGGTCGCGGCGCGCCTCGCCATGGGGCGCGAGGGGTATCAGCCCGAATATGATATCTATCCCAAGGGTCTGACCGATCCGTGGGAAGCGCGGCGGTTCGGGGTCGGCGAGGGGCTGTATGCCGCGCTCGGCATCCCGCGCGAAAACAAGGCGGGGCGGCTGGCTCAGTTCGTGGAGAATTACCGGGGTTTCGGCGCACCGGTGATGCTTTTCCTCCACTGCTCGCGCATCATGGGGCCGCCGCAATGGTCGGACATGGGCATGTGGCTGCAATCGGTGATGCTGCTGCTCGTCGAAGCGGGCCTCGCCAGCTGCCCGCAGGAATGCTGGGCGATGTATGGCCAGACGGTGCGGCAGGCGCTGGCGCTCGGCGACGACCAGATTTTGTTCACCGGCCTGGCGATCGGTTATGCCGACGAAGGTGCTGCGGTGAACCAGTGGCCGGTGCCGCGCGTAGGACTGGACGAAGTGATCGATTGGCAGGGATTTTGAGTATGAAGCGGCAAACGATGTGGACCCGATATGGGCTGATGGTGCCGCTGTTGCTGGCGATCGCCGGTTGCGCCGCGGTGCCGACGCCCGCGCCGCCCCCGCCCCGCCCCGCTCCGGTCGCTGCTGCGCCGACCCCCGCGCCGCTGCCGACCCCGACCCGCGGCTGGGAGGAACGTGCCGTCGATGCGGGTAGCTGGCGTTATGATGCGGGCAACCGCGCGGCGGCCTTCGTCCCGACCGGCAGCGCCAATCCGCTGCTCACCATGACGTGCAACGGCAGCGCGATCCGCCTGACGTCGGCGCTGGCCGGCGCGGTCAGCCTGCGCACCAGCGCCGGGACCGACCAGATCCGCTTTGACGGCGGTAGCGCGACGCTACCCAGCCGCGATCCCCGGCTCGACCGCATCGCGTTCAGCCGCGGTCGCTTCGCACTGGAAACGCCGGGCGGCGGTGCGCTGACGCTGCCGGTGCAGGCAGAGATCGGTCGCGTGATCGAGGATTGCCGGTAACGATGGTCGCCCCCGCGAAGGCGGGGGGCCGTTTGAATCTTAACCGCCCAGCTGAACCGTGCCGCCCCTGATCCAGCCCCAGCGGCACGGACCCTGATATTCGCGAGCGTTGCGGACCGATTTGCCGACCCCGCACATATCGGGATCGGTCCCCGGAGCGGCAAAGACGATGCCGAACCAGGCGTCGTTCTCGGCCGCCTCGCACAGCGACACATTGGCGCCGCCCGCGAGCTTCGCCTTGACCGCGCGCGTTTCGCCCGGCGCCCAGAACACGTCGGTGCCGCCGGGCTTGACCCGGCTGATGCTGGAACAGGCGGGCAGGCTGGGGCCTTCGGTGCCGATCATCACCGCGCGGGTCGCGAGCGGCTCGCCCGCGACGGCGGGGGCGTTATCGGCGGGCGGCGCGGGCTGGCTGCACGCGGCAAGGGGCAATGACAGCACGGCAATCGACGACAGCAACAGGCGAGGGGGGAAGAAGGTTTTCATGCCCCGAATCTAGCCGCCGCAGACGGACCATGCAACGCTCGTCGCGAAAGCGCCAAGACCCGCATTTTCGCTTGGGTTTTAGCGCCTCTGACCCTATATAATCGCTATGACGGACACCCCAGAAAATATCGCGCCAAGCGCCAACACCAACCTGCCCAATGCCAACACCTATGGCGCCGATTCGATCAAGGTTCTCAAGGGCCTGGATGCGGTTCGCAAGCGCCCGGGCATGTATATCGGCGACACCGACGACGGGTCGGGGCTGCATCACATGGTGTTCGAAGTCAGTGACAACGCGATCGACGAGGCGCTCGCGGGTCACTGCGACCTTGTCCTGATCACCCTTAACAGCGACGGATCGGTCAGCGTCGAGGACAATGGCCGCGGCATTCCGACCGGCATCCACGCCGAAGAGGGCATCTCGGCAGCCGAGGTCATCATGACCCAGCTCCACGCCGGCGGGAAGTTCGAGAACACCAGCG
>VFQO010002088.1_pt1 | contig 13098 bp, 12 predicted proteins | sample 3512331 | NCBI WGS metagenome assembly VFQO01 (sample SAMN10412371, study PRJNA504923) | tailings metagenome | isolation source: Replicate 3 from Balatoc abandoned mine | place: Philippines: Itogon, Benguet | collected 2017-08-28
TGGTGAAGCTGTCGGTCACCTCAACCGTGCCCGCCGCCGCCACCCGGCCCACATCGTTGCGCCCGAGATCGAGCAGCATCAGGTGTTCGGCGCGTTCCTTGGGATCGGCGAGCAGGCTGGCTTCGTTGGCGATATCCTCCTCGCGCGTGGCTCCGCGCGGGCGGGTTCCGGCGATCGGGCGGATGGTGACTTCACCCTCTCTCACCCGCACGAGAATTTCCGGGCTGGAGCCGACCAGCGCAAAGCCCGGCAGATCGAGGAAGTAGAGGAAGGGCGAGGGGTTCACGCGCCTCAGCGCCCGGTAGAGCGCCAGCGGGGGCAGCGGGAAGGGGCAGGTGAAGCGCTGCGCCAGAACCACCTGGAAGATGTCGCCGGCAAGGATGTAATCCTTGGCGCGCAGGGCCATCGCCTTGTAGTCGTCCGGCGCGATCACCGGGGCGAGATCGGGCAGTGCATCGGGCAGGGCGGCATGATCGCCAGCGGGCGCGGGCTGGGCCAGCTGGCTCAGCGTGGCATCGATCCGCTCGCCCGCGCGCTCTACCGCGGCTTGCGGGTTGTCCGCCTGCCAGATCGGCGCAATCGCGAACAGCGCGTTGGTGAGGCCGTCGAACACGAGGATGACCGTGGGCCGCACGAACAGCATGTCGGGCAGATCGAGCGGGCTGTCGGCCGCGCGCGGCAGGCGTTCGACAAGGCCGATGGTCTCGTAGCCGAGATAGCCGACAAGGCAGGCGAGCGCCGGGGGCAGCCCTTCGGGCATTGGATCGACGCGGCAGGCCGCAGCCAGCGCACGCAGTTCGGCCAGCGCGTCGCCGTCGCACGGGATAAAGGCCTCGCGGTTCTGCCGCCACTCGCGGTTGATCGCGGCGGCGTTGCCTTTGGCGCGGAACACCAGATCGGGATCGAGCCCGAGCAAGCTGTAACGCCCGCGGACTTCGCCGCCTTCAACCGATTCCAGCAGGAAATCACCGCGCCCGGGCACGATCAGCCGCCGCGCCGCGCCCACCGGCGTGTCGCTGTCGGCGATGATCCGCCGCCATACCAGCGCGGGCTTGCCGGCGGCGAGCAGGGCGGTGGCAGCGGCGGCGTTTTCGGGCAGGCCGGGGGCAGGCGTGGTCACGTGGCGTCGAGACCCCGCGCTCACTGCTCGCCGGCGAGCTGCTTGCGCACCGCTTCGATCGCCGCGTCATTGCGGGTCGTGCCGAGTTCCTTGCGCATCGCAGCGGCGGCCTGACGGCGATATTCCTCGGTCAGGGTCGGGGCGAGCTGGGCACGGGTCTGCTCGAGCAGGCCGGGCGCCTTGTCGACCGGATCGGTGGCAATCTCGTCGAGGGCGACGACATACCAGCCGAGATTGCGCGGCCCTTCGAGCACCTTCACCGAGCCTTCGGCCATCGAGAACATCAGCACCAGCGGCGGCGGGACATTGGCCCCCTGACGGGCCAGCAGCGCGCGGCGTTCGAGGTTGATCGGTTCAAGCTCGTAGGGCTTGCCCTCGGCCGCGAGCGCGGCGGCGAGCGTGGTCTTGCCGCGCACCTTGGCGGTGATCCGGTCAGCCGCGGCGCGGGCCAGCTTGGCCCCCTGCGCGCGGCGCCAGGCGGCCTCGGCCTCGGCCTTGACTTCGGCCAGCGGCGGGGCCGCGGCTTCGTCGACGCGGGCGACCTCGAAGATCACGAACTGCTTGCCGGGGACGACTTCGGCCAGCTGCGGCTCGCTCTCCTCCATCTGGAACGCGGTGCTCAGCACCGGGGCGAGCTGCGGCACGATCTGCACCTCGGGCCGACCGAACGCCTGCCCGTTGGCGAGCAGCGCGGGCGTGGTCTCGACCTTGAGCCCATAGGCCTTGGCGACTTCGGCCAGCGCGGTGCCGGTGTCGATCTCGCCTTCGATTTCGGCGATCAGATCGGCAGCGGCCGCAGCGCGCTTTTCGGTGGCAAGCTGTTCGGCGATCGTTCCGCGCACATCGGCCAGGCTGCGCGCCGGAATGCGCTCGATCTTGTCGACCCGTGCGACATACCAGCCGAGCGTGCCCTTGGCCGGTTCGACCACGCCGGCTTCGGCAGCCTTGAAAGCCTGTTCGGCAAAGGCGAAGCTGGTGGCGCTCGACATTTCCTCACGGGTGCGCAGTTCGGCGGGCGAGGCGCTGAACCCGGCGGCGCGAGCGGCGGCTTCCAGCGACGTGCCGCCGCGGATCTTGGCGGCCAGTGCCTTGGCGGCGTCCTGGGTGGGGACAACGAACGCGGTCACCGCACGCCGCTCACGCGCCTGATATTGCGCCGCGTCACGCTTGTAGCGGGCCGCGATCTCGGCCTCGGTCGGGGTGGCATCGACCTTCAGCGTGTCGTCGCCGAACACCGCAAAGCGCAGCGTGCGCCGCTCCGGGCGGATGAACTGGGTGCGGTTGGCGCCGTACCATTCGGTCAGCTGCGCCTCGGTCGGGCCGCTGGCGGGGGCAAAGGCACTGCTGGGGATCAGCGCGATGTTGCCGACCCGCCGTTCGAGCACGAGCGCGGCATATTGGCGCGCGATCTTTTCCGGCATCTGCGGCGCGAGCAGCGCCGGGCGCAGCAGCTGATCTTCGAGCAGGCCGTTGCGCAGGTCCTCGCGGAACACCGCATCGGTCAGCCCGCGCTGGCGCAGCGCGGCAAGGTAGGTCTGTTCGTCGAACTCACCCGCGAGCGAGCGGAACGCCTGGATCTGGAGAATCTCGCTGTTGACGAGGTTGTCACCCGCCCTGAGCCCGTATTTCTCGGCATACCCGCCGATCGCGAAGCGATCGATCAGCTGGCGCATCACTTCGTCGAGCGCGCCGGCCTCGATGAATTCGGGCATGGTCAGCGTCGGGTTTTGCTGGCGCACCTGATCGAGCGCGTTGTTGGCCGCCGTCACCAGATCGGAATTGGCGATCTTCTCGTCACCCACCACCGCGACATTGTCGGAGCCCGATACCCCGCCGACGCTGGTGCCGCTGATATCGGCCGCGACGAAGGCCAGCGCCATCAGCACCAGGAAGCCGAGGAAAATCGGCAACCCGATCTTGGACTGGAAGAAGCGGCGGAAGAAGCTGAGCATTGCTGGCGGAACCCTGACGGTGAAAACTGGCTGCTGGCAGGAGCCGCCGAGCGGCCCGTGCGCGCCGCGAGCAAATCCGGCGCGAGGGCGCTTTATCGGCCCTGAGACCGCGCGGCAACAGGTCTGCGGGTCTTTTCTTGATTGCGGCAGGGGGCTTTTGACTGCGTGAACATCCTCGGCTAGCGGACGCGGCCCCGAGCCCCTAAAGGCGCGCCGGGAATCGGCTATCCCTCTCTCAAGGTGCAGGACACAAACATGGCTCGCCGGCCCTATATTGTCGGAAACTGGAAGATGCACGGCACCCGCGCGATGCTTTCGGAAGCGCGCGCCATCGACCGGGCTGCCCAGCGCCACATGAAGGTCGAGGTCGCACTCGCGCCGCCCTTCACGCTGATCCACCCGATCCACCGCGAGGCCGAGCAGATCTCGGTCGGGGCGCAGGATTGCCACCAGGCCGACGGCGGCGCCTTTACCGGCGACATTTCCGCCGCGATGGTCGCCGATGCGGGCGCGAAGTTCGTGATCCTCGGCCATTCGGAACGCCGCCAGGGCCACGGCGAAAGCGATGCGCTGGTGCGCGCCAAGGCGCAGGCCGCGCTGGCGGCGGGCCTGAGGATCATCATGTGCTGCGGTGAAACCGCGCAAACCCGCGATTCGGGCAAGGCGGTTGCCTTCGTGAAGCAGCAGCTTGAGGCCTCGCTTCCCGCTGCCGACCAGATGCCGGCCGACATCGCCGAGCGCATCACGGTCGCCTACGAGCCGATCTGGGCGATCGGCACCGGCAATGTCGCCACCACGTCCGACATCGCCGAAATGCACGCCGAGATCCGCCAGCTGCTGGTGAACCTCTATGGCGAGGAACAGGGGCGCGAGGTGCGCATCCTTTACGGCGGCTCGGTGAAGCCCGAGAACGCCGCCGAAATCTTCGCCGTGCCCGAAGTGGGCGGCGCGCTGGTGGGCGGGGCAAGCCTCACGGCCGACAGCTTCATGGGCATCGCCCTGGCTGCCGGAGAGCCGTCCGACCACTGATCGCGCCAAACGGCCCACCCTTGCCGAGCGCGCCGGGTGAGCCTACATGGCGCGCATATCATACGCCCGGGGCCATGGGCCCAACCCAAGAGATTCGTTCATGTCGCTTTTCATTTTCCTTACCGTCATTCAGGCCCTCGTGGCTGCCGCGCTGGTTGGCGTGGTGCTGATGCAGCGCTCCGAAGGTGGCGGTCTGGGGATCGGCGGCAACCCCTCGGGCGCGTTCGGCGCGCGCGGGGCAGCGGATTTCTTGACCCGCGCGACCAAGTGGCTGGCGATCGTGTTCGTCACGCTTTCGATCGTGCTCGCGGCGTTGGCCGTGCGGGAAAGCCAGGTCGGTACGGTGAGCACGACGCTCGAACGCGGCGGCGCTGCTCCGGCAGCCGCTCCGGCCCCCGATCTGCTGGCTGATCCGGTGGCTCCTGCAGCTCCGGCCGAAGGCGCTCCCGCTGAAGCCGCGCCTGCGGCCCCGGCACAAGACCCGCTCGCCGAGTAATCCTGCACCCCCTCCCGCGCGGGTATGGCGCGGCCTTCGTGCCACACACCTGTGGATGGCCGCTCATCGTGCTCGCAATTCGCTTGCCCCGAATCCCTCTCGCTGCTTAAGGCCCGACTCCCATGGCGCGGTTCATTTTCATCACCGGCGGCGTGGTCTCCTCGCTCGGCAAAGGTCTCATGGCTGCCTCTCTGGCGGCCCTCCTGCAGGCGCGTGGCTTCAAGGTCCGCATCCGCAAGTTCGATCCCTATCTCAACGTCGATCCGGGGACGATGAGCCCCTATCAGCACGGCGAGGTGTTCGTGACCGATGACGGGGCCGAGACCGATCTCGACCTCGGCCACTACGAACGCTTCACCGGCGTTTCGGCGCGGCAAAGCGACAACATCACCTCGGGCCGCGTCTATCGCGACATCATCGCCAAGGAACGGCGCGGCGACTATCTTGGCGCGACGGTGCAGGTGATCCCGCACGTGACCGACGCGATCAAGGCTTTCGCGCTCGCCGATCAGGGCGATCACGACTTCATCCTGTGCGAAATCGGCGGGACGGTGGGCGACATCGAATCGCTGCCCTTCATGGAAGCAATCCGCCAGCTGCGGAACGAGCTCGAGCCGCTCCAGACGCTGTCGGTCCACGTCACGCTGGTGCCCTACATCAAGGCCGCGGGCGAGCTGAAGACCAAGCCGACCCAGCATTCGGTGCGCGAACTCGCCAGCCTCGGCATCAAGCCCGATCTGCTGCTGTGCCGCGCCGAACATCCGATCCCGGAAGGCGAGCGCCAGAAGATCGCCAACTTCTGCAACGTGCGCAAGGAAGCGGTGATCCCGGCGCTGGATGCCCCGTCGATCTATTCGGTGCCGCTGCAATATCACGCCGAGGGGCTTGACCGCGAAGTGCTGCGCGCTTTCGGCATCACCGACGCGCCCGAGCCCGATCTGTCGGCGTGGAAGGATGTCACCGATCGCTACTTCAACCCCGAAGGCGAAGTGACCATCGCGGTGGTGGGCAAGTATGTCGGCCTGCCCGATGCCTACAAGAGCCTGAACGAGGCGCTGGTGCATGGCGGGCTCGCCAACCGGGTGAAGGTCAACATCAAGTGGATCGACGCCGAAATCTTCGAAGGCGATGACGAGGCGGCAATCGTCTCGGCGCTCGAACCGATGCACGGCATTCTCGTGCCCGGCGGCTTTGGCGAGCGCGGCAGCGAGGGCAAGATTTCGGCGGTGCGCTTTGCGCGCGAGCGCGGCGTGCCGTTCTTCGGCATCTGTCTCGGCATGCAGATGGCCTGCATCGAGGGCGCGCGGGCGGCCGGTTTCGCCAACGCCTCCTCGACCGAATTCGGCGAGACCGACACGCCCGTGGTCGGCATCATCACCGAGTGGATGACCAAGGAAGGCATCGAGCAGCGCGAAGCCGGCGGCGATCTGGGCGGGACGATGCGGCTCGGCGCCTATCCGGCCAAGCTCAGCCCCAACAGCCACACTTCGCGCATCTATGGCGGGGCAGAGATCATCTCCGAACGCCACCGCCACCGCTACGAGGTCAACAGCGCCTTTATCGAGCCGCTGGAAAAGCAGGGCCTGATCTTTGCAGGCATGTCGCCCGACGGGCTGCTGCCCGAAATCGTCGAGCGTCCCGACCACCCGTGGTTTGTGGGCGTGCAGTTCCACCCCGAGCTGAAATCGCGTCCCTTCGATCCGCACCCGCTGTTCGCCGGGTTCATCGCGGCGGCGCTGGAGCAGTCGCGACTCGTTTGACGCCGTTAGTTAACGAAGGTGTACGCAGCTGGCCTTGGCGTGCCGGTTTTCAGGTTGGCTGCGCCGTTTTGTTACAATCGTTTGCTTTAAGCTGTCGCGTCCTTACAAGTTTGTAAGTTTGCGCTTGCGTGCGTTTGCCAATCCGCATTAGACCCGACCGCAAGGAGAGGGTTTCCGTAGCGACCGGCAGCCTAGAAGGCAGCGTCTCTCAGGACGATGCCTCGGCAACCCCGGCCGGCTTGGTAATCCTCTGATCGACACAAGCTTGCTGTCGTTTTGTCCGTCTTCTGCGACCCGGACGGACAGGACCAGGCAAGGCGGCGTAAGCCGCGGGGGCGGATTGCGAGATCCGCCCCCACAGTTCCTTTCTTGAACAATCCCTTGAAGATCAGGCGGCGCTGGCGGCCTTGTCGTCGTCACCATGCGGAACGGCCGTCAGCCGGGGCGCGCCATTGATGGCGATCTTCTTGGGCTTCATCGCCTCGGGCACTTCGCGCACCAGATCGATGGTGAGCAACCCGTCGGCCAGATCGGCGCTTTCCACGCGCACGAAATCGGCCAGTTCGAAGCGGCGTTCGAACCCGCGATTGGCAATGCCGACATGGATCAGTTCCGAGCCATCGGCGGCTTCCTCGCGTTTGCGACCCTGCACCACGAGCAGGTTCTGCTGGGCGGTGATGTCGATATCGTGCGGGCGGAAGCCGGCCACCGCAAGCGTGATGCGGTAATTGTCCTCACCGCTGCGCGAGATGTTGAAGGGGGGATAATTGTCGCCCGCATTGAGCCGCGCCTGGTTTTCGAGCAGGTCGAACAGGCGGTCAAAGCCCACGGTGCTGCGGCGGTAGGGAGTGAAATCGAAACGTGACATTGGCAAATCCTCTGTGAATGAGCGATCTGGTTCTGATGCGGGCCTGCCGGATGCAGCACCCGCCTTTGCCGCCGTTCCCGTTCCCCAGGACTGGCGAAACGCGGCGACCGGCTTTATCTGGAGCGCAACAGCTGCGCTTTCAAGAGGACATCATGGCCGCCCCTCAGATCGACATCTACACCAAGTTCGCGTGTCCCTATTGCGTGCGGGCCAAGCGCCTGCTGACCGGAAAGGGCGTAGCCTTCACCGAATACGACATCACCCTTGGCGGGCCCAAGCGCGACGAGATGCTTGAGCGCGCCCCCCATGCCATGACAGTGCCGCAGATATTCATCGGGGAAACGCATGTGGGCGGGTGTGACGATCTCCATGCGCTTGAAGCGGCGGGCAAGCTCGACGCGCTGTTGGCGGGCTGATGCCGAAAATCGCTGTCTTACAGATGACCTCGGGGATCGATCCCGAGGCCAATCTCGCGGCGATCGAGGATGCTGCGCGCAGGGCCGAAAAGCAGGGCGCGCAGGTGCTGTTCACGCCCGAAATGTCCGTCCTGCTCGATCGCAACCGCGAGCGCGCGGGGCGCTGGATCAATGCGGGCGAGGCAGAAGAAGCCGAGAACCTGCTGCAGATCATCGCTGCCAAGAGCTTCATCGACATTGCGGTGGGCTCGATGCCGGTGCTCGCGGGCAACGGCAAGTGGGCCAACCGTTCGTTCTATTTCCGCGGGCGGGGCGGGGATCCCGTCACCTACGACAAGATCCACATGTTCGACGTCGAACTCGCCACGGGAGAGAGCTGGCGCGAGAGCAGTGCCTACGAGCCGGGGCGCGAGGTGGTGACGGTCGAGGACACCCCGCTCGGAAGGCTGGGGCTGGCGGTTTGTTACGACCTGCGCTTTCCCGCGCTGTTCGGCGAACTCGGCAACCGGCGCTGCAATGCGATCGCTGTGCCTGCGGCCTTTACGCGGCCCACGGGTGCGGCGCATTGGCACGTGATGCTGCGCGCCCGCGCGATCGAGGCTTCCGCCTTCGTCATCGCCGCCGCGCAGGTGGGCCACCACGAGGACGGGCGCGAGACCTATGGCCATAGCCTCGTGGTCGATCCATGGGGCGAAGTCCTCCTCGACATGGGCGGTGAGGCGCCGGGGCTTGCGTTCTGCGAGATCGACCTGCGGCGCATCGCCGAGGTGCGCGCGCAGGTCCCGTCTCTTGCCAACCGCCGCGAAATCCCCAAATCGTAACCTGCCATGATCGTTTACGACCTCGCTTGCACCCACGGCCACCGTTTCGAAGGCTGGTTCGGCTCCTCGGCCGATTACGAGTATCAGCACGCGCGCGGATTGCTCGCCTGCCCGGCTTGCGGCGTGTCGGAAGTGAGCAAGGCACCGATGGCTCCGGCGGTTCCGGCCAAGGGCAACCAGCGTCAGGAGGTGCTCGCGCCGGAACCCGCACGCCCGATGGCCAACATGCCGATGCCGCCGCAGGTGCAGCAGGCGCTCGCCGCCCTCGCCAAGGCGCAGGCCGAAGCGCTCAAGAACAGCACCTGGGTGGGCGGCAAGTTCGCCGAGGAATCGCGGGCGATGCATTATGGCGAGCGTGAGGAGGCTCCGATCCACGGGCAGGCGACACTGGCCGAAGCCAAGGCGCTGATCGAGGAAGGCGTGCCGGTTGCTCCGCTGCCGTTCCCGGTTGCGCCGCCCGACAAACTCAATTGATTGGTTGGCCCGCGCTGCTATTGCTCGCGGCGGGACCCCGTAGCTCAGCCGGATAGAGCATCAGATTCCTAATCTGAGGGCCGCGCGTTCGAATCGCGCCGGGGTCACCATCCTTCAGGCTCAAATGGAAAAGGCGCTCGGCCCAACCGGAGTGACGGGTTTTTGTCCCGTCATTCGGTATCTGGCCGTAGCGCCTCATGAAGCTTTGTTTACACTTAAGAGGTTAAGAATCTCTAAACACCGTCCCGCAGCACCTCAGTCAGCGCGATCAGACGCGCCCGCCTGCCAGCGCCGCTCGGCATAGAAGGCGAGGGTGAGCACTCCGCCCGACATCGCCAGCAGCAGCGCGCAGGTCGCCGCCCAGCCACCCGCGTCATAGACCCCCGTGCCGAGCGCGCTGCCCACCGCGCCGCCGACGAACATCGTCACGATGTAGGACGTCGTCAGCCGGGTGCGGATTTCGGGGGCGAGAGTGAACAGCGTCATGCGTCCGGTCACGTCCACCGTCGGGCCGACGAGATTGACGAGAAACAGCGGCACGATCACGCTCCAGATGCTGAAACCCAGCGGATAGAGCAGGGCGATGCCGCTGAGCTGCACCATCGCTGCAACCACGCGCGCGCGGCGCGGGCCGACCTTGTCCGCCCAGCGCCCCAGTCGCGGCGTCGTAATGACACTGACCGCGGCAATGCCCGCCAGATAGCCGACATCATCCGTGCCATAGCCCAGCGCCGGACTGGTGAGATGCAGTGCCAGTGCCAGCCAGCTGGCGGTGAAGATCGCGAAGTTCAGCCCTTGGATCGCGGCGGAAATGCGCATGTCGGGGTGCTTGGCCGCGAGCGTGAAGACCGAGGCGATCAGCGCGCTGTAACGGGCCTCGGGCTGCTTTACGGGCTGCACCTCGCTGCGCATCGCGAAGGGCAGGAAGGCGCTCACCGCCGCCATCAGGACGAAGGCGCAGACATAGACCGTGTGCCAGTCGGCATGTTCCGCGATGATCCCGGCTCCCATGCGGGCGACCAGAATGCCGAAAATCACCGCCGCGGTGAGTTTCGCGGTGACCTGTCCCAGCCGCTCGGGTGCGACGCGTTTCGAGGCGAAGGCGGGGATCAGGTAGGGCGCGATGGTGAAGAAGCCGAGCAGCGTCGAGGCAGCGGTGAACAGCGCGAATTGCTGCGCCAGCACCATGCCGCCGAGGCACAGCGTTTGCCCGGCGACAAAGACGAGGCACAGCCGCCGGTTGGAATAGAAATCCCCCAGCGGCAACAGCAGCAGGATGCCCAAGGCCAGCGCCAGCTGGTTGAGTGCCGGCACCAGCCCGATTTCGGCCTCGCCCACGCCAAACCCGCGTGCCACATCGCCGATGATCGGGTGGATGTAATAGGCATTGGCCGTCACCACCGCGATCGTCAGCGCAAGGGCTCGTTCCTGCGTGCGGGTGAGCAGGGCGGGGGCGGGGAGAGGGGGTGTCATTCCTCGCGCCCCTATCGGATCGCCGCCCGTCTGTCAGCGTGCAGTTTTGGCGATGCATTCGCCGCCGCTGGCATTCTCGGCAGGTGGACAAGCGCAAGGGGGGCGGGCTAGCAGCCGGGGCACATTCAAGGAGAGACTGCCCGCCATGCCCAGCCATGACACCGAGGAACTTGCCGAAATCCGCCGCGCGGTCGCGGGCCTGTGCGAAGGTTTCCCCGGCGAATACTGGCGCGCCAAGGATGCGGTGCGCGAATATCCCGGCGAATTTGTCGATGCGCTGACCAAGGCGGGATTCCTTGCCGCGCTGATCCCGGTGGAACACGGCGGCAGCGGCCTCAGCCTCGAAGCGGCCTGCGTGATCATGGAGGAAATCCAGGCGAGCGGGTGCAACGGCTCCAGCGCGCACGCCCAGATGTATATCATGAACACGCTGCTGCGTTATGGCTCGGCGCAGCAGAAGGCGCATTACCTGCCGCGCATCGCCAGCGGGGAATTGCGGCTGCAGGCCTTCGGCGTGTCCGAGCCGACCAGCGGCACCGATACGCTCAGCCTCAAGACCCGCGCGGTGCGCGACGGCGATGAATATGTCATCTCCGGCCAGAAGATCTGGACCAGCCGCGCCGAACATTCCGACCTGATGCTGCTGCTCGCCCGCACCACGCCGCGCGAAGAGGCGGCGAGCAAGACCGAAGGGCTCTCGATCTTCCTCGTCGACATGCAGGCGGCGCTGAAGAATGGCATGACGATCAAGCCGATCCGCACGATGATGAACCACTCCTCGTGCGAGGTGTTCTTCGATGATCTGCGCATCCCGGCCAGCAGCCTGGTGGGCGAGGAAGGCAAGGGCTTCCGCTACATCCTGTCCGGCATGAACGCCGAACGCATCCTGATTGCGGCCGAGTGCATCGGCGATGCCAAGTGGTTCATCGCCAAGGCGACCGCCTATGCCAAGGACCGCAGCGTCTTTGCGCGCCCCATCGGGCAGAACCAGGGCGTGCAATTCCCGATCGCGCGGGCCTATGCCCAGATGCGCGCCGCCGAGCTGATGGTGCACCATGCCGCGCGGGTCTATGACGAAGGCGGGAACCCGGGCGAGGAGGCCAACATGGCCAAACTGCTTGCCTCCGAGGCCAGCTGGGCAGCGGCCGACATGTGCGTGCAGACCTTCGGCGGCTTCGGTTTTGCCGAGGAATACGACGTCGAACGCAAGTTCCGCGAGGCGCGGCTCTACACCGTTGCACCGATATCGACCAACCTCATCCTGTCCTATCTGGCCGAACATGTGCTCGGCCTGCCGCGCAGCTATTGATCTGGCGCGCGCCGGGCTTATCGGCAGCCACGCGCACGATGGCGCTTGCGATGCAGGGCCAAGTGTGATTCTGTGGTGAAGAACGGCAAGGGAAACGGGCCAGCAATGCGCAAGCCGGGATCGAGCGACAGGATGAAGCAGCTGGGTGCGCTGGCGTTTCTGCTGGCGCTGGCCGGCATTGCGGTAGCCGGTCCCACCGGGCTGCTCGCCTGGACCGAGAATGCTGCGGCGCTCAAGGCACGCGAGGCCGAGATCGCCCGTCTTTCCGCCGAACGCGATGCCCTGCGCAACCGGGTGCAGCTACTCGATCCCGAAGCGGCTGACCGCGATCTGGCGGGCGAGCTGGTGCGCGAACAGCTTGGCGTAATCCACGAGGACGAAGTCGTCATCACCCTCGAAGACGAGTGATCGCAACGCCGCTCTTGCAGCGCCCTGATTTCGTATGCGCGTTCGGTTTTCTGCAACGCCTTGCCGTTGCGTCACCCCCGTTTGCCTGCCTATAGAGATAGGCATTGGACGGCGCTTCTCCTCCCCAGAGCGCGCCAGAGAGAGGGATACTAATCTTGGCCAAACAGCCTGCAAAGAAGTCCGCCAAGGCTGCGGACGACAGCGACTTCATCCTGCACTCGCTGCAGGACGCCTTCGAGGCGAACAAGCGTTACGCCGCCAGCGATGCCGAGATGCTCGAATTCTATCGCCAGATGCTGCTGATCCGGCGGTTCGAGGAGAAGGCCGGCCAGCTTTACGGCCTCGGCCTGATCGGCGGGTTCTGCCACCTTTACATCGGGCAGGAAGCGGTCGCCATCGGGCTGCAATCGGCGCTCGATCCGCAGCGCGACAGCGTCATCACCGGTTACCGCGATCACGGCCACATGCTCGCCTACGGGATCGATCCCAAGGTTATCATGGCCGAGCTGACGGGCCGCGAATCCGGCATCTCGCGCGGCAAGGGCGGGTCGATGCACATGTTCTCGACCGAGCATAAGTTCTATGGTGGCCACGGCATCGTCGGCGCGCAGGTGGCGCTCGGCGGGGGCCTTGCGCTCGCGCACCAGTACAACAACGACGGCGGGCTGTGCCTCGCCTATTTCGGCGACGGCGCGGCCAACCAGGGCCAGGTCTACGAGACCTTCAACATGGCCGCCCTGTGGAACCTGCCGATCGTCTTCGTGGTCGAGGACAACCAGTACGCGATGGGCACCGCGACCGAGCGCTCGTCGGCCGAAACCCGCTTCTATCGCCGCGGCACCGCGTTCCGCATTCCGGGCATGGAAGTGAACGGCATGGACGTGCTCGAAGTGCGCGCCGCGGCCGAAGTCGCCTTCGCCCATGTCCGCGCCGGCAAGGGCCCGGTGCTGATGGAGTGCAACACCTATCGCT
>VFQO010002090.1_pt1 | contig 13095 bp, 5 predicted proteins | sample 3512331 | NCBI WGS metagenome assembly VFQO01 (sample SAMN10412371, study PRJNA504923) | tailings metagenome | isolation source: Replicate 3 from Balatoc abandoned mine | place: Philippines: Itogon, Benguet | collected 2017-08-28
AGAATAGGTGGACGATTTGAGCTGGAATTGGTGGACGAATTCACCAGAATACGCAGATATCAGAGACCCACTGGCGCGGTGTCGAGTCGATTTTAGGAGCCTGTCCAAGCAAACGCGAGACATCTTGGCTAGAGACAGTTTCCTTGAGAATGCCAAGACCAGCGATCGCGCACCGCTGATACAAATTGAGCATCAAAAAGTCAAAGGCTGGAACACCGTGCTGCGACAACCCAAGAAAGCGTAGGAAGGTCAATTTGAAAGGGTCAGATTTCGTGCTCTCAGTTACCTTGCACAGCAGATACTCCCGCAATTGATACGCGTTCTCCTTCTCTACAGGAACCATTGGGATTGTCCAATCTTTCCGATCATCACCGAGTCATTCCACCCCGGAAGCTGATTTAGCCAACCGAGATTTCGTGCGATCAGATCGGAATAACTGATCGTCACCGGCATGGGATTGGGGAAGTAGCTGCGCCAAGAGTGTGAGGCAAAACTATAGAGCTGAGCGCCCAGATACTTAACGTCCTTAAATGTCGAATCCTTATGGATATCTAGAATTACGCCGCGTGGATGTCCGTCAATCTCCTGCCGCAATTCGCGCTGACCTATCAAATAAACGAGCATTTCACGCTTGGAGAGCTTGAAGGTCTTTCCGCGCTGCGGGGCTAGCTTTCCTTTCTGCACACCTACTGTCGAAGAGTCGAACATATGTAGTCCGTGATCTTCCGAGATTTTGAGGAAAGCATACTCTATCTGATAATCCCTGTACTTATCGATTAATTTGCGAACAGCTTCGATCTCTTCCTTGTTGAACTTCTTGACTTGCGCATGAAAGATCAGTCGGATCGTGTCGCCTTTCTGCCAATTCATGCGTTTTTGAATCTTCTCGATAGTTTCACTGAGAACTGAGGTGAGAGCCACACAGTAGGCCTCCGGGACGACGGCCTTAGAAGTATTCGAGACGATATAGCTGCCATCTCCTGAGAAGACCGTAGTGATGCCCATGATCCGCTGAATACCCGCTCCTCGGTCTTGTCCAATATTTGCGCTGCCAATACCGATAACGAGTTCATGCGAAAGTGTAGGCGAGGACTTGAGTAACCAAGGAACGCCCCCCATCTTCGCGTAGCAAGCCAGCGCCATATTATTGAGCGAGTACCCGAGTGAATAATCCGACTGCGCCAGCAGCTCGATAGTGAAATCCTGAACGGGAACCTGATGCAGAAAGAAAAGGCTTTTGCCTAGATAGTACGGATTCTCCGTGACCTTGAGCTTCTTGAAGGACTGCCGGACCTGCACAAGAGCCAGATCCCATCGACCACCGTTATCCGCCATCTTTTTTATCGCGGCCTCGATGGCGTTTTTGTATGACTCTAGGCTGTCGGTAGCCGTGGCGAACACCTCGACTCGACTTGTTCCAAGCGAGAACTTACCCTCAAGCCCATTACTGAAATACTTACTACTCGCGATGCCTTTTAAAAGTTTACGGACGAATTGCTCAACCCTACCCTTATCGTGTTGGGCGCAGATAACGCAGATTGACGGATCATTGCGATCGAACGTTCGCTTCGTATAGGGACCGCTCTGCATGAGACCTTTCTCGGCCCAATCCGCCTCGCCGTTATCGTTGAAAACAAATATTGGTTTCTGCATCTGCTCACAATCCTTCTGGATATCTCGCGCATTATCAATCTCAATGCGTGTTCCGTCGATCAGTGATATAGCCTTCGATTGGATATACTTTTTAAGCGTATCTATACGAACCTTCTTGTTTTCGCCGCCATTGAATATGGAAACTGACTGCCTGATACGCTCGATGATTGCGTCTTTCTGCAGGCCATGCGTATGCAGAAGGTAGTCGTCAAAATTCTTCCGGCTGGCCTCTAGGTAAACATCCTTTGCATCAACCTGCACAACCCGACCCTCCGGCTGAGTGACATCTAAGGCCTCGCCTTTGATCTCGCTCACTAATCCCAATAATTTTCTGTAACCATCCCCCTGTTCGGTGACAACATAACGCCCCCTCAGATCAAAGCCACTTTTTAAGAAAAATATCCCGTTCTCTTTGAGAACCAGGCGTGTTGTGCAATCAATGACAAGGCACGGATGATCCTGCACATAGCGAGTGTTGATTGAATACTTAGCACAGACTTTAAATGGATATGTATCGCCAAGAATCGCGGCTAGGAGATTATCTTCCAGTTTTGCACTTACCAGCTCGATGGGATTAAAGCCGAAAGGCTTGCGTCCCAGCCCCGCAAGATGGCGGGTCAACCCGTCCTTGACCAACGAGCAGAAAATATCGAAGTTGTCTTTTAGAGAAATTGTGATCTGCGTACCGGGAACTGGAAAAGTGCCATTTGATGAAAGAATCAGAATCTTATCGCCCTTCCGACAGAAGTAGTGCGTCGATCCGTATTTCGAGCGAAGACCATCTAAGGTTTCTTTATCGTATGAAACTTGGCGGGCATTAAGCTCCGCATTAGGAACCTTGAGTGGAAATGCGTTTAAAAATACCGGCAAAATTCGATCCTTTGTTGCTCAATGTACTTTCGATTGTAGGCATCTAGGTTGGATTATCGAACCATAATGGAGACATGAATTTACGCAAACACTTAAATTCGTTTCATAAATTTAACTTTCTTGAGTGTTAGCGAAGCATCGCATGAACAGCATGAAAAATAAACTATGGTTATTCATAAACAAATGATGAGTCAAATATTTGATCCCGTGGGATAAAAAGTATCAAATCCCTTCTTGATTTTTTAAGTTGACTTAGCCTAACAATTCAGACGTTTCCCCTATCAATACTAAATTATCCCTGCCAATCATCAACCGAGAAATCGGTCTCTATTAGAGATCGCTGAGGTGTCTCAACTATGTTGTCACGATTGTTTATTTGCGCATGTGACAAGGGCCATGATGGCAAGATAGACCAATACTCAAAAAATAGCCTGTGACAAAAATTTTGTCACATAATTTGTCACAGGCTTGTCACAGACGATAGCGCTCATCTGAAGAGAATTTGATATTTGCTGAATTTCAGACTTTGTATAATCTCGCAGATTCGAATTTAACCGGAATTTAGAAGAACTATCCCGATATTCTGCGTGCATGCACGCAAAAATGTTGCCAATTGAGCCTAAACTGTGTAATTCTGGGCACTTAGCTTGCTCGAATTCGAATCTTAACGTCCACCGCCCCATTCTCGCGTGTAGAACGACGTGGATTAAGATCATTCTCGATTGGGCTCAACCAAGCCCAAGAGAGATAACAATTGAGTATCGGTTCAACCATAGAGAACAACCAATTAGCTCAATCAGACCCCGTCGAGTACGGAATTTCGATAGCAACAAAACCGTCGTTGGTCAAAGATTTCATAGAAGCCAATAAGAATGATCCTCATTTAAATAAAACTTCCCGCCTTCTTGTCCAAATCACAAAAGCCGAAACTAGCAATGACGGGTCTGGCTACCTTATGAGGTTTTTACACACCCTAGCTCAACCACAAATTCTTGCTCAATTAGCTATATTCCAAAAACAGAACAAAACAGCCGAACATCTGTTCAAACTGATCAATTCGTTCATTGAATCTCTAGATCATTACCCGTTTAAGAAGCCCATACGCACACGATACCAAGGAGAGACTCTTTCAAGGGCTCTGATAAGAGTAAAGGCAGAACAGAAGCCCCCTGAAATTTTACTATTCACCCTCGCTGAACAATCGGGATTTAAACCTGATAGCCATGTCAGCGAAAAAGGCCAGATCGACAAACCAGCAAATATCCATGTAGCTTTGATCTGCTTTTTATTAATTCGCCACCTTCAAGCTTTAGAAACAGAGGACGAACCTTACCTAAATACGCTGAACCTAATTTGTAACAAACTAAAGCTAGCAGCAGAAGGAAAAGGAAGCACAAATGAAGCTACTCGAGGCTACCTTTTAAATGTAACGATTACAGATTCAATCGGCTTTGATGAATTCACAGTTGCTATGCTGAAATTCGCAAATCAACTGAAATCAGACAAGAGCAAAGCAAAACAATCTTTATTTCAACTTGCAGATGCACTGACAAAAATAACATCTGAACCCGTTCTTCAAGGGGAACCACGCAAGCTCACTCTGCCTACCTTAAAAATTCTCACTGAAGACTCGCTGCAAGACGAAACAACTGACATCGGAAAATATGACAACGATATTGATGGACAGTTAGATATTGGCTCTCGACGAAAAAAACCGAATATAGATAACGATATATATGCTGTTCCAGTCAACTTGCTATCGCAGCTCAAGGAAAGCCGGGCGATCGAATTCTTCAGAAAAAAAGAAACCGTCGCACCGAGTAAAACTAATCGATATCAACTTCCACAATCAGATTGGCTTGCCTTGCAGAACTGGTTTAAAAATTTTGAGGAAGATAGCAATCAAACTCGCCTTTTCAAACTTATTGTTTTCATTTGTACAAATTTAGAACTCTCGCCGATCGAGGCTTTTGACTGCTTGAACCGCAAAGAAGAGTCTGAATGGAAATTATCTCCAGATGGGACACACGTTCTACGTACACGTGTTCAGCAACCCTCAAAACTGAGAAATACCAATTTATTGATTGAGTTCAAAAATCAAACTTCATTGCAGCTACCCTTCACTGCTCCGATTGAGGCAGTCAGCAATGGTGAAGTGCTAACTGATGAGTGGCTTAGTAAAAGTCTTAAAGAAATTAGAATACCTATTGGGGACGAACTAGCAAAATTGATACCCCTCCAAGGGCTTCTGTATGACGTAGAGCGTAACGAGGATGTCGTTAGGTCCATTCTTAAGCACGGTCATTACGCCAGGGCGCAACCGGCGATGTGCAACTACACTGCAGACTCGAAGATTGGAGATGACCAATCATCCCAAGAATTGAATGTCATTGGCTCACCACTGAAATTTAATCTTACAGAACTTGAGAGAACGCTAAGGGCTGAGCATGAATTACTCAAAGAATTAGCAAATTCAGAAAACTTTATAGGCTATTGGAACCACCTGAGTATTTGCGTAGCACGACTCTTAGGTATTTGCAGCGCATCCAGGGGAACTGATGAGTTATTTGAAAGCCTTAATGACTTTGACCTTGACGGTAAGATCGCATACGTTGAGGACAAGGTCAAAGACCCCGATGCTCCAGGTAGAATCGTTCCGATACCAGATTTCATGATCAGGATTCTCAAAGAAACCTACCTGCCACAACTAAAAACGTTACTGCGTTACATCAGAGTTGATCAGCAAAAATGGGAAATAGAAAACTTCAAAGGGGATCTAAAAGAAAACAGAAATGGAATTCCGCTTTTCTTTCTACTGGAGGGCAATCAGCCCGAGGGTTGGAGAACAATCACCGGAAGAGACCTGCTGATTGACCCAGGACTGCCAAACAACTGGCAAAGACACTTCATAAGTACGGAGTTATCTTTGCGCGCAGACCGGGAATGCGTCGAATACGTGATGGGCCACTCAGATGCTGCATTCACACCACATGGCGTTGAAAGTCTCAGAGCGCCCAAAGAAATGCTCGACTTATTCCGCGCTGCTACAGAAAGGTTCCTTACTGAAGAACTTGATATAGCTCTGGATTCGTTTCAGCATCAAGAAAATTTTTGTTTACCGCTGTTACATCTAAAATCAAGACCTCCTACATCGTGGGGTAGAAAACGAAGAAAGGAGCAAAGAGAGAAAGATCAGCAATCGCTACGGGCGATACGCCATCAACTCATCAGAGAGCATGCAACGCAATTTTCTAAGCTAAAAAAAACTGAAGCTCCGACTCAACCATTGATCGATCAAGTCAGCACAAGGGCTATTGAATTGGGGGGCACAAGGCCAGAGGAAGTCATCATTAAGCTTATCAATGATGCTCTCAGCGTACTTTTCAGGATGACGCCTCACAAAAATAGGCTTTCGAAACAATCTAAAAAAACACTCACTGGATCGGTTCTTCAACAAGAGTTTATTGGACACACCAATCGGGTACAAAAGCTGAGAAAAATCCTACTCTCACTCGAACAGAAAAAGGCCAGAACAAGCAAAAAACTAAGGTTGATTGAGGCTTGCATGTTGATCGCTTGGGAGAGTAGAAGAGCTGACGTATCAATCATCAAAGAAATTCAGAAGTTAAATTTCCACACCTTTTCAATAGGCAATGAGGAATATATTCAGATTGGGAAGCCTAGCTCTCAGGTAAAAACAGCATCTCGCGTATGTGTATCTCAAAGGGTCGCTTTTTTACTCAAGGACATAGACGAACCCAATTTACCTGCCACAACTTTTTGGGAAAGATCACTCACTGACGAACTTTTTGAAGCACTGTCACTGTCTCGCTCTGACAATTTAGAAACTGCTCAAGATCTAATTGACCTCGCCATAGACACATCAAACGAAAGAAATGTTTTTGAACTTCCACTGGCTGAAGCAAAACTGCTAAACGGTTCAATCATCACACAAGAAATGAATCTTCAATGCTTGGTTAAAAAACTGTTGCCAGGCAACAAGCTGCATGAATCTGAAGACGCGCAACCAGTCAACCCTAAATCAAGAAAACCCTCTTCCATGACTCAAATGGAAGAAGTGCAGTCAGAAGCAAACTTTGAGGTTGAAGGAAAAAAATTACGCGATATCGTAAAAATAACGAAAAGTAACAAGAAGTCTACCTACATCAAAGCACTTAAAAAACTACATCTAACTGAAATAAAACTTGCTGATCACCTAAGAAATTGGCTCATAAAGGCAATCGAAGAGCTGCCACATCATGGGCGTATAGATGAATTTAGGCAGGACAGTTTGATTCGTAGCTTTGATTTGGTTTATCCAATGTTGAAGTACTTTGATGGTGTACTTTTAGAATTACCTTGGGAGCAGGATGAAATAAGTGAGGTTGCGGAAGACTACTACGATTCAGTTAAGCGATCGAGCACCACAAAATCGCATGAAATCTCGAGAATAAATAATTTCTTTAAATTCTTAGCTTCAAGGACAAATTCTCCTCTTGTCCAAGTTCCCCAAACAGGCGAGGTAGAAAGATCCGAAATCATCTTTAGCGAAAGTGACTTTCAGGCATTGTTGACAGCATCTGATTACCTGCCGAGTAGGTTCAATCAGGAAGTCAAGTTGCTTTTCATTTTCACCTACAGATTCGGATTTCGAAGAAATGAAGCCCTGAATCTGCGTGCAAAAGATATTCACCTACGAGACGTACATCTAACAATCCAAGTTCAGGGGCGTAAGGGAGCCAAGACAAAGTATCCGTGTTCGAATCGAATTTCTCAATGCTGGAGAAATTTACCCGGGAAGGAACAAGCCCTAATAAATGCAGCAGTCAATCAAAAAAATGCACTAAATGAGCGTCGAATTTTTTCGATACAGTACAAGATGCGAATTTATAGTGAAGCTCTGTTACTACTCAAAGATGCCTTGGGAATGGGGTCTTTGCATACGTTAAGACATTCATTTGTTGATCGTTACTGCGGACTCGTTTTCGGATATTCAAATCCAGAACAAGAGGAACTTGATAGGACAATGAATCAACTCTCACTCGGAAAACCTCGGGCGTATTCTTTGTTTTCACTTGCTCGCATGGTTGGACACATGAGTCTCGAAGATTCGACACTTTCGCGGTACTTTCATGCGACATCGCAACTACAGAAGCCGAAGCCAAGCACTGAGGTAGTATTCGAACCTATAAAAACCGAGAATGTTATTCAACTACAACCCACGCTATCAAATCAATTAAAGGCGAAACTAATTGCGCAGATTGTCATACGAATGACTCATCATAAGTTCGATGAAATACCGAGTCTTTTAGCACAATTTAAGGAGGAGGAAGCTCGTAGACTTCAGAGGAAAATTGAGGATCTTCGGACGAAAGTAAACCAGCCGGGCTACCTTGGATCAGACCTAATTAAACGAGCTCGAAGAACACCAAAAAAGGAGTTCGACTTTATCCAATATGCAGAGAAGTATCTTGATGACGTTGTGGAAAAAAAACCAAGCGCATTTCTGGCCGATCCTTTAATAAACATCACCAGCCAATGGACAGTTGTAATCCGAGAGGAAAACCTATTAGTCGCCCAAGAACTGGTCAATACACTCTTAAAGCACGAAAAATACTTAGGTGAGTTAAAATTCCTTTTGAAGAAAGGTAATTGCCCTTCAATCGACCCTTTCAATGTTGAGTCTCGAATCATTAAAAAAGAAGTTAAGGTCTCTAGGAATGTCTCCGGGGGGAAGATCTACGGCTTTCCTTTACATGAGGAAAGCCAGTTTGATGTGAGGGCAATCGCCCCAAAACCAGCACTGCTTTTTTACATGGTCTTTTTCTTGAGCTTTTGCCATTCGCTTGCAAATATAGAATCATCGCAACTTCGATGAGGTGGGACGCAACTGGCCACGATGCTAATTGAACCAGTGAGATGCCCCAAATATTTGATGATTACTTTTTCAATACCTGAAGCCGTCCCGGTGGCCAAACAACCGGATGGATCTTTCCACTTCTGTTTGCAGTCAACTGGGGCAAAACTAAAGCATCTGGATCCCCGGCTTCCCCTCTTTTGCCGGTATGAGACCTTGTTTTGCGAAGCAATTCAGCAAGTAACAGGGCAGCAGCTCAAGGTTGACTGGCGAACCACCTTTAAAATTTCGGAACAGGAAAATGAGCTTGTCTTTTACCAAACAGTTTGCATTCCAGATCTAACAGATGAAGATCATTTAGCAAAAGTGACAGAAATCGTCCAATTAATTTTAAGCAAGCCAGAAGCAATGAATGAAGGCCAAGCGGAATACACCCCAGAGTCAGCCACAAAGTTCGACGAGAGGCCACAAGTCACCTACGCGGAAAGGCCAGTACTTGAATGTGTACAAGAGAGCCTTAGCCTTGAAGAATCATCATTCGACGATTTACCCGACGATTACATAAAACTGATAGCGGAAGTAGAGAGCGCAGCCGAGATCAAGTTCAAAGAAATCCAAGAAAAACAACCTCACAACAAGCACAAGTCAACGATACAAACTGTTATTCCTTGTCACACAGTGATTTTAAACAAACCAACTGACAGCCTTACATCGCCAGTTAAATCAGAAATAAAACAACCCTCTAAATTTAGAAAAATCGAGCGTGAAAATGTTGTTGATAAAGTAACAATACAGGGTGCGCTAATTGGTACGGACTGGGTTAGACGACCTCCAACTACAAAATCTAACCGTCGATCAAAAATAACTATCGAATGCAGAGTAAATAAATCTGAGCCTCAGGCCTCCTTCGGACAATTAGATTCATTTGAAATAGATAAATTTGAAGAAGTAACACTGTTAGTTCCTTACGCACTTGAGATCTCGGGTGAATGTGACCTCCTCAAGGAATCATTTCCTCAGCAGGACCGTGATCAGGGTTCTGCTAGAAAAATTACCGTTGTCGCAGAAAAATCAAGTTGCAGCGGTGAACTCGTTTTGATACAAGTGCTCGATGTTGAGTAACCGTAAACTAGATCTTTAGTGGTACCGATTAAAATTTCCATTATAGGCGGGGTAGTCCAGATCTGATTTGAAAGAGACTTTTTTCACCATATCCATTAGCTTATCGAAGCTGTTGACCGTCGTTTCACAGCTAAGTTACTCGTGCCAACGAGAGCACGCCAGGAAGTGGATTGGAGCTTGCAATTGTCGTAGACCTGATTGCCTTGTACCAAGGCAGTATCCACATCAAAACCAACAACAAGGGTGGCTTGACCGCCGTTCTTGAACTGCCAAGCCCGGGGCAACTTCCCCGAAACTTTAATTCCAATATTCGTTTAAACACCGAAAAGTGAATTAAGATTAAGTAAATTTACAAATGAACCACACTCTTATTCAGGTTCAGCCAATTGAGACAAATCCAATACAATCAACGCCTTGTTTACAAGACGAACAGCGCCCTGTTGCGTCCCGCGCTCGGGCTTGCCATTGTATTGACATTGCCGGTTCAAGCTGTACTTGCTCAATCAACAAACCCCACGCTTCAAGAAGTAGAAGTTGCTGATCGCATTGAAAACAACAACACCCCAGAAGTACCTCAGATCAGTTCCAGCGTAGAAACCGATGGGGAAACACTTGAAACAAAAAAAATTCAAAGCCTCTCAGAACTCAGCCAACAAGTGCCGGGCTTTTATGGTTTTGGAAGTACCCCAAGGCTGACTGGTTTTACAATTCGTGGTTTGGGCAACAATCAGTTCAATGATGGACTGGACAGCAGTGTGGGCTTGTACGTTGATGGTGTGTATTTGGCGCGGCAGTCCTACACCGCTTTCGGCCTTTACGACTTGGATACCGTATCTGTGTATCGTGGCCCGCAAGGCAGCCGCTACGGGCTCGACAGCACAGCAGGCGAGGTACACATTCAAAGCCGCCAGCCCTCCCACACCCGGGAAAACAACCTCACCCTGGGTGTAGGTAATCAAGGCTATCGCGAACTAAGTGCCGCGAGCACGGGGTCACTGATCGAGGGTGAACTGGCTGGACGAATCAGCGTGTTCAAACAACAACGCGATGGTTTTTTGTTCAACCAGTTTGACGGTACATTACTAAATGACCAAAACCGTTTTGGCGTGCGTGGCCAATTGTTGTGGACCCCCAGCGATGAACTGGTGATTCGTGTCATTGGCGAGTACGGTGAACTCGACCAAAGGTGTTGTGCGATTGCCTTGTTTGGCCCTGTCTCGCCTACCATTCAAGCTTCGGACGACTACATGGGTTACCAGCGACCTGGCACCAACCCAGCCGACCGCATTACCGACAACAACATTCAACCGCTGAGTAAACTGACAAAGGAAAGCGCGGCTGTGGTAGCGGAATGGGGGCCACCTGGACGGCACAAGTTTGTCAGTATTACTGGCCTTAATCGCTTGTCCTACAACCCCACCCGCAACGACGACGGCACCTCCATGAACTTGCTGGAGGGCAGCACCACTTCGGAATCACAACAACTATCGCAAGAGCTTCGCTGGCACACCGACTTCAAACGCCTGAAAACCACCGTTGGTGTATTCGCGGTGAATCAAAAACTACGCGGTGAAGAAGTAGGTATACTGGGCGATGAAATTGCACTGTGGGCCTTGGGTGGTGCGCTGCGTCAGCAAGTGCCTACCCTGAATCGGCAAAACAGCGGTTTTTTGATCAATGCCCTGTTGCCCCCCGACGCACTGAACGGCCTGCGCTTGAGTACACCTTATAGCCAAAGTTCCAACACTGTGTCTGCGTTCAGCACAGCCGACTGGCGAATCAACGCCATCACCACCGCCACGGCGGGCATTCGTTACACCGAAAGCAAAAGGCGCGGTAGCATCAGTCGAAGCCGGTCTGGCGGCAACTTGCAGTCCAGCCCCCTGGCTTTTACCAACACGCTGACCACCGTGGGCAATTTGATTGGGCAAGATTTATCTGCGGTAACTTACGATGGCCTAATCGATATGCTGGTCGGCGAATCGTTTGACCGCACCGATGCCAGAAAAGACAGTGGCTCCAGCGGTCAACTGGCGCTAAACCGCCAATTGAGTAAAACCCTTTCTGGCCATATCAGCCTGACGCGCGGCTACAAAAGTGGCGGTTTGAATCTGGCTGGCTTAAGCCCGAATGTGCGTGCGCAATTTGATCCGGAAATTGCAGACAATATTCAAATTGGGCTCAAGAAAATTGAATCTGCAGGGCGTAGCTTGTCCAGCCTTACCTTGTACAACACCCGGGTCAAGAACTTCCAAGCCTTAACGTATGAGGAAAACATGGGCCTTATTCCCAACCCCCGCCAGAACAATGTACTGAATATTCCGCAGGTAAGGCTTCAAGGTGTTGAACTTGAATTGGCCCGAGAAGTAACTCGCCGTTTGACGGTGGGCGCTGGCTTGGCTTACAACCGCGCAATCAGTACAGAATTTCAAAACGCACCGAACGAAGAGACCCGCCGAAACGACAAAAACCTGAGTGGCAAACAACTGTACAACGCACCGCGCTGGAGTGGTTTTGTGTCGCTTGAACAAAAATTGCCGAACCAAGGTGAGCTGCGCCCCTACATAGGCCTGGACCATACCTTTCGCTCTGCCACATTTGGGGCTGTTGATCAAAGCCGCAACAGTTTTATCGATGAATACCAGCTTACCAACGTGCGCCTGGGTATACGAAACCCCAAACAAAAATGGCATGCGCAAGCCTGGGTTAAAAATCTATTTGATGAAGACTACATCACTGCCGTCTCCGCCTTGTATAGCTTGGGCGAATACGGAGGTTATGCAGGCGACCCCAGAACGTTCGGGGTCAGCCTGGATTTGCAGTATTAAACCTAGAACGCATACCGCATGGTCAGCCAGGTCATCACGCTATTGTCCCTTGGGTCAGACTGTGCCACACCACCCGTTCCACGGGCCGCCACCGACAGCTCCAGCGCCAAAGGCCCTTCCTGGTAACGCACACCCACACCCGCTCCGCTTAGGGTTCGGTCGTTGTTGCCCGGTGCCGTGGGGTCGTTCTCCAACTTCACCCGGCCAATGTCGTAGAACACAAACGGGCTGATTCGCTCGGTGTACTGAAACCGCAACTCGAACTGCGCCAACATGCCCTCATCGCCCGTGCCCTCGCCCGTGGGGTAGGCGCGCACTGCATAGGGGCCGCCCAAGGAAAAGCTCTCGGAGCTGTCCAGGTTGTCCAAAGCCAATTGCCCATTCAAACGGGCATAGGCACTGAGCCTGCGCTTGAGTGCCTGCTGGCGCACCAGATCATAGCTCACCCGTGTGAATTCACCATTCGTTCTTGAAGGATCGGGCACCGGGCCATTGAACTTGCCTTGGGTCCAGTCCAGTTGGCCGTAAGTCAGGCCAAATGCATCCAGGTGATCAAAGTTGGTAATCACCGATACGCTGTCACTTGTGCGTGACACCGTGGCGTTCACCGCTTGCTGTTCATCAAAGAAGTCCTTTTTCTGGAACACCAGCGAGGAGCTCACGTTGGTGTTGCGTGAACGTATCCAAGGATAGCTTAGGCCGGCTGACACAGTCGGCCTTGCAAAATGTTCGAAACCCGCATGACTTCTGGTGTTTTGCATGTCT
>VFQO010002092.1_pt1 | contig 13087 bp, 15 predicted proteins | sample 3512331 | NCBI WGS metagenome assembly VFQO01 (sample SAMN10412371, study PRJNA504923) | tailings metagenome | isolation source: Replicate 3 from Balatoc abandoned mine | place: Philippines: Itogon, Benguet | collected 2017-08-28
CAATAACGATGTCTTGCTCTGTGGCAAGGTGCCGAACAAAGGCAAGCATCTGTCCAGTACGCTTAGGGCCACCAGACCAACGGTGGGCGATCACCACTTCCAACAGCTCCCACTGGTCAACCGGGATGCAACCAGCGTGGTCGGGGTGCGGCTCAGAGAAGAACCACAGCATCTCCGTGAACAGCTCACGGCGTTCAGACAGGTAGGGATCGACCTCGAACGACGCAGCCGGACGGGTCAAGAACCGCCAGCCGTACGACCAGCCCGACTCGCTAAGAGAGGTGTAGGGCGACGAGCGGGAGAAGCGGACCAGCGCGAGACCCACAGCCCCGAGCAGACGAGCGACAAAGGCCCAAGCCGCGAACACAGAACGAGTAACGAAGGAACGAACCATGATAAACCTCCAAAGAAAAGGACAACAGGAACCCCGCAGGCACAAGCCCACAGAGCAGAACGAGGGGGTCACGAAACGCCATGTACCCCCAACCACAACAACACATCCATTTGACAGATAGAGGAAGAGCAGGTACCTAATAGAAATCACCAAATATACATACACCAAGGTAACTACCCAATATGTCCACAAACGCAACTCCACAAACGAATCTCCAGAGGTTAGAAATCCTCCGAGAAATAAAGCGACGTGAAAAGCTAAAAGAATACAAAGAAGATTTCGCCAAGTTTGCAACAGAGCAAATTAGGATTCTCCCAAAAGATTCCTCCAAAGGATTCATTACATTTGAATTCAATGAAGCACAAAAGATTATTAACGATGCCATTGAAAAGCAGTTAAAAGAAACTGGACGAGTCAGGGCTATTATCCTAAAAGCTCGCCAAATGGGAATCTCCACGTATACCACTGCACGAGTCTTCTGGAAATCCTACTTTAACGCGCATAATAAATCCGTGGTTATGGCCCACGATAGTGCAACTTCGGATGCACTGTTCGCCATGTCCCGTAATGTCATTGACAACATGACAGAAGAATTCCGTCCAGAATTCCAAAAGTCTAACGCCAAAGAGATTATGTTCGCCCATAACAACTCAGGTTATAGGCTATACACAGCAGGTTCCCCCGAAGCAGGCCGAGGTACTACACCTACTATTGCCCACTTATCGGAGGTAGCCTTCTGGACTCATGATGCTAAAATCCTAGCGGGTCTCTTCCAAGGTATCTCCCAAGCTCCCGGTACAGAGGTTATCCTAGAGTCTACTGCCAATGGTGTCGGTAATGAATTTCATAGGCTATGGGTTGGTGCAGTCAACGGTGAAAATGAGTATCTACCTATTTTCGTCCCTTGGTTCCTTATGCCGGAATATCAGAGGGAAGCACCCGATCAGTTTGAAAGAACTGAGGAAGAGGAACAACTAGCCGTAAAGTATGGTTTAAATAACAATCAACTCTACTGGCGTAGGCTTAAGATTGGTGAAGGTGGAAAAGAAAAGTTTAGGCAGGAATATCCAGCTACAGCTGATGAAGCCTTTGTTTCTTCTGGTGCCAACGTGTTTAACCTAGAGAAACTCCAAGCACTAGTACCCCAACCTATCTTGTCCCGTAGGGAGTTCGACTTTGAGACCTGTCTTTTTGAAGAGAATAAACAAGGATCACTCGAAATTTACGAGACTCCTAAGTTTGATAAAGCCTTTGTGGTTGGCGCTGATACATCTCTTGGCGTTGGTAGGGATTACAGCACTGGTGTAGTCATGGATGAGGATAACAGGATTGTTGCCCTCTATAGAAATAACTACATTGACCCCTCTAAGTTTGGTGACCTGTTATTCTACCTAGGTCGATACTACAATAACGCACTGTTAGCTGTTGAAAGTAACTCTATGGGTATTGCTACCCTGAATAGACTAGTTCAGATGAAGTATCAGAACTTGTACTACCAGACTAAAATAGCTAACGTATCAAAAGAAGAAGGTGAACGCCTAGGATGGAGAACCTCCCATGCTTCTAAACCAGCTATTATTGGCTTTCTTAAAAATGCTATTGAGAACGATGATATATGGATCCCTTCGAGGACTATTATTCATGAGTTATCTACATACGTTAGTGACGGTGGAGGTAAAACCGAGGCTTCTCCAGGCTACTATGACGATACAGTTATTGCTACGGCCATTGCTCTAGAAGTCCTAAGGACTCATAGAGATAAGCTAACCACTAACAGAATCCCATTCACCCAAAGGTCTGGAACCTACCAGCCGGATAACACTAAATGGATCTAATATATGACTCCCTATGTTAACAACAAAGCTACTACTCAGGATATCAAGAAGTACCTGAAGGATAATCCCGGTAGATTACCTGATAGTGCTAACGCTAGCAAAGATAAACAACAGAAGCAAGAACCTAACTTGTCAGTTAGAACTAGCGCTAACGCTACCCGTAAGTAAGATCTCCTTGTGTGTGTATATGGAGTCGCTAGACGACTCTACCCGCTAGGACTACCGTAAGTAAGATCTCCTTGTGTGTGTATATGGAGTCGCTAGACGACTCTAAAGCAGTTTTGTGGGTTTGTCTGCTCAATAAAACAACCCTCATTACCATTCCTGTTTGATTGTCTCCTTTATCAGAAAAGAGAGAAATGTATATGCCTAAGATGAAGAAAACTAATAGGGAGATCCAGAAGATCTCTGATGAGGAATTAGTATCCCTAGTTGAACAAGGGTTGCTTAAAGCCTCAAATGACTGGTTAGCCGGTACCGCTTTAAGTGGTGAACGAGAAAAGAGTACACTAGAGTATGGGATGATCCCTACAGGTCACCTGTCACCCCAAGGTGTAAGCCAGATTGTTTCCTCTGATACAGTGGAAGCAGTGGAAGGCTATGTGGCCATCCTATCAGAATTACTGTTTGACAACAACAAACTAGCTAAATTTACCCCTAAGAGTAAGTCCCCAGCGGATTTCCATAGGGCCAAAGTAGCCTCCCAACTAACCAACTACGTTATCTTTAAACAGAACGATGGTTGGAGTATCCTGAACAGTTGGGTTAAATCCTCCCTGATCTGGAAGAACACTATTGTCCGGTGGGGCTGGGTAGAAGATCACGAATATAAATTTGAAGAATTTGAGCAGATTGACCAGAATAGTCTGGATCTTCTGCTGGCAGATGACGACGTCGAAGTCTCTGGTACACTGGAATATAGCCCAGAGGTTATTGAGATTGACGGGGAACAGACCTACGTCAACATGTATCATAACGTCAGGGTTCGCAGGAAGAAAGACAAGTCTCGAGTCCGCATTGACTTAATCCCTCCGGAGAACTTCCGTATTAGCAGGGATGCAACAAACATTGATGATGCTGCCTTTGTTGGCATTGAGTCAGAACTGACTAAGTCTGAGCTCAAGAAGGCATATCCTGATGCTGATATCGATTGGGATGACCTAGGGACTGTAGGGTTAACTACCAAGCTTATTTCCTCTGAAGAAGCCACCCGTAAAGTCCTAACTGCTGTTCAAGCCGCCTATAGCAGTAAACAGTTGGCTATTGATACAGAGGCTAATATTCCTATTCAGCACATTGAGTGTTGGATGAAGATTGACCGAGATGGTGATGGTATTGCTGAACTCAAGCATATTGTCATTATTGGCGGTCAGATTGCCCTAGAGGAAGACGCACAGAAGATCCCTATTGCATCTCTCTGCCCGTTTGAAGTCCCTCATGAGTTCATTGGGTTGTCAATGGCAGACATGATCCGTCCTAGCACCTTAGCTAGCACGGCCATCCTCCGTGGGTTCATTGAGAACGTCTACATGACGAACTATGCGCCTAAGCTGGCTGACCCCAATATTGTAGACTTCGGTGCATTACAGAACTTGAAACCCAAGTCTGTTATTCCCACCATTGGTAATCCCCAAGCAGCAGTATTTCCCTTGACACCAGACACTATCAGTCAGGGTACTGTCCCTCTGATGGAATTCCTGCAGATCCATAAAGAGCAATCTACGGGTCTCTCTAAGGCTGCGCAAGGTCTGAACGATACCCTGTATGTCTCTGGAAACAGTGAACAGAAGGTTAGCATGGTTCAAAGTGCTGCCCAAGTTCGTCTCCAGTACATGGCTCGCCGATATGTTGAGACAGGTCTTAAGAGGTTTGTCGAGGGTGTCTACACCTTAATGCGTGAGAAGATGACTACCGGCAAGGTAGAATTCTATGACGAGAAAGGTTATCTAGCCTCGGTGGATCCTGCTGAATTACCGGATTGTGAACAGCTGTGTGTTGATGCCGACGTCGGTGGTTTTGGTAACACGGATATGCTCCGTAAAATGCAGCTGGTTGGTAAGGAAGTTATTCCCGCCTTGCAGACTGCCGGTGCTGGTGGCGCTGTCAACCCACAAGCAGCTGTTCATATTGCGGCTGAGACCATTAAGGCTCTGGATCTGGATCCCCTGGATTATCTGGTGGATTATACAACCCCTGAGTTCCAAGAACAGGCGAACCAAGCAAGGCAAGCAGAGCAGGAAGCAACCGAGAAGAAGCGTCAATTGGACGAGGAAATTACTAGATTGGATATCCGACAGAGGGAAGCTACCATTGCCCTAACAAATATTCAGTCTAAGAACGCCATCCAAGATAACACGCGTCAGATGGTTATTGCTATGTCGAAGCACTATCAGGATATGATGAAGCTGTACATTGACGCTGCTAAAGAGGGTATTTCTATTCCTCAACCCGTTATTCCTTCTATTGAAGAAATGTGGGCATTGGCAGTTCAGCATACAGCACAGGATGCAGCAGCTCCCTTGGGTTCTCCTCAGGTTGTTCTCCCTGAAGGTGGTCCGGCAGCTATGGCACCTCCTGCTGATACGACTTCGTCGCCATAAGGTACGACTTCAGCTCCTGCCTGATTGTATTAAAACAATAGGTTAGCTGGTTCCTAATAGAAAAATTTTTATTTGGACCAGTTAGCCTATATACACAAGGAAATTATGGAAAAGTATAAGAAGGGTATTCACGAGAAGGCGAAACCCACAATTATGCCCGATGGTCGCAAAGTCATTGAGCCCTTTAAGGATGCTCAGAGGGCTTTGGCTAGGGCAGCTTTTGCCGAAAAGATTAAAGAAGAGTTTTTCCAAGATGCTTATGAGGATATCCTCCTGAGCCTGTTTGAGCAGTGGCTTAAAACAGAACCCCATGCACAGAAAGAAAGGGAATACCTTTATCATTGTGCCTTAGCTTTGGGTTCAGTCAAAGCACAGCTCATCCAGTTTGAAACTTACGGTGCTAATGCACAATACTTTAAGAAGAACCAAGAGGGTTCACAAGAGGATACTGAATAATGAATTTGGAACAAACTAAACTAGCTAAGGAAGTATTAACCAAGGCACAAGACCAGATTATCCGTGAGATTGCCGTATGTGGTAACAACGGTGGGGTTGGTCGAGCACAGAACTATGCTCCCATCTTGGTCAATCTGGATGCAGCGCTTACTATTCTGGACAACCTTATTGAGCCAAATGTAGTAAAGAAAGCTGCTGATGCCGAGCGCATGGCTAAAGTCCGTGCTGCCAAAGATACTTCTACTAAGGAATAACTATTATGCTACCACACCTCTCTACCTCAACTCCCGCCAGTAGTATCAGCCGTGCTGACTTTGAGCGAAGTGAGATGACTGGAAATAGTGACGAGTCGCAGATGCCTAGCCTCGATGACATTCTCCGTAATTCCCCTGCTGCCAAACTGATTGGCATTAAAGGGAATGATGACGAAGAATCTCTACCAACTGAGGAAGATGCGGAAGAGACTCCGGAAGAATCGTCTGAAGAAAATGAAGAAGTCCCTGAGACAGACGAGGACGCCGATGATGACTCAGATGAAGACAGCGATCAAGAGTCTACTGAAGAGGAAGAAGATGAGGATGACCAAGAGTCTACCCAAGATGCTGACCTTCCTGATGAAGAAGACATTGATTGGGAATACAAAGTACCTGTTAAAATTGACGGGAAAGTAGTCCACGTTACCCTAGAAGAAATTCGAAAGGGTTACGCTACTGATCAACATTTGTCTCAGAAGGGACGTGAACTAGGTGAACTAAGGAAACAACTAGAGACTGAACGCAAGACTAAATTGGATGAACTAGTCCAATTAGGTACTCTCCTGCAAACTGAACTCTCCTCAAAGGAACAAGAGTTGGCAAAGGAGTATCACGATCTAGCGGATCAGATTAAGAAGGCTAAGGCCGAAGGTGATCGTTATACCCTCCAAGACCTCAAAGAAAAACAAGAAGAGGTTCAAGAGCAGTATCACGAACTCCGAGGCAAGCGGGAAGCTAACCTTCAGAAGATTGCCAAGCAAATTAGTGATAAGCAAGCGGAAGAAGCGCTACAAATGCGCGAGAACTTTGACAAAGATATTAAAGAAATCCTCCCGGAGTTCAACGAGAAGCTAGCTACGAGTATCCGCGAATTCGCTATTGAACAAGGCATCCCTGAAGAGCTACTGGCACATATTTACGATGCGCGTGTCGTTAAATTTATCAATGATTATCGGAAGCTTGCGAAGGCTAAAGATACAGGTGTCCAGAAGCGTAAAGCAACCCCTAAAGCCAAGAGTATTCCAACTAAGAAAGGCCCAGATCAGTCTGTGAAGGCAAAGAGGGCTGAGAAGGATACTCGCCAACGAGTCCTTTCTGGTGAAGCTTCTGAAGCGGAACAGAAAGAATTCCTCAAACGTATTTCCAAGGTTAGCCAAAAACTGTAAACTCTTCACTATATATTAGGGTGATAAAAAGAAATGGCTACTACAACTTTCTCCTCAGGCGGTCCTAAGGCCGCTGCTCGTTCGGCTTCGGCTACGGGCAATGCCGGTAATGTCTCGGAACGCGAAGACCTTGCCAACTTCATCTCCATGATTTAATTAGAGATCCTTTGGTGGGTAACTGCCATCGAAAAATCAAGTGAATTGCTGGAAAATCTCCGTAGGGAGACAATCAGCAGCCAAGCCTCGAAAGAGGAAGGTTCAACGACTATCCCGGAAGGGAGTAGGGTTGAAGTCAACCCGAAGCACTTGACCCCTTAGGAATAAGGGTGATGATATAGTCTGAACACAGTAGCGATACTGTGAATGAGGAGTCATACTGAATGACTGAAATCTGTTATGTGTATTGGATACACAAAAAAGAGCATACAAAACCTGATACTGAGGGTTACGTTGGTATTACAAAGAACCTTAACAAAAGAAAAAGTGAGCACAAGAGGTCAGCCCGAAAGGGAAGCACCTACCCTGTTCACTCTGCTATACGTAAGTATGGCTGGTCTTCCTTAAAGGTTACTGTGCTATTCAGTGGAACCCTAGAAGAATGCAAATTAGAAGAAATAAAACTTCGTCCTAATGAGCAAATAGGTTGGAACATCTGTGCAGGAGGGGTGGTCCCAAAACAGCAATCTTTAGAGAAACAAAGAGAGCATTGGGAGAGAACCCTGAAGAACAAAGAACCAACCAAGCATACCCCTGAGTTCAAGCAAGAGCTCACTGATCGAAACCACAAATATCTGTACACCATCTGGAATAAGGAAGGATACAGGGTAGAGAATGTTCGATTATGGGAGTGGTGCGAAGAAAACGGTATTAGGCAAAGTTGTATGCAAAGAGTGGCTACTGGAAAAAGGAGCCACCACAGAGGATATCATTGCCTGCGAGTAACGATCGCAGAGTAAACATATTTGTCGCGAGATGAAACACCATTTATGTCGTCTATTGGCCGTACTAAAGCTACTGCTATTCTTCACGAGTGGCAGACTGACGAACTGGCGGCTCCTACTTCTGGTGCTGTCGCTGAAGGTGTCTCATACACTACTCAAGCTGCTGCACAAGCTGCTGAACCTTTCCGTACTCGTCTGGCTAACTACTGCCAGATTAACTCGAAGGTTATCAACGTTACTGGTACTAAACGTGCTGTCGATCAAGCCGGTGTTGCGGATGAATACGCCTACCAGCTGAAGAAGCGCGGTATTGAGATGAAGCGTGACCAAGAGTTTGACCTTGTTCATGGTTGGAAATCTTCGAATGGTGCCGGTACTCGTACCTTCGGTGGCTACCAGTCGTGGATGAACTATAACGTTGTCAACGCTCTGACTACTCCCGCTGAGTACACTGCGCCTACTAATAAGGGTGCCGGTGTTGCAGGTACCTTTACGACTGTTACCTCTACTGATAAGAATCCTCTCCAGCTGTCGCACGTCGATTCGCTGATGCAGGCGATCTATGAGCAAGGTGGTAAGGCTACTAAGCTTATGCTTTCGCCTGCTAACCGTCGTGCGTTCTCTGCTCGTGCCCAAGCTGCTGGTTCTTCGACTACCAGTGCTGGTGATGGTAACGTCCGTCGTAACATCGATGCTGATGGTAAACTCCGTCAGTCGGTCGAGATCTACATGTCGGACTTCGGTGATGTGATGGTTGTTCCCAACTACATTATGGGTCTTGCTAACACTGCTGTTAGCGGTCTCGATAATGCAGCGGACTTCTCGGCTCTCCTGTATGATCCAATGTGGTTTGCATGGGCTACCCTTCGGCCAATGCAGGAAGTTGACCTTGGTCAGCTGGGTGACTCGATCATCGGCCAGATTGTGGAAGAAGGCACTCTTGAGTGCAAGAATCCAAAAGGTTCTGGTCTGATCATCGGCCTGTCGGGTGCTTAATAAGTAAATAACCTCTAGAGGGATTGGGAGAAATCCCTTTCCCTCTTTCTATTTTAGGATATATAAAGCACTATGGAACTCAAGATCACTAATACGGATGGCTCTACCATCTACTCTGATAATGTCATTAAGGTGACCGTCAGTGCCGCAAACAAAATTACAGAAGTTATCTACGGGGCTACCACTGTTGCTGCTATTCCAGCGTACAACGGGGCTAATGCAAAATACGAAGTCGGGCGACTAACCCAAGAGGGTAAAATGTACACCTGGCTGAGTAACTAAAGAACATACACATTATGGCTAATTTAAATAACGGTTTAACCGCAGATCAAGCTGTTGTCTTGACCACGGCTCTGGTTAATGCAGTACGTGCCTATCTAGCGGCTGTCACCACGGAGGCCCTCAGTACGGTTTCCAAGACCGCCGTCCAAGACGCAATGGACGCACTACTTCAAGTCGATGAGTATCCGTAATACGTAATGTAGATAACCCTGAGATACACACACACGGAGCTTTTACATAAATGACCTTCAGATCACAAGACGACAACCCTAATAGTTTCCTAGTCAAGACAGACGAATGGAACTACAGGCTGGATCAAGATATTCAACCCTATTTGGAGTATGCTGCTGAACAGCGTAGGCTCAATGAGCTAAACCCAAATAGGCATCACATGCAACCTTTTGCTGTTATCCCTGATATTGTCTGGATTCATATCAAGACCAACTATGGGGTAGACATGCATGACCCTAACTTCATGCACGATGAAGAGGCCAAGAAGAAGTTTAAACGGATTGTAGCAGAGCAGTTTCCTCTGTTACTCCTATCTAAATACAAAAGCTAAGGATGTAAACTAATATGGCTACACCTCTGTATAACGCCTTAAAGGCAAAAGTAAGGGATTGGGCTAATCGCAGAAGTACTGCCACAATCCCTGACTCTGTTGTGGAAGACTGCCTGAAGTACGGTGCAGAGGACTGTTACCAGCATCTTCGGGTTCCTCCATTAGAGGAGAATGTAGAGTACGTCATTACCGCTGATGATAATCCAGCTAATACAGATTATTCTAAGATTCCACTCCCGCTAGATTTCATTGAGTTTATCTATGTCCGACGTTTACCGGGTTCTACAGGTGATCCCGGTATTGTCTACAATGAGATCACCGACAATAGGACTTTCTTTGATCCGTATGCGGAGAAGTACAATCGCTATCACTTTGCTTGGAAGGATGACTACCTGTACATCCGTCCTCAGTTGGCAGTCGGTGACGTACTTGAGTTTCAGTATTACAAACGGTTGGCTCTCCTAAATGCAACCTATTCTGTTGTCTCTGCTAACTACATTATTGGTGTAGCAGATGCAGACCAGACATTCTTGGAGTTGACAGGTGTCCTGTCTGATACACCCTTGTATTTCTCTACATCTGGTGGTGTAGAACAGGTGTTTGACACTTATGCAGAAGCAGCGGCTTATGGCCCAACAGTAACCACCAAGTATTACGTTGGTAGGGAAGCTGCGAACTGGCTACGGGATGAGAAAGAACAGCTACTCCTTTGGGCTTCTCTGTACCATGTTGGTGCCTACCTGTTTGATCAGGAAATGGAGGCTACCTACGCAAGACGTACTAAGGATACTATTGAAAATCTGAATAGAGAAGAACGTTATCGTCGGGCCAAAGGTGGAAATGTCCGTATTAATGTTAATACTAATGGAATGATTTAAGGAGCCGCAAATATGGGCTACAGACAAGAACAAGGCGCTGTGGCTGGCGGCGTCGGGGGTCAACAGTTTCAAGAAGAACAAAGGATTATTAACCAGCTTAACGATGTCACCGCGCAGAATGCCGCTAATGCTGCTGCTGCCGAGGCAAACGCGGAGGCTGCGCAACTTGCTGCTGAACTAGCTAGGGATGCCGCTCAGACGGCTCGGCTTGCAGCGGAGACAGCAGAGACTAACGCGGAGACAGCAGAGACTAATGCAGCCACTAGCGCTACGGCGGCGTCTACATCCGCTTCTAACGCGGCGGGTTCTGCCAGTTCTGCTGCCACATCCGCTTCTAACGCAGCTAATTCAGCTTCGCAAGCTTCTACACATGCCTCCAACGCCGCTACGTCGGCTTCTAATGCTGCTACGTCAGCCTCCAACGCCGCTACCAGCGAAACCAATGCCGCTGCTTCTGCAGCCGCCGCTGCTGCATCCTACGACAGCTTTGATGACCGCTATCTAGGCGCGAAAGCTAGTGATCCAACTCTGGATAACGATGGTAACGCCTTAGTTACGGGGGCTTTGTATTTCAATACCACTTCGTCTGGATTTAAAGGGTACAACGGAACATCGTGGATCAGTCTACCTGCTACGACGGCGACCAATGTAACGTTCTCTGCTACAGGAAACATTGCAGCCACCAACGTACAAACCGCTATTGCAGAAGTAGATTCTGAAAAGGTTGCGAAGGCTGGTGACACCATGACAGGTACTCTTGTTGTTCCCGCTGTGCAGATGGATACTCCATTCTCGTTCCGCAACAAGATCATCAACGGGGGCTTCGACATCTGGCAGCGTGCGGCATCGCAGACCACAGATGGTTATGGAAGTGACGACAGATGGCGAAACCAGCACGGAGGTTCGACTAAGGAACACAGTCAGCAGATGTTCGCGGCAGGGCAGACCGACGTTGACGGGAATCCAAAATACTTCAGTAGAACCGTCGTCAACAGCGTAGCAGGTTCCGGGAACTACGTGGCTAAGGTACAGCGGATCGAAGACGTTAGTACACTCTCGGGGAAGACTGTCACCCTCTCGTTCTACGCCAAAGCGGATGCTGCAAAGAGTATCGCCGTTGAGATCGAGCAATACTTCGGCACCGGGGGAACTCCGTCTGCATCCGTGTTGACTTTCGTCGCGAAGCAGGCTATCACGACAGGTTGGACGAGGTATTCGCTCACCTTCGCGGTTCCGTCTATTTCCGGGAAAGTACTCGGGACGAACAACAATCACTCGCTGTTCCTTAACATCTTTTTTGACGCGGGTAGCAGCTTCAATTCGCGTACAGGGGCTCTTGGGCAGCAGTCGGGAACCTTCGATATTGCCCAAGTCCAAGTCGAAGAAGGCCTCGTCGCCACCCCGTTTGAGCAGCGCCCGATTGGGCTGGAATTGTCGCTGTGCCAACGGTACTTCTGCAAGACGTTCCCGTATGCAACCCCTGTGGCAATAGACGCCGGGGCGAATGGCACTCTTGTCTGCCAGGTGGCTAATGTGTCCACGTTTTGGGGGACCTTCTGGCAGTTTCCGGTTGTAATGCGGACCTCCCCCACTGTGTCTTTCTATCGGCCAACGAACGGGGTCGGCACTGGGCAATGGGCCAATGGATCGAACTCACTCGGCTCGACTCCGGCCAGCGGCGTGTTATCGCCGCGTGGGTGCATGGTGTATCTGAACAGCGGGACGAACATAGCGTACGCGGGTAGTGGCGACATCTACTACATCCATGCAACCGCAGACGCGGAACTGTGATGCAGACCTTCATCCTCCCCGCCCTGCTCTGCTGGCTAGCCATGCTCGTGGTCTACCTTCTTGCGCCCCTAGCAGCTTACACAGCCTCCAAGGATGGTCGTTTACACTGGCTCTTCTGGTGGATGGAAACCCACGATAACCTAGGTTGGAGTGGCCCTCTTAGTGAGGGCTACCCAGCTGACAAATGGGGTTTATGCCGTTGGCTGTGGCGCAATAAGGCATATGCTCTTAGAGACAAGTTCAGGGCCAACCCATCTGAAGACGACTTGCTGTTCTCCTATGAAGAAGTTATATTACCTGTCCCTGCAGGAGGCTTCTTCAAGGAGCACTACATAGTTGGGCAATGGTGGGAGCGTTCGTACGGTTATGCTTTCAAAAGATTCAAGATTTATATTAGGATTGGTTGGAAGCTTAAACCTTATATAGATGGTCACCGGCCTGTAGGCCCAACAGCAACCGGGATGTTAATCCCATTCTCAATCAGAACAGATGACTTCGATGACTGACATGCAATTAATTGGCCACCGAGTGGCTCTGTTGGAGGAACACCATGATGAGATGAAGACTGTCCTGAAAGAGTTGACGGTAGCTATCAACAAGCTAGCTATCGTCGATGAAAGGCAAGTCCAATCAATATCGAACATTCAGAAACTCACAGATGATGGAGAACGTATCCGAGTCAAACTAGAGGATATGTCAAAGCGTATAGTCACTGTGGAACACACAATCTCACAACACAAACAAACCAATCAATGGGTAATTGAAGCAGTTAAGGGTATGGCTATCCTAGCCGCCCTGTTTGTCGCGAAGCAAGTAGGCTTAATCTAAGGACAACAATATTATGAAATTCCGATTCTCTAAACGTAGTCTTGATAATCTTAGGGCAGTACATCCTGATCTAGTAGCGGTAGTCAATCGAGCTTTAGAGATCC
>VFQO010002093.1_pt1 | contig 13084 bp, 11 predicted proteins | sample 3512331 | NCBI WGS metagenome assembly VFQO01 (sample SAMN10412371, study PRJNA504923) | tailings metagenome | isolation source: Replicate 3 from Balatoc abandoned mine | place: Philippines: Itogon, Benguet | collected 2017-08-28
GACCAGTTGGCTTCCTTGCTGACACGATTGATCACGCCACCCGAACCGCCACGACCGAAGGCCAGGCCGTTGGCGCCCTTGAGCACTTCGATGCGATCGATGTTGTAGACGTCACGGTAGTACTGCACGTCGTCCCGCACGCCGTCCAGATAGAAGTCACCGGTACTGATGCTGCCACGAATCACGGCGGCATCGCGGTTGCCCTCACCCTGCGCGAACGTCACGCCCGGGGTGTAACGCACGGCTTCGGCCATGCTCTGCACGGCCTGGTCCTTGATCTGCTGCGACGTCACCACGCTGACCGACTGCGGCGTATCACGCAGCAGGGTGTCGGTCTTGGTCGAGGAGCGGCTGCTGAAGGCCTGGTAGCCCTCGGTGGCGGGCGCCTCGCCGGCTGCGGTCACCTGGACCTCGTCGAGCACCTTGTCGGCAGCAAGCGCCGGCGACGCGAGAACAGCCAGGGAAACAGCAAGTGCCAGCGGACGGCGTGCCGGCAGGGAACGTGTGGCGAGGGACATCGACATGAATTCGCACCTGTTGACTGAAAACAGAGCGATTCTATGTCAACTAAATCTAAATGAGAATAGTTCTACACTAGATTTGCAAATCGGATCTCGCCACGCCGGCCCGCCTCAGATCTGGATGTGCTGCGGCACCGTTTCCCACTGCACGTCCTCCATCCAGTCCGGGGTCACGGGCTCGGTGAAGATGAACACGGCCAGCAGGCCGCCGAGGAAGATGACGCGCAGCAGGCCGTCCCCCATGCGCGGCGGCGCGATGCCGCGCAAGGCGGCATGGGTCGGGCCGACTTCCGCGCCGTAGCGGTCGCGGAACAGGAAGGCAGCGAGCAGCAGTCCGAGCGCGACGAGAAACCAGAAGCCGCCGAAGAAGAGCAGCAAGGCACCCATGATGCCGACCAGCACGACGCCCGGCATCAGCGCGCTGAGCCAGACCGCGAATACGGCGGCAAACAGGATCATCCAGGCAGTCAGCGCGATCACGAAGGTTCGCACCATGACCCAGACACGGCCACCGCTGCGGTACTCGCCCGTGAACAGGGGGCGTCGCGACCAGTACATGGCGAAAGCCAGCGGGCCGACCAGGCAGACTGCAACCACCCAGGCCATGGGGGAGTTCATCTGGCGCCGGTCGGCATCCAGGTAGAGCCAGACGCACAGCGCCAGCAACGTCAGCAGCAAGGCAAACATGCAGACATCCTTTCAATGAGGTGATGCGGACCGCTGCCGGCAGCGATCCGGGAAGACAGCGGACCGGCCACTCGGCCGGTCCGTGCCTCGAAGTCTATCCCGTGATCACGAACTTGCCGATGCCCCGGCAGTGTCCGTCGGCAGATCGTCCTCCACCGGATCCGGGGCGATGTCACGCCCCAGGTAGAGGTACATGGCCGGCACCACGAACAGCGTGAACAGGGTGCCGATGGTCATGCCCGAGGCGATCACCAGCCCCATGGAGAAGCGCGCGGCGGCGCCCGGACCGGAGGCGATGAGCAGCGGAATCATCGCCAGCACCAGCGCTGCCGTGGTCATCAGCACCGGGCGCAGACGGATCGACGACGCCTCCTCGATGGCCAGACGCCGTGACAGCCCCTGCTTCTGCAGCTGGTTGGCGAACTCGACGATGAGGATGCCGTGCTTGGAGATCACGCCGATCAGCGTCACCAGACCGACCTGGGTATAGATGTTGATGGTCGCCCCGGCGACCTGGAAGAAGGCCGCGATGTTGAGGAAGAGCAAGGCGCCGCAGATCGACATCGGCACCGTGACCAGCATGATCAGCGGGTCACGGAAGGACTCGAACTGCGCCGCCAGCACCAGGTAGATCACGATCAGCGCGAAGAACAGGGTCAGCACCAGCGCCGAGCCCTCGGTCTTGTACTGGCGCGACTGGCCGGCATAGTCGACGCTGTAGTCCTTGGGCAGCGACTCCGCCGCTGCCTGCTCCAGCACCGCCAGCGCCTCGCCCAGGGTCACGCCCGGTCGCGGCACGCCCGACAGGGTCACTGCGTTGAGCTGCTGGAAGCGGTTCAGCGACTGCGGCTGCACGGTCTCGCGCAGGGTCACCACGGTCGACAGCGGAATCAGCTCACCTGCCGCCGTGCGCGTGTAGTACTGCGCCAGCTGGTCCGGATTCAGGCGCTCGGCGCGCTCGACCTGCGGAATCACCTTGTAGGAGCGCGACTCCATGCTGAAGCGGTTGGCGAAACCGCCGGACAGCATGGCCGACATGTCCGCCGCCAGCGTGCTCATGCTGATGCCGAGCAGCGCCGCCTTCTCGCGGTCGACATCGACCTTGACCTGGGGCTTGTCGATCTTCAGGTCGCTCTGCATGAAGATGAACTTCTTGCTCGCCATGGCCTTGCCGAGCACGGCATTGGACGCCTCCAGCATGGCCTGCGGCGACGCCGTGCTGGTGATGATGAACTCGACCGGGAAGCCGCCGCCACCGCTGGGCAGCGAGGGCGGTGCGAACACCGCGTTGCGCAGGCCGGCCACCTCGCCTGCCTTGCCGGTGACCTCGGTGAGCACCTCCTTGGTGCTGCGCTCACGCTCGGTCCACGGCTTCATCACGATGCCCGAGATGGTGGTGTTGCTGCCCACCGCCGAGCCGCCGCCGCCGACACCATTGAGCTGGAAGTAGTTCTCCTTCTCGGGAATGGCATTGGCGATCCGGGTCAGCTCGTTGGTGAACCGGGTCAGGTAATCCAGCGACGAGAACGAGTCGCTCTGCGACAGCATCAGGAAGAAGCCCTGGTCCTCCTCGGGCGCAAGCTCGGTCGGCGAGGTCTTGAACAGGAAGAAGCATGACACCAGGATGATGCCGCCGAAGGTGGCAATGACGTGCTTGTCTTCCAGCGCGCCGTGCAGCGTGCTGCGGTAGGACAAGCGCAGGGCCTCGAACTTCGCGTCCAGCCAGTGCGCGAACCGGTTGCCCTTCTCTTCTTCCGGCGAGCGCAGCAGCATGGCCGACATCATCGGCGACAGGGTCAGCGCGATCACCCCGGACAGCAGCACCGCGCCCGCCAGCGTGAAGGCGAACTCGACGAACAGGGTGCCGGTGAGGCCGCCGATGAAGCCGATCGGCAGGTACACCGCGACCAGGGTGATGGTCATCGCGATGACCGGACCGAGCAGCTCGCGCGCGCCCTTGATGGCCGCCGCAAAGGGCTTCATGCCCTCCTCGATGTGACGGTGGATGTTCTCCAGCACGATGATGGCGTCATCGACCACCATGCCGATGGCCAGCACCATGGCGAGCAGGGTCAGCAGGTTGATCGAGAAGCCCATCAGCAGCATCAGGAAGCAGGCGCCGATCATCGACAGCGGTACCGTCACGGCCGGAATCAGCACGCTGCGCATCGACCCGAGGAACAGGTAGATCACCACGATGACGATGACGATGGCCTCGACCAGGGTCTGGATGACCTCGTTGATGGCGTCCTGGATGTAGCGCGTCGAGTCATAGGGGATGTTGGCCTCCAGACCCTCGGGCAGCTGCGCCAGGATCTGCGGCCAGGCCTCGTCACGCACGCGCTTGATGACGTCCAGCGAGTTGGCATCCGGCGCCACCTCGATGCCCATGAAGGTTGCGCTCTTGCCGTTGAACGACACCGAGGTGCTGTAGCTCTCCGAGCCCAGCACCACGCTGGCGATGTCGCCAAGGCGCACGATGGCGTCGTCGGTGGAACGCACCACGAGGTCGCGGAACTGCTCCGGCGTGTTCAGGTCGGTGGCTGCGGTGAGATCGACCTGCACCATCGAGCCCTTGGTCGAGCCCAGCGCCGCCAGCACGTTGTTGCTGCGCAGCGCGTTGTAGACGTCGCTGGCGGTCACGCCCAGCGCCGCCATGCGGTCGGGCTGCATCCAGATGCGCATGGCGAAGGTGCGGTCGCCGAGGATGCGCGCACGCTGCACGCCGGGCACCGTCGACAGGCGCGGCTCGACCACGCGCACCAGGTAGTCGGTGATCTGGTTGTTGTCGAGGATGTCGGAGTAGAACGACAGGTACATGGCCGCCGTGGTGTCACCCACCGACAGCTCCACGGTCGGGTCCTCCGAGGCCTCCGGCAGCTGGTTGCGCAGCTTGTTGACCTTGGCCGCGATCTGGGTGAGCGCCTCGTTGGGGTCGTAGTCCAGACGCAGGTAGACCTGGATCGAGCTGACCCCGGACAGGCTGGTCGACTTGATGTAGTCGATGCCCTGGGCAGAAGCGATCTCGCGCTCCAGCGGCGTGGTGATGAAGCCCTGGATGAGGTCGGCATCGGCACCGACGTAGACCGTGGTGATGTTGACCACCGCGTTCTGCAGCTCGGGATACTGGCGCACATTGAGGTCAAACACCGACTTCATGCCCAGCAGCAGGATCATCAGGCTGACCACCAACGCCAGCACCGGCCGCTTGATGAAGATGTCCGTGAATTTCATGGCATGACTCCGCTCAGCTTTCGTCCGGTGTCGGGGCGGCCGAGGCCGATGGCGTGACCGAGTTGTTGATGATCACGCGGGTGCCGTTCTGCAGCTTGAGCAGACCGCTGGTGGCAACCTGCTCGCCGGCCTTGAGACCGCTGCTGATGGCGACCAGATCACCCCGGGTGACGCCGGTCTTGACGAAGCGGCGGGTCACGGTGAGCTGTTCCTCGTCCTTGCCGTCGGCGGTCTTGCCCTTGCCCTTCTGGATCACGTAGACCGAGTTGCCGTAGGGGTTGTAGCTGACTGCCGTGAGCGGTACCGCGATCACTGGCGCGGCATCGGCGAGCTCGATGCGGGCGCGCGCGAACTGGCCGGGACGCAGCTGCGCCTGCGGGTTGTCGAAGCGGGCACGGACCTTGAAGTTGCGGGTGGCACTGTCGACCAGCGACTCGATGGCCTCGACCACGCCGCTGGCCGACGGCCCCTGCTCGACAGCCGCCTGCACGGTCTGGCCGACCACGACCTTGCCCAGGTCCTGCTCGGGCAGGGTGAAGTCGACATAGACCGGATCCAGCGCCTGCAGGGTGACGATGGGCGTGCCCGGACTCAGGTACTGGCCGAGGTTGACCTGGCGGATGCCCAGGGTGCCGCTGAACGGCGCACGGATGATCTTCTGGTTGAGCGTGGCCTGCTGCGCCTCGACGGCCGCCGTGGCGGCGCGCAGCGTGGCAGCGGCCTGATCCAGCTCCGAGCGCGACACCGCCTCGAGGCCGAACAGGCGCTCGAAGCGGGCATGCTCCTTCTTCGCCAGCTGGGCCTGGGCCTGCAGACGTGCCAGGTCACCCTGCTCGCTGCCTGCCGACAGGGTCACCAGCAGATCGCCCTTCCTGACCCGCTTGCCGGACTCGAAGTGCAGCGCCTGCACGATGCCGCCGACCTCGGTGGTCACGTCAGCGCCCTGGCTGGCCACCACGGTCCCGACGCCGGACAGGCTGGGGCGCCAGCTCTGCTGCGTCGCCGTGGCCGAGGTCACCGCTGCCGGCGGCATCGGCATGTTGTCGAAGTACTGGTTCATCATCTTGTTGCCGAACCACTTGAAGCCGAACATCCCGCCGAACACCAGACCGGTGATCACCAGCATCCAGACCATGCGCTTGTTCATGATTGTCTCGTCACTCTCGAATTCGTGGGGATATCAGGATGCCGGCGTCAGCAGGCGATCAATGGCGGCCAGATCGTCAGGCACCAGCACGCCGGCCTGCTGCCTCAGCTGCAGACGCTTGAGCAGCACATCGAAACGGGCGTTGTCATGGTTGCGGCGCGCCTGCACCGTGGCGGACTGGGCATTGAGCACGTCGACGATGGTGCGCTTGCCGGCCTCATAGCCGTAGCGGGTCCCGCGTTCGGCGCTCTCCGCCGACTCCAGTGCCCGCCGGAAGGCCATGGCCTGCGCCTGCGCCGTCTGCACGTCGCGCACCAGGCGACGGGTCTCGCGGGTCAGCTCGCGCTCGACGCGCTCACGCTCGGCCTCGGCGACACGCAGACGCGCCTGCGCCTCGCGCACGCGGCTCAGGTTGCCGCCACCGGCGAACAGGGGAATGTTGACCTCGACACCAACCACGGTGCTGTTGGCCTCGGAGCCGATGCGTGATTCGGAAGTGTCCTGGCGGCTGTGGCTGGCGACCAGGTCGACCACCGGCAACGCCGAGGAGCGCCGGCTTTCCAGGTCGGCACGCGCGACCGCGTGAGCCGCGCGTACCTGGACCAGCGCCGGGCTGTGTTCCCGGGCCCGGGCCAGCCAGTCGGCCATCGCGATGCCATCATCACTGACGTCGGTGGTGCCGGTCAGCGTCGACAGCGGCGAGGCCTCGTCACCGGTGCTCTCGGCGAGCGCATCACGGGCCGCTGCCAGCGCCTGCTGCGCGGCAAGCAGCTGGGCCTGCGACAGATCATCACGCGCCTGCGCTTCCTTGACGTCGGTGCCGGGAATCAACTCGACCTCGTAGCGCTTGCGGGTGTCCTCCAGCGACTTGCGCACGGCGGCGGCCTCGGCCTGCGCCAGGCCCAGCTCGTTCTGCGCCCGCAGCACGGCCAGGTAGCGTTCGGCCACGCGTGCGATCAGTGCCTGCTGCCGCTGGGCGAAACCGGCCTCGGCCTGCTGGTCGCGGGCATCGGCACGACGTCCGCGCGCCAGCCAGTCGTAGCGGAACAGTGGCTGGCGTAGTTCGACGCCGGCCTGCCAGCCGGTGTAACGCTCACTGAAGCCGGGTCCGAACGGCGTGCTCACCACCTCCGAATCGGTATCGCTGTAGCTGCCCTGCGCATTCACGCCGGGCAGGCGGGTGGCGCGTTCCTGCACGCCGAGCTCGCGCTCGGCGTCACGGGTGGCGAGCGTGGCACGTGCCACCGGGTCGTTGCTGGCCGCCAGCTGCCAGGCCTCGGACAGGGTCAGCGCCGACGCGGTCAGGGGCAGCAGTGCCAGCAGGCCGGTCAGGCCCAGCGCGGCCGCGAGCTGACGCGGGCGCGATGCCACGGCAGGCTCAGGCCTGGTCATCGGCAGAACACAGCTCATGAAAAACCTCCGAGCGGATACGGGTGATGAGGTCGTCGATGACGCGGTCATCGGACACATTCAGCAGCGGTTGCCAGCGCATGCCGTTGAGCAGGAACTGCACATGCCGGCACAGCAGCCGGTAGGGCTGACGGATGTTGAAATGATCGAGCAGGCCATCCGCGTGCACGAGCTGGTGCACGCCCAGCGCCATCGACCAGGTACCGGTGGCCACCGCCTCGGGCGGCAGTCCGGCGGGGTCGAGCTCGCCGCTGGCGATGGCTTCGTGGACGATGCCGAGCACGGCATCGGCAATCGGCTGGCTGGCCGCGTAATGGGCCTCGCGACGGCACTGGCTGGCTGCCGTCCACACCACCTCGGTCTGCACGAACTGGGCGATGCGGAAATGCTCGGGATTGCGCTTGACGAAGATCATGTCGGCGACACTGATCGCGAACAGGCGATCACGGGTACCGGCCTGCCAGGCGGCGGCGCGCTCGAACAGGCGTGCCTGCTCGGCCAGTCCGGCGGTGGACAGCGCCAGCAGCAGGTCTTCCTTGCTGCTGAAGTGCTTGTAGATGGTGCCGATGGGGGTCTGGCTGAGACGCGCCAGCTTGGCCATCTGCAGGGCCAGCAGGCCATCGCTGACAATCAGCTGGCGCGCGCAGTCAAGCAGCAGCTGCTCGCGCGCCTGCCAGTGCTGTTCGCGTTTGCTGGAAACGGCCATGAGGAATTCGGGCGCCTGAAATCGGACGAAAATAGTGAACGAGATTCACAATTTCGTCAACGCCACGGATTCATGCCGATCGCGGACAGCGAACCCCCACCTTGAGCCCCCGGCCGGAAGCGCCCGCCGACAGCGTCAGCTCGCCGCGGTGCAGGCGGGTCACCGCCGCCAGCTGAACATGTCACGCCAAAGATGACGCCCCTGCAGGGCGTGCCAGATCGTCATGCCGACGTGTCCGACGAGATAGAGCCAGAGCAGGCTGACTGCGCCCTCATGCACCTCGGCAATGTCCTGCATCAGGTCGGGCTGATCCGGCAGCAGATAGATCGTGGTCCCGGTCACGGCCAGCGTGAGCATGATCAGCAGCCCCAGGCCCTGCCAGGCCTTGGCTGCACGCTCCTCGTCGACCAGATCCGCCTGGCGGCTGACGAGGCGTCGCCCGGCCTGCCAGAGCGCACCGCGACCTGCCGCCGAGAACCATGGCCAGAGCTGGGCTGGCATGTCACTGGCGCGCGACAGATTGAGCACGAACAGCAGCACCAGTGCTCCGATTGTCATGCCGACCAGGGCATGCAACGTGAAGAAGAGCCCTTCGCTGGCCGACTCGGCCTGCTCCCATGGCTCGGACATGAAGTCAGCCACGACAAACTGGTGCAGCACCGCAACAATGATCAGGGCGTGCAACGCCTTGCGCAGCAGTGAGCGTGGCGGGGTGGCGGGTGAGGCCAAAGGCGGGGTCATGAGTCAGCTCCGAAGTCCTTGATGGCCACAGCATTGCACATGATGGCAGCCTTATCATGACCGTCCATTAGTCGGAGCAGGCTTGTCCGCCAGCACGGGCCGAGGACACACTGGCTCATCACCGACGTCAGCAGATGATCCGCATGTCTGATCACCCCGCCCCGCACCCGGATGGCCTGCGCCTGCGCGTGCTGTCACTGAACATCCAGGTCGGCCTGCTGACGCAGAACTACCGGCATTACGTGACGCGGGCCTGGCGCCATGTGCTGCCCAGCCGGCATGCGCGCGAGAACCTGAAACGGGTGGCGGCGCTGGCCGCCGACTATGATCTGGTGGCGCTGCAGGAGGCCGATGCCGGCAGCCTGCGCACCCGCCAGGTCAACCAGGTCGCCCATCTCGCCGAACTGGCCGGGTTTCCCTACTGGCATGCCGCCGTGACGCGCGATCTGGCGCCATTCGCCCAGCATTGCCTGGGCTGCCTGTCACGCCAGCCGCTGCAAAGCACGCATTTCCACCCCCTGCCCGGTCGTCTGCCGGGGCGCGGCGTGCTCGAAGTCGCCCTGCAGCCGGCCGGCCACGAGCCCCTGCGCCTGCTCATCGCCCACCTGGCCCTGTCACGCGGAGTGCGCGCCCAGCAGCTCGACTTTCTCGCGGGACTGGTGCGCCCCGGCGTCGATACCGTGCTGATGGGCGACCTGAACTGCGAACACGGCGAGCTCGATGCGCGACCGTCTCTGACACGCGCCGGTCTGCAGGCGCTGCACGAAGCTCACACCTTTCCCAGCTGGGCACCCAGCAAGTCGCTGGATCACATGCTGGCGACACCGGGGGTGACCGTGCTCAGCACCCGCGTGCTCGACGAGCGCCTGTCGGATCACCTGCCGGTGGCCACCGAACTCTGCCTGCGCCTCAGCGCAGCGCCGGCTGCGGCGGCGTCAGTGCCACCGGCGAGGTCTTGAAGCGCGCCAGCGCGGCGCGGATCGCCGGCAGCTGCGCCTGTGCCGCGCGCTCACCAGCAAGAATGCTGCGGTGCTTGGCCTCGAGATCGGCAATGCCCTGATCAGCGACATCCGGCCGGATCACCACCTCGGCTTCGGCCAGCTCGCGCGTCAGCGCCTGCAGGCTCATGATGTTGAGGGTCTGGTCCAGGGTGCCGAGCAGGCCGCTGCGACCGGCGCTGGGGCGCGCCGAGATGTCGACGGCGATGATGATGTCAGCACCCATCTCGCGTGCGGTGTTCACCGGCACCGGACTGACCAGGCCGCCATCGACATAACGCACGCCATTGATCAGCGCCGGCACGAAGACATTGGGAATGCTGCAGGAAGCGCGCACGGCCTGACCGGCATTGCCCTTGTTGAAGGCGACCTTGCGGCCGCTGTCCATGGCCGTGGCCACCGCCGCGAAGCGGCGTGGAAAGGCCTGGATGGGCTGGTTGTCGACCTGGCGGTTGACGAAGTCCTGCAGTTTCTGGCCGGCCAGGAAGCCCTGGCTGCTCAGGGTCAGATCACGAATGTCGGACTCCTCCAGCTTCAAGGCGATGTCCTGCAGCTGGAATGGCGTCTTGCCGCTGGCGTAGAGCGCGCCGACAAAGCTGCCGGCGCTGGTGCCGGTGACGATGCGTGCCTTGATGCCATGCGACTCCAGCACCTTGAGCACGCCGATGTGGGCAAAGCCCTTGGCGCCACCGCCACCGAGCGCGACCGCGATGACCGGCTCGCGTGGCGCCGGCGGCGGCGTCACCGGCGCCTGCCGGCAGCTGCTCAGCAGCACGGCGGACAACACCAGCAGGGGCAATGAAACACGTGACAGCAAGGCAGTCATGACGGCAGGACTCTCGGCAACGATGCGGGCATTATCGCGGTCTCACGCCACAACGCCACTCCCGGTGCACATTCACCACGCCCCATGCCTGCCCGGACGCGGCGCCGCGTGCTACCGTTCGCCGCATGTCTGACCCTGCATACACCGATCACGCCACCCTGCCCGCCCGTGCTGACGAGCTGCCGGATCCGCTGCTGTTCCTGGACGGCGACGGTCACCTCTGCAGCCGGCGCTTCAACGACAGCTATGCCAGCCGGGATGGCGCCCGCGCGCAGGCACGTGCCGTCTACCTGACCGGCTGCGACCTGCCGTCGGCCTGGGCCGGCCGCGCGCATTTCACGGTGCTGGAGCTGGGTTTCGGACTGGGCATCAACTGCTGCGAGACGGTGGCGGCCTGGCTGGACGACCCGGCTGCCACCGGCGTGCTCGACTACGTCGGCATCGAGGGCTTTCCGGTACGCCGGCAGGACTGGGCACTGATTCGCGAGGCCCTGCCCGGCGATGATCGCGTCGGCGCGCTGCAGGCGCGGCTTGCCGCGCACTGGCCTGACGCGCGACGCGGCTCGCGGACGCTCTGGCTGGTGCCGGAGCGGGTGCGCCTGACACTGATCTTCGACGCCGTGCAGGCCGCGCTGGATGGCTGGACCGGTGCCGCGGATGCTGTCTACCTGGATGGCTTCAACCCGGCCGTCAATCCCGACATGTTCGACACCGGCACCCTGGCACGACTGTGCCGCCGACTGCGCCCGGGCGCACGCCTGGCCAGCTACAGCGCCGCCGGCTGGCTGCGCCGGCAGCTGCGGGAGCTGGGCGTCGAGGCACGGCGGCGCCCCGGCTTCGCCAGCAAGTGGCATCGCCTGGAGGCGCGCTGGCCGGGTTCAGGCCATGACGGTGGTGCCGATCAGGAAACTGGTGTAGCCGACAAAGCTGGCCAGTAGCAGACCACCCTTCACGCGCGTGATGCGGCCCTGGCCACGCCGGCTGTAGCCGATCACGAACAGCGACACGGTCAGCAGTGCCATCACCAGAATGTCGCGCTGCAGCACCTCCGGCCCCACCGTCATGGGGTGGATGGTGCCGGCGATGCCGACCACCGCCAGCGTGTTGAACAGGTTGGAGCCGATGATGTTGCCCAGCGCGATGTCATGCTCGCCCTTGCGCGCGGCGATGATCGACGACGCCAGCTCCGGCAGCGAGGTCCCGATCGCCACGATGGTCAGACCGATGATCAGGTCGCTGACCCCAAACGCCGATGCCAGCTCGACGGCGCCCCAGACCAGCAGGCGTGAACTGGCGATCAGCATGACCAGCCCCACCACCAACCAGAACACCGCGCGCCGGATCGGCATGGCATGCGCCACCAGCTCGTCCGCCATTTCCTCGCCGAAGGCGTCGGCGCCGGCATGGCGGCTGGACCACACGGTCCAGGCCATGAGCGCGGCGAACACCACCAGCAGCACCACCGCCTCGACGAAGGTGATGCTGCCGTCACGCAGCTGCCAGGCCGCCAGCACGGTAACGCCGGTCAGGATGGGCAGCTCCTTGCGCAGCACCTGGGAATGCACGGCGATCGGCGCGATCAGCGCGGTCAGACCGAGAATCAGCGCGATGTTGGTGATGTTCGAACCATAGGCATTGCCCAGCGCAATGCCGGGATTGCCCTGCGACGACGCCAGCGCCGACACCACCATTTCCGGGGCCGAGGTGCCGAAGCCGACAATCACCATGCCGATCAGCAACGGCGACATGCCCATGTAGCGCGCCGTCGCCGCCGCCCCCTCGACAAAGCGGTCGGCACTCCAGACCAGCACGACCAGCCCCAGGGCAATCGCCAGAAACGCCAGTGTCATCCTTGCTCTCCTTGGTGTCGCCAGCGCGCTCATGGCGCAGGCGATCGTGTTGTTCGGACAGGGCAACGCTAATCGACCCCGGCAGGCAGGTCAAAGCCTGCGCACCGGGCTCAGAAGCCCAGCCCTTCGCCCGCCCCCAGCAAGGTGGCCACACCGAGGCCGGCAAAGATCGCCGCCGCAATGCCGTGCACCAGACGCATGGGAATGCGCGACGCCAGCCGGTCACCGACGAACACGGCCGGCACGTCGGCGATCAGCATGCCCAGCGTGGTGCCGATCACCACCAGCAGCGGCAGCGCGTAATGCACGGTCATGGCCACAGTGGCGATCTGGGTCTTGTCACCCATCTCGGCGAGGAAAAACGTGATCAGCGTGGCGCCGAAAACGCCAAGCTTGCTGGCGACTGTCGTCTCATCGTCTTCGATCTTGTCGGGAATCAGCGTCCATATCGCCATGCCGACGAAGGACAGGCCGAGCAGCCAGCGCAGCCAGTCCGGATTGACCGTGGCGGCAATCCAGGCACCCAGCGCGCCGGCCAGACCATGATTGAGCACGGTCGCGACGAGGATGCCGAGAATGATGGGAACGGGTTTCTTGAAGCGCGCCGCCAGCAGAAAGGCCAGCAGCTGGGTCTTGTCACCGATTTCAGCAAGGGCGACGACACCGGTTGAAACGAGCAGAGCTTCCATGTGGAGATTTCCCGGGCCGGTTGCAGACGAATGACCACGCGCCTCCCCGGCCCGCGGTCGGAGACACGATGGTCAAAGGTCTTGCCAGGCCGCACGGGCTGTCTGCGCCATGGCCTGAGGGCCAAGTGTGTTGACGCAAACCTCTTCAGGGCGAAGAGAGGCTACTCCCCAATGACACGTCGGAGACGAAGCTGCCGGGCCAGCCGGCGGCGACATCGGACGACGGAGGGATTATACCGGGCAGGGATGCGTTGATCACTACATTTCGCCGTGGG
>VFQO010002094.1_pt1 | contig 13081 bp, 10 predicted proteins | sample 3512331 | NCBI WGS metagenome assembly VFQO01 (sample SAMN10412371, study PRJNA504923) | tailings metagenome | isolation source: Replicate 3 from Balatoc abandoned mine | place: Philippines: Itogon, Benguet | collected 2017-08-28
TGAAGGATCCCAGGCCCTCGGTCTCCGAATTTCAACAGATTAAGTGCTCGGCTTGTATTCTTAGGGCTATCTTTTTTGGCGCCAAAGTCCGCGCGCCGAGTCAGCGCTTGGGAAGGATGCGATCCAAAAATGCGGGATCAAGAGCCAGCAGGGATTTGCGCTGCGCCTCGGACCACTGGATGATCTCCAATGCCTCGGGAGAGGAGGCCATTTCCGGGTCGATTTCGCCGCTGGGGGAAAGCGGGCTCGCTCCATGGCAAAGCAGCGCCCGGAAAGCTTCCCAGGACTCGAGAGCGAAGGCCTCGCGCAGAGCGCGCCCGTTGCCGGCGTGGACATTGGCGCCGAGAGCGACAAGGCGATCGAGCGTTTCGATATCGCCGGTTCGGCAAGACCAGCGCAGAGCGAACTCGTCGGCATGATGAAAGTTCGCGCCTTTTCCGATAAGCCAAAAAGCCATTTCGATCTGCCCGTTCTCGAGGGCTCGCAAAAGAGCGAGCTCGCCGCCAATATGCAAATCGCCGTCGAGATGGCGCAGGATCCAATCGGCGGCGTCGATTTGCCCAGCTTCCGCGGCGAAGGCGATCGCATAGCTGGCCTCTTCGCGCTCGACGCTGCTATTGAGGGCGATCTTTTCGAGAGTATGGGTTTCGCCCTTGAGGATTTGGGAAATGAACAAGGACTTGCGCATGGTCTTGTCCAAGCCATCGCGGGCGAGGATATCGACCGCCTCGACCGGAGGCGGCTCGCGATGCTCGAGATCCTCAAGGCGTTGCTGAAGATTGATTTCCCGCTCCGAAGCGGCGGCCAAGTCGGCTTCCGCTTGCGAAAGCAAAGAAGAGAGATTCTGCTCCGCGGAGCGGAGTCTGGCGATCTCTCGCTGGCTAGCTTCCTGGGCCGCTCGATTTTTCTCCAACGCGCTATGCCCCGCGCGCGCCTCCGCTTGCTCCGCGCGAGCCTCAGCGTCGGAGAGAAGGCTCTCGGAAGCCTCCAGACGAGCCAAAAGCTCGGAGCGCTCGGCCTCGAGAGTCTCCGCCGCCTCGGCGAAAGCCTCCAGCTCCATCACGCGCTGCTCAAGGGCCTGCTTTTCCGCCATGATCCGCTCTAGGGTCTTGAGCTTCGCGCGCTCCATGGCGGTCAAGGGCGCGGAATCCGCATGTGCATTTGCGGGAGCGGCCGGGCGAGAGGCTGGAACGGGGCGAGCCGGAGGCTCCGGAATGGGCTGCCTCGGAGCCGGCCGGCGCTCGGGCTCTGGTTCCGGCTCTGGCTCGATGTCCAGCTCCAGCGATGGGGACAGGGCCGCGGAAAGCTCATCGGCGATATCCATGGAGGAAGAGAAGGACTCCGCGCCCTCCGCTTCGGGCTCGGAAGAGGGAAAGGATTCCTCGGGGTCCGGGGAGGGGGATTCGGCGCTGTGCTCGACCAGAAATTGGGCAAACTCGGAGTCGATGGAGGAGATATCGCTATCGACGGGCGCGTCAGAGAGAGCAGGAGACGGAGCCGGCGCGGGGGGATCCTTTCGGACGGCGCGAGCGGCCTTTTGGGCCTGTTCGCGCCGCCAGGCGGCGATTTTCTTGAGCGTGTCGACGTCAAAGCTGGCGCCGGAGCGCTGAAACACCTCAACGCAGTTCCAATACCCTTTGCTGATCGCCGTTTTCACGGACAATCCGGACTCATCGAAAGAGAAGCCAACGGAAAGCAAAGCGGAGAGAACCGAGTGGCGAGGGAGAGCGGCAACCATGAGAATTTCCTGCCTGGGGGAGGGAATCTCATCGGAACGGGTGAATTTCTCAATCCAGGCGACATCCTCGCGCCGAATCGCCTCAAAAACCTCCTGCTCATGAGTTTTCGAGGACTGGGGAGCGAAAGAAAGATCCTCGGAGGGCCCGGCGGCGGGGCGAGGCGCATTGCGGATCGAAGGAGAGCGAAGCCCGGCGTCGCGCCGGCGAGCAGTCGAATCGGGAGGAGAGGATTGGGTTTCCTCCTCGGGATCGGGTCGCCTGGGCATGGAGGGGGCGCGCAAAGTCGTTCCCTTGCCGGATCCCGATTTTTTCTCGGGAAGGTCATGCAAATCGGAGAATAGAGAATCGTCGTCAGTCATGGCTGTCTCGGCTTCCTGATCAGTGTGGGTTGCGAAGCCGCCCGATGCGAAAGCATTTGGCGGCGTATCTTGCGGGTTTTCGCGCGAATGCGCAAGGACGCGCGGATCCTGGGGAGGGGGAGGCGTTGCGGGTCGAGAGGGCGGCGTTCTCGAGCGCTCCCGAGTCTCGAGAAAATCCGGGGAGAAGATAGGTGGATCAGCAGGCTCCGAGGAGCGGGAAAGAGAATCCGCCTCGTCCCCGGCGAACGGGCTATAGACCTTAGGGGGCGGGGCGGGGCGGACCACTCGCGAAGGGCGAGGCGGCTCCGGAGACGCGGAGATATCAGGGGATGGCGAGGGGGGGGCGGGCGAATCCTCCGGAACGGCGGGGGATCGAGGGGATTCGGAAGCGCCGCCGAAGGGCTTGGTTTTGGAGAAATCCGACTCCAATTGGGCCAGTTCCCGAGAGATATCCTCCTCCAGCGAAGAGAGGAACTCCGCCTCGGAAGCGGGCGGAGTGGCTGTCGCGGGGCGGGAGGCCTCTGGAGAGGGGCCTCCCTTTCGGGATAAGCGCTCCCGCAAGCTCTTTTGGAGCTTGTCGCGAAGAATCTGCCCTCCCAATTTTTTGTTGTTCGAATCCGACATAATGAGCCTGAGGCTTTGGTTGCCAGAAATCTATGCTCGAAGGGGGGGGGGAGTCAATGAACGGGAGCCGAAAGAGCCAGAAATCAGGGGTGGGGGATGGGATGCGGGGCCGTGGAATGAGTTGGATCGGGATGCGGATATCTGATTCCGGAAAAGAGGGGGAATACTGAGGAAATTCGGATTAAATTGTTGACTAAGTTGTTCGTTTTTTATATAGATAGAGCTTCCGCGGGATAGCTTTCCCGCTTCAAAGAGAAGAGGAATCCATGTCGGAGCAGATCGAGAACAGCGCGCAGAATTACGGGGCGGAATCCATCAAGATCCTCAAAGGGCTCGAGGCGGTCAGGAAGCGCCCCGGAATGTATATCGGGGATACGCAAGATGGATCCGGTCTGCACCACATGGTCTTCGAAGTGCTGGATAACGCCATCGACGAGGCCCTAGCGGGGCATTGCGATCAGATCCATGTGATTCTGCACGCGGACCGATCCGTGTCCGTAGAGGACAATGGGCGGGGGATTCCCGTCGGAATCAAAGAAGATGACGAGTTCAAGCGAAGCGCCGCAGAAATCGTCATGACGGAGCTGCATGCCGGAGGGAAATTCGATCAGAATTCCTACAAGGTTTCAGGGGGCCTTCATGGGGTCGGCGTCTCTGTGGTGAACGCGCTCTCGGATTGGCTGGAGCTGACGATTTGGCGCGAAGGAAAAGAGCACGCCATGCGCTTCGAGCGAGGGATCGCGACGGCCCCGCTGCGAGAAGCCGGGCCTAGCGGAAAGAAAGGGACGAAAGTCCGATTCCTGGCGAGCGAAGAGACGTTCGGGACCATCGGCTTCGATTGGGATATTCTGGAGAAGCGATTCCGGGAGCTCTCGTTCCTGAACAAGGGGGTGAGCATCCGCCTCTTCCGGGAAGAGGACGGAAAAGAGCATCTCTTCGAGCATTCTGGCGGTTTGGCCGGGTTCATCGAATATCTGCGCAAAGACAAAGAGACGATGAGCAAGGTGTTTCACCTGGACAAGCAAACGGGGCCGGTGGAGGTGGAGGTCGCCCTGCAATGGGTGAAAAGCTATGACGAGCAGGTCTTTTGCTTCACGAACAATATTCCGCAAAAAGATGGCGGAACGCATTTGACCGGATTCCGGGCGGCGCTGACCAGAGCGCTGGGCGGATACATGGAGGAGCAGGAGATCCAGAAGAAAGCGAAAGTGCAAGTCACTGGAGAGGATATGCGCGAGGGGCTTTTCGCGATCGTCTCGGTGAAGCTTCCGGATCCGAAATTCTCCTCGCAAACGAAGGAGAAGCTGGTTTCTTCCGAGGCGAGGGCCGCGGTGGAAGAAGCGCTGGGCGAGGGGCTGAAATCTTGGCTGCTGGAGAATCCGGAAGAGGCCAAGGCCGTCGCCGGAAAAATCGTCGAGGCGGCCAGCGCGAGAGAAGCCGCGCGAAAGGCGCGAGAAATCACTCGCCGAAAGAGCGTGTTCGACAGCATCGGGCTGCCAGGGAAATTGGCCGATTGCCAAGAAAAGGATCCGTCCTTGTGCGAAATTTACCTGGTGGAGGGGGATTCGGCAGGCGGCTCCGCGAAACAAGGGCGGGATCGCCGATTCCAGGCGATCCTTCCGCTGAAGGGAAAAATCCTCAACGTGGAGAAGTCCACGTTCGACAAGATGATCGCCTCGGACGAAGTCGCGACGCTCATCAAGGCGCTCGGAGCCGGGGTGGGCTCGGAGGGATACAATCCGGACAAGCTACGCTATCACCGGATCATCATCATGACCGACGCGGATGTTGACGGAGCGCACATCAGGACGCTGCTGTTGACCTTCTTCTACCGGCAAATGCCGGAGCTGATCGAGCGCGGGCACGTCTATATCGCGCAGCCCCCCCTCTACAAAGTGAAATCCGGAAAAACCGAGCGATACATCAAGGATGATCATGCGCTCAACGAGTTTCTGCTGAATTTGGCCCTGGATTCCGCGGATATCGCCATCGGAGAGAGAAAAATGGCGCCCGAGGAAGTTCGCGCCGCGGCGGAGATCCATTTCGCCGCCCAGGAAAAAGCGGAAAAATGGGGAAGATTCTACGACCGGGAATTTCTGATGGGCATTTCCCAGAACAGCTGCGAAATCGATTGGGAAAGCGAGGCGGGGCGGCAAGAGACGCTTCGCCGGCTCGAAGAGATTTTCGCCGGATCGGGAATGAGCCTCGGATGGGAAGAGCAAGAGGGATCCTGGGGCCTCTCCGTGACCCGGATGCGATTCGGAAATGCGAAAAAGGCTCTGATTCCCGCAGCGTTCTTTCGCTCGGACGAATTCGAGCCGATCGGAAAAGCCTCAAAAAAACTCGGGGAGATGTGCGCTCGGGGAATCGAAGCCGCCAAAGGGGAAGCCCGCGTGAAGGAGGGAACGTTCGGCGGGCTGATGGACCGGCTATTCCAGGAGGCCAAAAAAAGCTTGGCGATCCAGCGCTACAAGGGGCTAGGAGAGATGAACCCGGAGCAGCTCTACGAGACCACGCTGGATGTGAGCGTTCGGCGCCTGCTGAAGGTGACGCTGCCGGATGCGATCGAAGCCTCGGAGACCTGCTACATGCTCATGGGCGGAGATGTCCCTCCGCGAAGGGCATTCATCGAAAAGAATGCCCTGGGCGCTCAGAACATCGACGCCTGATCTGTCGAGAGCAAGTTCCCAGGAAAAACAGAACGGAGCCGTTGGCTCCGTTCTGTTTTGGATCAGAGAAACCCAATCCCAATCACGCCGGGAGCAGCGACAAGAGACGGCGAGCTTCCGCGTGGAGCGAAGGGCTGTCCGAATCGCCAAGCACCTCCTCCAAAGAGGAGCGGGCGCTGTCCCAATCCTGGCTCTCAAGATAGAAGCAGGCCAGCTCCAGCTGCACTTTGCCGGGCTCATCCGGAAGGCCTGGCGAGACCGCGAAACCGCCGGGCGGAATGGCAGCGGCCGGCTCGATCGGCTCGAGGAAGAAGGACGGCTCGGTCTTGGTGGATGGCATATCGAGGGGTTTGCTGAAGTCAATTTCCCCAATGGACGGGAGCTCCGGAGATTTGAGGCTGGATCCGAAATCCAAGGAGCCAAAATTGATTTCCGGAGATGAGCCGGCGGGCTCGTCAGGCAAAATCAGATCAGAGGATTCGCCAAGAAGAGGCGCGGATCCGGTCTGGACAGGCTCGATGGTGGCGGAAATCTCATTGGCGTTGATCTCCAGGGCATTGGTGTCGACCGCGGGGGGGATGTTGGCCAGCGCCGAGGCGAAAGCGGAAGCTGCCGCGCCGGAGTCAGAGCTGAAGATTTGCTCGCGCATGGAATCGATTTCGCTGGAGGCCAAAGGATTGGCGCCTTGGCTCGAGAGGATCGACTCGAGATCATCATCGAATGACCCCGCGGAGCCGGAGGAACTCTCCTCGCGGCGAGATTCCTGGATGGAATCGCTCTGGCGGAAGGAATGGGACGGCTCCTCGTCTTCCGAGTCGTCCGCGATTCGGAAAGAATCATCATCCTGCGTTTGCGTCATTCCGCCCGTCGCCCAAGGAAAAGCAGTCTCATCCGTGGAGGCGTGGGAGGTTTCTTCGGCAACCTTTTTTTTGCGCCGGGACAGCGCGAAAGCGCCGGCGAGCAAAGCGAGCAGGCCGGCTCCGCCGCCAGCGATCAAGCCATAGCGCTCGAACAATCCGGGGGCCGGCTGCTCAGCGGCGGAGGGCTGAGGCTTTTTGCGGGGCTTTCGCTCGGCTTTCGGAGCGGGAGCCGATTCGGGCGATTGCGCGGCAGCAGGGGCAGCAACGGGTTCTTGTTTGGGCAGATCCGAACCCAACTGCGAAACCACGTCCTGAAGGCCTTCGGCGCCAGAGGGAGCGGAGGCAGCGGCGATCTGTGCGGCCGGAGCAGCCGGGGTATCAGACGCCGCCGGAGCGGCAGAAGTTGCCGGGGCAGGAGCCTGGGCGGGAGCCGCCGGAGCGGCCGGAGCGGCCGGCGCCTCAGTGGCGGCGGGGGCGGCCGGCGCGACCGACGAGACCGGGGTGCAGATGACCGCGGGGGCGGGTTTGGAAGCCTTCGAGATTTTCGGCAAAGATTTAGCGGAGGGCTTGGCTTTGACGGAGCGCTTGGCGGTTTTTTTTGAAGAGAGGGCCTTGGAGGACGATTTCGCGGCCGAGGAGGGGATAGCGGCCTCCAGCGAACCGATTTCCAGCGGACCGGAAAATGCGCTGTCCAGCATGATCGTCACCGGAAGGTAAGCCTTGCCATTGGGAAGGCGCAGCTCGAGGACGAGACGGACCACCGGCTCGTAAATGGGCTTGGAGGAAGCGAGGCGAAGAAAAACGGTTTTTCCCGAGCGGTCGAAGGACGCGGAAATCTCCCGGGCGTAGGAGGGATAGGGAATTCCGGCATTGGCGAAGCTGACCGGATCGGCGATGCGCACGGAGGCGGAGCCGAAATCTTCCCCAGGAGACACGTTGAGATAGACGTTGGCTCGCAAGGGCTCATAGAGAGCGGATTTGGCGGAAATGGAGCCAACCCCCGCGGCGCCGGATAGGGCCGGAGACAGCAAAAGTGCCAGGGCGAGGGTCAGGGCGAGAGGATGTTTCCTATCCATGAGAACTCCTGATTTTATTGCGCGCGCATCGCGTTTGTTTATGGTTTTTTTGCGGAGAGATTCATTAGCGAGCGAAAAGCTAGCGCCTACTGGACGCGTTTGCAATAGCTTTGGCAAGCTTTCGGGGTGCGTATCGGAATGCTGTGGAAGTCAAGGGTTGGGGCGAGGGGGGAGCGCAAAAGCCCAAACAAGATCCATTAGTTAAGAGCAAAAGTCCGATTGCCGCGCCGCACAACCGAAAGGGACAGGTCGGCCATCGAAGGGATTTCTTTGCTCTCCGAAAGGGCTCGCGAGACAATTTCCTTGCGCAAAGCGAGGAGGTCCGAATCCGACGGCTTCGGAAAGGAGGAGCGCATGAGGGCCGAGAAATCCGTGGATTTGTCCATGCTGAGCATCAGGGCGGAGGCGAGCATGCTCGCCTCAATCTCCGAAAGGGCCTCGGAGAGGAACCCGGACTCTTTCTCCAGGCGTTCCTCGAAGCGGGGGCGAGCGCCCGACATCGCCAGAAACTCCAGATATTCCTCAAGCAAAGCGTAAAGCGTCGGCTCCGGAAGGCGAAGGGAGCGAACGGACTGGAGAAGGGCATCGTCCTGGGGAGTCATAGGTTCTCGCATCGAATGAATGGTCGGTGGATACGGTAATTTTCAAAGGAAAGGTTGTCAACAAAAGAGTCGGAAGCCGCCGCTCGCCCAAAAGAAGAAGCCCGGCGATGCCGGGCTCCAGGTTTCAGGCAAATGGGAAACAAAGATCAATACGAATTCCGATAGGAGTAATCGCGGCCATAAACGCTGACGGATCCGTTTCCGGAGCGCTGGGCTTGAGCTGAAGAATAGCGTTGGCTATCCATCCCCATCGCGGCTTGGGAAGAGGTTCCCGCGTCATAGATCATCTCCGCGACGTTATGGACATTCTGGAATTGCTTGATGTCCTGGCCCGAGGCCGCGATCGCGTTGAAGCCCTTGAGGGTGAGAATCGCTTGCTGGGAGAACTTGTCGGAAGCTTGGGAATAGTCGCGTCCGGCCGCGTTTTTGACGCGAACCATCTGGTATTCCTCATTCTGCGAAATCTCATGGGCCATCATTTGGGCGGGGGAGTGGCGCTGATCATAGTCCTGGACGGCCTGCTGATACTTCGCGAAAGTCTCCGCGGAGGAGCGCTGCAGCTGGGCGAGCTTCTCGAAAGCGGCTTTCATCTGCAGCCGGCTCTCCATGGAGAGGGGGCGGGTGGGTTTTTTGCTGCCGTCGAGCTGGGCGTAGAAATCCGCCCCCATGGTGCTGAGGGGAATCGTGGCCCCGGAGGATGTGACGGCCGAAACATCCGGCGCTTGCGTGCGCGCTTGCGCTCGAGAGGCGGGCTGAACTTCCGGGGTGTCGGAGCACGCGTAGTTTCCGGCCTCGCTGCCGATGATCGCGCCAGCGGTCGTGGCGACGGTTTTTCCGGTTCCAGAGCCAATTTGGCTTCCGATCGCGCCGCCGAGAATCCCGCTGAGGACCCGAACGACGGCCTTGCCGGTTTTCGTTTGGCACGGGGTGGTCGACTGGGCCTGCGGAGCGGAGCCCCAGCCGGATTCGGCGTTGGTCCAGTCCGCCATGGCGACATCCGATCCGGCGAAGGAGAGGGCGATCGCCATGAATCCGGCGGCGCCGAGCGTCTTGAGGTGGCCGCCGAGTTTGGCGACGACAGCCGGCTGCTCGGAAATGGCGCCGAAAGATTCGCCAAGCGCTTTGCTGATGCTTTTCATGATGGTTGTCTCCCGTGTTGACGTTGGAGCGCCGAAGCGCCGCGGCGGAAAGGATGCCAGCAGGATTATTTTAGCATCGATCCCGGGGTAAGCAACAGGCCGTCAAGCCATCGAGCGAAGCTGGCGCCTAGCGTTTGCCGGCGGGGCGGGGCAAGAAGGTCGATTGGATTTGCCGGCCCTCAAGCCGCCCGGGCTGCTCCGGCTGGCCGCAATCGGACAAAAGGGCTCCCAAGCGCTCGATGATCGCCAGGCCCATTTCCGGATGGGCCATCTCGCGCCCGCGCAGGCGAACGGTCGCTTTGACATGATGGCCCTTGCGGAGGAATTCGGCCGCTTGGCGCGCTTTGGTCTGCAAATCCGCATCGCCAGTGCCGGGGCGGAAACGGAGTTCTTTGATCTCAAGGGATCGGGCCTTCTTCTGATTCTCTTGCGTCTTTTTGGATTCGCGATACCGGAAAGAGCCGTAGTCCATCAGTTTGCAGACGGGGGGCGTTTGGTTCGGGGCGATCTCAACCAGATCCAGATCCGAGTCGGCGGCCGCGCGCAAAGCGCTGGCGATGTCCATTTCCGCGGGGCGATCGCTCTCGGGCGTGATGAGCAGAACGCGAGACGCGGTGATTTCCCGATTTTTCCGATAGCTTTTGTCCAAAAGAGCTCCTTGCGAATGAAAGGACGGAAGTATAGAAGAGAAATGCTGGGCGAGCAATTGAAATATCCGCGGCGGAATAAGAAAAAGAAGGCGAGAAAACGCATGGAGATCGAAGAGGCGAGAGAGGCGGCCTTGTGCGGGAAGGACGAGGAGCTCGAGCGGGGATTGAGGGAGAATCCGGCGCTAGCGAGGGAGGCGGATGACTCCTCCTACACGCTGCTGCATCACGCCTGCGGATACGGAAGCGCGCGGGGGGTGGCGCTGCTGCTGGCGGCGGGGGCCGATCCGGAGCGGAAGGATTCCGATGGGTTCACCCCGCTGCACTGGGCGGCGGGGGCCCGGCGAGCCGACGCGCTCGAGGCGCTAGAGCGCGGCGGATGGAAAGCGCGATGCCGAGCGGAGAATCTTTCCGGGAAAAGCCCCTTATCCACGGCAATCCAGTCCGGATGCGCCCGGTCAGCCAAATCTCTGCTGAGCATGGGCTACCGCGGGAGCAGCCTGGACCTCCCCGGCGATCACCCTTGGGTGGAGCTCATCCGCGTATCGAGAAAGCCGGGGTGGGCCCGAGAGGGGAATCCCGAGGGGCTCGCGAGGGAGTTCGCGCTCGAGCTGGATCGCGCGGGAATCTCCCGGGAGGACGAGAGCAGGGAAGGGAACGAGATCGCGCTGCGCGCGGCGCTCTGGGAAAACGAGATCATGCTTCGGCTGCTGCGGGAGCGCGGGGACAGCTTGGAGCGGGAGAACGCCTCCGGCATATCGCCGCTCTGGGCGTGCGCTCGGGACGGAAAAGTTCGCGGCGCCGCCGAGCTGCTGAGGCTCGGATGCGACCCGGTCAGAAAGACCCGCGCCGGGAAATCCCCGCTGGAGGTCGCGGCCGAGGCGGGGAACGCCGAAATGCTCGCGCTGCTGGAGAGCGCGGCTCTTGGCCGGGGAATGCCAGGAGAAGAGTCCGGAGGAGAGGGAAGCGGACGCTGGCTCTGACCGGGGGAGAGAGCCGCGAAGCCGTTCTCCGGCTAGGCGATGCGGCGGCGCCGAAACCCAAAATAAGCGATCTGGCCCGCCAGCAAACAAGCAAAGAGCAGAATGCTCCAGGAAGGAAGCGATAAGCCCAGGAAGGCTTGCGATCCGGCCTCGGAGCATTCGCCCTCTCCGGAGAAAAGCAAAGGGAGCCACCGGGAGAGGGGGAGAGAATCCATCAAGTAGGAGAAATCCGCGCCGCAGCTGGCGGGCGGGGGGAAATGGACAATCCACAAATGGCGAGCCGCCACGCCGGCCCCCGCCGCGGCGAAAAGAGCCGAAAGAGCTTGCGAGAGAACGGAAAGCCAAGAGACGGAGCCGCCAACAATCAGCTGAGCCAAAAGGAACGCTCCGCAAGCGGTGAGGGCGGCCCGCTGCGCGATGCACAAAGGGCAAGGCTCGAGCCCGAGGATTTCCTGGGAGAACAACGCTCCCCCCCAGCCCAGGGCGACAAAGGACAAGCCCAGGGCGGGCCAAAGGCGGGGGAAGGAGAATAAAGCGGCGGCGCGAAAGAGCATGGGGCGCATTCCTGGATTGATCTGGAATGGTGGAAAATATAGATTTTTTAAATTATAGTCAAAAAAGTTCGGGCGGTCTCGGAGGATAGCATGGAGCCAGGGGAAAACGGGGAGAAGAGGCGGCCGCGCGGGCGCCCGGCGCGGGAGATATCGCCGGAAAAAGCGAAGGAAGCGGTTTGGGCCAGCGCCGCGAGAATGGTGGCGGCGAAAGATTGGCCGGAAAAGGGGCTCAGGGATCGGCTGCGGGAAAAGTTCGCGGGGCTGGAGGGGGTCGAGGCGATCGCCGAAGAGGTCGCCCGGAAAATGGCGGCCCTTGGGATTGTGGACGACGAGCGCTTCGCTAGGGGGTTCTTGCGCCAGAGGTTGCAGAGAAAAGCCCGAAAGCTCGCCGCCCGGGAGGCGCTGGCGAAGGGCATCTCGGAAGAGACGCTGGAAAGGGCTTTGGCGGACATCGACGCGGAAAGCGAGGAGGGCGGATCAGAGAAAAGCCTGGAGCGATCCGTGCTGGAGAACATTTGGATGTCGAAATTCAAGGGATGCCTCCCGAAGGATGAGCGCGAGAGGCAAAAGCAGGGGAGATTCCTCGCGAGCCGAGGATTCGCGTTCGGGGAAATCCAAAGCCTGTGGAAGCGAGCGAAAAACGGAGAGATTGGCCAAAATTGAAAGGACGGCGAAGCGGAATTCCCCCGATGGGGGGATTTGCCGGAGGGAGAATGCCGCGCTAGGGTGTCCAGATGAGATCATCAAACCCCAAGGCAGAAATTGAATCGGTCCCCCTGTCCAAAATTTATGGGGGGGACAAGGGCGCTTTGAGCCCAAAAGAGAAGCCGGACCCCAAAGCGATCGAATCGGCGGTTCAGCGCGGGGACGCCGCGGCGATCATCGGGCTGGTGATGCGGGGGATTCATCCGGATGCGATCAAGACCTCGAATGGAGCGACGGCGCTGACCGTGGCGATCGCCGACAAGAACCTGCCCCTGGTGGAAGAGCTCCTGCGCAGCAAGGCCTGCCCCGACGGAACCGATCATGTGTCCTATTTGAGCCTCGCGCTGCGGGGAAGCCAGGACAAATACCCGGACAAGAAAATCGTGAGCCTTCTTTTGCAGTATGGGGCCGATCCGAACCGGAAAGACCCCGCGCAAGGAAAACCGCCCGTGGCGATCGCGCTGGAGATGGGGCTGGTCGAATCTTCGCTGCTGCTGTTGGAGGCGGGGGCGGATCCGGGGGCGGCGGATGAGGAGGGGGAATCCGGCTATCGCGAGCTGGATAGCCAAAGAGTGTTTGTCCGGGAGATGCTCTATTTGCGGATGAGGAAGCTGGGGAAATCTCCAGAGAAGAGCGTTCTGGAAACCCTGAAGGCGAAAACATTCCGGGAGATCGAAAAAACCCTTTCGGAAGAAGAATAATAGAGCCACGGGTTGGCCCGAGGCGATCCGATCGGCGTCGCGAAGCGAGCGAAACATTGACAATGTTGCGAAATGTAGTTTGCTGTCGACTGTTTTCGCAGAGAATAAATAAGGAGCGCGGCCGTGGCTTGGATTCCGGTGAAATCGAGAGCCTGGAGAATCATTTGGGCCCTGGCCGGAAAGCGGATCGCCAGGAGAGAGTTCAAGCCGGAGCATTTGGAGGGCTGGGCCCAATTCTACGAGAGCGAAGCGGATGGGGACGAGGGCCATTCGCTGGAGGATTACGCCCAGACGATTTTCCGATTCGGCCTGCCGGATGTGGGGAATCCCTTTCCGCAAGGGGAAGAGCGGCATTACCGGATTCATCCCGGAGGATTCCTCAGCGGAGAGATTGAGAGGGCACTGCGGCCGGCGGAGATCCAG
>VFQO010002096.1_pt1 | contig 13071 bp, 10 predicted proteins | sample 3512331 | NCBI WGS metagenome assembly VFQO01 (sample SAMN10412371, study PRJNA504923) | tailings metagenome | isolation source: Replicate 3 from Balatoc abandoned mine | place: Philippines: Itogon, Benguet | collected 2017-08-28
CGCCCATGACCGGCGTTACCGATATGCCGTTCCGCACGCTGGTGCGCCGCTATGGCTCGGGCCTCAATGTCACCGAGATGGTCGCCAGCGAAGCCGCGATCCGCGAGACCCGCGTCAGTACGCAGAAGACCGCGTGGGACCGGATCGAGGAGCCGGTGTCGATGCAACTGGTCGGCTGCGATCCTGCGAGCATGGCCGAGGCGGCGAAGATCCAGGAAGGCAACGGCGCGGCGATTATCGACATCAATTTCGGTTGTCCGGTGAGGAAGGTCGTCGGTCAGTTCGCGGGCTCCGCGCTGATGCGCGAAGTGCCGCTCGCTGTGCGCCTGATGGAAGCCACGGTGAAGGCTGTGAAGGTGCCCGTCACCGTCAAGATGCGCATGGGCTGGTGTCACGACAGCCTCAACGCTCCCGAACTCTCCCGCATCGCCGAAGACCTCGGCGTCAAGATGATCACCGTCCACGGCCGTACCCGCAACCAGATGTACAAGGGCAGCGCCGATTGGGCCTTCGTCCGAAAGGTCAAGGAGGCGGTGAACATCCCCGTCATCGTCAACGGCGATATCTGTTCGATCGAGGACGCCGCCAAGGCGCTCGAGCAATCGGGCGCGGACGGGGTGATGATCGGGCGCGGGGCCTATGGCAAGCCGTGGCTGCTTGGGCAGGTGATGCACTGGTGGCGAACGGGCGAAGCGCGCCCGACACCTGGGCTCGGTGAGCAATACGGCCTAGTGGTCGAACACTACCGCCGGATGCTCGACCATTATGGCCGCGACACCGGGGTCAAAATGGCGCGCAAGCATCTGGGTTGGTACACCAAGGGCCTCCACGGCTCGGCAGAGTTCCGCAACCAGGTCAACTTTATCGACGATGCCGATCAGGTCCTCGGCGAGATCGAGCGGTTCTACACACCCTTCCTGTTGCAGCAGGCGGCCTGAAGCGTGGCCAGCCAGACCGTTCCGGACGCTGATCCTCAGGCAACGGCGAACGGCGTGCGACCCGATGCCAAGGCCCAGATAGCGGGACTGATCTTTGCGATGGTGCTGATCGATGCCGAAGGGCGCATCGCTGAAGTCAATCATGCGGCCGAAGATATGCTTGGCACCAGTGCCAATCGCCTGCTTGGCAAGAGGCTGGTGGAGCGTATCGGTCCACTCGATCCGCGGGTCGAAGCACGGCTTTCGGGCGGCGAAGATGGCCTGGTTGCGCGCGATCTGGCGATCGGTGTCGGCGGCGCCGAGATCCGCATCAATCTTACCGCCTCGCCGCTTGGCGGGTTCCCGGGCTGGCGGGTGGTGACTTTGTCGCAGATCGGGCACGATGATTCCGCGAGTCCCTCGGGCGGTGACGCAATGCTCGGAGCGCCCGCCATACTGGCGCACGAAATCAAGAACCCCCTCGCGGCCATTCGCGGTGCAGGGCAGCTTGTCGAACGCAAGCTCCCTCCTGGCGACCGGAAGCTGGCGCGAATGATCACTGACGAGGTTGACCGGATTGCCCGGCTGATTGATCGGATGCAGCAACTCGGCAGCACCCGCACTGGCCCGGTCGATGCCTGCAATCCGCACGAAGCAATTCGCGCCGCCGTCGCGACAATGCGCGCGGCCGATGCGGAGCGGGGTGAGGTTGAAATCCGCGAAGAGTTCGATCCCTCGCTGCCGCCGGTGCTGGCCAACCGCGATGCGCTCGAACAGGTGCTCATCAACCTGATCTCGAATGCGCGGGATGCGGCGTGTCGCGACGGCGCGCGCGGCACGGTCACCGTGCAGACCCGCTTTGCCAGCGGCATGGCATTCAGCGCGATCCGCAACGGGCGCGCGGTGGCTTTGCCGATTGAGATTACGGTCAGCGACAACGGGGCCGGGATCGATCCGGCGCTGCGCGATCATGTGTTCGAACCCTTTGTGTCCTCCAAGCCTTCGGGTCAGGGTCTGGGGCTTCCGCTGGTCCGCAAGCTGGTGCGCGACATGCACGGCAACGTCAGCCATGAACGCGACGCCCGTGCCGGTCTCACGCACTTCCGCCTGCACCTCCCGCAGGCACAGAGCGAAAGCTGATCCATGCCTTTTTCCGCCATAGATCCCGTGCTGCTGGTCGAAGATGACGTCGCGATCGCGACTGTAATCATCGCCGCGCTCGAGGATGAGGGTTTTGCGATCACCCATTGCACGAGCATTGCGGAACGAGATCGCTTGCTCAATCAAGGCACATTCTCGGTCATGCTGACCGATGTCGTGTTGGAGGATGGCGACGGGCTCGCGTCGCTCGGCGCCGTTCGCGAACAGGCGGCGGGGATGCCGGTGATCGTGCTTTCCGCGCAAAACACGCTCGATACCGCCGTCCGCGCAAGCGAGAGCGACGTTTTCGAATACTTCCCCAAACCCTTCGATCTGGATGAGCTGGTGCAGGCGGTGCGGCAAGCGGCCGGATCGCGGACACCCGCTGAAAATCCCACCGAGGACACGACGGGCGCAGGCGAGGGAGAGCGGATGCCGCTCGTCGGGCGCAGTCCGGCGATGCAGGGGGTCTACCGCATGATCACGCGCGTGCTGCGCAATGATCTGACGGTCCTGATCACCGGTGAAAGCGGCACGGGCAAGGAACTGGTCGCCGAAGCGATCCACGAGCTCGGCCATCGCCGCACCGGGCCATTCGTGGCGGTCAACACCGCCGCCATCCCCGCAGACCTCGTCGAAAGCGAGCTGTTCGGCCACGAGAAAGGTGCGTTCACCGGCGCCATCGCGCAGGCGATCGGGAAGTTCGAACAGGCCAACGGCGGCACCCTGTTTCTCGATGAAATCGGCGACATGCCGGCCGAGGCACAGACCCGGTTGCTTCGCGCACTTCAATCTGGCCGCATCCGCCGTGTCGGTGGGCGACAGGAAATCGCGGTGAATGTCCGTATTGTCGCGGCCACCAATCGCGATCTTGCACCAATGATCGCTGCGGGCACGTTCCGCGAGGATCTGTTCTACCGCCTCAACGTGGTGCCGATCATGCTGCCCCCCTTGCGCGAACGACGCGAGGATATTGCCGCATTGGCGCAACACTTCCTGATCCTGGCGGCCGAAGACGGGTTGCCCCGCCGCCAGCTTACGCCTGAAGCGATCGAGCGGCTTGAGGCGCGCAACTGGCGGGGCAATGTTCGCGAACTGCGCAACGTCGTCTACCGCCTCGCGCTGATGGCGCGTGAAGACCGGATCGATGGGGATAGCGTGCTTGATATCATCGGCCCCGATCTTTCAGCTGGGACTGTTTCGGCGGGGAACGGGGAGGGCGGATTTGCGGCTGCGCTGGCAGGTTGGCTCGCAGCAGAAACCCCGCCCTCCGGCGCTGTCTATCACCGGGCGTTGGCGGCATTCGAAAAGCCGCTGATCGAGTATGCTCTTGGGCGCACGGGCGGCAATCAACTGCGCGCGGCACAACTGCTCGGGATCAACCGCAACACCCTGCGCAAGCGTATCGGTGAGCTGGGCCTTGAGCCTGATCGGTTCAGTCCGCACTGATCCTGTCTCTTTCGGGGCACAGATCATCAGTTAGGTCTTGCAAATCTGCCACACCATTGTTGTAACTTCGCAACGATGGATCGTCTGGATTCAAGCACAATCGGATTGGTGCCGAGGCAACCACCGCGCTGGTGGAGACGATTCCTCTTGGCTGCAAGGCGCGCCAATATCTTCCTCTGGCTCGAGATCGTGGCGGTGGTGACGCTGCTGGGTTCGATGACAGCCACTTACTTTGCCTTCAATCGAACCGACGCTCAGGCTGATCTCCTGCCGACGGGGCAGGTTTCGGTGCTGCTTATGGCAACGCTTGTGCCGGCGATGGCGCTTCTGGTGCTGATTGGTCGCCGCCTTGCGCTGCGCCGTGCGGCGGGCAGTACGGCGCGTCTGCACGTACGGCTCGTGTTTTTCTTCTCGATGGTGGCGGCTCTCCCGACGCTGCTGGTCGCAGGCTTTGCTGCCTTTCTGTTCCAGACCGGGGTGGATTTCTGGTTTTCCGACGATTCTCGCGGGTTGATGGAAAACGCCAATGCGCTGGCGCAGAATTATTACGATGCCAACCAGCGCGATGTGCAGCAGGAAACGCTGGCGATGGCGAGCGACATGCGGTTCATCCTCGAACGGGTCGCGATCACCGATGGGGATTTCCCAGACTTCTATGCCCTGCAAGCGCAGGGTCGGAAGATTTCCGAAAGCGCGATCCTTCAGCGGATGCCCGATGGTACGATGCGCACCGCGGCGATCCTCAATCTGACCAAGGACAACTCTCCTCTCGATTTCGCCCGCAAGGCGCTGCCGCAGCTCGAGAAGGGCGAGTTCGTGGTGGTCATCGGCAGTCCCGAGCGGATCGAGGCGCTGGCCCCCATCGATCCGGGCGGCGGCATCTACCTCTATAATGCCCGCACGACCGAAGAGAGGATGTTCAATTCGTGGTCGCGCGCGCAGTCGATCGTGACAGCCTATGGCCGCCTGACGGGGAGCGCGCGCACGCTCCAGTTGCGCTTCAACATCGCGCTGGTGGCGGTCAGCCTGCTGCTGGTGGGGCTTGCGATCTGGTTTGCGCTGCGGTTTGCAGACCGGCAGGTCGAGCCGCTCACCAGCCTGGTCGGCGCGGCGCGCAAGGTGGGGCAGGGGAATTTCGCGTTGCGACTTGAGGGGCGCACAGGGGCTGACGAAATCGGCCTTCTTAACCGCGCTTTCAACCGCATGACCGCGCAGTTGGAAAAGCAGACGCAGGCGCTCGTCAACGCCAACCGCCAGATCGATGATCGCCGCGCCTTTACCGAAGCGGTGCTCGAATCCGTCACCGCCGGGGTCATATCGGTCGATGCGGATACGCGGGTCACGCTCATGAACTCCTCGGCGCAGGCGTTGCTGGCACCCGGCGGGGATGAAAGCATGACCGGCCAATCACTCGAAGTGATTGCGCCCGAACTCTCCAGATTGATTGCCGAAGGCAAGGAGCGCGCAGTTGTCACCCACGCCAAGGGCACCGAAATCCTGACCCTCGCGGTCAAGGTGGCCCCCGGCACAAGTGGGCACGTGATCACCTTTGAAGATATCACACGCCAGCTCCTCGATCAGCGGCAGGCGGCATGGTCGGACGTGGCGCGGCGCATCGCGCACGAAATCAAGAACCCGCTGACCCCGATCCAGCTGGCCACCGAACGCCTGAAGCGGCGGTATCGCACGCAGGTCGAAGATGCCGACCGCGAGCTGTTCGACGAATTGACCAGCACCATCGTGCGACAGGTCGGCGATCTGCGGACGATGGTCGACGAGTTTTCATCTTTTGCGCGACTGCCCAAGCCGGTGTTCCGCGACGAGGACGCGCTCGATCTGGTTCGTCAGGCGGTGTTCCTCCAGGAAGTGGCGCACTCGGGCATCGCGTTCAGCGTATCCTCTGCCGAACTCATCAATCGCGAAGTGCGCTGCGACCGTCATCAATTTGGCCAGGCCATGACCAACGTTCTCAAGAACGCGGTGGAGGCGGTCGAGGCGCGCGCGATTGAAGGCAAGGGCGCCTTTGCGGGCGAGATCGCGGTCACCATGCGCGATGCCGGTGATGCGATCATCGTCACCATCGAAGACAACGGCATCGGTCTGCCCGCCAACCCTGAGCGCCTGACCCAGCCCTATGTCACGACCCGCGAAAAGGGCACCGGTCTTGGTCTCGCGATCGTGAACAAGATTGTCGACGAACATGGTGGCGACATGAGCTTTGCGAGCACCGCCAGCGGTGGCACCCGCGTGACCTTGCGGTTTGCTCGCGACCCCAAACCGATCGAGGGTGGAGCCGTCTGATGCTTCACCTGCCTACCGTTGGTTTTCAACCCGAAGGACTGTGCTGATGGCGCTGGAAATCCTGATTGTCGATGATGAGCGCGACATTCGCGAACTGGTGGCCGGCGTGCTGGGCGACGAAGGCTATGCCTGTCGCACCGCAGCTGACAGCACCGAGGCGCTGGCCAAGATCGACGAACGCCGGCCGAGCCTCGTGCTGCTCGACGTGTGGCTCCACGGCAGCCAGATGGACGGCCTCGAATTGCTCGATGCGATCAAGGCGCGAGAGCCGAACCTGCCGGTGATCATCTTCTCCGGCCACGGCAACATCGATACGGCCGTGGCTGCGGTCGGACGCGGCGCGATGGACTTCATCGAAAAGCCGTTCGAAGCCGAGCGCCTGCTGCTGCTGGTCGAACGCGCGACTGAGACCGAGCGACTGCGGCGCGAAAACAGCCGCCTGCGTGAAGGCAGCTGGGGCAGCGCCGAATTCACCGGTAACTCGCCCGCGATCAATAACGTCCGCGCGACGCTCAAGCGGGTGGCGAGCACTGGTAGCCGCGTGTTGATCTCCGGCCCGCCGGGGGCAGGCAAGGAAGTCGCGGCGCGGTTGCTCCATGCCTGGAGCGCGCGGGCCAATGGTACTTTCGTGCTAGTGAACTCGGCCCGGATTACGCCCGAGCGTTTCGAACAGGAGTTGTTCGGCGAGGAATCGGGCGGCAAACAGGTCCGTCCCGGCCTGCTGGAAATGGCCGATGGCGGGACGCTGTATCTCGACGAGATCGCCGACATGCCGCTCTCGACGCAGGCGCGCATCCTGCGCGTGCTGACCGACCAGAGCTTCGTCCGCGTTGGCGGCACGCGGCAGATTGGCGTTGATGTCCGCGTGGTATCCTCGACCACCCGCGATCTTACCGTCGAAATGGCCGAAAAACGGTTCCGGGAAGATCTGTTCTACCGGCTCAACGTGGTGCCGGTGACGCTTCCTTCGCTGGCCCAGCGGCGTGAGGATATTCCGGCGCTCGCCGAGCATTTCTTCGCGCGCTATTCGAACGATCAGGGGCTGTCGCCTCCGGACATCTCCAGCGAGGCGATGGCGGCGCTTCAGGCCTACGATTGGCCCGGCAATGTGCGGCAGCTCCGCAACGTGGTCGAACGCACGATCATCATGACCCCGCGGGAGAAGTTGAGCGTGGTCGAGCCCGACATGCTGCCGCCTGAAATCACCGGCGGGCAGATCGGTATCGCCGGCGAGAGCCTCTCGGCGATCATGGGTGTGCCGCTGCGCGAGGCACGCGAAAGCTTCGAGCGGGAGTATCTCGCGATCCAGATCCGCCGTTTCTCCGGCAACATTTCCAAGACGGCGAGCTTCATCGGGATGGAGCGATCAGCGCTCCATCGCAAGCTCAAGCTGCTGGGTATGGCCGACCGCCGCGACGACGAGGCTTAATCACGGCTGATTTGGCTGTTGGAACAAGGTGCGATTTCAAGCCTTGTCCTCTCGCGGTGCCAGCGCCATTATAGGCACTGCTCGGTTGCTGCGTTGATAAAGCGCTGCATCCGATCAATGCGGACCGCAAGGGCGGCCGCCAAGAACAGGAGCCATAACGATGTCCAACGGCCGAACGCTCTCTCCTCGTCCGGTTTCCCGTCCAGCAGCGCCGAGCGAGCCTCGGGGCGGTGCCAGCGGTGGCGGTGCCACGCGCCAGGCCAATCTTCAGGACGCCTTCCTCAATCTGCTGCGCAAGAACAAGATCCCGGTGACCATGTTCCTGGTCAAGGGCGTCAAGCTCCAGGGAATCGTGACCTGGTTCGACAATTTCTCGATCCTGCTGCGCCGCGATGGCCAATCGCAGCTGGTGTACAAACACGCGATCAGCACGATCATGCCCGCGCAGTCGCTTGACCCGACGGTGTTCGGCATCCCGGGCGGCCGCAAGCAGAAGATGCTCCAGGACGTGTTCCTCAGCCGCGTGGCCGAAGCCGAAGTGCAGGTGACGATGTTCCTCGTGAACGGCGTCATGCTCCAGGGCCGGATCGCCGCCTATGACCTGTTCTGTATGCTGCTCGAGCGCGATGGCGCGGTGCAGCTCGCTTACAAGCACGCGGTCTCGACAATCCAGCCTGCCGGGCCGGTCGACCTTAGTGTCGATGACGAGGACGGCGATGATGACGGGGCCGACGACTGAGCTTCGATAGCGATCTTCAGGACGAGGTAACCCGCGGTGCGCGGGCGCTGGTGCTGTGCCCGGATATCCGCGCACTGCGCTATGATCTCGATGCCGCCGAGCGCCTCGCCGAAGCCGAAGGCTTGGCGCTGGCGATCGGCGTCGTCATCGGCCATGCCGCAATTCTCCCGATCCGAAAGATGCAGCCCAACACGCTGTTCGGTTCTGGACAGGTGCAGAATATCGCCGTGTGGTGCGAGCAATATGAGGCTGAACTCGTCATCGTCGATGGCGCACTCACCCCGATCCAGCAGCGCAATCTGGAAGACCGGCTCAAGCGCAAGGTGATTGATCGCACCGGGCTGATCCTCGAAATCTTCGGGGAGCGTGCGGCGACCGCTGAGGGTCGCTTGCAGGTCGAACTCGCGCACCTCGATTACCAGCAGAGCCGGCTCGTGCGCAGCTGGACTCACCTCGAACGCCAGCGCGGTGGCTTCGGCTTCCTTGGCGGCCCGGGCGAAACCCAGATCGAGGCTGACCGGCGGATGATCCGCCAGCGCATGGGCCGGCTTCGCAAGGAGCTGGAACAGGTCCGCAAGACCCGCGCGCTGCACCGAGATCGCCGCGGCCGTGCGCCGTGGCCCGTGGTGGCGCTGGTCGGCTATACCAATGCCGGCAAATCGACGCTGTTCAACCGCCTGACCGGCGCACAGGTGATGGCCGAGGATCTCCTGTTCGCCACGCTCGATCCAACGATGCGCGCGATCAGTCTGCCGGGGGTGGAAAAGGCGATTCTGTCGGACACGGTGGGCTTCATTTCCGATCTTCCCACCCAGTTGGTCGCTGCCTTCCGAGCGACGCTTGAAGAGGTCACCGCTGCCGATGTGATTTGCCACGTGCGCGACATGGCGAATGCCAGCCATTCAGCGCAGAAAAAGCAGGTTATTGAAGTCCTTGGCGATCTCGGCGTGGTCGATGCGGATACAGCAACGAGCAGCATTCCTATCCTCGAAGTCTGGAACAAGTGCGACCTTCTCGATGCAGAGCAGCGCAAGGAACTGCATGAGGCTGCGCCGGGGCAGGGGGCTGTCATCCTTTCGGCCGCAACAGGCGAGGGCGTGGATGCGCTCGAGGCCGAGCTGGCGCGGCTGCTGACCGGTGCAGCGCGTGCTGTGACCTTCATCGTTCCGGTGGCCGACGGACGCCGCCTCGCCTGGCTCCACGCGCATGGCGATGTGATGTCCGATGAAGATGGCGGCGAGGGCGAGAACGGCCCGCAGCGGCGGTTGACCGTCCGGCTCAATCCCAAGGAGCTAGGTCAGTTCACCAGCCTTTCGGCCTGACGCGAAGCGCGGCTATTCGGCGCGTTTGACCCGCTGCCAGAGGTTTTCCTGCGCCTCGAGCGAGAGCTTGGGGAAAGCGTCACCGGCCAACTGCTCCATGCCTCGAAAGCGGCGTTCGAATTTGGCATTGGCAGCGCGCAGGGCATCTTCGGCGCTGATGCCATGGGCGCGCACAAAGTTGACGACGGCAAACAGCAGGTCGCCCGCTTCTTCGAACCGCGCCTGATCGGAAGGCGCGGTCTTCAACTCACCGATTTCCTCGGCGATCTTGGCTTCGGACCCTGACGGATCGGGCCAGTCGAAGCCGGTCCGGGCCGCGCGCTTCTGGAGTTTCTGGGCACGCATCAATGCTGGGAGAGCGATGGCGACACCATCGAGCGCGCTGGTAACACCCTTTGACGCGCGTTCGTCGGCTTTCAGATCCTCCCAGCGCGCTTCATCCATTCCGCCGCCGGCGTCGGTAAAAATGTGCGGATGCCGGGCTTCCATCTTGTCGCTGATGGCGTTGGCAACGTCGCCGAATGCGAACAGTCGGGCTTCTTCGGCCATGCGGGCGTGGAAGACGACCTGGAGCAGCAGATCGCCGAGCTCATCCTTGAGATCAGCCATGTCGCCGCGCGCGATCGCGTCGGCGACTTCGTAGGCTTCCTCGATCGTGTACGGTGCGATGGTGGCGAAATCCTGCGCGAGATCCCACTCGCATCCTGCATCAGGATCGCGCAGCCGCGCCATGATTGCGAGGAGGCGGTTGAGGGGGGCATCCGGTGGAATGTCAGGCATGGTGCCGGCTGATCTTTCAGTTTGATAATATATATTATGTAAAATCTACATCAGTGCGCTCGCGGTACCGCGCGCAACCAGAAACCACTCCACCAGCACGTAGACGCCGCCAAAAATCAGGATCCAGGCGAGCCCCATCGTCACGATCTTCCGCCAACCCAGCCGATAGGAAGCCAGCCCGACGCAAGCGAGCATCAGCCACGCAGCACTTGAAATGACTGGAAGCAGATAATCCGGGTTCATGCGACCAGCTCCAGACCGTCATATCCAACGATCACGAAATCAGGAACCTCGGCGCACAGCGTCCGGTAATCCATGCTCTTGTCGAGATGGCTCAAAACCACACGACCAGCCTTGCACCGTTCGCCAAGCTCGATCGCCATCGCGAGATGCGCATGGGTCGGATGCGGTTCGCGGCGCAGGCAGTCGCTCACGAGGATATCGACCTTGTAGAATAAGTCGATCATTTCATCAGATATTGCACTGAAATCTGTTGCATAGCCGATGCATTTACCATCGGCTTCGAAGCGATACGCCGTGGTTTCCCCCGGTCCATGCGCCATCTGGCACCAATCAACCCCGAAGCCGGCAATCATCCGCAAGCGATCAAGTGTATCGATCGTACAGATCGTCGGGTAACCCTCCTGACCGGCGAAGACATAGCCAAACCGCTGGCGCAGACGCCGCACGGTCTCGGTCGAAGCAAATGAAGGAATTGGCCCCGCGCGGCCATAGCGCAACACCCTGAGATCATCGATACCGTGGCAATGATCGGCGTGATCGTGGGTCCAGAACACTGCGTCGATATGACCGATACGGTTCGCCAGCAGCTGCGCGCGGCAATCCGATGAAGTATCGATCAGCAGCCGCTTGCCTTCGTCACTCTCGACAAGGATCGAGACCCGTGTGCGACGGTTGCGCGGCTCGTCGGGGTCGCAATCACCCCAGTCGCCGGTGCCGTCAGGCCCGCCCAGCCGCGGCACCCCGGTTGAGGTACCAGAGCCGAGCATCACCAGCTTCACAGGCGAGCCTTGTTGAAAAGATTGAAGAAATTGGCGGTTGTGACCTGTTTCAGATGTTCCACATCCGTTCCGCGCAGCTCCGCGACAAATGATGCCGTGTCAGCGACATAGGCTGGTTCGCACACCCTTCCGCGATGGGGTACCGGCGCGAGGAAGGGACTGTCGGTCTCGACCAGCAGCTTGTCCGCGGGGATGATCTTCGCGACCTCCTGCAAGTCCTTTGCGTTTTTGAAGGTGACGATGCCTGAAAGCGAGATCGTCAGCCCCAACGCCAGCACCTTCTGGGCGAAGTCGGCCGAGGCGGTGAAGCAGTGGATCAGCGCGGGGAAGGCCCCCTTCTCCATTTCGTCGGCGAGGATCGCGTGGGTATCCTCCTCGGCATCGCGGGTGTGAATGATGAGCGGCAGATGCGTCTCGCGCGCGACATCAATATGCATGCGGAACAGGGACTTCTGCGCCTCTCTGTCCGATTTGTCGTAATAGTAATCGAGCCCGGTTTCGCCGATGGCAACAACCTTCGGATGGCGTGTCGCTTCCAGCAATGCCGCGCGGCCCAGATCCTGATGCGCGTCGGCCTCATGCGGGTGGATGCCGACGCTGGCGAACACATCGGGCTCGCGCGCGGCGGTGCCGACGACCTGATCCCACTCGCTCTGCCTGGTCGAGATATTGAGGAACGCCCCCACCCCCGCCGCCCGCGCGCGCTCCAGCACGCCCTCGCGGTCCTCGACGAGGCCTTTGTACTCAAGATGGCAGTGGCTATCGACCAGCATCAGGCGGCAGGCTCCTCGGCGGGAAGCTCAAGGCGCGGGAACAGCGGGGTCGGCGGGGCGACGGTAAAGCCGCTCGCGACGAGGCGATTGAACCAATCGCGATCATTAAGTGCCGCGTAGCCACGTTCGGCCTCGGGTATTCCGAGCTGATTGAGCAGCGAAGCCGCTTTTTCCGGCACCACGGGCTGGACCGCAATAGCGAGATCGCGAAGCGCCATGAACAGCGTCTGGAGCACAGCCTTCATCCGCTCAGGGTCAGTCTTCTTGAGCGTCCACGGGGCCTGCTCGTCGACATACTGGTTGCAGGAATAAACCGCGCGCATCCAGGCTTCGATCCCGGTCGAGAAGGATAGGGTATTGAATTCGCGCGGGAGTTCCACCGAGCAGGCGAGTTTGACCATAGCATGGAGCTCGTCATCAGCACTGTTGGCCTCAAACGCCTCAAGCTTCCCGTCCATATTCTTGGCAATCATCGATAGCGTGCGCTGGGCGAGATTGCCGAAGCTGTTCGCAAGTTCGGCATTTGCTCGCAAAACAATTGCTTCGGGTGAATAGCTGCCATCCTGCCCAAAGGCGACTTCGCGCATCAGGAAGTACCGCAGGGCATCGACCCCGAACCGTTCCGCCAGTTCGAGCGGATCGGTGACATTGCCGAGCGACTTCGATTCCTTCTGCCCGCGATTGAGCAGGAAGCCGTGGCCGAACACTTGGCGGGGCAGCGGCAGATTGGCGCTCATCAGGAAGGCGGGCCAGTAGATCGTGTGGAAGCGCACGATATCCTTGCCGATCAGGTGCAGACTGGCCGGCCAGAACTCTCCCATGTCGTCCGGATAACCCAGCCCCGTCAGATAGTTGGTGAGCGCATCGACCCACACATACATGACATGGCCGTCGCTTCCCGGAACCTTCACGCCCCAATCGAAGCTGGTACGGCTGACCGACAGATCGCGCAGGCCCTGTTCGACAAAGGCGATCATCTCGTTGCGGCGGCTTGCCGGTTCGAGGAAACCGGGCTTCTTCAGCAGATCAAGCAGATAGTCCTGATACTTCGAAAGCCGGAAGAACCAGCTTTCCTCGATCGTCCATTCCACTGGCGTACCCTGGGGAGAAAGCTTCTCCCCGCCCTCGCCTTCAACCAGCTCGCTCTCGTCGTAATAGGCCTCGTCGCGGACCGAGTACCAGCCTTCGTAGCGATCAAG
>VFQO010002097.1_pt1 | contig 13071 bp, 6 predicted proteins | sample 3512331 | NCBI WGS metagenome assembly VFQO01 (sample SAMN10412371, study PRJNA504923) | tailings metagenome | isolation source: Replicate 3 from Balatoc abandoned mine | place: Philippines: Itogon, Benguet | collected 2017-08-28
ATATCAAGATGATCAACAATATCAAGATGATCAACAAGATCAAGATGATCAACAATATCAAGATGATCGTGATATCCAGCGAAATAAAATGATTTTAAATAGTCAAGATATTGCATCTCAATTAATAAATTATAAAGAAAATAGACGACAAGTTAGTAACAATGAATATAGTGATGAGATTTTAACTGAAAATGTAACTGAACATGGACATCATCAAAGTGGAGAAGTAACTGAACATGATCACGGACATGTAACTGAAAATGATCATGGACATGGACATAATCAAAATGCAGAAGTAACTAAAAATGATCATGGACATGTAACTGAAAATGATCATGGACATGTAACTGAAAATGATCATGGACATGGGCATGGACATCATCAAAGTGCAGAAGTAACTAAAAATGTAACTGAGCATGTAACTAAAAATGATCATGGACATGGGCATGGACATGGGCATGATCAAAGTGCAGAAGTAACTAAAAATGTAACTGAAAATGATCATGGACATGGTCATGGGCATCATCAAAGTGCAGAAGTAACTAAAAATGTAACTGAAAATGATCATGGACATGGTCATGGGCATCATCAAAGTGCAGAAGTAACTAAAAATGTAACTGAAAATGATCATGGACATGGTCATGGGCATCATCAAAGTGCAGAAGTAACTAAAAATGTAACTGAATATGAACAAATATCTTCACCAAAAGTTGAACCTGTAAAAAAGAAAGAAAATAAAGAAGAAAAGAAAAGATTATCACGAGAAAAGAGAAAGCAATTATCTGAAGAGAAAAAGAAAGCATACAATAATATCAACGAATCATCACTGTTATCAGAAGATGAGAAAAATAAGGTTACACAAAAACGTGAAGAGAGAGTAAATAAAATGAAAGCTAAAGAAGTACGAAAAGAAGAATCAGAAAATGTTGATTTGGGTAATATTTTTAATACTGAAGAACATGGACATAAGGATGGACATGCTGAAGAACATGGACATAAGGATGGACATGGACATACTGAAGGAAATAAAGAAGGACATGGACATGCTGAAGGACATAAAGAAGGACATGGACATACTGAAGGAAATAAAGAAAAACATGGACATACTGAAGGAAATAAAGAAGGACATGGACATACAGAAGGACATGGACATAAGGATGGACATGGACATACTGAAGGAAATAAAGAAGGACATGGACATAAGGATGGACATACTGAAGGACATGGACATACTGAAGGACATGGACATAAGGATGGACATACTGAAGGACATGGACATAAGGATGGACATGGACATAAAGAAGGACATGGACATAAGGATGGACATGGACATAAAACTAGTGAACTAAATGATTTAACCAAAAAAGAGCAAATATCTTCACCAACAGTTAAAACTTTCAAAAAGAAGAAAAGTAAAGACGATTTAGATGAAAAGAAAAGATTATCTGAAGAGAGAAAGAAAGCATACAATAATATCAACGAATCATCATTTTTATCAGAAGAAGAGAAGAATAAGGTTTTAGAAAAACGTGAACAGAGAGCAAATAAGATGAAAGCTAAAGAGGAAGAAAGAAAAGAAGAAAAGAGAAAAAGTGAAGAGAGAGATAAAATAAAATCGGAAAAAAGAAAATTAAGATCAGAATCTAAAGAACGAAGAAAGAAAGAAACAGAGAATGTTGATTTGGGTAATATTTTCGATACAGAAGGACATGGACATACAGAAGGACATGGACATACAGAAGAAAATAAGGAAAAACATGGACATAAGGATGGACATGGACATAATGAAGAAAATAAAAGTTCTTCACCTAAAATCAAACCTCATAGTAGAACAAAAGAAGAAAAAGAACAATTAGCTGAAAAGAATAAAAGACTATCAGCAGAAAAAAGAAACAATGATTTAAATAATGTGAATTTATCTGGTCTTTTTGATGAAGGACATAACGAAAAACATGGACATAATGAAGAACATAATGAAGGACATAACGAAAAACATGGACATAATGAAGGACATAACGAAAAACATGGACATAATGAAGGACATAAAGGAAATAATGAAGGAAATAACGAAAAACATGGACATGCCAAAGAACATAAAGGACATAATGAAGGAAATAACGAAAAACATAAAGGAAATAACGAAGAACATAAAGGACATAATGAAGGACATGATGAAAAACATGGACATAATGAAGGATATAACGAAAAACATGGACATATCGAAGAACATAAAGGAAATAACGAAAAACATGGACATATCGAAGAACATAAAATAGTTTCATCACCATCAGTTAAACCGATGAATAAAGAAAAGAAAAAAGAAAAAAAGACACTTTCTAAAGAGGAAAAAGAACAAAGAATATCTGATGGTAGTAAAAAGAACTTGGAGAGAAAACAAAAAGAACTAGAAAGAAAAAATAAAAGTGAAGAAACACATGATGTTTCTGTTCTATTTAAAGAAGGAGAACAAGGTAAAACACCAACAGTTAAACCGATGAATAAAGAAAAGAAAAAAGAAAAAAAGACACTTTCTAAAGAGGAAAAAGAACAAAGAATATCTGATGGTAGTAAAAAGAACTTGGAGAGAAAACAAAAAGAACTAGAAAGAAAAAATAAAAGTGAAGAAACACATGATGTTTCTGTTCTATTTAAAGAAGGAGAACAAGGTAAAACACCAACAGTTAAAACAATAAATGAGAAGAAGAGATCTAAAAACTCTAATAGCCCTGAAAATCATACAAATCATGAAAATCATACAAATTCTACACATCATACAAATCATACACCTCAAGTACCACACAATACAAATCATGAAAATCATACAAATTCTACACATCATACAAATCATGAAAATCATACAAGTCATACAAATTCTACACATCATGAAAATCATACAAGTCATACAAATTCTACACATCATGAAAATCATACATCTCAAGTACCACACAATACACCTCATACATCTCAAGTATCACACAATACACCTCATACACCTCAAGTACCACACAATACAAATCATACACCTCAAGTACCTCACAATACACCTCAAGTACCTCACAATACACCTCAAGTACCTCAAAATATAAATCATACACCTCAAGTACCTCACAATATAAATCATACAAATCATACATCTCAAGTACCACAATCTAAAACACCAACTGTAAAACCAAAAAGTAAAACTAATAAAAATCAACATTCTACAGTTCCACATTCTACAGTTCCACATTCTACAGTTCCACATTCTACAGTTTCACATTCTACAGTACCAAAATTACACCATTAAAAGAAAAATATTTATAAAAACTTTTATAAATAAAATGTCATCTAAAATTGAAATTATGAGAAATCTAATTCAAAAATCTTATTCTGATCTTGCACTTCAAAACCCTGATGTTGCAGATATGAATCCTCTAACTGAAATTGTTGATTCTGTCTCAAATGGTTTTAGAAATCTAGGTAAACCAGAATATATTAAAAATGTTGATCAAAAATTAATTTTTAAATCTAAGGATATTATTAGACCTAAATTTCAACCTGTTAATATAGAAAGTTTCAGTGATAGATCACATTTTGCAAATCCATTTGCTGTAAAACGAGGATTTCCAATATCACAAGTAACTCATCAATTTCCAATATCACAAGTAACTCAAGATTTTCCAATATCACAAGTAACTCATCAATTTCCAATATCACAAGTAACTCATCAATTTCCAACATCACAAGTAACTCATCAATTTCCAACATCACAAGTAACTCAAGATTTTCCAAAATTTCAAGTAACTCATCAATTTCCAACATCACAAACATCTTCAGATCAAGGGGAATTATCAAACAAATCAATGGCTTTTGAAACACCTAAATATCATTCACAAATACAATCAAATTTCCCAAATTTTCCAAAATTTCCAGGAATGAAATATGATGATAATGATGATAATGATGATAATAAAAGTATAGACTCTGAAATTTTTGCTGAATTTTCACCAGAAGATAAATCTACAACCGAAATAAATCTATTTAATGACTCTAATTTTCAGTCTGAACCAAAATACTTAAATGTTAATTCAGATAATAAAATTGATAAAGAAAAGCTTCTACAAAGTTATATCGAAAGAATTGATAGAGGTGAAGATGTTGAAATTCCAGAAGAGCTATTAGATCAAGAAACTTTTGAAACGGGAAACTACGATGATTTCGATGATAATAAAATTGATAAAGAAAAGCTTCTACAAAGTTATATCGAAAGAATTGATAGAGGTGAAGATGTTGAAATTCCAGAAGAGCTATTAGATCAAGAAACTTTTGAAACAGAAAACTACAATGATTTCGATGATAATAATTCTGATGAATATTATCATGACCTTGTAGATCACTATTTCTATGGTGAAAATGATGAAGATGTAAATATTAATAACTAAAAAATAAAAGGAAATAATTTAATATGAAACAAAAGAATTTAATAGAAAATGAAATTTTTTAATGTTTATATTGCTTTTAAAATGGATAATTCTTCTACTCAGAATTTACCGGAAAATATGAAAACTATAGAAAAGATTAAGTTTCCAAATATTTCAAAACTTAAACATCCAATTGCATTAAAAATTAATGTTCAAAGTAAAACATTTCAGAATAAATCATATGAAGATGATGAAAAGAAAACAAGACTTGAAACGATTGATTATTATTATCAAAATATTGAGACTATCCATAAATCAATGATGAAAACTGGAAATAAAGGTGGATATAAAACAGCTGTTATTTCAACATTATATGAAACAATATTCGGTACTCAGAAAAATAAAGGTAAAAGACCTAAAAAGAATGATATGATTACTCAAATTCTTGATTATTACAAGAATTCGTATGTTCCAAGAGTTGGTGCAACTGCATCGAATACATATATTGATATGGATGATAACAAAAATCAAGAACGAGAACCTTCAGTTTTCTCTGGTTATTCAAATAATGGAAATAATAGAAATAATGAAGATGATAGTGACAGTGATTATGAACTTGGTGACTTCTAATTTTCTTAAATAATTTCATAACTTAAATAATTAACTAATATAAATAATTTCATAACTTAGATAATTAACTAATATAAATAATTTCATAACTTAAATAATTTCATAACATAAATAATATAATTATATTATTTTTTCTAACAGTTAAATTCACAATATACAGTTTCTTCTGAAGAATCATATAAATTTTCATAGAAATCATCAGACATTGTTGATAATGTATCACTGTCACTTGTTATAGGACTATCATATTCTAATTTAATATAGTTCTTTGAAACTGGTGACATTGAAATATTTCTATTATTATGTAATATTGATGAAATCATTGGTTTCAATTCATTAATATTCTTAATTCTTTCACTATCTGAAATTTGAACATCTGGAAATGTCGATTTAACAATTGGATATATAGTATTAAATGTTGCAGTGATTAAATTATTCCTCATCATTACGATCAATTTCATTAAAGAAATTTCATAATTACTAAATACATCAGGGCTTACACTTATTGAATATAATATTACAAGTAACTTCAAATCAATATCAACAGTTTGAATAAATCCAGAATTATATAACATCAAATATTCTTCTTTAATATCATCATCTGTCTTATTTAAAAATATCTCTAACATTTGAATATTTGAAAAATTAGAAGAATTAGTAATATTTGAATTTGTTAAAAATGGTACATCTAGAGGATCTTGTAAATATCGTTGTTTATTTTCTAATCTATTTTCTAATTTATTTTCTAATTTATTTTCTAATTTATTTTCTAATTCACTAATATTCTCCATCTTTTCCACCTTCTCCATTTTTTCTTGATCAAATTATAAAAATTTTCATTTTTATAAATTAATATTTTTTTTTAAAATTAGATATTAATTATATTGGAATGAGTTCCTTGTACAATTGAATGGCAGATATGAATTACAAACTTACCAGTTGCCCACAATTCAATAATTTCAATACACTTCATTCTCAGTTCTTCGTTCATACCAGCTAATACTTCATCAATGATTAATATTGGACTTGTATTCATTCGTGAAAATACCATAAGAAGAGCAATTGAAAGTCTTTCTTCTTCACCATCAGAAAATCCTTCAATACCCTTTAGATGATGACCTTTATAATCAACTGAAAAGTTTATTTGTAATCTTGTATCACCATTTTTTAATGTCTTGATAGAAGATAGTTCAACATTGATTTCATCATCAAATAAATCATCAAGTATCATTTCCATATTTGAATTGATCTCACCTATTTTAGAATCGATGATATTAGTTCCTAATTCTTGAATGTAAGTATATAATTCATTTAATGTACCAATGTATGATATTACTTCATTTCTTTTCTTCTCACATTCTGTAATTGTAGAAGTTATATTGTTAATATCAAGAATTGCATATCCAGCTACAATTTTATCCTCATTATATTTGATTAATTCTGAAGATTTCTGAATTTTATTTTCTATTTCAGGGTCATCTTCTGGTAGATTCTTCATTGAATCTTTTAAACATTTTATATTAGAAGTGCAATCATTTAAATATTTTCTACACTTCTCACAATCGGACAAAACTTGAGATAATCTTGTTATTTGATTCTTAATCTCTTCTTTCATAATAAAGTCATCTGAAAGAAGAGAATTCTTAATATATGAATCATTCTTCAATTTTTCTAACATTTCATTGAAGCTATTATAAATTTTAATTAAATCGATTGAATATTTCAGTGACTTTAAATCACTATATGAAATTGAAGGTACATCGAAAACATCAAGTATAGGTTTAGTAATGTTTGAATCAACTGGTATTAACTCTACAAGTTCAAAGTATTTATCTTCAATTGGCATTACAGGTTCATTATATTTTATATCCTTTAACGATTCATATTCTCTTTCTTTATCTGAAAGATTTCTTCTTATCACCAATTGTTTCGAATACTTATCTTTCAACTCTTTCGAATATTCAAAATCATAAGCTTGAAGTTGTTCTTTAATTTTTAGATAGCTATTGTAACTATAAATTTTATCCTTTGATTTTAACAGACTATTTAACTTACTGTAAGAAATTGTTGGAACTTCAAAGATCTTAATTGAAGGTTTTGTGATATTTGGATCTATAACCTTCAATTCATCATATTGTAAATATTCAGGTTCAATTGGTTTCTCTGGATTTGGTACCTTTGTTTTTGAAATAAAGCTATCATATTCATACTTTCTCTTTTCATAGTTAAGTCTTTTTCTTAATTCATCTTCAAGGTTTTTAATATCTTGTCTTATTTTTTCTTTTGATTCTTCACCACAGTCTATCTTTCCTACTTCTAGCTTTGAGTTTCTAAAAACTAAACCATGATTACAACAAGGACATATGAGTTCATTCAGTGTCATTTTCAATTCATCTAACTTCAGTTTAATATAATGAGAAGAACAATCATCTGACTCTGATTCTGGAATAATTTTATCACATTTTAATAACTCATCATATAATAATGTTTTTGATGAGTTATATAAATCAAGCTGTTGAAGATCACTCTGATATCTTGACAACTTCCTTTCATAAGTAGACTTTTCAGAGTCATTAATTTGTCTCTTTCTTTGATTCGATTCCTCTATCTTTCTATTCTCAGAAATAATATTCAATTGTTCTTGATATTTAAGGTGTAATTGATATTGTAATTCGATATATCTCTTTACAGCATCTAAATTGTTTTCATCTAAATCAAGTATAAGACCAGCGTTTAAGTATGTAGAATATAAATAAGAATTCTTTGAAATTAATTCATTCGATTTTTCATCTAATACATCTCTATCAAAATTTAAAAGTTCGGTATCATAACGTAACATTCTTTCATAAAGTTGTATATATTGATCAACTCTCTCCAAATAAGATAATGATAAATCGTCAGAATTCGTTATTCCTTCTACTTCAAATTTAAATTGTTCAATTTCTAAATTCAAATTTCTTAATTTTTCTTGATGTTTTCTATTTCTTTGAAGTTCATATTCATAATTACGAATTTTAGACTCATATTCACTTTTCATTTTATCATTTAGTTGAATTGATCTTCTATTTTGTTCTGATATTTGATTATTGCGATCGACAATTTCTTTTTGTTTCATGTATACTTCAAATAATTTTTTCTGTTTTTCAATGAAATTTAGAAGGTCTTGATCTTTACTCCACCCTGCAGTTACAAGTTTCGAATATAAAAATGCATTATTATCAAGTTCTTTTCTATCTATCGTTAATACTCTTTTATCAAAACCGTTCAATTTAAAGTACATCTCATATAGAACTTTGATACTTGATGATCTATCAATTTCTTTTTGTAAATCTTCAAGTGTATATGGTGGTATTTGAATCTCTGAAATCTTCTTTTCAATTAATCTTCTTGATTGAATTGAAGAATATAAACGTCTTAATTCTTCAAGTCTAACTTTCTCTTCTTCATTGAATTTTATGAGTTGTTCAAGATCTTCTTTTGTTATATTTCCATAGAATCCGATGTTTGGATTCTTATTTAAAATATTAATTTTTATAGAATTTTGAATTCTTATTTCATCATCAAGTTTAGTTAAATAGCCAGAATAATTTGATATTGAAGTTTTAATAGCGGTTAAATATGTATCAGGTTGATTCCTTGCTGATACATCACCTAATGAGATATGTTGTAATAAAGAAGTTTTATCTGAATTTGAAGCGCCGATTAGAAAGTGTGGCTTCTTCATAGAAATTGAACTTGATGCAATCCATTTATCTTCTTCACCAAATATATTATTTATCCAACCCTGAGCAGCTTGTCCATCTAATTCCATAACTTGTCCTCCTTGCATCACATAAAGCTTGAGAACTTCAGGTGGACGTGTTCTTATTATTTTATACTGTAATTGTTCAGATACAAAATGTAAACTTACCATGGAGCCTTTTCCGATATGGTTCCAATTTTCAATATCTGTATGTTTCCTTCCTCCAAAAATAACAAAGTGTATCGCTTTACATAGAGTGCTCTTACCAGCTCCTGATTTTCCTGATACAAGATTTACACCAGATTGTAATCTAAAGGTGCGATCAGTCCAGCATCTAAAATTAATAAGATGAACGTCAATATACGACATAAAATTTTAATGAAAACTTTTCTAATAAAAAATCAAAAATGTCAATTTCTCTGAAATCAATAATTCAGGATACTTATAAACATAAATCACTTGGCTTTGGAGAAGCTAAGAAAAAGACAATTTCAATTGAAGCTGGAAATATTCTAGCCAGTTTATACGAACATCATAAGAACGGTAGTTTAGCACCTGAGTCTGTAATCTTCCTTCAAACTTCTAATTCTATTGGACATATCATCTCTATACTTAAGAAAGTAGATATGATTGATTTAGATAATGCTATTCGTGAAGAACTTGAACTTATATATTCAAATTCACAAACAACAAATAAGAAAGTAACATTAAATAGTATAGTTCATGGTATAATCACTGATCTTGGAGGTATATCTAAGATCAGTGAACAAAATAAACCAAATATTCTTTCTAAAATCTCAAATTATATTCTTGAAGCAAGAGTTTATGGTGACCTTGATGATGATACAAATAAAGTAATTAAACAACCTGATCATATGGATTTACTTTCTCACCTAATTGATCAAATTGTTATCTCTGGTGATATTTTTGAATCTATTAAAGCTTTATATTCAAATGTTCTATCAAGAGAACATGATTTTCTTGATGAAGTAGCAAGGGATCATGATATAACCGAAATAATAAAATCTGTTTCTATTTCAGAAACTAGAGTTCATGAAAAAATAGAAAAGATGAAGAGTGATTTTGAATTAATGTTGAAGATGGTATTAAAACCACAATTTGTTGAAGTTCATAAACATTTAAATTTAATTGGTCATAATGTTCATATCATTGGTCAAAATCTGTTAGAATCAGATAGTGAAGATTATGATGAATGTACATCTGATCATTGTGATTTTGAACCAAAGAGTAGAAAAGATCTTCGAGTTGAAAGAGTAGATAGAAATGAAAGAAGTGAAAGAAATGAAAGATTAGATAGAAGTGAAAGAAATGAAAGAAATGAAAGAAATGAAAGAAATGAAAGAAATGAAAGAAATGAAAGAGTAGATAGAAGTGAAAGAGTAGATAGAAATAATAGATTTGATAGACCTAGAACTTTGGATGAAAGAGTTCATAATGAATTAGAAGATAGAAATAGAGGTCCTATGAGTCAACCAACTCTTTCAAGGGAAACTTTAATGTCTAGAGAAAAGAGAGGAACAGATACTTCAGTATATACAAATAGACGTCGTTAAAAAATATCACTAAATTCATATAAATCTAAATGAAAATTCATATAAATCTAAAAAAATAAAAATAAAATAGAAAATATAAAAGACTAAAGAGAAAAATTTATTAAAATATTATTTGATATTTTAAATATTTAGAAATTATTGGAGAAATTATTAGAAACGTTTCTTGAACGTAACTTGTGAAACTTTTGTAATCGTCTGTGGTTGCTGTGGTTTCTTATCAGCTCTATTAACTTCAACAGTACCAGCTTCACGTAATAATTTATTTAAATCTTCGTTATGAGGATTTACGATCTTTTGATAATAAATTGGAGGTATAATTTCATTATTCTGCAATGTTTCCTCCATAACAGTTGATTTTTCATTTATACTTTTCAAAACTGATTCTTCGGAATATTCTTGTGTGTTAATCAAACACCAAAAGAACATACTATTAGATTGGGTAAATCGCCTTTGATTTCGCCCTGGACATTGAAAAAACCGACTATAATAGAAATCTGGAAATCCTAATCCAACACGTGGAAAATTACCATGTTTATCATCAAGTTCGATACTATCAGAACCAATTTGACTAATAATTATTAAAAGTCTTAATTCATCATTTGGTTCATTAAATTTATTAATAATTTCCCTACGTCTTTCTTTAGTACATTCAGAATCACCTGTAATCTTGGCAGGTTTATAAAATTCAAGAAATTTCATAATAATATTGATCGATTCTTTGTAATCTAAAAATACATTAATTTTAACATTTGGAATTGTTTGAAATAGATGATGTATGAATCCACATAAAATATAATAAGTTTTTATAGTATGGCATGTAATTGTTCCATGTATAACACCATGTCTATTATTAATATTTTCACCCATTGAAATATAACTAAATAATCTAGCAATTTCTTCATTCTGTTTATATTTAAATAATTGCTGTTCACTCATATATTGTGTTGTTTCAGAATGATTTAATTTTTGCATTTGATCAGATAAACTATTTACATCAAAATTATTTACATCAAAATTTTTAACAGGGGAATTTATCATTGCAAGTGCACGTTTCATCATTAAATGTCCTTCATTTGGAATATCAAAATATGCATAGTATATTGATTGTTTACTTTTATACCCATTTTGACTATTTTTGGTAAAAGTGGAAATTAATCTCAAAAATACATCAACTGTTAGTTTATATGCAATTTCGGATACATTATTAGCTTTTACATCATACAATGCCCAAATTGAATTTGTTTTTTGTGGATTAAAAAATTTACAATATTCAAACAATTCCAAAATACCAGTTGGTTTATCGTTAATTTTTGAATATAACTCTGGTGATGATATAATTCCACAAGTAAAAAGAAAATTAACACAATGTTCTGGTTTATCAAAAGGTGTCATTGAAAGGAAATAACTCCAAGATCTATAAAATGGATATGGTTGAGTTCTTGATCTCATTGTTATATAGCGTGACAATGCTTTAAATGCAGCTGTTTTCGCTCTATCATTTTTAATTGAATGACATTCATCAGCAATTAAACATAAACCTTGTTCAACAAGTGACATAAAATATTCTGTAGGTTCAAATATATCATCTCCTACTTTATATAATAATCTATTAGAAACCATACGTTTACCTTCCGGTGTTAATACAGTTTTTGATCCACGTAAACTATCATAAGTAATAATTAGTATAATAGGTAAATTATATCTCTCTTTATGTAATTTCCAATGGTCGGCTTGTACAGAATTATTACATACAATTATAGCATTTTTAATATTTCGTCTTCTTATAAAGTCGGCAACCATAATTGTTTTACCTGAACCAGTGGGTGATGTATCTAAAATTAAAGCATGTGAATTTGCAATTTCATTTGTTCTCTTTACATTTTCTTCTTGATCTTCGGTTAATATAATTTCTAAATTTTTTTCTTGATTTTCTACTGTTATATTACCTTGATTTTCTATTGTTATATTTTCTCGATTTTCATTTAACATATTATCTTGTTTTTCTACTGTTACATTGTCTTGATTTTCATTTAACATATTATCTTGTTTTTCTATTGTTATATTACCTTGACATGAAAACAATGTATTATCTTGACTTACATTTAAAATATTATCTTGATAATCTTGGCATACAAACAATGTATTATCTACCATTTAAAATTTAAAATTTAATAAAAATTTTTTCATTTTTATAATATTCATATTGTAAAATTATATTAAGTTAGAAAAAATAACTACATCAATTCTGATATTTATATCCTAAAAAAAATTAGCGTTTTAAATGAAAAAAAATGTTATTTTATTAACAAAAAATTAATTGACATATTTTATACAAATTTTATATTCCCTAAGATTTTAATTTATACAGAAATCATGAGGATAATAATGTACGATAGACTTACTAAAATCAATATTAGTTAATGGAAAGTAACGAAAGTAAAATTTTATGTGGCTAATAAAATTTTGCGTGTTATTTTATGCAATTTTCTGAAAATTCGTATATGTAAATTTCCTTGAACTCTGACTTCCAATTTTTTAGAGATAGAAATTTTAAAATTGTAGTTAAATGATCAATTCATGAGTTCAAAAGTCTATAGTGTAAGTATGAAAAAAGAAAAGTATGATTTTTACGTTAAAATGACAAAAAATCGTAAAAAATAGGTTCAAAAAATTGCAAAATAGCCGAAAAAGTGAAAGTGACACTGTGTAGGAGCCCAGTGAAAAC
>VFQO010002098.1_pt1 | contig 13066 bp, 13 predicted proteins | sample 3512331 | NCBI WGS metagenome assembly VFQO01 (sample SAMN10412371, study PRJNA504923) | tailings metagenome | isolation source: Replicate 3 from Balatoc abandoned mine | place: Philippines: Itogon, Benguet | collected 2017-08-28
GCCAGTGCTGGGTTTGCGTACCGCCAGTTATTGCACTGAAAACGAGGGGACCCCGGAAAGTGCTGGAGGCACTGCTAGATAAGTACGCCGATGAAGGCATTGGCACCGTGGAAAGCAACGAAGTCTTCAAGCTCCAGCCCTTCACCGACTTGGGCAGCCCTGTGGAGCTGGTGCGCAGCTTCGGCGGCCGGCCGCAGTACCTGAACGCCCTGCAAACTCTGGAGCGCGAGCTATATGCGCCCTCACAGAACTCCCTGGCCTAACTATCCGAAATTATCTTGGAAAAGATAAAATATCAAAAATAAGATATTCAAGGATAGTTGATGATTTACTACCCACGTACCTCACTGGCCGCTGCGTTGGCAGATGCCCTGCAAGGCAAAACTGCCTTTAGCGATGCACCCAACGGTTTGTTTCTGGCAGCGCCGCGACGCACGGGTAAATCCACTTTTTTGCAGTCCGACCTCATGCCCGAATTGGCGCGACGCAAGGTGGTGGTGGTGTACGTGGACTTGTGGGCCGACCAACGGCGCGACCCTGGCAGCCTGATTGCCGAAGCCGTAGGCCGCTCGCTCATGACGCAGCTCGGAGTGGTGGCCAAAACCGCCCGCTCCGCAGGGCTGGAAAGCATCAGCGTGGGCGGGATCAAGATCGACACCTCAAAAATTGGCCGTACCGACGGCAGCACACTGGCCGACGCACTGCGCGCTCTGGTGGAAGCCTCCAAAAATCCCGTGGCGCTGATCATCGACGAGGCCCAGCACGCCCTCACCAGCGAAGCGGGCGAAACTGCCATGGCTGCCCTGAAGTCGGCCCGCGACCAGCTCAACCGGCCTGGCCAGACCCAGCTCATGCTGGTGATGTCGGGTTCTGACCGCGACAAGCTCCTGCGCCTTGTCAACACCAACGCCGCCCCGTTTTACGGCTCGCAAATCCAGCGCATGCCGGAACTTGGGCCTGATTTTGTGGCCCACATTGCCCAGCTCATCACCCGCCAGCGGCCCGACCTTGGTGAGGTCAACCAAGTCACCTTGGCAGAGGCGTTTGCCCTGTTCGGTCAGCGCCCGCAATTTTTCATGGAAGCCCTGGGCCAGGTGCTCAGCCCTCTGGCTACCCACATGGGCCGGTTTGAAGACGCCATGTTGGCCAAGGCGGCAGAGCAGCAGCGCAGCGACGAAGCACAGATGGAGAGTGACTACACAGCCCTGCGCCCGCTGGAGCAAGCTGTACTGTGGCGCATGCTGGAGCTAGGCACCCGGTTTCGCCCCTACGACGCCGATGCTTTGCAGTTTTACAGCGAAAAAACGGGCGACAAAGTCACCGTTGCCAAGGCGCAAAAAGCCCTGGAGGGCCTGCGCGCCCACCAGCCCAGCCTGGTCTGGAAATCCGCCCGCAGTGAATACGCCGTCGAAGACGCAGCCATGCTGCGCTGGTACGCCCAGCGCGTACAGGCCGGAACCTGGCCACCGTTAGGCCCACAGCTGGATTGGCTGGATGAATAAGCCATCCTGCTAGTGTCTAAATCACTCCGTTTTTGATAGCTGCTAGCGCTTGCCCGATAAGTGCTAGAGCCATTTTTGATTCAAAGTCTGTACCCCACGTCCAACCTCACCCCCGTCATCAAATCCATCCAGGACATCATGCGCCAGGACTCCGGCGTCGATGGCGATGCCCAGCGCATCAGCCAGCTCACCTGGCTGTTGTTCCTCAAGGTGTTTGACGCGCTGGAAGAAGAACTCGAACTTACCCGCGACGACTACAAAAGCCCCATTGCCGAGCACCTGCGCTGGCGCCACTGGGCGGCCGATGCCGAGGGCATGACGGGCGACGCCCTGCTCGACTTTGTGGACAAGCAGCTCTTCCCCGCCCTCAAGGGCCTGAGCGCCGACCCACAGCGCAACCCACGCGGCTACGTGGTGCGCGGCGTGTTTGAAGACGCCTACAACTACATGATCCAGCGCGTCAGACTGGAGGGGTCGATGGGCAACTCGGTCTGCAGGTAGGTCTCACCACAGAAGAACTGCCAGTACGGGTTCTCCACCCAGGTGTTGACCACCGCCTCGTCGGAGGCATCGAAGGTGTGCTGCAGGGACAGCAGGCCAGCAACCAGGCGCGATGGCAAGGCCGGGCGACCACGACCGGAGGTGAACGACATCGCGAACGTGCGCTCGATCTCGGTCCAGTCGATCAGGGCGGTCAGTTGCACCAGCGGGTGCTGCATGTTGATCTGCTCGTCCAGCCTGGGACGGAATAACTCACCGGACTGAGGTTGTGAAGGCTTCGGACCCATTGGAATCCTTGGAGCAATTTGCAAGAAAACAGGTGCTGGCAAAACCATACCTTGCAAGTCCCACAGCCATCAAGCCGAAGAAACGCGAATCAGATCAATGGCTTGCGCGTTTTTCAGCGCGGACTACCAAGGAATCCCATGAACCATCCCACGCTGCTGCGCATCCCGACCTGGTACGGCGGCCTGCCCGACGAAGTTGTTTTACCCTTGCCTTGCTCAGCATATGAGGTGCGGCATGAAGCTGATCGTTCCGTCGTGACAGTGATTGAAACCGGGGAGTGTGTCTATTGCGGAATTGGGCCAGCAGAAGTCGCGGTATCACCAGCGCCGTTCTGAGTTGTAGGACTCTGGATGTCCAATGAAGATGCGACCTGATCGATCAAAGCCTCGTGAGTACCAGCATGCCAATACTGTTTTTGGATTTCGACGGCGTTCTGCATCCTGAGCACTGTCATGAGTCAAAGCACTTCAGTTGCCTTCCTGTGCTGGAGGACGTGCTGCGGAAAGCGCCCGAGTGGCAGGTGGTGATCACCAGCACCTGGAGACTTGCGAAACCACTTGATCAACTTCGGAATTTTTTCTCGCCAGACATTGCAGCCAGAGTAGTCGGTGATACACCACGCTTTGGCGAGCTGACGGATGTTCCATCCAGCCTTTTGGGCTACCAGCGGGAAGCAGAGTGTCACGCTTGGCTCAGAGACAACGACCTCTCCTATTTGCCGTGGCTAGGGCTGGATGATCGCTCGTGGCTGTATCGGCCGTTTTGCAAGACGCTGTTTTTAGTGAATGGGAAGACCGGTCTCACATGGGATGTGGCCGAACAGCTGGCCATGAAGATGCGTCACTTGATTTGAAATCTTGCTTTTCAGTGAGCGGGTTTTCTGGGCCCCCACATGGCATGTGATCGCACAGCATGGCGCACACGGTTTGAAAGCAGCCTGCCGTTAACGACTCTGACGGGTTTGGGGTGAATCACGATCTCGCCGCCTCGCGCTGCAAAGAAGACCCGTTGCCCCACTTTGAAGCCGGAGAGTTTTGGGGGGGAGATGAACCATGTTTCCTCGCACCATGGTCTGGTACGACACCTTGGGCCGAATGGATGATTGCAGGGTGCGCGAGGGACTGATGGACACGGTGTAACTCCCAGAAGTGCTGGGCAAAGCGTACGGGGGATGCGCGTTGAAGGCAACCCCGGAAATGGGGGCACCGCTTCTCAACTTGGGGCTGGCGGTATCGCAAGAAAAAATCAGCAGCGCTCTGGCTGGGTGGGTCACTCAGGATCGCTACGAAACAGTGTCCAAATTGACATTGACCTACCGTCTTACCCGCTGAACTTCATACGGCTCAAGCAGGTGTTTAAGCAGTGTCAAACCGAAGGGACAGCTCTGCAGCGGTTGCTGTCGGTCGCGGCCGTGACCTGAGTTCACGGTGCCTGGCACAAAGCTGTCATTGGCTCACCCAGCAGCGCGGCAGCATCGATGACCGGTATCGAGGGAGCTGCAGTCATGGTCTAGCACACGTCTCCCCATGAACGGGCACGACCCTACGCCTACCTGCGCGATGTCATGGCACGCCTGCCCATGCAGCCCGCCACCCAGATCGGCGAGCTGCTGCCATACCGCTGGCAGTCAGCCTGACAGCGCATATTCAGATACACGACCGCGCCCCGCAGTCAAGATGGGATCGCCGCGCGATTACGGGCGTCCTACAACCCTTAACTTAAGTCGGCCTACAGGCGAACAGTTGCCCCTCGGTCCCATGCCCCACGGCTGCATGGAATCCAAGTTCCATACCTAGGCAATTTTCTGACTTACGCTATGCGCCAAACCCAGGAAGGTCGAGATCAGAGGAGCTTGATGCCGCTCCTTTCTACAGATGAAGTGCACCTGTGTCGCCATGCTGGTGTCTGAAATAGTTAACTTAACAAGGCGAGGATCTGGCCTGTAGGCTGTTTCCGCCACGACGCCTAGGCCCAGCCCCTCCGCCACCGCCTCTCGAACGGACTCGCGGCTGCCCATCTCCAGAGCCACCTGCACCTCGACGCCTCGCTCCTTTAGTTCTTGTTCAAACACGCGTCTGGTCGTCGATCCTTCCTCTCGGATGACGAACCTCTGACCCTGCAGATCACGCAGTTTGAGAGTGGCCCGTTGCGCGAGTGAGTGTTGGGTGTTGCCGAATATCACCAATCGCTGGGTACGGTAAGCCGCGCCAAATAGATCTGGGTGAGCGACGTGATTGAGCACCATGCCCACGTCTCCCTGGTAGTCAAGAATCTTTTCGGTGATGGTTCGCGAGTCGCCTACGCCAACAGCCACGTTGACCTGGGGGAACTGTTTCATGAACAGCTTCAACACGGGCAGCACGTTGTGCGGCCCGATGGCATGGATGACCAGTCGCCCTACGTATTGATTTTTCGCAGCAGCGAGCAGTGCGTGCGCATCTTCCTCGCCACTGAAGGTACGCCGGGTGTAGTCCAACAGAGTGCGTCCAAAGGACGTGAGTTCAAGCCGCCGCCCGCGCCGATGAAAAAGCTCCACGCCGAAGTCGACCTCCAGGCGCTGTATGTGTGAAGAAACAGTCGGTTGTTGAATAGCGAGCACTCTCGCGGCAGCGGTCATGCTGCCGGCTCGGGCCGTTGCGTCAAAGGCCTTCAAGGCTGCGAGGAGGCTGAGTCCAGACATTGATGTGATCTATGGGTGCCCTCATTTTTAGGGATGAAAGTTTCATATTCATGACACCTTGGTCACCCAGACTTGAGCTGTGCTTCCACTGAAGCTGTTTCTTCCAGAACCTCCTCTTTCCCGAGAGATACCTCTGACCACTTGAGTCCTGGTGTGCGTCTAGCGCACCACAACAAATGAAACCGAGCTATGAAAACTGCAATTCGCGAGAGCCATCTGAGCTTGCGGGGTATCACGGTGACCTATGCCGATGGTCACACAGCGCTTGCGCCCACCTCGCTGGAGGTACAGCATGGCGGGTTCCTTGTGCTGCTGGGCGCGTCGGGCGCGGGAAAGTCAACGCTGCTGCGCAGCATCAATGGCTTGGTTAGCCCCACAGACGGAGAGGTGTCGGTGGCCGATCTGCCGGGCGGCACCGTCTCAAAACGCAACCTTCTTGAGCATCGGCGCCACTGCGGCATGGTGTTCCAGCAGCACCACCTGATCGGGCGGCAAAGCGTGCTGGCCAATGTGTTGATGGGCAAGCTCGCCACCCGCGGATCTCTGGCGTCGTTGTGGCCTTGGAGCAAGGCTGACAAGCTGGAGGCGCTGGCGGCCATTGACCGCGTAGGCCTGCTTGAGAAAGCCCTAGCACGGGCAGACACCTTGTCTGGTGGGCAACAACAACGCATTGGCATTGCGCGTGCCTTGGTGCAAAAGCCCCGCCTGCTGCTGGCCGATGAGCCGGTGGCCAGCCTCGACCCGGCGACCGCGCAGAGTGTGTTGACCCTGCTTCACGACATCTGCAAGAAAGACCGACTCACGGCCATCGTGAGTCTGCATCAAGTCAACCTCGCGCGCATGTTCGCCGACCGCATTGTGGGCCTTCGCCAGGGCCAGGTGGTGTTCGACGGGACAGCAGCGCAGTTGACGGAAGAAGCCCAGTCTGCCCTGTACGCGAAGTCGTCACCTGCCAACATGGGCAGTCAATTTGATTCCCCCTCTCAATCCAAGGAGTTTTTACCGTGCTGAATCGTCGCCGTTTCCAATTTATCGCTGCCGTCACTTTGGCCGCCCTGTTGCCACTTGGCGCCCATGCCGAGGGCAAAAATCCTTCCAAGCTTCGCGTTGCACTGTTGCCGGACGAAAACGCCGCCACCATCATTCAGAACGCACAGCCTCTGAAGCGGTATCTGGAGCAGACCCTGAAGAAGGAAATCGAGGTCACGGTGACCACGGACTACTCGTCGATGATTGAAGCCATGCGCTTCGGCCGCATCGAGGTCGCCTACTTTGGACCGTTCTCTTACGTGCTTGCCAAGTCCAAGGCGCCCAACATTGAGCCATTTGCCGTTGGCGTGGAGCGCGGCTCGCCGACCTACCAGTCGGTTCTCATCGCCACGGCAGGCGGCCCGGTCAAGACCCTGGCTGACGTTCGTGGAAAGCCTTTTGGCTTTGGCGATCAGGCTTCGACGTCCGGTCACCTTGTACCGCGCGCGCACTTGCTTAAAAACCACCAACTGAACGGCGAGACTGACTACCGCCCCGTTCACCTGGGCACGCACGATGCCGTGGCCCGAGCTGTTCAGGCAGGGCAGGTTCCCGCCGGCGCTCTGTCAAAAACCATTCTGGACAACCTCATCGCAAAGGGCATGGTGGATGCCAACAAGATTGTGCAACTTGAACTGTCGGCACCCATTCCGAACTATCCCATTGCGATGCAAGGTAATCTCACGCCGGAGCTCAAGGAAGCCATCCGAGCCGCCTTTCTTCAGATGAAGGACGCCGAGATTCTCAAATCATTCCGTATCGAGGCCTTTGCCGCGACCGATGACAAGGCCTACGACATTCTTCGAGACACAGCACAGATTCTCAAGCTTGATCTGGGACGCATGAAATGACATCGGTAGCCTTGGAATCCATCATTGCCATTGACGGACAGCGGCGACTCAGACGGCTGGGCGCAGCCTGCGTAGTCCTGCTCGTTTGCACGCTGGCATTGTTTGTCACCGGTTTCTTTGACGCGCAGCGTTTCATCGAAGGGGCTCCTGCCATTCAGCAGTTGGCCTCTGAGATGGTGCCGCCCAACTTCGCTCGCTGGGAGCAATGGGTCATTCCACTGCGCGACACCTTGGCCATGTCGATTGCGGGAACGGCCTTGACCGTTCTGGCGTCCTTACCACTCGCGTTGATTGCGGCGCCCAATACAGCGCCGAATAGGGTGGTGGGACGAATTGCCCGAACCATCCTGGCCGCATTTCGGTCTGTGCCTGAAATTATCCTGGGCATTCTGTTCGTCGCGGCCGTTGGTTTCGGCGCTCTGCCGGGTGTGCTGGCGTTGGCCCTGCATTCCACGGGCATGGTGGCCAAGTTCTACGCCGAAGCCATAGAGCACGTGGACCCGAAACCTCTGGAGGCCGCTAAGGCCGCGGGCGCAAGCCGGTTTCAGGTCATCACCCATGCTGTGTTACCGCAGGTTTTGCCCCAGTTGGCGGACATCACCATCTACCGATGGGAATATCACTTTCGCGCATCGGCAGTGATGGGCATCGTGGGTGCGGGCGGCATTGGCTTCGAACTCATGGCAGCTCTGCGCCTGATCAAGTACGACGAGGTCTCCGCCATTTTGCTGTCCATCCTCATATGCGTGCTCGTGGTCGACGGCATTGGGTCGGCGCTTCGCAAACATCTGAAATAGAAAGAGAGAGGAAGGTAATGATGCCGAAAATTGTGGTGACGCAGCCCATCCATGAAGAGGTACTGGCGCGTCTTATGCAGGTTGGTGAAGTGGTGATGAATCCCGGTCCTGAGCCGTGGAGCGAGGCCGAGCTCCACCGTCATCTGAAGGATGCCGACGCAATGATGGCTTTCATGCCTGACCGGGTAGATCAGCGAACCCTGTTGCACGCTCCCAGGCTCAAGACCATCGCTTGCGCCCTGAAGGGGTATGACAACTTTGACCTCAAGGCATGTGCGCAAGCCGGTGTCAGCGTGAGCTTCGTTCCTGACCTGCTCACAGAACCCACGGCAGAACTCGCCATTGGGCTGGCCATCGCCGCCGCGCGCCATGTGCTGGCAGGTGACGTCAGTGTTCGCAAGAGCTACGCAGGATGGCGTCCCCAGCTGTACGGAATGGGGTTGCACGGCTCGATAGTGGCGGTCGTCGGACTTGGCGCCGTTGGGCGGGCCATTGTGGACCGTCTCTGTGGCTTCGGGTGCGCTCAACTGCTGGGCGTGGACCCGCATGGTGATGACGAACGCGTGACCATGGTGAGCCTGGGTGAGGCCCTGTCGCAATCCGACTATGTCATTCTGGCCGTTCCGCTGCTGGACGTAACGCGTCACCTCGTCAATGACACCATGCTTGAAGGTGTTCGGCGGGGGCAGATCCTGGTCAACATTGGGCGAGGCTCGGTTGTGGACGAGGCTGCCGTGGCACGGGCGCTCAAGGACGAGCGCCTGGGTGCCTACGCCGCCGATGTGTACGAGATGGAAGACTGGCTGCTGGCAGACCGTCCACGCCAGATTCATCCGGAACTCTTGCAACACCCCTCCACGGTTTTCACACCCCACATTGGTTCGGCGGTGAAGAAGGTTCGCCGAGCCATCGAGTTGCAGGCTGCTGAAAATTTGCTCGTTGCGTTAAATGGTAATGAGCCGCTTGCACACTACGAGGCATCGCACTGAGCGGCTCATGTGGCAGCTTCGCACTGCTCGGTGCAGCCATGAGGTCACCACACCAGAGAATGCTTTTGGACGTTCTATGGTTCTGGCCGATCTAATTCTTTGAGAAGACCTTGGCTACGTGTTTCGGACCCGCGGGCCAACTGCGGATGCTCTTCGCAATGGTTCCGATAAGCCGTGCCGCCAAGTATCCGGGGTGGGATTCCCCCGGTTTCTCGGACGGTTTTCTGGGATCGTTGCCTACATCAACACCGACCGCAGCGGGTCGGGAGAACCAATTCATCCTTGGTGTGATCAGTTGCTCCTGCTACCTTGCCCGGCTCGCATCAATAGAGTGACCGGTCTGAGCAACAAAGCGGTCGCTTGAGACCCTGCTCGGCCAATGACCAGTTGCGCAACACGCGAACTTTCAGGCGTTAGGTTCGAGTGTCGGAGATCAGCCTACAACAGCCATTGACTTGCCGAAGAGAGCTTCGTAAAGCACCGAGCTCTGTCGGCATGCAAACCTCTGTTTCCTCGCCACCTCAATCCGTGGCTTCTCCTGCTCACGCGTGTAGCCGACAGACTACTTATTGGCCAAAACGGCCTGCTCCAGCATCGCGTGCAGCAGCACGTTGCACCCGGCCTCGATGTGCTCAGGCTTGGCGTCCTCGATTTCGTTGTGGCTGATGCCGTCCTTGCAGGGGATGAAGATCATGCCGCTGGGCGCGAGCTTGGCCATGTAGACGGCGTCGTGCCCTGCACCCGAGACCGCAGGCATGTGGCTGTAGCCTAGCTTGGCCGCAGCGCGGCCCACGGCCTCCACGCACTCGGGCTGGAAGAGCTGCGCGGGGTAGCTGGACACCATCTCGATGTGCACCTGCACGCCATTTTCCTTGGCCACCTGGTCGGCAAAGGCCTTGACCTCGGCGGCCATGGCGTCCACCAGTTCGTCCGTGCTGTTGCGCAGGTCGATGCTGAACTTGACCCGGCCCGGAATCACGTTGCGGCTGTTGGGGAACACCTGCACCATGCCCACGGTGCCCCGGCCATGCGGCGGGTGGCGATGGGCGGCAGCGACTACGTCTTGCATGATGCGTGTGGCGGCCAGCATCGCGTCCTTGCGCAGGGCCATGGGCGTGGGGCCTGCGTGGGCTTCCATGCCGGTGACGGTGCAGTCAAACCAGCGGATGCCCAGCACGCCGCTGACCACGCCGATGGTCTTGTCGTTGTCTTCCAGCACGGGGCCTTGTTCAATGTGGGTCTCAAAGTAGGCGCCGATGGGGTGGTCGCCGGGCTCCTGCTCGCCGATGTAGCCGATGCGTTCGAGCTCGCCCTTCACGGTCTTGCCTTCGGTGTCGGTGGCGGCGTAGGCGTGTTCCAGCGTGAAGGCCTTGGCGAACACGCCCGAGCCCATCATCACCGGCACAAAGCGGCTGCCTTCTTCGTTGGTCCAGAACGCGACTTCGATGGGGGCCTCGGTCTCGATGCCGTGGTCATTCAGCGTGCGCACCACCTCGATGCCCGCGAGCACGCCGTAGTTGCCGTCGAACTTGCCGCCCGTGGGCTGGGTGTCGATGTGGCTGCCGGTCATGATGGGCGGCAGGCTGTTGTTGCGGCCGGGGCGGCGCATGAAGCCGTTGCCGATCTTGTCGATGGTCACCGTCATGCCCGCCTCGCGTGCCCAGCGGGTGACGAGGTCGCGGCCCTGCTTGTCCAGGTCGGTGAGGGTGAGGCGGCACACGCCGCCCTTGGGCGTGGCGCCGATCTGCGCCAGCTCCATGAGCGAATCCCACAGGCGCTGGCCGTTGATGCGCAGGTTTTCAATATCGGGTTTGACTTTGGTGTCCATAGAAGCTCCTGAGATTTGACTTAGTCAGGGATACGCGGGCACATCGCCTAGCGGGTAGACGGGCTGGCGCAAGTTTTCGAACGGGAACAGCTGGTAGTCCGAACTGGTCACGCCGGGGCTATCGCACTCCACCAATCCAGCGGAGAGCGGCACGAAGACCGGTCGGCAGTACATGCGCGACTTGAGCAGCAGGTAACGATATGCCGTGGGGTCCAGACCCACGCAAGAAAAAACCCCCAGATCCCACGGTTCATGGGGCTGCTCCACCACTACGATCTGCGTGCCTCCGGTATCCAGCCAGACGGCGCGCCCCATAGAGCAGCGCTGGCCCGTGTAGATGGGGCCGGTCACGGTGTAGCTGCCATCGCTGATGGCACGTACGGTGCCCTGAACCATCAGAGGCTCTTTGACAATGCCGAGTCTGGTCAAAGGCACCTTGTTGCCCAACCGCACCGACACCTGCGCTCCTACACCGGCCGCCACGAGCTCCTCGACAGCCTCCGGATCCGCCAGTGGGCCGGTGGCAATACCTGTCATGCCATGCCGCCAGGCGGCCTGCAGCACATCCATGGTATCGCAGGTTCCTCCGGACATGCAGTTGTCGCTGTGATCCAGCAGCAGCACGGGCTTGCCCGCCCCCTCGGCCATGCGCTGCGCCCGAGCGAAGGCTTCGGTCAAGGGCTCGCTGGCATACACGTAGCCTTCACGTTCCGTCCAGATCTGGGCAGCCACGCGGTCCAGCGCAGCGGCGCACAGCGCTTCGCCCTCGGCAGTACATTCCGCCGTGGCCACCACGCTCACGCATGGTGCGGCGATGTCAGCCAAGGAAAAGCCCGCGAAGATGGTCATGGCCGGCACCCCCTCCCCTTCGGCCTGCCGCGCCGATGACACGGCGGCGGCCATAGCGCCACCCAAAGTCGTGCTGCGCAGGGTGTGACTAAGCAGCGGCAACTGTCGCCAGCGCACGGCATACCTCCTCCCTTGCTGCAACATTTGCAACACCAGACGTGCCGCGTGCTCGCCCGTCTCATACATGTCCACGTGTGGGTAGGTCTTGAACCCCACCATCACATCAGCGTTATCAATCATCTTCTGCGTGATGTTGCCGTGCAGATCCAGAGCTACGCCCAGCGGCACGCCGGGCGCAGCCGCCCGCACGCGGGCAAGCAGGTCCCCTTCTCCGTCTGGTGTGTTCTGCGCCACCATCGCGCCATGCAAATCGAGCAGGATGGCATCGCAACCCTCCGCTGCGGCGACGATGCGGTCCGTCAACTGGTTGTAGGCGTCGGCATCTACTGGCCCACTAGGGTTTGCAGTGGCGGAGACGGGCGTCACGCATTGCGCTTCCACCTGCTTTGCAGCATCAATGAAAGCAGCCATCGCCGTTCGCATACCTACGTTGGCATGGAAGGCCGCCGCATCGTACTCGGGCGCAAACGCCTTCAATGGCGTGGGCACTGGGGAAAAGGTATTTGTCTCGTGGTTGAGACGAGCAATCAGAAACTTCATCAAGAGCCCCTCGGGATTGAACGTGGGATGGGGCAGAGCTCAAGCCAAGCCTACGCCCAGATAGCGGTCCTTAACCTCTTCGTCCAGCAGGAAGCTTGCGTTGTCGGCTGTGTAGACGATGCGTCCTTGTTCCAGGATGCAATGGCGGTCGGCCAGTTGCGTGCAGACCTCCAGGTTCTGCTCCACCAGCAAGATTGCTACGCCTGCGGCCTTAATGGTTTTGAGCTGGGCCACGATTTCTTCCACAATCACAGGGGCCAGCCCCTCCACTGGCTCGTCCAACATGAGCAACTTGGGGTCGTTCATGAGCGCGCGGCCGATGGCCAGCATCTGCTGCTCGCCGCCGGAGAGCTGCCCACCGCCGTTTCGCCTGCGCTCCTTGAGCCTGGGAAAAATGCGGTACACGTCGTCCAATTGCCAGGGTGAGCTTTTTCGCAAGCCCAGCATCAGGTTCTCTTCCACAGTCAGCAGCTTAAAGATGCCCCGGTGCTCCGGTACCAGACACACCCCCTGCCGGGCGATCACATGCGAAGCCTGACCCTGCAGCGGTTTCCCGACAAATGCCACACGGCCCTGAGTGGGAGTGACTACCCCGGCAATGCTCTTGAGCGTGGTGGTCTTGCCAGCGCCGTTGCGCCCCAGCAGGGTGACCAGTTCGCCGTTCCCCACCGTGAAACACACACCCTGAAGCACATGGCTTTTGCCGTAGTGGGCATGCAGGTTGTCAACATCGAGAATCATGCCTTGCCCCCTGTGATCATGTTGCCCAAGTACGCAATCCGCACCCTTTCGTCGCTGCGTATGTCGTGTGGCATGCCTTCGGCCAGCACACGCCCCATCTGCATCACCGTCACGGTGTCAGAGATGTCCATCACGATGTTCATGTTGTGCTCGATCAAGACCACCGTGTGTTCGTCGCGAAGACTCTTGATCAAGCGCTTCATGTCGTCCAGGTCATCGATGCCCATGCCCGACGTGGGCTCATCCAAAAAAATCGCCTTCGGCCGTGCAGCCAGGGCCATGCCCACTTCCAGTCGGCGCTGCTGGCCATGCGAAAGGTTGCCGGCGGGTGTGTCTGCCAGGTTCTCCAGC
>VFQO010002100.1_pt1 | contig 13063 bp, 9 predicted proteins | sample 3512331 | NCBI WGS metagenome assembly VFQO01 (sample SAMN10412371, study PRJNA504923) | tailings metagenome | isolation source: Replicate 3 from Balatoc abandoned mine | place: Philippines: Itogon, Benguet | collected 2017-08-28
GCAGCGGCAGGCGGGTGCGCACCAGCTCGTCCTGCGAGATGCGGGTGGTGGAGGTCGAACAGTTGATGCTCGCGATCACCCGCCGGTCGCGCCCGAACACCGGCACCGCGACCGAGACGATGCCGTAATCAAGCTCGTCGAGCGCCGAGTCGTAACCGCGCGTGGCAATGAGGCCGAGCCGTTCGGCCATCGCCGCGCGCTCGGTCACGGTGCGTTCGGTGAAGCGCTGGAACGGCGCGCCGGCCAGCAGTTCGTCACGCTCCGCCTCAGGCAGGTGCGCGGCCAGCGCCTTGCCGAGCGAAGTCGCATGGAAGGGAAAGCGCGTGCCGACATTGGCCGCGACCCGGAACCGCCGGTCGGTCGAGACATGGGCGACGTAGAGGATCTCCGCACCCGAAAGCACCGCCAGCGACGCGCTGTCGCCGGTCTGGTCGCGCAGGTTCTGGAGCGGCGGCAGCACCACCTGTTCGATCTGCATCGAGGCGAGGAATGCCGAGCCGATGGTCAGCACCGCCGGGCGCAGCAGGAACTTGCGCTCGTGCTGGCCGACATAGCCCAGCTCCACCAGCGTGATCAGGCAGCGCCGCGCGACGGCCGGGGGCAGGCCGGTCTTGGCCGCCACCTCGGACAAGGTCATTTCCGGGTGGTCCTCGTCGAACGCCTTGAGCACGCGCAGTCCGCGTTCAAGGGTGGAGAGGAATTCGGGGTCCTTGCCGCCCGTTTCCTTGCGATCAGGTTCAGCCCCTGCGAATCCCATGCTTCGGCCTTTCGATGCTGCGGCGGATGTCCGCGTCGTCGGCTCCCAATACGGGCGGGGCGGTGACGCTGTCCATCCGCTCGCCATCGAAGCTGAGCGGGAAACGGATGGTGCGGAAGGGGCCGTGCGGGCCGTCGGGGTCGCTCACCTCGATGCCGAGCGCCTTGGCCTGCGGGCTGGCGAGCACCTCTGCCGAGGTGCGCACGGGCGAATTGGGCACTTCGAGCCGGGTCAGTTCGGCGGCCCATTCATCGCGCGGGCGGGTGGCGAAGATCGGTGCGAGGAAGGCGACCACGTCCTCGTAATGGGCGATGCGCGCGTCGCGGCTTTCGAAGGCGGGCAGCGCAAGCATGTCGGGCTGGCCGACCGCGGTGGCGAGATTTTCCCAGAACTTGGGCGGCGAGGACATGTGCAGCGCGATCCACTGGCCATCGGCGCATTCGAACACGTAGCTCTGCGACACGTGCGGGCGGCTGTAGGGGCCCATCACCTGATCGACCGAGAGCAGGTGCGTGAAATCGTCGAGGTTGAAGTGGCACATCGCCTCGAACATCGAGGTCTCGACCACCCGGCCCTTGCCGGTCACGTGGCGTTCGTTGAGCGCGGCGAGGATGCCGATCGCGGTGTAGAAGCCGGTCATGGCATCGGCAATCGCCGGGCCGACCACGCGCGGATGCTCGGGGTTCACCAGCAGCCGCAGAAACCCGCTGGCGGCCTGTGCGACGGTGTCGAAGGCGGGCCGGTCGCGGTCCGGTCCCTCGCTGCCGAAGCCCGAGATCGAGGCATAGACGAGGCGCGGGTTGATGGCCTGGAGCCGCGCGGCATCGACACTCAGCCGTCCCGCCACGCCCGGGCGGAAGTTCTGGATGAACACGTCGGCATCCGCGACCAGCCGGTCGAGCACGGCGAGATCGTCCGGGTTCTTGGGATCGATGGTGATCGAACGCTTGTTGCGGTTATAGGTCTGGAAGTGCGGCGCGTAGAGCCCGCCCTGGAAATTGCGGAACGGATCGCCGGTGCCGGGCTGCTCCACCTTGATCACATCCGCCCCCAGATCGGCGAGCAGCATGCCCGCCGCGGGGCCGGTGATGAAGGTGCCCATTTCGAGCACGGTAACGCCAGCGAGAGGTCGCGCCGTCATCCAACAAATCCCATCTGCTTGCCTTGGTGAAAATCCGACACTATATTCTTCGCATACCGAAATCAACTTCGAATAACGAAAAAGGATAGGCCAATGCGCATCGGCAAGCAGGATAACGCCGTCACTTCGATCTGCACCTCCGATGCCACCAGCATCACCGTGCGGGGCAAGGACCTGTGTTCCGAAGTGATCGGCCATGTCGATTTCACCAGCTATTTCTGGCTGCTGGTGACGGGCACCATGCCCTCGCCCCCGCAGAAGGCGCTGGCCGATGCGGTGCTGTGCGCCATCGCCGAACACGGCCTGGTGCCGAGCGTGGTTGCCACCCGCATGACCTATGCCGCCGCCCCCGAGGCCTTCCACGGTGCGGTCGCGGCGGGTCTGCTCGGTTGCGGCTCGGTGGTGCTGGGCAGCGCCGAGGTTGCCGGCAAGTTCTATGCCCAGGTGGTCGCCGATGCGGAGGGCGGTGACGCTGCCGCCACCGCCACAGCGGCCATCAAAGCCCTGCGTGTCGAGAAGAAGGCGATCCCCGGCTTCGGCCATCCGCAGCATTCGGGCGGCGATCCGCGCGCGCACCGCCTGCTGGCGCTCGCCGCCGAACACGGCATGGAGGGCAAGCACATCGCCATGCTGCGCACCATCGAGAGCGTGCTGCCCGAGGCCATCGGGCGCAGTCTGCCGATCAACGTCAACGGCGCGATTCCGGCAGTGATGCTCGATGCCGGTTTCCCGCTCGCGGCATTGAAGGGCATCTCGCTGCTGGCCCGCACCGCCAGCCTGATCGCGCATCTTCAGGAAGAGACCGAGCGCCCGATCGGCTTCATCATGAGCGGCGCCGCGGCCGAGCGGATCGGCTTCGACGCCGAGGACTGAGGCTAGCCGAACACCGCCACGCACTGGATGCCGTCGAGCACCTGCCTGCCGTCGGCATCCCACATCCGCAGACGCTCCGACGAATAGCCCGCGTCGGCGTGCTGGCTGGCGTTCTCGGCGAGATACCAGCCCTCGCGCGACTGGCTCTGCGGGTCGAGCACGTTGAACGACCAGTTGATCGAGCTGATCGGGCCCTGCCGCTGCATCGCCCGCATCGCACCGGGCGGCATGACATCGCCCATCAGCACCAGCTTTGCGACCGGATCGAGATCGTGCGCCTCGGTCAGCCGTGCCCAGCGCCGGACAGTCGCGCCAAGCCCGCCGCCCTTGGCCTGCGCGCGGCGCAGCTCGAAATTCTTGGCCACGAAGCTCGGCGCGAACTGGTGGGTGACCTGCGGATTGTCCTCGGGCGGGCCGGGCCAGTTTTCCGGCGGCGCGCTGGGGGCAATGGCATTGGCTTCGCGCCCCTCGCCGAACAGCCAGAAGGCCGAAAGCGCGATCCGGCCCTCGCTCAGGATTTCGCTGCGCACCTGGGTGACGTTGCGGCCCTGGCGGATGATGGTGGCGGTGAGCTCGATCTCCTCGCCCACCGGCGCGACAAAGGCGATCTGGCCGGCGCGTAGAGGCGGCAGGCCGGGATAGGCGCGTGTGGCCATGGTGTAGGCCACCAGCGCCGAGGCACCGCCGTAAAGCGTGCGGCCCTGCATCCAGTCGGCGGCATGGGTGAGGCGGGCGGGGCCGGGCTGGCCGGTTACGGGTGCGAGCAGGCTGGCGATGGTCATGCCGCCCGCCATGCCGCGCGCCGCGCGCCTCGTCCAGATTGACGTTGCGTAAGGGGGTTCTGCAATCTCGCATTGCCTTTGCCCCCTCGAATCGCTAGGGCGCCGCTTCCGTCCGTGGCATCTGCTGCGGAAGGCTCGGCCCGATGGCGGAGTGGTGACGCAGCGGACTGCAAATCCGTATACGCCGGTTCGATTCCGGCTCGGGCCTCCACCTTTGCATTGCGCCCGCGGCCCCGCGTCATTAGGGCCGCGAGCAGGAATGCCGCTTTAGCTCAGTCGGTAGAGCACATCATTCGTAATGATGGGGTCACGTGTTCGAGTCACGTAAGCGGCACCACCTTCCCCCCTCCGCATCTCCCGTTTGACCGCCTGTGTGGCTGCGTTAGTGTGGCGTCATGACGCCGCCTGATGCATCGCCCGTTCCTGTCCTGCTTGCTGGAGCGAGCGGCACGATCGGGGCGGCGGTGTTGCGGCAGCTCGAGGCCGAGGCGCGCGCGGTGACGGTTCTGCCGCGCGGGGTGCTGACGGATCCGGACGCGCTGGCGGCGATGATGGCGGCGAGCCGGCCGGGGGTGGTCATTTCCTGCATTGCTTCGCGCAGCGGTGCGCCGAAGGATGCGCAGGCAGTTGATTACAAGGCCAATTCCCGCCTGCTTGCCGCAGCGCAGGCAGCGGGCGTGGGGCAGTTCATCCTGCTCTCGGCGATCTGCGTGCAGAAGCCCTTGCTCGCGTTCCAGCATGCCAAGCTCGCCTTCGAGGCGGAGTTGGTCGCGAGCGGGATTGCCTACACCATCATTCGCCCCACCGCCTTCTTCAAGTCCTTGTCCGGACAGGTGAAAAGAGTGAAGGCCGGCAAGCCCTTCCTGATCTTCGGCGACGGCAATCTGACCCGCTGCAAGCCGATCAGCGATGGCGATCTGGCGCGTTTCATTATCGCGGCGATCGATAATCCCGACATGACCGGCAAAGTCCTGCCTGTCGGCGGCCCCGGCCCGGCGATTTCCTTGCGCCAGCAGGGTGAGCTGTTGTTCCAGGTGGCTGGAAAAGCGCCGAAATTCAAATCGGTCTCGCCCCGGATTTTCGACTATGCCGAGCGGGTGCTGGGCCTTGGCGCGGGGCTGTCGGACTGGTTTGCCGAAAAGGCGGAATACGCCCGCATCGCGCGTTACTATGCCACCGAATCGATGCTGGTGATGGATCCGGCGACAGGCGCCTACCGTGCCGATCTCACCCCCGAATTCGGCAGCGAGACGCTGGAATCGCATTATCGGCGGCTGCTGGAGGGGGCCTGGCAGGGGTCTGGAGGGGGTCTAAAGGGGGTCTAGATGCCAGCTGGCGGGGGGCAAAGTGGCCTCAAGATGCGGCACAAACACCGGTTCTGCGGAATAATTGAAGGTGAAAACATGGGTTTGCGTGCGGCGAACCCGGATTCCCTCGGGCAGATCGATCAGTTCCACCCCCGCTTCGCCCGCCATGCGTTCCACCAGCAGCGCCAGCAGGGCGCGGTCGGGCCAGATCGCGCAGAAGCGGCGCTGCCCGTGGCGATAGATCACGCCCCGGCCCGCCGCATCGGCCCATTCCGGCGCAAGTTCGCTCGCCACATCCTCGCGCCAGCGGGTGACGGCGAAACCCTCTGCCGGTTCGGACACCCCGTCGCGCAAGGATTCCACCCGCGTCACGGTGAGCGGCACCAGTGCCTTGAGATCGCCCGGGGCCAGCCCCTCGGGGATGCAGAAGCTCGCGGTCTTGCTGCCCGAACGCGGCCCCAGCAGCACCGGACAGGCAAGGGCGGCCAGCCTTTCGGCAAAGCCATCGGGCACGATCGGCAGGCTCGGCACGCACACCATCCGGTAGCCCGACAGGTCGGCCTCCGGCGCCACGATATCGACATCCAGCCCTTTGGCCCTGAGTGCACAATACCATTCGAACACCAGCTCCAGATAGCGGAAGCTCGCTCCCTGCGGCTGGATGCCTAGCACCCATGCGGCAGTGTAGGAAAACACCAGCGCGACCGGCGCCGGCGGGGCTGTCTGCGGGCCGATGTCGGCCAGCACGGCTGCTGCGGCTCGCACTTCGGGCGCGGCCTCGGCCTCGCTGCTGTCGGGGCGCAGAAGGCCGGCGTGCATCTGCTCCTGCGCGAAGGGGGCCTGCCGCCAGCGGAAATAGCTCGTCAGCTCGGCCCCGTGGGCGGCGGCTTCGAGCGTCCACAGCGCGACCATCCCGGGGAGCGGCGCGGGATTGAAGCGCGCCCAGTTCACCGGCCCGGGCTGCTGTTCCATCACGCCCCAGCGGCCGTTCGCGCACCCGCGATACAGATCATGGTGGAAGGCGGCGATATCGGGATGGCCCTGCCGCAGATAGGCCTGCTTTTCCGCGCGCGAGAACCAGAACTGTTCGAGGAAGCCGAGCGGATAGGAATCCCACGTCGCCACGTCGATATCGCGCCCGACATCGTGGTGATCGAATTCAGTGAAGAAACCCATGAAATTGTGGGTGATGTCGACGCCGGGGGCGTGGGCGCGGATGATCGCGACCTGCTCGCGGTTGAAGCTCGCCACCTGATCGGAGGCAAAGCGGCGGTAATCGAGCCAGTGCGCGGGGTTGGCCTCGGTCACGGTCAGATGCGGCGGATCGACTTCGGCAAAGGAGCGATATTCCATGCTCCAGAACACATTGCCCCACGCTTCGTTGAGCGCCCCTACGCTGCCGTAACGCGCGGCGAGCCAGCCCCGGAACGCCGACGCCGCGGCGTGCGAGAAGCTCAGCACGGTGTCGTGGCAGCCATATTCGTTGTCGGTCTGCCACATGACGACGGCTGGGTGCTGGCCGTAGCGTTCCGCGAGCGCGGTGACGATCCGGCGGCATTCGGCGCGGTAACCTTCGTGGCTGAAGCAGTAATGCCGCCGCGAGCCGAAACCGCGCGGGGCGCCCTGCTCGTCGATCGCCACCATGTCAGGCATCCGGTCGACCAGCCACTTGGGCGGGGTGGCGGTGGGCGTGCCGAGAATCACCTTCAGCCCCGCGCCTGCGAGCGTTTCGATCGCGCGGTCGAGCCAGCCCCAGTCGTATTGGCCGGGTTCGGGCTCGATCCGGCTCCAGGCGAATTCCCCGATGCGCACCAGTTGCAGGCCCATGGCGGCCATGCGCCGCGCGTCCTCGGCCCAGATCGCTTCGGGCCAGTGTTCGGGATAGTAGCAGCAGCCGAGCTTCACGCGATTTTCTCCAGCGCGACGATCCACGCGGTTTCGGGATGAGTGAGGGGCAGGGCGAGGCCGTGGCCCATCAGCGCCGCGCCCGAAAGGGTGAGGCCGCCGCGCCATTGATCGCCCTGCGCGAGGTAGTGCCGGGCCTTGGGCGGCCAGGGATCGGGCAGAGTCACACGGTAGCGGGCGCCCGGTTCGAGCCCCATAAGCCGCACCGGCGCGGCATCGAACACCGGCGAGAACCCGGTCTGCGCGACCAGCGCCAGCGCCTTGCTCTCATGCGTCACCATCATGCCAGCAACGTTCGGATCGGGATGGGCGAGGCGGTGCAGCCTGCCAGCATGCAGCACACCGCGCCATTGCTTGTAGAGCGCGATATGCGCGGCAAGGCATTCGCGCTCCTTCTCGCTCATGCGCGCCGGATCGGCTTCCACCCCCATGTGCCCGAACAGCGCGACCTTGGCGCGGAAATCCATGCCGAGCCTGCGCCCGGTGATCGGATTGGGCGAAGGGCCGACATGGCTGCCGAGCACTTCGAGGGGGAGGAACTGGCTCCACGCGGGGACGATGCGCAGGCGCTCGACCGGGTCGTTGTTGTCCGACGGCCAGACGCGGTGGCAGCGGGAAAGGACGCCCAGATCGATCCGCCCGCCGCCGCTCGAACAGCTTTCGATCTCGACCTGCGGATGGGCGGCGCGCACGGCATCGAGCAGGGCGTAGAAGCCCTGCGTCTGCCCTGCACCTGCGGGGAACAGGTCGCGGTTGTGATCCCACTTGAGGTAGGCGATGGCGTGTTCGCGCAGCAGCGCGTCGAGCCGGGCGAACAGGTGGTCGCGCACCTCGGCGCGGGCGAGATCGAGCACCAGCTGCTGGCGCATGGTGGGCCGCTCGCGGCCTGCGATATGCAGGCACCAGTCGGGGTGCTGGCGGTAAAGGTCGCTGTCGGGGGAGACCATCTCCGGTTCCACCCACAGGCCGAAATCCATGCCGAGTTCGTGGACGCGGGCGATCAGCGGGGCGAGGCCGTTCGGGAATACCTCGGGCGAGACGTGCCAGTCGCCGAGGCTGGTGCGGTCGTCCCGCCGCCCGCCGAACCAGCCATCGTCGAGGACGAAGCGTTCGATGCCGAGGCTGGCGGCGTTCTCGGCAAGTGCGATCAGCGCAGGCTCCGACAGGTTGAAGCCGAGCGCCTCCCATGAATTGAGGTGCACCTTGCGCTCCGGCCATGCGGGGCGGGCGGGCAGGATGTCGGCGCGCAGATGGGCGTGGAACGCCTGCGCCAGCGCGCTGCGGGTCTGCGCGAGGGCGAAGACCGCCGGGGGCGTGGTGATGGTCTGGCCGGGGGCGAGAGTGACGTCGCCTGGCGACCAGCCTGCGCCCATCAGCAGCAGCGCGCGGCCATCGCCCGCGCCTTGGGCGTCGGGTTCCAGCGCGAGCCAGTGATCTCCGCTCCACGCCAGATTCGCCCCGAAGGTTTCTGCGCCGTCATGCAGCAGCAGCCAGTTCGCCGCGCCGAAGCCGGGCTTGCCGATGGCGGATGCGCCGGCGAGCCCATCAGGGGCGATGGCGCAGCGGTGTTCCTGCATCTCGGCTGCCCAGCGGCCGGAAAAGCGGGTGGCCTCGGTGAAGCGGGCAGGCACCGGCAGCGCCAGCGAAGCGAGCCGGTCGAGCGCGAGCAGGCTGTCGCCGGTGTTGGTCAGCGCAGTGCTGGCGGTCACCACATCGCCCGCGCCGATCTGCCAGCCGATGGTGAGGGCGATCCCGGCGTCCGGATCGGCGAGGGTGATGGCGATCCGCCCTGGGCTGGCATCCCAGCCGCTTACCCGGCAGTCGGTATCGATCGCCGCCCCATCGCGCCGGCCGGCGATTGCGGGCGTCCCGCTCCAGCCGGCCTTGCGTTCGGGCAGCAGGCCCGGGCGGGGCGAGGCGTCGGGCTGGCTTTCATGTCGCCCGCGCGCGCCGGCCGCCGCCAGAGCGCCGAGATCCTCGCCTTCGGGCAGGCGCGCGCCGAGATAGACGCAGTCCGCCCCGCCGCCCGCCTCGAGCGCGAACACAAGCGTCAGCGCCGCGCCATCGCACCGAACCAGCTTCACGCGCCTCTCCCCTCCCGTGCCGGTGATGATCTGCCCTCGCAGGCTTGTCCGGCGCACCGCAATGCGCTGTAACCGCGCCGGAGTTGAGGGGGAAGCGCGCAAATGTTCGAAGCCATGCCGACCGGCAGCGTCATCCAGATCGCGGTATGCATCGGGCTGACCGCGCTGGTGGGCCTCGTCACCTGGCTGACCATTCGCCGCGAGGGCCACGACGGCTCGCGCAAGGATGTCTATCTCGCGGGCGGCAAGCTGTCGTGGCTGTTCGTGGCAGGCTCGATCACGCTCACCAACCTGTCCACCGATCAGCTGGTGGGGATGAACGGCAACCAGATGCTGCTGCTGGCATGGTGGGAAATCGCGGGCTTCTTCGGGCTGGTGATCCTCGCCTATGTGTTCGTGCCGGTCTATTATCGCGCGCAGTGCACCACCGTCACCGAGCTGCTGGAAAAGCGCTATGGCGGGCGCAGCATCCGCACGCTGATCGCGGGGCTGTTTCTGGCGGGCAACGTGCTGATCTACCTTCCGGCCGCGCTCTATTCGGGCAGCCTGTTCATGCAGGCGCTGTTCGGCGAGGGCGTGGGGCTGCTGGTGTTTGCGACCATCCTTGCGGTCATCTCGGCGGCCTATACCATCTTCGGCGGGCTGCGCGCGGTGGCGGTGATGGACACCTGGTCGGGCATCGGCATCCTTGGCCTTGCCATGCTGATCGTGGTGCTGGGGCTGGCGGCGGTCGATTGGGACATTGTCAGCGGCGTTCCGGACGAACGCATCACCATGCTCGGCGGCCCCGACAGCCCGATCCCCTGGCCGACGCTGCTGACGGGGATGATCTTCATCCAGATCTTCTACTGGTCGACCAATCAGAACCTGACCCAGAAGGCGATGGCCGCCCCCACCATCCGCGAGGCGCAGAAGGGGGTGATGGCGGCCGCGCTGATCCGCATCCTGATCGTGCCGCCGATCGTGGTGATCCCCGGGGTGGTGGCATTCAAGCTGTTCGGGCCGGTGGGCGACAAGGCCTACGGGATGCTGGTCGCCGAAATCCTGCCGCCGTGGCTGTCGGGCGCGTTCGCGGCGATGGTCGCCGCCGCTGTCATCACCACCTTCAGCGCGGTGCTCAATTCCTCGGTCGCGCTCTACGCGGTCGATTTCCACGAGCAGTTCGTGGGCGAGGTCAAGAACCACTGGAAGCTGTCGGCCGGGGTTTCGGGCCTGCTCACCCTCACCGCGATCGCGCTGGTGCCGATGTTCCAGAACGCCAAGAGCATCATCAACCTGCTCCAGCAATTGAACGGGCTGCTGTCGATGCCGATTCTCAGCGCTTTCATTGCAGGGCTGCTGTTCCGCGGCGTGGCGGCCCCTGCGGCGATTGCGGGGGTGGTGTGGGGCGTGGCGCTCTACGCCCTGTTCACCTTCCACCTCAGCCCCGCCGGCATTATCACCCTGCATTACATCCACTTCATGGTGATAACGCTGGTGACGAGCGTGATTGCGGCGCTGGCGTTCAACCGCTGGGCGCTGGGCGGGCGGGCGGAGTTTGCCCCGCGCGCGGTGCTTGGCGGGCGTGCGGCATCGTGAACGCAGGCGATTTACAGATATAAAAATATCTTTATATGTCCCGTTCCATGGTGATCGAGGACATCTTCAAGGCGCTGGCCGATCCGACCCGGCTGCGCATCGCGCGGCTGCTGGGGACGATGGAACTGGCCGTCGGCGAACTCGCGCAGGTGCTGGGGCAAAGCCAGCCGCGCGTGTCGCGCCATGTCGGCATCCTGTGCGATGCGGGGCTGGCCGAGCGCCGGCGCGAAGGCAGCTGGGTGTTCCTGCGCCAGAGCGAGGCGAGCATTGCCGAGGCGCCGGTGATTGCCGCCGTGCAGCAGCTGCTCGCCACCGCCGAGGCCGAGGAGGCCGAATTCGCCGCGCTGTGCGAGGCCGATCGCAAGAAACTCGCCGCGATCCGCCAGGCGCGTGAAAGCGCGGCGGAGCATTACTTCGCCCGCCACGCCGGCGAATGGGACGAACTGCGCGCACTGCACAGCCCCGATGCCGACGTCGAGCGCCGCCTTGCCGATGCGCTGGCCGATGCCCCGCTCGGCACGGTGCTGGATATCGGCACCGGCACCGGGCGGATGGCCGAACTGTTCGCCGGCACGGCGGACCGCATCGTCGCGCTCGATCGCAATCTCGAAATGCTCAAGGTCGCCCGCGCCAAGCTGCAACATCTGCCCGCGGCGCAGATCGAACTGGTGCAGGGCGATTTCGCCGATCTGCCGTTCGCCAAGGCCAGCTTCGATACCGTGCTGCTGCATCAGGTGCTGCACTTTGCGCAGGAACCGGCGCTGGTGCTGATCGAAGCGGCGCGGGTGCTGCGCGACGGCGGGCGGATCGCGATCATCGATTTCGCCAGCCATGATCGCGAGGAATTGCGCACCCGCCACCAGCACGCCCGCCTCGGCTTTTCCGATCGCCAGATGGCCGAATTGCTGCGCGAGGCCGGGTTTGCCGCCAGCGCCCCGATTGCCCTCGCAGGCGGGGAACTGGTCGTGAAAATCTGGCTCGGCAAACGCCGCGCCGCCCCCGCCCCTGTTCCTGCCAAGACCACCGCTCCGGAATCCAGCCAATGACCCCGACCTTGAGCCAGCTCCACGAATACCGCACCGCCACCGATGCGCCGCTGTTTTCAGGGCTCCCCGGCGATGTTGCGGTGAGTTTCGAATTCTTCCCGCCCAAGTCCGAGAAGATGGAGGCCCAGCTGTGGGACGCGGTGACGCAGTTGAAGCCGCTCGCGCCCAGCTTCGTCTCGGTCACCTATGGCGCGGGCGGATCGACCCGCGAGCGCACCCATGCCACCGTCGCGCGGATCATTGCCGAGGCCAAGCTGCCGGCCGCCGCGCACCTTACCTGCGTGGCGGCGAGCAAGGCCGAAATCCGCGAGGTGGCCGAACATTACTGGGAAGCCGGCGTGCGCCACATCGTCGCGCTGCGCGGCGATGCCGGCGAGCCCGGCGCGCCCTTTGTGCCGCACCCGGAAGGCTATGCCAGCGCGGCCGAACTGGTCGCGGGGCTGAAGGCCATCGCCCCGTTCGAAATCTCGGTCGCGGCCTATCCCGAAACGCACCCCGATGCCGCTTCCCCGCAGGCCGACATCGACAATCTCAAGCGCAAGCTGGACGCCGGGGCCACCCGCGCGATCAGCCAGTTCTTCTTCTCGCCCGAAACCTTCTTCCGCTTCCGCGACACCTGCACCGCTGCCGGGATCGATGCCCCGATCCTGCCCGGCATCCTGCCTGTCACCAATGTCGCGCAGGCGCGCAAGTTCGCCGCCGCCTGCGGCGCGGCGATCCCGGCGTGGATGGACGGATTGTTCGAAGGGCTGGACGAAAAACCCGCCGCCCGCCAGCTGGTCGCCGCCACCGTCGCGGCCGAACTGTGTCGCCGTCTTTATGCGGGCGGGGTGCGCGATTTCCACTTCTACACCCTCAATCGCCCCGAACTGGCCTATGCGATCTGCCACCTGCTCGGGAAGCGTCCGGTCGGAGATGCGGCATGAGCGCGCGTGAACAACTCCTCGCTGCCGCCAGGGAACGCGTGCTGATCTTCGACGGCGCGTTCGGGACGCAGATTCAGGAGCGCAAGCTGTGCGAGGCGGATTATGCCGGCACGCTCGGCCTGCCTGCCGATCAGAAGGGCAACAACGACATCCTCGCCCTGACCCGCCCCGATGTGATCGCGGATATCACCCGCGCCTATCTCGAGGCGGGATCGGACGTGGTTTCGACCAACACCTTCTCGGCCAACCGAATCTCTCAGGCCGACTACAAGGCCGAGCATCTGGTGCGCGACATCAACGTGGCGTCCGGGCGGATCGCCCGCCAGCTGGCCGATGAATATGCCGCGAAGGACGGCAAGCCCCGCTTCGTCGCGGGTGCGATCGGGCCGACCAACAAGACGCTCTCGCTCAGCCCCGATGTCGAAGACCCGGGCTTCCGCGAAATCGACTTCGACGAACTGGTCGCGGTCTACAAGGAACAGGCCGCGGCGCTGGTGGAAGGCGGGGTGGATTTCGTGCTTGTAGAGACCGTGTTCGACACCTTGAACGCCAAGGCCGGGATCATGGCGGTCAAGCAGCTGGAGCGCGACACCGGCCGCGAGATTCCGCTGATGATCTCGATGACGCTCACCGACCTGTCGGGCCGCAACCTTTCGGGCCACAC
>VFQO010002101.1_pt1 | contig 13055 bp, 19 predicted proteins | sample 3512331 | NCBI WGS metagenome assembly VFQO01 (sample SAMN10412371, study PRJNA504923) | tailings metagenome | isolation source: Replicate 3 from Balatoc abandoned mine | place: Philippines: Itogon, Benguet | collected 2017-08-28
CGCCGTCGTGCCGACGCCCACAGCAGCGGCTCCCAGTGGCGCCGGCGTCGTGCTGGACAGCGGCGTGTTCGTCGATCCCGTCGCGACCCCGTCCAGTTTGGTCTTGTCGGCGCCAGACATGAAGCCCGACACGCTGGTCGTCGCATCGGCATGTGCGGTGCCGCCAGCGCCGACGTGAGCGGATGGCGCGAACGCGGTGGATGGCTGCGTCGCAGCCGTACCAAGGCCGAGAAGTGCGCGGCCATCAGCAGCCGACACCTCCGCAACAGGGCCGGCCCCCGCCGCCGTGCGACCGACGAGGCCAGGGCCGTCCGAAGTGATGGGGTGGTCGGCGTTCCAATCGGAAGGCTGGACGAGCGAAGCGTCCGCGGAGTCCGGGACGCTGCTCGTCTTTGCGTGTCGAACCCGAAGGGGCACGGGTTAGCCCCCGATCAGCACGCGGGCCTTCTCCTGAGCCGCGGCGATGCGGCCCTCGAGGTCGGCAGCCTGGGCCTTCTTGGCGTCGATGTCGCGGTCGAGGTCGGCCTCCTCGGCCTTGAGCTTGGCGACGCGCTTGGCTAGGCGATCGGCCTCGGCCTTGGCGTCGTCGTTGATGCCGGCGACCTGAGCGTTCGCGGACTCGACCAGCTTGGCGGTCGCGGCCTGCGCCGATGCCGTGGCGGCGTCGACCAGCTCGGCAGCCTTGGCCTTCGCGTCCTCGACGATGCGGGCGGCCGTCGCCTTCGCGCCAGCCACCTCCTCGGCCAGCGCGTCACGCTCGGCCTGCAGCTTGCCCACCTGCCCGCGCAGCTCGGCCTCGGCCAGCTCCAGCTTGGCGATCGGCTCGACAGCGGCGGCCAGGTCGATGACGGACTGGAACTTGCGCGCGAACTCGCGCACTTCCTCGATGGTCTTGATCTTGCTCATCGCTCGACCCCCTTGATGCAGAGCGTGACGCGGATGTTGGTCGTGCCATCGCCGGCAGTGACGACCGGCTGGATGTACGGCACCAGCTCCATGATCGACTCCAGTTTACCCTGCACGAAGTCCAGCGGGTTGCCCTGCGGGTCGGTCAGCGGGAAGAAGTCGACGTTGTCCAGCGAGCCAAGCAGGCGGACGCTGCCGCCCACGCCGAACGTGCCCGACACCTGCACGGTGCGGTCGCCAATCGGCGGGATCAGCTCGGCCGCGCCGTCGTCGGACAGCAGCAGGCCAGACCACTCACGGATGACGTAGTTGGAGAACGCCGACTCGATGACTCGGCGGGTAGCGTTGCGGGTAGCCATTAGAACTCACCTCCGACGTCGTCCTTCTCGGGCTCGGGGGCTTTCGCCCCCTTGCCCTTGCCCTTGGAGGCGACCGGGGCCGCCTCCTCGACGGGTTCCAGCCACGTCCCAGCCCGGACACCTTCGGGCAAGGTGACCACGTCGCCGGGGCCGACGATGCGACCACCGATGAAGTGAGGCGGGGCCTGGTCCTTGATGCGGAACTGGGACATGACTGGTCTCCGTTAGGCGTTCGGCGCGATGCCCTGCGCGTCAGCGTAGGCGCGGTACTGCTGGATGTCGTTCGTGATGAACGCCTCCACCGAACCCGTGGTCGGCGCGAGGCCGGCGACGGTGTAGTCCATGCGGAGGAAGCGCTCGATCGGCACGCCGGGCGGGATCGGAACGATGGCCTGCACACGGTTGGCCGTGAGCTGGGCCAGCGGGATCGCGGCCGACGCCCAGACCTGCGCCGGAGTAGCGAAGCCGGCGTTGTCGTCGGTCTGCAGCGTGAAGGTCAGCGACGTGAGGTTGTTGAAGGCCGCGACGGTGCGGATCACGAGGTACTGCGAGTACCCCACGCCGATGTCGCGGACGGTCTGACCCTGACCCAGCGGGCCGAGGTCGATCTGGTCAACCGACGCCGCGGTGGCCGTGATGGCCTGCGGGGTGGGCGAGAACTGCAGCAGAGTGTCGAGGATCATGTTCGTATCTCCGGGTTAGACCACGCGGGCCTCGGTGGACAGGATGGCGTCGACGCGCTTGATCGGCACCTCGGCGAGACGCAGCGCCGGCTTGCCGGCCACCATGTCGTACTGCAGGGTCGAGCTGGCGACGCGGTTCACCGTCTGACGACGGAGGAACGAGCGCACGGTGCGGTTGGCGTAGAACACCGGCGTCACGCCCGACAGCGACTGGATGCGCTCCAGCGCGCGGGTCATCAGGTCGATCAGGTCAGCACCGGTGGCCACGTTGCGGGTCAGGTCCGACACGTCGATGTTGCAGATGCGGACCGCGAAGCGCCAGTCGCGGAGGGCGAGGCCGCACTTCCACTGGTAGCGGTCGAGGTAGGCGCGGTAGCGGCCACCGGCGGCGTCGGTCACGGTGTCGAGGCCCAGATCCTCATGCACGAGGCCGGCCTGCGTGCCCTTCGGGTAGATGCCGTGGATCGTGTTCGGCGACCAGCCGATCAGCCACACCGAGGTGTTGTCGGTGCCCGTGCCGCCAGCGTCGATCACGTTGTCGGCGTTCTGGGCGTTGGCCGGGTTGACCGTGCCGTAGCGGGCCGACAGGCCGAGGAAGCGCTCCGGGTTCACGGCGGTGTCGCCGTAGAACATGGTCGACGCCTGCTCCTGATTCATGGCCTCAAGGAAGGCCACGTTCTCGGACAGGCGGAACTCGCCGGTGTTGCCGTTCAGCTCGGCCAGGTCCTTGTCGACGACGCCGAACGCTTCCAGCATGCCGGCCGCCTCATCCACCTGCACGGTGGTCGACTTGGACGGCTGGACGCCAGCGTTGAGCTTGCGCCACGCGACGGCCGGCAGGCCGGTGCGGACGGTGGTGCGGTGGCCGGTGGCAAGGTTGCCCTCGACCCACGGGCAGTCCTCGAGGATCTCGTTGGACTGGGCGAGGATTTCCGCGATGGCGGCGATGCGGCCATCCGGGTCGGTGCGCTTGGCCTGGTCGACCAGCGTCAGGTTGTTGCCAGCGATGACGGGCATTGATGTGTCTCCGGTGCGTTTGAAGGATTACGGTTTGCCGTAGATGCGTTCCGCGAATGACTTGGTCGACGAGCCGGAACGCTCGCCATTCACGACCTTGTCCTCGACGGGGATGGTCTTGCCCACGCGAGCGAAGAACCGCACGACCTCGGGGTGATTCCCCAGTCCCGTGTTGTCCAACAGCGCGCGCAGTTCGGGGGTGCCATGCGTCGCCAGAGCCCGGCGCCCGACCTGCAGAGTCTCCTGCAGCGCCTTGCCGCCGATCTCAGGGTCGGCCGTGGTGGCCTTGCCCCATTCCTGCACCTGCTGCACGAAAGCCTCAGCCTCCGAGGCTCGCACTTCCGCGATGACGTTCGCTAACTTGGTCGCCTGCTCGTTCGTGAGGTTCAGCTCACGGAGCACCGGCTCGGCCTTGGTAAAGACCGCCTCGTCCAGCGTCAGTCCTTCGGGCAGCGCGATCTCGTACTTCTCCGGGGCACCGGAGGGCTTGTCGCCGGACTCCTCGCCGCCATCGCTGGCTGGCTTGTCGCCCTGGCCCTCGCCCGATCCTTCCGTCGGAGAACTCTGATCCGTTGCGGGTGCATCAGCACCGCCGAGCAGCGAAGCCGGCGGTGCATCCTTGGCGGCGTCTGCGGCGGGCGCGGGAGTCGTTGTGGTCTGACCCGCGTCGGCGGCGGCTGCCGTTTCAGTCTTCATTGTCTGCGTCCTCGTTGAGATTGTCCACAGCCATGCGCTCGGCCAGCTTGCGCTGGGCGTCGATGGCCTCCGATTGCATCGTCAGGTACAGGTCGGGGCAGTCGGCCGTGATGCGGCCAAGCAGCGACAGGCCGATCGACCGCTGCCCCTCGCTGAAGTGGATCAGCGCGCTCGGGTGGTAGCTCGACCGGTACAGGCCGCACTCGCCCAGCAGGCCCCAGACGAACCGGCGGCCCTCGGGCGTGCCCATGACCGCGCGCAGGTCGTTCGTCGCCTGCTCGGCCTGCAGCCGGTCGATCTCCGACACGCGCTTGCCCTCGGCCTTGGTGGTCGCGGCCCTCATGCCAAGCCTCCACCGGCCGGCGACCCGGCGCCAGCGAGGTCAAGCGCACGGCCCAGCGCGGTGTCAGGCCCGGTCGATGCGCCGCCCAGCTTGCCAGCCATCTCGGCCATGGCCATGCCCTGCTGCATCGCCTGCGCCTGCTGCGCCTGCTGCGCCTTGGCGTCGCGGATCTCGGCGACCTTATCGTCCGACACCACGATGCGAGGCGACACGCCCAGCATCTCGGCGCGCTCGTCGATCATCTGATCGAAGTCGAGTTTGTCCAGCACGCCCGAGTTCATCTGCGCCGCGTTGGCGGTGAACATGAGCAGGTTGTCCATGGCGCTCAGGCCGACGGCCTTCTGCGCCTGCGAGAGCACGCTGATGAACTCGACCTTGAGGTCGACCTCGGCCAGCTCCTCCGGCGGCGGCGGGATCAGCGGCTCACCGTTGAGCACGCCCTCCCAGTACGGCCGCGACTTGCGCACGAGGATGTCGAACGTGCGGTCGATGATCGGGTCCAGCAGCTCGTCGTTCACGCGCTCGACCACCGGGCCAAGCATGAGAAGTTTCTCCTCGTGCCGCTCCTGGATCTCACGCGCCGTGATGTTCGAGCGCGTGTCGTTCTGCATCATGAGGAACAGGTCGACGTAGAACGCGCGGCGGATCAGCTCCTCCGACCGCATGATGTCCTCGCCGATCGCGTTCAGATCGGGGCGCCAGTCGTGGATCGGCTTCAAGCCGGCCTGCGACTGCTGGCTATCGACGTAGGTGATGTCGCCCGGCAGCAGGCTGACCTTCTGGTTCCGCAGCGACGTCGGCGCGATCAGCGGCGGGTTGACCACCTTGTCGATCGCCTCGGCCTTGCGAAGCTCCTTGAGCTGCAGCGACTTCGCATCGCCGAGCGCGTCCATGCCCGGGCTCGATCCGTAGACCTCCTCGCCCGAGGTGGTCCAGCGCGCGCCGAGCAGAGGCGACGACTCGAACCCTCGCACGGCCAGCATCTTGTCGTCGGACGACGAAGCCTCCCAGTACATCGACCGCACCGGCATGTCCCACCGATCGCCGTCGACGAATCGCTCGTCGTTCGGCGCGATGGCATGGCAGACGTCAACCCACGTCTCCCACTGACCGTTCTTCGCCATGTTCTTGACGCGCTCGCTGCAGGCTTCGATGCCGAACTCCTGCGCGATCTGCCTCACCGTCATCTGGAACTCGCGGTAGAGCGTGTCGATGCGCTTGCGGTTCGACTGGGCGATCCAGTAGCTGCCGATCTCGAACTGCTCGAACCGGATGACGTCGTCCTCGTCCTCAAGCGCGACCATCACGGCCGTGCCGTAGACGCCGAGGTCGCGGTAGACCGTCGGCAGGACGCGGTACAGGTTCGACTTGCTGAACACCTCGCGCATGCGGTTTTCGACCGCATACAGCCACTGCTTGACAGCGCCGATCTCGGCGAGCTGCGGGTCAGGCGTCGTGAGCCGGAACCACGGGCGGGCCGGGCTGGTGTTGCCCGACGTCATGCCAGCGGCGAGGGTGTTGACGGCGAACAGCGGCGTGCCGTTGATGATCTTCTGGTTCCGCTTGCGCCCGCGCTCGCCGGCCGAGTAGCGATCGCCACGAATCCAGCGGCCGGAGCGCGGCGCGAAATGGTCCTGCAGCTCCTGCCAGTGGGTCTCGTAGCTGGTCCGCTCGTTCTTCATGTGCGCCGCGCGCTTTTTCCAGCGCTTGCACATGCTCTCGGACGGTGCGGGCTTGTCGGCCATGCGTTACGACCCGAGCAGCGTCTTGTTCTGGCCGGTCGGGGGCTGCCCGCCGCCCTGCATCTGCCCGGCCATGATCGTCGCCTGACGACCGTAGCGCCTAGCGGCACGACGACGCTCGCGCTGCGACTCACGCAGCACAGCCTCGTCCTCCGTCACGGGCGTCGTCATCTGCGGCGGCGGCGGGGCCGGCTCGACCTTGGGCATTCGGGGGGCTCGGCACATCGTTGCGTTCCCGTCAACAGTTTGGGGCCATGATGCGCCGAAAGCATCACGGATGCAACAGTCACCCGAACGGGGAGTAGTCCATGACCGCCCGGCCCTGCGTCGGCATGTCGCGCGCGGTCTGGATCGACCACCGCGGCGCGACCGGCTGGGCGAAGGTAACGGCCAGTGCGTCGGCGATGTCGGGCGACTTGCCGATCCGCTCCTTGACGCCCTCCTTCGGCTCAAGCTTGAACACGCCGCGGGTGCGGTCGAACTCGTAGGTCGGGGCGGCCAGCTCGCGGACCAGCTCCATCGAGTCGGGCAGCGCGCCGCCGGCCTCGATCCACTCCTTCATGCCCCACCACATCTCGGCCCGCTTGTTCAGGAACCGCGGGTCGTTGGCCTTCGCGCCGAACTGCACCTCGATCGGCTGGTAGCCAAGCTGGCGCAGGCGGTCGATGACGCCGGCACCGTAGCCGCCAGTCCCGTCGACGAACACCGCGTCGGGCTGCCAGAGCTGGATCTCCTGCGCGACCCGGCTGGCCACGGCCATCGAGTCGAGCTGGTCGAGGGTGATTGGTGCCCACGTTGCCAGCCCCTGCCGGCGGATGATGACGCTCTTGTCCCCGCCCTGCCGGGCCACGTCGACGCCGAGGATCTTGGGCGCGTGCTCGTAGGCCGATGCGATCAGGTGCTTGCCGCGGGCGTCCATGGCCAGCGACAGCGCGATCAGGGTGTTCTCGCTCGCTGCGGCGAAGTCGCACAGGTACTCCTGCCGGAACGCGTTGTCGGGCATCGACCGGCTGGCGAGGTCGATCTCGGACTCGGGCAGCGCGCCAGTCTGGTAGACGTCGTACAGGGCCGCGAACCAGTCGTCGTCGCGCTGGGCCTGGTCGTACAGGTCCGAGAACCGGTTGACGCCCTTGGGCGTGCCGATGAACAGCGCCCAGCCCTGCCGGTCGGCCAGCGTCGGCAGCACGACCTGATCCCAGACGTCGGGCTTCATGTCGGCCACCTCGTCCAGCACCGCGCCGTCGAGGTAGATGCCACGCAGGCTGTCCGGGTTGTCGGCACCGTAGACCCTGATCCGGCTCGTCGACCCGCCCATGTTCGGCAGCTCGACCCAGCACTCGGACTCGTTGACCCGGCTGCCCGGCACCTTGAGCGCGTAGCCCTTGAGGTAGGACCACGCCACGTCCTTCGCCTGCTTGAACAGCGGCGCGATGTAGGCATACCGGCCGTTCTCGCGCTCGCACTTGAGCGCCGAGTCGATCAGGCGCATCACGGCCATCACCGTCTTGCCTCCGCGCCGGTGCACCACCAGCACGCCGAAGCGCCGGGCCTTGAGCCCAACGAAGCACGCGCGCTGCCACTCGCGCGGCCGGAACCCTAGGTCAATCCGCTGCGTCATCGGGCACGCCGGTCACGACCTGAATCAGGTGCGAGCCACCAGCGCCGGGGCCGTCGACCTGCACCTTGTCGCCGTACCGCTTCGGGTCCCACTTGGCCAGCAGCTTGAGGCGGGTCTCGATGCGGAGCTTGCGGTGCATGACCTCAGCCCCGTCGACCGTGCCCTGCGGCGTCGTGCCCGGCTCGTCGTCGGCGATCTCCAAAGCGTCGCGGGCGATGGCATCGAACCCAGCCTCGCGCGCGCGCGCGAAGCGTTCGGCAAGTTCAGCGTCCACCTTGAGCCAGTCGTACCACGTCACGGTGGCCGGATAGCCTGGCGTGCGGCAGACGGAGGCCAGCGGCTCGCCCTTGGACACTCGGGCGATGACGTCGTCGACGATGGCGTCGGTGCGGATTGTGGGTCGTCCGGTCATGTTGCGAATCCTAGCGGGGCGATGCGTTTGGCGCAACGCTTAAGCCACGCGGATGATGACCCGGACGCCGTCGATGATGGCGCGCCTGAACTTCACTCCGTGCCTCTTGGCGAAATCACTGGCCGCAGCACTGGCGCATGAGTACGGCACGGGGAACTTGACGGCCATGGCGTCGCCGATCTCCATCTCGGCGAACTGGTAGCGGCTCACGCCCTTGACCTTCTCGGCCTTCGGGGTGGCTGTGAATCGGACGTTGACTTTCGAGAAATCGATGCGGCTCTTGTAACGGGTCGTATTCATTGTCGGCCTGCTGGTGTGTTGTTAATTTTTCGTTAGGTGCAGCGTGGTGCAGGGATAGCTAACCTGCCCTTATGTGTGTGTGCGCGCGTACTGCGTGCACGTACATATACTTATAGATTTCCCTGCACCGAGATTTTACGTAGAGCGGATCAGCACAGGCTGCACCACGCTGCACCTTTTGCCTAAGTCATTGATCCGATTAGGCTGCTGGTGCAGGGTGGTGCAGGCAAATCTATAACCTTTCACCGTAGCCCTCGTCGTCGGGCTTCACCCTGATGCCCGAGTAGAGCATCCCCGCCTTCACCTTCTTGCTAGTGAACCCCTTACCTTCCATCGCCGCGACCCACCGCTTCATCGGGATGGCGAACTCACCCGACCGCTCGGAGTGGGCCTTGTAGCTGGCGTACAGGGTCGACGACTTGGCCGTCCAGTGGGGGTGCACCTCGCAGCACTCCTCCATCCAGATGCCGAGCGCATCCTGCTGCTCCAGGTACTCGGCAGTCGCCGCAAGAACCGCTGCCGGGGGCTTGAGCCCGCCCGCCAGCCACTGCTGGCAGCCCTCGATGGCCCAAGCGAGGATGCCGCCAGCCTCGGCCCGCAGCTTCTCGGCGAGCGCCGTGTCGCGCTTCTCGGCGGGGATCGTGACCGTGAACGGGATCAGGTGCAGGCGTCGCTTGATGGCCTCGTCGACGTTGCGCAGGCCGGGCTTATGGTTGCCGGTCATCACCAGCTTGAACTGGGGGATGAACTCAAAGTCGTCCTGCCGCATGAACCGCGCCGTCACCGGATCGCCGCCGGTCAGGGCCTTGATCTTGGCCTCGGCCCACCGCTTGCCCTCCTCGGTCTCCTGCGCCGCGACCAGTCGCGCTCCCATGAGCCGGGCCAGCTCGGTTGTGTGGGCGTCGTTCTTGCGCTCGGTGAACATGTCCGCCGGGGCCGACTTTGAGTAGTCGCCCACGATCCACTGGAGCGTATTCAGGAACGTGCCCTTGCCGTTGCCGCCGGTGCCGTAGACAAAAAACAGGGCGTGGTCGCGGGTCGAGCCGGTCAGGCAGTAGCCCGCCATCCGCTGCAGGAACCCGATCAGCTCGGCGTCCCCATCCGTGGTCGTCTCAAGGAACCGCAGCCACGTCGGGCAGTCGCCGGCCGGCGCGACCTCGGTGATCTTGGTCATGTAGTCGTCGCGGCGCGCTGGGCGAAGGACCCCAGTCCGCAGGTCGACCACGCCGCCAGGGGTGTTGAGCAGCCACGGGTCGGCGTCCCACTGGTCGGTGCGGATCACAAGCCGGCGATCCGTCCTGGCCAGTGCCTCGATGTTGGCGATCGTCCGCCGCTCGCCGTACTTGGCGATGGCCCGGTTCTGCTTGGCCTCGGTGTTGAACTCGTTGATGTCCCCGCGGATCAGGTCGCAGACAGCCCGGCACATGACGCGGACGTTCTCGAGGTGCAGCCCCGTCTCGTCCTCCTGCCATCGGTTGCCGTCCCAGACCATCCATCGGCCCATCTTCGGGATGAAACGGAACAGCGGCTCGGCCTGCTGCGCGAAGGCGATGGCGACGTTGTCCTCGGAATACTTGGCGGGCAGGTTCTCGTCGCGGGTGACAGTGGCATCCAAGTCGGCCCGCACGCGCGGCATGACCTCAAGGGCCGGGCTTGCACTGGCAACGGGAAGGCTGGCAGTCTCCTCGGCACGACCCCCTTGCTCGGCCGCGACGTCCGTCCCCTCGGGTGCTTCGCTTCCCTCGCCGGGCGGGGGGTCGACCTTGATGCTCGGCGCCCCCTCGGTGACTCGCTCCTTGCAGAACGCGGGGATGCTGCCCTCGACGTCGGCCGCGTCGAACCCTTTTGGCAGGCCGTCGGTGCGGATCCAGCGGGTGCGCTTGAGCGGGACCTTGCGGGAGATCTCGAGCATGGCCTCGACCCCGACCTCGTCGGCATCCGGCCAGAACGTCACTTCACGCAGCTCGAGCGGTGAGAAGTCGGCCCAGCGCACGCCGTTGGTGCCACCGGGCCACGTGACGACCACCATGCGCGGGAGCGCGGCCTGGGCGGCCTCGGCGGCCTTCTCGCCCTCGACCACGACGACGGGCGCCTCGGGCCTCGCCGCGAGCTGGTCGAGCCCGTAGAGCGGGCGCTGCAGCGGGAACGGCTTGGTGCACCAGCGGCGCTCACCGTTCTGGCCTTCGCAGTAGGTGATCGTCGGGGTGATCTTCTGGCCGTCGAACTCGAGGCGCAGCACGTAGCCCAGCAGCTCGCCGTTGTAGCCGCGGTACGGCCAAGTCTTGACCGGGCGGTAGCGGACAGCGCGGCCTCGCTTCGGGTTGAACGTCTGGACGGGATCGTAGGCCGGCGCATCGGCCGGCACGGGCAGGATGGGGCGCCACTCGTCCGAGGTGTCAGGCGGCAGCGGCGCCGGCGCGGGTCGATCACGCGGCAGCTCGTCGTGGCCCAGCTTGCGCGCGGCCTCGGCCAGGTCGCACTGCTCGTACTCGGCCACAAAGTCGACAGCGTCGCCGGCCCAGTGGCAGGCCATGCAGAACGCTTTGCCTTTCTTCGGGTTGACGTAGAGGCTGGGCGACTTGTCGGCGTGGAACGGGCACAGCCCGCGGTATTCGGTGCCGGCGCGCTTGAGTTCAACGTAGCGGCCGACGACGTCGGCGATGGGGTTGGCGGCACGGATGCCGGTGAAGTCGATCGACATACGGCTCCCTGTAAGCGTTAGAGGTGCCGGTGAGAGGGTGTACAGGGCACCCTCGGGCGTGGCCGCGCCATGTCCCGGCATTGACCAGTGTGCAGCAGCGATGCGCTTAGCGCAACGGTCGGCGCACGACGTAGCCCGACCACACGGTCGACTTGCGCGGGGCTTTCTCCTGCACAGGGCGGGTCAGCCATTCCATCGTGACGACCTGGCCGCGTTCGCGCGCAGCCTTGGCACGGGTGAAAAGGATGTCGACCTTGATCCCGGTGTCGGCACTCACCCGCTGCAGGCTGACGGGCTCGCCGTCGATGTAGACGATCGTCCCGCCGTGGCGCTTCCGGCCGCCGTTGCGCCCGGCTCGGCGCAGCTCGGCGGTGCCGACGTGGAACTTGAACCCGCCGCGGCCGGGTGCGCTTCGGGCTGCGGTGTCACCAGCCTTCGACATCGTCGTCTCCTTCCGGGGTGATGCCGTGGGCCTTCATTTCCTCGCGCAGCGACCGGGCCTCCTTGTATGCCGCGTCGCGCTGCTCGCGTGCCAGCCGCAGGTCGGTGTCGCCTATCCTGAGCAGGACGCGGCACTGCTCGAGCTGGCGCTGCAGCTCGGCGACGTCCTCGGGCGCGAAGTATTCCAGCGTCCGGTGCGCGTTGAGCTTGAGGGTTCGGGGGGTCACGGCTTGGCCTCCCGTGCTGCGTCGATGGCGGCGCCTAGCGCGCGGCGACCATCGGGGGCAAAGAACCCGATGCTCCAATGTGCGCCGTTGCCGTAGCGGTCGTATGCCGTGTCTTTGCGCGCTTTGCTCGCAAGCCACCGATATTTCTCCGCATCTGCTTGCAACGCCTCGCACTCGGCGCGCAGCCGCTCGATCTCGGCGACGAGGATGCGCTCGCGGGCTTCGCGGGCATCGTCAATCGCCTTCACGTCATCATAGGGGCACCACGCGCCGTCTTGCATCACACGCATACGGTGGAAGTCTTGAGAGAAGCGCCCGAGAGGCGGCAGCGGCGGCAGTTCAGGCGTGGTCATGACTGGCACTCCTTAAGCATCTTCTCGATGGCGTCGCGCAGTGCCGGCCACTCCTCGGGAGTGATTGCGACCATGCCCGGCGTAAGCTTGGCCTCCTGCAAAACTTCCACGAACTCGCCATCGCCCTCGCTGGTGATGCGCACCGTCGTCGCGTAGTCGCTGTAAACGGACTCGCCTTGTCGATGCACGACAACGGACATGACGCGACAAGCGTAAGAGTGAGTGCTCACGGCGTCTCCTTCATCGCGTCGATGGCGGCATTTGGCGGCACAAATCGCTCTATGGCTGACACAGCGTCAGCCATGCGTTCGCTGTTGGCGCTGCCGAGAGGCAGGCCAGCCGGGAGGTCGCGCAAATAGCGCAGCCACTCTAGCGCGTCCATCGCCGCCGCCATTAGGTTTTCCGGCTCTCCTTCATCACTCCAGCGCGGTGTCGATGCGTCGCGCAGCAGCCTGCGAGATTCGGCAATGCAGTCTGGGCAACCGCTCGCACGCATCGTGTCCCATTCGCCGTGCGTGTCGCAGTGAAACATGCGCTTCCGCGCGCGACACGAGTTCCAGCCGCGACGGAATGCGTCCTCGACTTCACGCTGCTCACGCGACAAACCCATGCTGTCGGGCACTGGCGGCATCGGCTCCGGCACCGCCGCGGCGGGCTGCTGGGCTTGCCTCAGCGCGCGCACCTTCTCCGGGAGGTCGTGGTAGCTCCACCGAGTGAGCGGCGGCTCCGGCCCGTTGACGATGACGGCAATCTCGGCCAGCAGCTTCGCCAGCTTGTCGATGACGTAGGTTGATTCTTCGCAGTTCTCGCAGCTCATTGTTCCTGCTCCTTCAGCAGTTCCAGCTTGGCAAGCTCAAGCGCCCCGATTGCCTCGGTCACGCTGAGCCCGTCGCCATTGGCGTAGACGGCGGCCTTGATCGACTCGACCAAGCGAGCAAGGTCTGTGCGCGGCTGGCGCATGGGTACGGGATTGGTCATGGCTCGCTCCGTACCAGCGTTGCCACGTCAACTCCGGCCTCGCGCTCGGCATCGGTGATTTCGCAAGCGTCGAGATCGCCCCGCAGGCCGGTCACGTTGCCCCGCAGGCCGGTCACGTCGCCCCGCAGGTCGGTCACGTCGCCCCACAGGCCGGTCACTTTGCCCTGCAGGTCGGTCACGTCGCCCCGCAGGTCGGTCGCGTCGCCCCACAGGCCGGTCACGTCGCCCCACAGGCCGGTCACGTCGCCTCGCAGGCCGGTCACGTCGCCCCACAGGCCG
>VFQO010002105.1_pt1 | contig 13039 bp, 14 predicted proteins | sample 3512331 | NCBI WGS metagenome assembly VFQO01 (sample SAMN10412371, study PRJNA504923) | tailings metagenome | isolation source: Replicate 3 from Balatoc abandoned mine | place: Philippines: Itogon, Benguet | collected 2017-08-28
ACAGGCAGTGCAGCCGACTCCTGATATTCCGTGCAGTCGCCTTCAGAAAATGACAAAATGCGTCAGGATAGAGTATTAATGAATATTTATTGACACGTGTAGCAAAGGCTTATAAATTCTTTCCTGACACATTTGTGCAGGAGACACCCTTGAAAGGTCAACGCATCGGGTACGTGCGGGTCAGCAGCTTCGATCAGAACCCGGATCGCCAGCTTGAGCAGGTCCAGGTGGACAAGGTATTCACCGACAAGGCGTCGGGCAAAGATACGCTGCGCCCGCAGCTCGACACGCTGCTGACCTTCGTGCGCGAAGGCGATACCGTGGTGGTGCACAGCATGGATCGCCTGGCGCGCAACCTCGATGACTTGCGCCGCCTCGTGCAAAAGCTCACCAAGCGCGGCGTACGAATTGAGTTCGTCAAGGAATGCCTGACCTTCACCGGCGAGGATTCGCCGATGGCCAATCTGATGCTGTCCGTGATGGGTGCATTCGCCGAATTCGAGCGTGCCCTGATCCGCGAGAGGCAGCGCGAGGGCATTGCGCTGGCTAAGCAGCGCGGTGCCTACCGGGGCCGCAAGAAAGCCCTGTCGCCAGAGCGTGCGGCCGAGTTACGTCAACGGGCCGACGCAGGCGAACAAAAGTCGAAACTGGCGCGCGAGTTCGGCGTCAGTCGGGAGACCCTGTATCAATACTTGAGAACGGATCAGTAAATATGCCTCGTCGTTCCATCCTGTCCGCCGCCGAGCGGGAAAGCCTGCTGGCGTTGCCGGACACCAAGGACGATTTGATCCGGCATTACTCGCTCAGTGATAGTGACCTTTCGATCATCCGGCAGCGGCGCGGGCCTGCGAACCGGTTGGGCTTCGCGGTGCAGCTTTGCTACCTGCGCTTTCCCGGCATTCTCCTTGGCGTCGATCAGCCGCTGTTCCTGCCCTTGCTGAAACTGGTCGCCGACCAGCTCAAGGTCGGTGTTGAAAGCTGGAACGACTACGGGCAGCGGGAACAGACCCGGCGCGAGCACCTGGTCGAACTGCAAACAGTGTTCGGCTTCCAGCCGTTCACCATGAGCCATTACCGACAGGCCGTCCACACGCTGACCGAGCTGGCCATGCAGACCGACAAAGGCATCGTGCTGGCCAGCGCCTTGATTGAGCAACTGCGGCGGCAGTCGATCATCCTGCCCGCGCTCAACGCCATCGAGCGCGCCAGTGCTGAGGCCATCACTCGCGCCAACCGACGCATCTATGAAGCCCTGTCCGAGCCGCTGTCGAACGGACACCGGCATCGCCTCGACGATCTGCTGAAACGCCGCGACAACGGCAAGATGACCTGGCTGGCCTGGCTGCGTCAGTCGCCTGTCAAACCGAACTCCCGCCACATGCTCGAACACATTGAGCGCCTCAAAGCCTGGCAGGCCCTCGACCTGCCTTCTGGCATCGAGCGGCTGGTTCACCAGAACCGGCTGCTCAAAATCGCCCGCGAGGGCGGCCAGATGACGCCCGCCGACCTGGCCAAGTTCGAGCCGCGGCGGCGCTACGCCACCCTCGTGGCGCTGGCCATCGAAGGCATGGCCACCGTCACCGACGAAATCATCGACTTGCACGACCGCATCCTGGGGAAGCTGTTCAACGCCGCCAAGAACAAGCATCAGCAGCAGTTCCAGGCATCCGGCAAGGCGATCAATGCCAAGGTGCGGCTGTTCGGGCGCATCGGCCAGGCGCTGATCGAGGCCAAGCAAGCTGGCCGCGATCCGTTCGCCGCCATCGAGGCCGTCATGTCCTGGGATGCCTTCGCCGAAAGCGTCACCGAGGCGCAGAAGCTCGCTCAGCCCGATGACTTCGATTTCCTGCACCGCATCGGCGAAAGTTACGCCACCTTGCGCCGCTACGCGCCGGAATTCCTTGCCGTGCTCAAGCTGCGGGCCGCGCCCGCCGCCAAGGGTGTGCTTGATGCCATCGAGGTGCTGCGCGGTATGAACACCGACAACGCCCGCAAGGTGCCAACCGATGCCCCGACCGACTTCATCAAGCCGCGCTGGCAGAAACTGGTGATGACCGACGCTGGTATCGACAGACGCTACTACGAACTGTGCGCCCTGTCGGAACTCAAGAACTCCCTTTGTTGATTCATCAGCACAACTGAGCCAGTGATCACGTCGAATACTGAGCCACTGGGTTGATGGATGTTCTGGCTACTCGGTTGTGGATAAGTCTATCGGGTCTGCTGTTTTTCGATCTCCTTTCTGAGCTTTGCTGCGTTGCTTTGGTGGTGCCGCGCCAGCGGCACTGGAATGCTTGAAGCGCCAGCTCTCATTGCCCGTCTCCACGATGTGGCAGTGGTGCGTGAGGCGGTCGAGCAATGCGGTGGTCATCTTGGCGTCGCCGAAGACACTGCTCCACTCCGAGAAGGTGAGGTTGGTAGTGATCACCACGCTCGTTCGCTCGTAGAGTTTGGAGAGCAGGTGGAACAGCATGGCGCCGCCCGACTGCGTGAACGGCAGGTAGCCCAGTTCATCCAGGATCACCAGATCGACGTACATCAACCGGTGTGCCAACTGCCCGGCCTTGTTTTGCGCCTTCTCCAGCTCCAGGGCGTTGACCAGCTCCACCGTGGAGAAGAAGCGCACCCGCTTGCCATGCAGGCGGATGGCCTCGATCCCCAGGCTGGTGGCCAGGTGGGTCTTGCCTGTGCCGGGGCCACCCACCAGCACCACGTTGTGGGCCGAGTCCACGAAGCCAAGGGTGTGCAGTTGGCGCACCAGCGCCTCATCGATGGACGTATGGGCGAAGTCAAAGCCGGCGAGATCTCGGTGCGATGGGAACCGCGCCACGCGCATCTGGTAAGCCATGGAGCGCACCTCGCGCTGCGCGGTCTCGGCCTTGATGAGCTGGTGCAGCACAGCCTCGTGATCCAGCGACTTCATGCGGGCGGTGCCCAGCACCTCCGGCCATGCACTGGCCATGCCGTGTAAGCCCAGCGCCTTGAAGGCATCCATGAGGTCATGCATGGTCGGACTCCGGTGAGGCCTCATGAGGCTGGGCGTTGCGCAGCGCGTCGTAGCGCTGCAGGTTGGCCAGTGGCGGCGTGTTGAGCGTGAGCATGGTGGCCACCGGTGGCTCAGGCATGCGCTGCTCCTGCAAGCGCGAGAGCACGTTGAGCACGTGCTCGGCACTCACCCGCCCCGACTGCAGTGCCAGCTCCACCGCCACCAGCACGGCTTCGAGCCCATGCAGGCTCACGCCCATGAGCACCTGCGCCATCACCCTGTCGCCACCGCTGTGGCGCAGCAACTGGCGCTGCAACTCCTGCAGGGGTTCGGGCATGGTCTTGAAGGGCGCACCATTGCGCAGCGCACCGGGCTTTCGCTCGATCAGCGCGATGTAGTGCATCCAGTCGTAGAGCGTCTGGTCCCGCTCGAAGCTGCGCTGCAGGCGCACCTGTCGCCCATCGGGACCGACCACCAGCAGGCCATCTGCGTAGGCCCGCAGACTGACCACCGCGTGGATCCACTCGCATGGCACGCTGTAGCGGTTGCGCTGGAAGTGGATCAACGAAGTGGCAGAAACCCGCACCGGCTGCTCCACATAGGGGTCGCCTCAGAAAACGGAAAACAAAGCACGTTAAGCCGGTTGCAGAGGCCCTAGCGGCCTGAATTTTCCCGCGCCGACCTTGGCGCTGCTGCGCCAGAGGTAATCGCCGGTCAGGTTGATGTGCTCCCAACCGAGGGGCGACAGGTACTGAAACAGGCCGTCATCAGCGGCTTGACCGTGGCCACGTAAGGCGTTCGCGGCCCGCTCCAGATAGACCGTGTTCCACAACACGATGGCCGCCGTCACCAGGTTGAGGCCGCTGGCACGGTAGCGCTGCTGCTCGAAACTGCGGTCGCGGATTTCGCCCAGCCGGTTGAAGAACACGGCGCGGGCCAGCGCGTTACGCGCTTCGCCCTTGTTCAGCCCGGCATGCACGCGGCGGCGCAGTTCGACGCTTTGCAGCCAGTCCAGGATGAATAGCGTGCGCTCGATGCGGCCCAGCTCGCGCAGGGCGACGGCCAAGCCGGGCGTCAGGCGATATTGATTACGACTTCGCCACCATGATGCGAGAGCATCATCAGGGGGCCATAGTTATGGCTGAACAAGAGCTTAAGCGAGGCAAAGACCCTCAGATGAAACAAATGGCCAGAGATATCATCGCAGCTCAGAAAGAAGAGATCGCGAAGTTTGATGAATGGATCGCCGCGCATAAGAAACAATGAGCGCCGCACTCTTCTGCGAAGAGCTTATTTCCGAAGGCCGGCTTGCAATTTTCGGGTCAAGGATGAAGCGTATCTCTTCTGCTCGAAGAGCTGCACCGGGACGATCATGTGGCAGCAATCAGGCGACAAGGAATTGTCCCATCATCCCATTATCTTCGTGCTCAAGGATATGGCAGTGATACATGAATGGCGCCTTCGTTGCCGGCTGCGTGAATCGGACCAAAAGCTCCACTGACTCATCCACCAGCACTGTATCCTTGAGTCCTTGATCTCTAGGATGAGGATCGCCCCCGTTTCGGCGCAGAACCTGAAAATGAACTCCATGGACATGGAACGGATGCGCCATCATTTCGCTATGGACCTCCCAAATTTCCACATCTCCAAGCCGAACCTCTTCGTCGATCCGCGCCATGTCATAGGCTCGGCCGTTAATGCCGAACATGGCACTCCCGCCTCTCATCATGCCGCCCATTCCACCTCGGCTACCCATCATGCCGCCCATCATTCCCATGCCCATATTCATGGTGAACTGCCGGCGCCGCACCGAGTCAGAGGCCTTTGCCCATTCTTGAGGCCCCAAATGTGCAGGTAGATTTACTTCAACGCCACGCTCGCCTTCTGGGGCGAAATTGACTAGCGTGCCCCGCCCGACGCCGATAGCGTTTGAGGCCTGCGCCATCATGCCCATCATCATCGGAACCGACGTGTCGGGCCCTGTTTCTAGCTTTACAGGGCGGCCATCGGAGAAGTCCACAATGATCTCTGCGCGCTCTCCGGGAGTCAGCGTCAGGGAACGCAGTTCCACAGGCCTATTGAGCAGCCCGCCTTCGGAGGCGATCCAATGGAACGCTCGCTCATCATCGAAGGCAAGATCGAAAGTCCGAGCATTGGAGCCGTTAACCAGCCGCAAGCGCACGAGTCGCCGCGGAACACGTGCGACCGGATTAGGAACACCGTTGGCCAACAACGTATCACCGCGTCTTCCGTGCATGGTTGCCATCATTCCTTGAGGAAGGACCAAAGTGCCTTCTTCAAACTGCCGGTCCTGCAGAATCAACGGTAGGTCATCGACGCCATACTGCGACGGCAGCTGCAAATTCTTTTCTTGCTCGTCGGAAACGATCAAAAGACCGGCCAACCCAGCATAGACCTGCTCAGCCGTACGTCCGTGAACATGCGAGTGATACCAAAGTGTGGCCGCTGATTGCCGAATAGGCAGCACGGGTCTCCAAGTGGCTCCCGGGCGGACAAGTTGGTGGGGCCCGCCATCAAGTTCCCCCGGGATGAGCAGCCCATGCCAGTGGACCGTTGTGTCTTCGGCAAGTGTATTCGTAACGGCCACCTCAACATCGTCGCCCTTATGGACGCGAATTGTTGGGCCGAGATAGCTACCGTTATAGCCAAGCGTTTTGCTTGACCGGCCAGGGAAGAAGGAAGCTTCGCCGGCTTGGGCTTTCAGTTCAATTGACTGACCAAGCGCACGAGCGTCCATCAACTCGGGAATCGGGAGCTCCTGAGGCTCATCGGCGTTTGCCATCCGCCATACCCATGGCCCACCCAAAGCGGCACCCCCAGTGAGAGCTGCCATGGCGAGGAAAGATCGGCGCGTCAACTTCATCGGTTCTTGCTCCAAATAAACGACAAGAAGGCGCCCGCAACGCTGGCGAATCGCAACGACTTAGTCCTTCGAAAACTGCTTGCCGGAAAAGTCCACCGTCACCAGATTGCCATCAAGCTCGCCCATTCCCGGCGCGTTCAAAGGCATGCCAGGCGCTGCAACGCCCTTGACCGAGGAATCCGCCAGAAGTTTGTTCACCGCATTGGCGGGCACATGGCCTTCAATTATCTGCCCTGTGGCCTCCACAACGCCCGTGTGACATGAGCTCAATTTCATCGGCACACCAAGCTTCTGTTTGACGGAAGCCATGTCCGTCGTCTTGATGGCTTTTAATTTGAATGTCGGATCTTACTTATCGCGCGTCGTGCCACCGTTAGCGATTTGTGTCCACGTTACACCTCTATTTTGTGTGACATAAGCACTACGTTTGAAGGTCGCGATAGCAAGTTCTTCGTGGCGGGTAGGGTTTTGAGCAATAAAGGCTACGGCGTCTTCGTCCAGTGCTGGAAGCTCGACTCTTTCTATAACTTCGTCGTTCTTCAGGCCCATGCGACTCAGCTCGGGGGCATTTGCATAACTGCTAACCCACAGATGCTCGCCATCCAGATCGAACCACTGCGCGAGGACCTGCGTGCTTCGAACCAACGGCTCAAAATGGTTACCCGCGTCATGAGACAAATACAACCCGTCAGCAGCGCCCACGGCAACGACGTTGGCATCGTGCGGGTGCACCGCCAAGCTGTTAACTTTGGCCTTCAAGCCGTTAGCTGTTGCTCGCGTCCACGCCAAGCCGTCTGTTTGAGTCATATACAGCCCAGCTTGGGGCATCCGGCTATTAGGCCCATAATTCAGGACATACACTGCACCGGTTTCATAGCTTGTGGCCAAGGTATGAAAATCGGACTCTCCTTCCAACCCCAACTGTCGCCAGGTTTTTCCGGTATCCGTACTTTTGATAAGGCCGAACGGATTAATTAGGTTCGAGCCAGCTGCGGGATGTCCGCTGCTGTAAAACGCCTCGCGGGTGGTGGCAAACCCCATGTAATCATGCTCAGGTCCGGCCATCTTTGTCCATTGACCATTCGTATACGCCGCGATGCCATGATGACTCGGGATAAGCAACTGTTTACCGTCTGTGCTATAGGCAAGGCCGTGCACGTGCGTGAGTTCAATCGGCGCGGCCTGTGCCAAAGTCTTTATGGCTTGTGTATTGGCTACGGATGGATCTGTACTTGCTACGCCGTTTCCGCCGAACATCAATAAGGTGGCAACGCTTGTTGCCGCCAGGGTAGTAAAAATTGTTTTAGAAATCATCACGTGATATCCGTAAATCTAAGTGCTACCCCATCATGAGTCCGCTATGAGTAGGGTGCGACGGCTGCGAGCCAGCTAGTCTTTGAGCGGTGAGTGTCCGACCGGTGTGGAGGGAGCTTTGTCGGCTTGGGTTTTTCCCTCCCTTTGGTCCTTGTCGCAGGAGTGCATACCTTTCATCATGAAAAACATCATCAAGGGACAAATTAGAAAGAACAAAAATGGGGCGCTGGCGGTAAGCCATTCGCGGGCGGCGGGAAAAGTCGCGTACGCCACGGCAATGGCGACAGCTAGGCCAAGAGCCGCCTTCAGCATGGTTTTCATATCACATTTCATCTTCGTATCCTTCAAATAGGCGGGTTGATTCATATCCGCTCGGCAGCGTTGAGTGACGGTAGCGAATTCACTGTAGCGAAGTCATGCTGTCAGTCCGGTTACGCCGCGATTACATTTATGTCATGCACGCGTTGCGTTTCCCGGTAGTTAAGCAACATTTTGTTATTTAAAGGCAAAATGAATAGTGACGGCGGTCGCCCGCGAGGTGCAAACGTGTGAACTGATTGCCGAGGAAGCCGGTAAATGACACGTTGGGCCAGCTTGACTGAATCGAACCGGGTTTTGAGGAGGCTGCATTTCTTGAGAGAATGCAGTCATGAGCAAGAACAACAAGTTTTCCCCTGAAGTACGTGAACGCGCGGTGCGCCTGGTTCAGGAGCATCGTGACGAGTATCGGTCGTTGTGGGCGGCTGTCGAGTCGATTGCGCCGAAGATCGGCTGCACGCCCACCACGTTATTGGACTGGATTAAACGAGCGGAGATCGATGGGGGTGCGCGCCCCGGTGTGACGACAGAAGAGCGCGAGCGTCTCAAGGCGTTAGAGAAGGAGAACCGCGAATTGCGGCGAGCCAACGAGATTTTGAAGTCGGCCCGGGTAGGTTCAATTGGTGGTTGCAACAGCCTCTCTTAGTTTATCGGCCGGGGACCTGAAGCCCAAGGTCTTTCTAGGCCTCTCATTGAGCAATGCTGCGATTCTGTTCAGTTCGGCTTGCGAGTATTGATCGAGCTGCGTGCCGTGCGGCAAGTACTGACGGACAAGTCGGTTCGTGTTTTCGTTGGTACCCCGTTGCCAAGGACTTCGCGGATCGCAAAAGTAGACCTTTACGTCCGTGGCAATGGTGAAGTCCTTGTGGTTTGCCAATTCCATGCCCCGATCCCAGGTAAGCGACTTGCGCAGGTGCTGCGGAAGCCGTTTCACTTCGCGCTTCAGGCCCGCCACAACGCTCACCGTATCTTTTCCCTTCACCTTGACGAGAATCGTAAATCGCGAACGCCGTTCGACCAAGGTGGCAATATGGGTATTATTGGCGCCGCTGACCAGATCTCCCTCCCAATGGCCCGGTATTGCTCGATCAGCCGCCTCAGGTGGTCGCTCGTGAATCGAGACCGCGTCAGAAATCTTACTGCGAGCGCCCTTTGTGCTGGAAAAACGCGAATGACGCATCTTCCGCTGAGTCCGCAAATGGTATTGCAGCTCCTTCTTCAGGACGCCACGGGCTTGCACAAACAAGCTGCGATAGATCGTCTCGTGAGACACGCGCATCGCCTTGTCATCAGAATATCGGATTTTAAGCCAGCCACTCACCTGCTGCGGAGACCAGTCCCGGTAAAGTTTGCGCTCGACCTCGTAACGCAATCGCCGGTTCTGTTCCAGTAAACAGCGCTTGGGGCGTAGAGCGGATTGTAAGGCTCTCTCATCGGCGTCGAGCGCTCGATACCGGCCTGTTCCGCCGTTACGCTCAATCTCACGAGAAATCGTCGAAGGCGCGCGATTTAATTGTCGGGCAATGGCTCGAATCGAAAGTCCCGCGCAGACACCACGGGAGATCTCTTCGCGTTCTCTCAAAGTCAATGCCCGCGGCGACCGCTTCCGGGCTACCGGGGTATACCCTCCGCATAGCCGAATCACGCCATAGATCGACCCTGCCGCTTTGCCTAAAGCCTTACCGATGCCAAGAAACGATTCTCCTGCCCGCCACCGTCGCCAAACCTCAGCCTTGCCTTCCGGTGTAAGCCCCGGCCGTCCCATTTGTGCCATTGGTGAACCCTCCATCATTCCATATTAATAGGAAGGTGTTGCAATGACCCCTTGAACCCACCCGCGCTTTTTTCGCCCAGGCGGCGCTCGACCGCGAACTGAAGAAGTAAACGCCTATATCGATCAGCATCGGGACCTGTACGGGGTCGAGCCGATCTGCAAGGCATTGCAGGTCACCCCGTCAGCCTACAGGGCGGTATGCCGCCCGGTGTCGCAATCCTCAGCTGTGCAGCAATCGCGCCCAGAAGGACGAACAGTTAAAGCCGCAGATTCATCGAGTCTGGGAGCAGAACTTTCGAGTTTATGGTGCTCGCAAAGTCTGGAAGCTGATGAATCGCGAGAGCATTCGCGTGGCGCGATGTACGGTCGAACGCCTGATGGGCGAGCTGGGCATCGAAGGGGTGCGTCGTGGCAAGCGGGTCCGTACCACGGTGCCCGACAGCGCAGCGGCCTGCCCGCAAGATCTGGTACGGCGCCACTTCGAGGCGGATCGTCCGAACCGACTCTGGGTAGCGGATTTTACGTACGGTACGCCCAGCCAGCGTAGCCCGCCTGCATGGGGGTGAAGCTGCTTGAGCATGTTTGGAATGCAGGACCCGGAGACGATAAACGTTGCGGTGCCGGGGCATGCCCTTTCTCTGCTGCGAGAGAAAGTGAGCCGAAGCGGCGGTGACTTGCCGACACTGGCAAGGTGACGAAGTCCGTGGGAAACGGGGCTTGCGGCGAAGCGGTTACGCCAAGATGAGTCTCTAGGCTGAGCATGGGACGGTTGAGGAACACGAACCTGTTAAATCGCATCTGAGGGTTGAAATGTCACCCCTGCCCACACCGCTTTACGGGCAGGACGCGAACTGGAGCTAGGCACACGTATGGCCCGGCGCCACAAATGCTGATTGGATATGTATGCTGGTCAGCAGGGAACTACGGAGAGAGCGCAGCTAGACCGTGGTGTTTGCGACGACTTGCAACAAGCAAGGATAAAGACTGCGACAGGCAGCCTCGCCCGTGTGTTGAGTCCAGCATGTGAACTGGGGAAGGCTTGCACAAATGCTAAGGGAGTGTGCCCCCGATGATGTGCAGGCTGGCGGAGCCCGCGTAGTAGTCCGAGGTTGGGAAAACCAGCCACATGGCGAAGGCGGGCAGTTTAAGTGGTTTGTTTGGCGGATTAATTGACCACAATGAGGTGAAGACCTTTGATAATCAGTGAAATGCAAAACAAACTGGCGATATGGTCAACCGAGGACAAAGAACGCAAGTTCGATCGACTCCTACGACTGATTGCCGACAAAGATTGGCTGAGCGAAGCGGCTCGCATTACGCTGGCTTCCAGCGGAGCACGCACGCCGGGCGTTGATGGCGTTGACAAACGTATGCTGGAAATGAATCTTCAGCACGAACTGGCGACGATACGCGAAGAATTGCTGGCGGGCTCGTACAGTCCGTTGCCCGCACGACGCGTGTATATACCGAAAGCGAATGGCACGCTCAGGCCTCTTGGCATTCCGAGCCTGCGGGATCGGATCGTGCAACGGGCCATGCTAATGGCCATGGAGCCAATATGGGAAAGCGATTTCCACCCGGCTTCCTATGGCTTCAGACCGGCCCGTAGCGTACATCATGCGATTCGCACGGTGAAGCTTCAGTTGCAAGACGGTGGTGAACAAAGTGTCGCCGGACGCTGGGTCATCGAGGGCGACCTCGCCAGTTACTTCGACACGGTGCATCATCGCCTGCTGATGAAGGGAATCCGCAAGCGCATCGCCGACCAGCGCTTCCTTGCTCTGCTCTGGAAATTCATCAAGGCGGGCTGCGTTGATCGCGATCTGTTCCGTGCTTCAAGCAAAGGCGTTCCTCAGGGCGGTGTCATCTCACCCCTGTTATCCAACATCATGTTGCATGAGTTCGATGCGTGGATGGAACGGAACTACCTGAACAAGAAGGTGCGCAAGGATCGGTGGGCGTGGAACTTCGGCATTCTCAAGCAGCGGCCCATTGCTGTGCGAGAAAACCGGCAGTGGAAACCTGCTGTAGCCTACTGCCGGTACGCCGATGACTTTGTGATCGTAGTCAAGGGAACTCGTGAACATGCTGAGACCGTACGTGAAGCATGTCGCGGATTTCTTGAAGGCGAGCTGAAGCTCACGCTAAATATGGAGAAAACCCATATTACGCATGTGAATGACGGCTTCGTCTTCCTGGGTCACAGAATCATTCGCAAACGTGGACCACGTGGTCGCATGCGACCTGTGACGACGATTCCGTGGGAGAAGTGCCGGGGTTTTGCCTTGCGGCTAGTCAAACAAGGGGTCGCCTCAGAAAACGGAAAATAAAGCACGCTAAGCCGGTTGCAGCGGTCGTAGCGGCCTGAACTTGCCCGCGCCGATCTTGGCGCTGCTGCGCCAGAGGTAATCGCCGGTGAGGTTGATGTGCTCCCAACCGAGCGGCGACAGGTACTGCAACAGCGCGTCATCAACGGCATGGCCGTTGCCACGCAGCGCGTGCGCAGCCCGTTCCAGATAGACCGTGTTCCACAACACGACGGCAGCCGTTACCAGATTGAGGCCGCTAGCCCGGTAGCGCTGCTGCTCGAAACTGCGGTCGCGGATTTCACCCAGGCGGTTGAAAAACACTGCCCTGGCCAGCGCATTGCGCGCCTCGCCCTTGTTCAGGCCGGCATGCACGCGGCGGCGCAGTTCCACGCTTTGCAGCCAGTCCAGGATGAACAGCGTGCGCTCGATGCGGCCCAGCTCGCGGAGCGCCACGGCCAGGCCGTTCTGGCGTGGGTAGCTGCCGAGCTTTCGGAGCATCAGGGAGGCCGTCACCGTGCCCTGCTTGATCGAGGTGGCCAGCCGCAGGATTTCGTCCCAATGGGCGCGGACGTGCTTGATGTTGAGCGTGCCGCCGATCATGGGTTTCAGCGCGTCATAGGCGGCGTCGCCCTTCGGGATGTAGAGCTTGGTGTCGCCCAGGTCGCGGATGCGCGGCGCGAAGCGGAAGCCCAGGAGGTGCATCAGGGCGAAGACGTGATCGGTGAAGCCCGCCGTGTCGGTGTAATGCTCCTCGATCCGCAAGTCGGACTCGTGGTACAGCAGGCCGTCGAGCACGTAGGTCGAATCGCGCACGCCGACGTTCACGACCTTGGTGTGAAATGGCGCGTACTGGTCAGAAATGTGGGTGTAGAACGTCCGCCCTGGGCTGCTCCCGTATTTCGGGTTGATGTGGCCGGTGCTCTCGGCCTTGCTGCCGGTGCGGAAGTTCTGGCCGTCCGACGATGAGGTGGTGCCGTCGCCCCAGTGCTCGGCGAAGGGATGGCGGAACTGTGCGTTGACCAGATCGGCCAGCGCCGCCCCGTAGGTTTCGTCGCGGATGTGCCAGGCTTGCAGCCAAGCCAGCTTGGCGTAGGTCGTGCCGGGGCAAGACTCCGCCATCTTGGTCAGGCCCAGGTTGATCGCGTCGGCGAGGATCGTGGTCAGCAACAGGTTCTTGTCTTTGGCCGGGTCGCCCGATTTCAGATGCGCGAAATGCCGAGTGAAGCCCGTCCATTCGTCCACCTCCAGCAGCAGTTCGGTGATCTTGACGTGCGGCAGGATCATTGCCGTCTGGTCGATCAGCGCTTGGGCGGTGTCGGGTACCGCCGCGTCGAGCGGCGTGATCTTCAAGCCTGACTCGGTGATGATGGCGTCCGGCAGCTCGTTGGCCGTCGCCATACGGTTGACGGTGGCAAGCTGTGTTTCCAGCAGCGTCAGCCGGTCGTTCAGGTACC
>VFQO010002106.1_pt1 | contig 13030 bp, 8 predicted proteins | sample 3512331 | NCBI WGS metagenome assembly VFQO01 (sample SAMN10412371, study PRJNA504923) | tailings metagenome | isolation source: Replicate 3 from Balatoc abandoned mine | place: Philippines: Itogon, Benguet | collected 2017-08-28
TCCAGGATCTTGGCCGGCAGCGGGTAGTCCTCGGCGAGCTTTTCCAGCACCTCCTCGTCGGTGCTGCGCGCGCCGGTGGCGGTCTTCTTGATGACGGGCAGGCCCAGCTTGTCGAAGAAGATCTCGCCCAGCTGCTTGGGGCTGCCCAGGTTGAAGGGCTGGCCCGCGATGGCGTAGGCCTCCTGCTCCAGCGCCACGATGCGCTGGCCGAGTTCGTGGCCTTGCGCCGCCAGCGTGGGGCCGTCGATCAGCACGCCATTGCGCTCGATGCGGTAGAGCGTCTCGCTGCTCTGCATCTCCAGTTCGTAGATGAACTTCAGTTTCTCGTCGGCCTGCAGCCGCGGCCACAGCACGCGGTGCACATCCAGCGTCTGGTCGCTGTCCTCGCACGAATATTCGGCGGCCTTGGCCACGTCCACCTGCGCAAACGGAATCTGGTGCGCGCCCTTGCCGCACAGGGACTCGTAGCTGATGCCCTTGCGTCCGGTGTGGCGCTCGGCCAGGCTTTCCAGACCGTGCGGCTTGTGCACCTCGAGCACATAGCTCTGCAGCATGGTGTCGTGCGCGTAGCCCTGCACCTCGATGCCGTGGTTGGCGAACACGTGGCGGTCGTACTTGATGTGCTGGCCGAGCTTGTGCTTCGCGGGGTTTTCCAGCCAGGGCTTGAGCTTCGCCAGCACCTCGTCGAACGGCAGTTGCCCGGGTGCGTCCGGGCCGGCGTGGCGCAGCGGGATGTAGGCCGCTTCGCCGGGCGTCACGCTGAAGGAGATGCCCACGATCTCGGCCACCATTTCGTCGAGCGAAGTGGTTTCGGTGTCGATCGCGGTGAGTTCGGCGGCCTCGATGCGCGCCAGCCAGTCGTCGAAAGCTTCCCAGGTGAGGATGGTGTCGTACTTCAGTTCGCTGCGGGGTGCGGCTGGTGCCGGCACATCGTCGAACAGGCCCTCGGCAACGCCCGGCGGCACAGCGGTGGAGCCGCTGGCCACCGGGGCCTCCTTGCCCGAGGCCGCCCGCGCCGCGAGCGACTTGAAACCGTACTTCTCGTAGAAGGCGTGCAGCGCGTCGTGGTCGGGCTCGCCCATCTTCACCGCGTCAAGCGCGGGCAGGCCGGGCACGAAGCCGTTGAGGTCGCAGTCGGTCTTGATGGTGAGCAACTGGCGGCCGGTGGGCAGCCAGTCGAGCGCCTTGCGCAGGTTCTCGCCCGCCACCCCCTTGATCTCGCCGGCGCGCGCCACCAGCGCGTCGAGCGAGCCGTACTCCATCAGCCATTTCGCCGCGGTCTTGGGGCCCACCTTCTCCACGCCCGGCACGTTGTCCACCGCGTCGCCCACCAGCGTCTGGTAGTCGACCATCAGGTGCGCGGGCACGCCGAACTCGGCCTGCACGCCAGCCAGGTCGCGGCGTTTGCCGCTCATGGTGTCGATGATGGCGATGTGCTCGTTGACGAGTTGCGCCAGGTCCTTGTCGCCGCTGCTGATGATGACGTCGATGCCCTGCCCGGCCGCCGTGCACGCCAGCGTGCCGATCACGTCATCGGCTTCGACACCGGGCACGTCGAGCACCGGCAGGCCCAGCAGGCGCACCACCTCGTGGATGGGCGGGATCTGCGCGCGCAGGTCGTCGGGCATGGGGCTGCGGTGCGCCTTGTACTCGGCATAGATCGCATCGCGGAAGGTCGGGCCCGAGGCGTCGAACACGCAGGCGGCGTAGAGCGCAGGCACCTCCTTCTTCAGGCTCTGGATCATGTTGATCATGCCGCGGATGGCACCGGTGGCCGGGCTGGTGGGGTCGCCGGGCACGGCCCGCAGGTCGGGCATGGCGTGGTAGGCGCGGTACAGGTAGCTCGATCCGTCGATCAGCAGCAGCGTGCGGGTGGGGTCCTGGGTCATGCCGTCGATTGTGAAGGATGACCCCGCACAACATGGCCCCCGGCGGCGCCCGGCGCAGGCCCCCTGCCTACAATCGGCACATGCCCCGCTCCACCCTGCCTTGCCGCGCGCTGCCCGTGGCCCTCGCTGCCTTAGCCGCCCTATCGGCCGGCGCTGCCGCCGCCCAGACGCCCCCGCCCGAGCCGGTGCCGCTGCAGCGCGGCCCGGGCGATCGCATCGAGCGCATCACCACCGAGGACGCCCTCACCCGCGTCGACGAGGTGCGCGTGGACGGCCAGACGCAATCCATTCAGGTGCAGCCCAAGAACGGTGCGCCGGCCTACCAGATCCAGCCGCTGGCACCGGGCCAGACGCCGGGCGCATCGGCCGGGCGGCCCACGGGCAACGCCGGGCGCAGCAGCTGGCGCGTCCTCGACTTCTGATCCGACCCCCGCACACGGACCCCTGCATACATGGCCGTCTACACCGAGGTGCCTTTTGCCGAAGCCGCCGCCCTGCTCGAACGCCTGAATCTGGGCACCCTGACCGAGCTGCGCGGCATCCAGGGCGGCATCGAGAACACCAACTATTTCGTCACCAGCGAGCGCGATGGCGCCACCGTGGAACACGTGCTCACCGTGTTCGAGCGCCTGGGCTTCGAGCAACTGCCGTTCTACCTGCACCTCATGAAGCACCTGGCCACGCACGGCGTGCCGGTGCCCGAGCCGGCGGCCGACGCGAAAGGCGAGATCCTGCACACCGTCCAGGGCAAACCGGCCGCCGTGGTCGACAAGCTGCGCGGGCGCAGCGAACTGGCCCCGGGCGTGGCGCACTGCGAGGCGGTGGGCGCGATGCTCGCGCGCCTGCACCTCGTGGGGCGCGACTTCGATCGCCGCCAGCCCAACCTGCGCGGCCTGCCCTGGTGGAACGAGACCGTGCCCGTGGTGCTGCCCTTCCTCACGCCCGCACAGGCTGCGCTGCTGCAGGCCGAGCTGGCCTACCAGAACCACGTAGCCGCCAGCAGCGCCTGCCAGGCCCTGCCGCGCGGGCCCATTCACGCCGACCTGTTCCGCGACAACGTGATGTTCGAGGGCAGCGAGCTCACCGGCGTGTTCGACTTCTACTTCGCGGGCGTGGACACCTGGCTGTTCGACATTGCCGTCTGCCTGAACGACTGGTGCGTGGTGCACGGCGGCGCGCAGGACGGCCAACCGGTGGCCGAACTGCAGCAGGCGCTGCTCGGCGCCTATGAAACCGTGCGCCCGCTCACCGCGGCCGAGCGCACGCTGTTGCCCGCCATGCTGCGCGCCGGCGCCCTGCGCTTCTGGCTCTCGCGCCTGTGGGATCTGCACCTGCCGCGCGAAGCCGCGCTGCTGCAGGCGCACGACCCGGCGCACTTCGAGCGCGTGCTGCGCGCACGGCTGCCGCGTTGCAGCGTTCCCGCACACGCCGAGGAACAGACCGCATGAAGCTGCACGTCAACCCCGCCATCGCGGGCTGGTCCTGGGTCAAATCGGGTGTGCGCACCTTCTGGCGCCAGCCGCTGGCCATGTCGGGCCTGTTCTTCATGTTCATGGTGATGGTCTCGCTGCTGTCCATGGTGCCGCTGGTGGGCACGGCCGTGGCCATGGCCCTGGTGCCGGCGGCCACGCTGGGCCTCATGGCGGCCACGCGCGAGGCCGACCAGGGGCGCTTTCCCATGCCTTCGGTGCTGGTGACGGCGTTTCGCGGCGGGCCGGCGCGCAGCCAGGCCATGCTCGTACTCGGCGGGCTGTACGCCATCAGCCTGCTGCTGGTCATCACCCTCTCCAGCCTGTTCATGGGCGACCTGCCCGCACCGGTGCCCGACAGCGGCGAGGTGAGCGCCGAAGCCATGAGCGCCGCGATGAACCGCCCCGGCGTGTGGATCGCCATGCTGCTGTACCTGCCGGTGATGATGGCCTTCTGGCACGCGCCGGCGCTGGTGTACTGGCACGGCGTCAAACCCGCCAAGAGCCTGTTCTTCAGCCTCGTGGCCTGCTGGGGCAACAAGGGCGCGCTGCTCGTCTTCACCCTGGGTTGGGTGTGCGTGTTCATCGTCGTCGGGCTGGCGCTCGGCGCGCTCGGCTCGTTGCTCGGCGGCCCGCAGGCGATGCAGCTCGTGCTCTACCCCATCGTGCTGTTCATGGCCTCGATGTTCCACACCTCGCTGTGGTTCACGTTTCGCGACAGCTTCGGCTTCGACGAGGGGGAGGCGACGCCAGCGATCGACACCGCCTCCCCGCCCGCAGACCATTGAACCGGCGCGGGCCTGACGCTTCAACGGCGTCGGGTCAAGTACCGATCACCCCGCCGTCGTTCTTCGTGATCACGACCGTCGCCGAGCGCGGCAGCGCGGTGCCGCCTTCGGGCCAGTGGCTGTTGCCACCTTCGCCCGGGTGCTGGATGTTGATGAACAGCGTACGGCTGTCGGGCGTGAACGTCAGGCCGGTCACCTCGCATTCCACCGGACCCACGAAGAAGCGGCAGATCTCCTTGGTGGTGGGGTTGGCGCAGAGCATCTGGTTGTTGCCCTGGTTGGCGTAGTTGCCGGTGTTGCTGTAGTTACCGTCGGTCTGGATCCAGAGGCGGCCGGCGCTGTCGAAGCCCAGGCCATCGGGGCTGTTGAAGGTGTTGTTGTTGGTGACGTTGGACGATCCGTTGTTGAGCGGATTGGCTTGCGCGATGGTGGGGTTCCCCGCCAGGACGAACAGGTCCCACTCGAAGGACAGCGCGGTCGGGTCACCGCCAGCCTCGCGCCAGCGGATGATCTGGCCGTAGACGTTGCCGGTGCGGGGGTTGGCGTCGTTGGTGGTGGTGCGGCCCGAATTGTTGGTGAGCGTGACGTACACCTCTTTCGTGGTGGGGTGCACGGCCACCCACTCGGGGCGGTCCATGGGCGTGGCGCCCAGGGTGTCTGCGGCCAGGCGGGTGTTGACCAGAATCTCGGCCTGGGACGCGTAGGCAGCCAGTGCGGGATTGGTGGTGGTCATCGGCAGCCACTCACCGGTGCCCATCATGTCGCCGGTGGTGCCGCCGGCGTTGAACCGGGCCACGTACAGCGTGCCGCTGTCGAGCAGATTGCGGTTGTTGGCGATGTTGCCTTCAATGTAAGTGCCGTTGCTGACGAACTTGTAGATGTAGTCGTTGGCCTGGTCGTCGCCCATGTAGACGACGACACGCCCGTCCGCGGCAATGGCATAGGCGGCGTTCTCGTGCTTGATGCGGCCCAGCGCGGTGCGCTTCCTGGGCGTGGACGTGGCGTCGAAGGGATCGATCTCCACGATCCAGCCGAAGCGGTTGGCCTCGTTGGGTTCGCGCTGCCAGTCGAAGCGGTTGAAGTAGGTCTCGTACTTGCGTTGCGTCGTGCCACTGGACAGGCCGTAGCGGAGCATGTTGGCATTGCGCGTCTGGCCCGGGTTGGCGGTATTGGTGGTGCCAAAGTACTGGTTGAAGTTTTCCTCGCAGGTGAGGTAGGTGCCCCAGGGCGTGAAGCCATTGCCGCAGTTGTTGAGCGTGCCGAAAACCTGCGTGCCCGAAGGGTCGTCGGTGGTCTGCAGCAGGGCGTCGCCGGCGGCAGGGCCGGTCAGTTCCATCAGCGTGTTGCCGGTGATGCGGCGGTTGTAGGTGGAGTCCACCACGATGCCCCAGACGCCGGCGGTGCGGCGGATATGGACCACGGACACGCCATGTGCATTGAGGTCCTTGTTGGCATCGTCCAGGCTGTCGACCTCGCCGTTGCTGAACAGGTACTGCACATTGGTGTACTCGTGGTTCATCACCAGCAGGCCTTCGTCGCTGCGACCGTCGATGGCGAAGTAATGGATGCCATCGTGGTTGTCACCCATCTGGCGGGCCTGCGCCGCGGCGTCCTCGCTGCCGTCGCCGGCCCAGGTGGAGCCAGGGCCGCCGGAGAACAGTGGCGTGCCCCAGGGGGCCAGCACGGTGGCGGTGTAGCCCGGCGCCACACTCACGCCGTCGGCGGTGGCGGTGGCAATGGCACTGAAACCCAGCAGATCGGCCGCGGGGGCGGCAGGCGCGGGAGCGGCGTCGTCGCCACCGCCGCCACAGCCGCTCAGACCGGCGGAGAGAAAGGCCACGGCAGCGGCGCCCACGCCGGTCTTGAGCATGAAGCCGCGGCGGCTGACGGCGCGTTCAACCACGCGCTGAAAGTGCTCGTTGGCACTCGGATTGGTAGGCAGGTCTTCGCTGTCGATGTGATGGGTCATGGCATGGTTCCTGTGGGGTTGAGGGAGATGACGAAACGCCGCGAAGGCTAGGGGTCGCGCGTGAAAGAAGCGTGAAACCTCACCGTCGATACGGGACGGTGCGCCGCACACCGGTGCTGTCACACGGCTGTCGTGAAGGGGTGCGGTCAAACCGCCAGTGAAGGGCGCCAGGTTCCGGTGGCGGTGCCGCTCCAGCCGCTGGTGCGCAGGAAGATGTCCTCCACCTGCTGGGCGATCTGCTGCCAGTCGAGCTGCGCCACCTGGCCGCGTGCTCTCGCCGCGGCGCTGCGCACCAGCGCGGGATCGCGCGCCAGCACGGCGGCCTGCCGCGCAAAGCCATCGGCGTCGTCCACCGGCAGCAGCCAGCCGTTGTGGCCGTGGCGCACCCAGTCGCCCGCGGCCGCGGTATCGAAGGCCAGCACCGGCAGGCCACTCGCCAGCGCTTCGATGGTGACGTTGCCGAAGGTCTCGGTGAGGCTGGCGAAAGCGAACAGGTCGGCGCTGGCGTAGTGCACGGCCAGGTCCTCGCCGCGGCGCATGCCGGCGAACACGGCGTCGGGGCAGCGCAGCTGCAGCGCCGCACGCTGCGGGCCGTCGCCCACGAAAACCAGGCGCACATCGTGTTGTGCGGCGCGCATGGCTTCGTAGGCCTTCACGACCACGTCGAGGTTCTTCTCCGAAGCGAGCCGCCCCACGGTCACCATGACGAGCGTGTCGGGGCCGGCACCCCAACTCTCGCGCAAGGCTGCACTGCGCCGTGCCGGGCTGAAGAGCTGCGTGTCCACACCGCGCGCCACCACCTGCACGTTCTGGAAGCCGATCGCCTGCAGCTCCGCGCGCAGCCCTTGCGTGGGCACCATGGTGCAACGCGTGAGGTTGTGGAACTTGCGCAGGTAGGCCACGATGGGCGTCTTGAGCCAGCCCACGCCGTAGTGCTGGCTGTAGGCGTGGAAATTGGTGCGAAAGTCCGACGTTACCGGCAGCTTCAGCCGGCGCGCGGCCTGCAGCGCCGACCAGCCCAGCGGCCCCTCGGTGGCGATGTGCACCAGGTCGGGCCGCTGCAGCGTCCACGCGCGCACCAGCGCACCCTTGCCCGGCAGGCCGAGCTTGAGTTCCGGGTAGCGCGGGATCGGCATGCCGCGCATGAGCAGTTCCTGAAAACCCGGGTCGCTGCGCGCTTCATCGGCGCGCGCCTGGCGCGGACGGATCAGTTGCACCTGGTGGTTGCGCGCGCACAGGCCGTGCACCAGGCGCGACAGCGTGAGCGCCACACCGTTGATCTCCGGCGGCCAGGTCTCGGTGACCACCGACAGGCGCAACGACGGACGTGCCGCCAGGTATTCCTCGACCAGGATGGGTTCGGCGTCGGCACGGCTCATGTGCCCATGCTCGGCCCGCTTCGCAACAGCTTCGTGACAACGCGACGCGGCGATGACGGGCGCGTGCCGCTGCGGTGACACCCCTGCGTTGTCACCACGCTTTCACGGGTCCGCCGCACGATCCGCCGCATTCACCAACCATTCACCACCCACCCGCCAACCCGACGACGGAGTACACCTTGAAAGACTTTTTCGATGCCTTGAGGACACAGCGCTGGGACGACCACCGCTACTACCACCACAGCCGCATCAACCAGTCGCTGCACCTGTTGAGCGCGGTGAGTTTCGTGGTGGCCTACGTGATGCTGTGGTTCGATCCGGTGGTGGCGGCGTTGATCGCCTGGCTGGTGTCGATGACCTCGCGCCAGGCCGGCCACTTCTTCTTCGAGCCCAAGGGCTACGACCACGTGAACCAGGCCACACACGCGTACAAGGAGGAGATCAAGGTGGGCTACAACCTGCAGCGCAAGGTGGTGCTGATGAGCCTGTGGGCGCTGGCGCCGGCGCTGGCGTGGATCGACCCGACGGTGCTGGGCCTGTTCGAGCCGCACCGCGACAACGTGGGCTACATCCGCCACGTGGGCACGCTGTGGCTGGGCCTGGGCGTTGGCGGCCTGCTGTTCCGCACCATCCATCTGTTCTTCTTGCAGGACATCCAGACCGGTCTGGTGTGGGCCACCAAGATCCTCACCGACCCGTTCCACGACATCAAGCTGTACCACCGGGCGCCGCTGTATCTGCTCAAGGGGCAGCTCATTGATCCGGGCGTGGGGCATCGCTGAGGACTCGTCGCTCGAGGCGTCACGCTCGTTGCACCTCGCGCACGCTCGCGATCGCGGGGTACTCCACACTCGCGAGCTGAAGTGACGTTGGAGCGGGCATCCGCCACATGCCGACGAGGTCGGCGGTGATCGGTGTCCGGCGCAGCGACATAAAGGAGGAGCCAAGGGCGCAGCCCTTGGCGGGGGACAGTCGCGGAGCCGGATACCGGTCGGCGACGACCGGATCCGCCGGAGACCACCCTCAGCGAGCGAAGAACGCCCGCAAAGCCTCAGACCGCAACTGCTTGCCAATGACCTTCGCATCGACACCGGGCGGCAACGTCCACCAACCGCCCGCCTGCATGTCGTTCCCCGCCGCCACACACCGCCGCATCACCTCGTCAAACGAAGCGTCGTCGAAGTTGAGCGAGAAGATGAACCGCCCCGTGCCCACCCAGCTCAAGGCCAGACCATGCCAGCGCAGGTAGTACGGGTACATCCAGTGATAGCGCCCCGGCTGCGTGTACGACAGCGTCCACACGCTGTGCAGGTTGTCCGCGCGCACCGGCAGGCCGGCCTCGGCCATCGCCGCGTTGAAACGTTCGCGCCGCGCATTCCAGCGCTCGTCGCTGCCCGCATACATCGCCTGCACCTCGGGCGTGTCCAGCCGGTTCAGGAAGGCGTGCATGCCGCCCATCACATGCGGGTGCGCACTGAACGTGCCGCGCGCGAAACACAGGTCGGCCGGGCGCTCGGGGCGGAAGCGCTGCATCAGGTCGGCGCGGCCACACACCACGCCCACCGGGTAGCCACCGGCCACCGTCTTGCCATAGGTGACCATGTCGGCCTTCACGCCAAAGTAGTCCTGCGCGCCACTGGACGCCAGGCGAAAGCCCAGGAACACCTCGTCGAAGATCAGCACGATGCCGCGCTCGGTGCAGACCTTGCGCAGCGCGCGCAGCCAGCGCGTGTAGGCCGCGCGGTCGTAGCCGGCGCTGCGCAGGCCGTTCAGGAGTGTCGAGTCGCCGGGCGCGTTGCGGTTCGGGTGCAGTGCCTGCAGCGGGTTCACCAGCACGCAGGCGATGTCACGCCGCGTGCGCAGCACCTGCAGGCTGCGTTCATCCATGTCTTTCAGCGTGTAGGTCTCGCGCGGCGGCATCGGGTTTCCGGGGCCGGGCTGCACGTCCTCCCACCAGCCGTGGTACGCGCCGCAGAAACGCACCAGGTTCTTTTTCTTCGTGTGGTAACGCGCCAGGCGCACGGCCTGCATCAAGGCCTCGGTGCCGCTCATGTGGAAGGACACCTGGTCCTGGCCGGAGATGGCTTTGAGGCGCGCGATGTTGCTGGCCACCACCGGGTGATAGGCGCCCAGCACCGGGCCGAGTTCGAGGCCGAGGCGCGCGCCCTCGTCCATGCACTGTTTGTAGAAGTCAACGCCGAAGACGTTGACGCCGTACGAGCCCGTGAGGTCGAGGAAGCGGTTGCCGTCCATGTCCTCCACCTCCACGCCGCTGGTTGCGCGCACGAAAGCGCCCACCTTGAGGCGCTCGCGCAGGTAAGGACTGAACGGAAACGGCACGCGGTAGGCGCCGGTGAACTGCAGATCGGCCAGGCCCTTGCGCGCATCGGCCGTGAGGGTCAGCGATCGCGCGTAGCGCCCGGCGAAACCGACACACAGCGCGTCGAAAGCCGCCCGGCGCTGTCCGGCCAGCGCATCGTCGGCGCCGTCGGCGCGGAAGAAGCTGTGCTCGTCGAACGCGTAGCCCGGCAGCCAGCGCGCCAGTCGCTTGGCCATGCGCGAATGGCCCGCGAGCGAGCGGTGCTTGGCGCGCGAGAGTTCGAGGCGTTGCTTGAGGTAAGGCAAAACCAGCAACAGCGAGCCGGCCGGCAAGGCGTAGGAAAGCAAGGACATGAGGAGGCATCCCGCGGTGGTGATGCCGGCACTTGTATGGCCGTTGAATGACCCACGTATGAAAGCCACACGACAGAACAGCCTCTCCCCGCCAGCCGGCGCGGACGCGCCGGTCGGCAGCGGGCGCCGCCTGCTGCGCCGCCTTGCCCTTAACGAAGACCTGAACTTCCTGCTCACCAACCGCGTGCCGCGCATCGCGCTCACGCGTTTCATGGGCTGGTTCAGCCGCATCCGGCAGCCGCAGGTGCGCGATGTCTCGATGGCCGTTTGGAAGGCCTTCACCGACCTCGACCTGAGCGACGCGAAGAGGACCCGCTTCGACAGCCTGCACGACTGCTTCACCCGTGAGTTGCGCGACGGTGCGCGTCCGATCGACGCCGACCCGGCCACGCTCGTGAGCCCCTGCGACGCGATCGTGGGTGCTTGTGGGCGCATTGCCGACGATGGCCAGGTGTTCCAGGCCAAGGGATTCCCGTACGCGCTGCACGAGTTGATCGGTGACTCGCCGCGCGCCCGAGACGCCGCCGCGGCCCTGCGCGGCGGCAGCTACGTGACGCTGCGCCTCACTTCGGCCATGTACCACCGCTTCCACGCGCCCGACGCGCTGACGCTGGAACACGTGACGCACTTCAGCGGCGACACCTGGAACGTCAACCCGATCGCGCTGGCCCGCGTGGAAAAACTGTTCTGCCGCAACGAGCGCGCCGCGCTCTACACGCGTCTGCAAGACGGCACGCCGCTGCTGCTGGTGCCGGTCGCCGCCGTCCTGGTGGCCAGCCTGCGCCTGCGTGCACTGCGCCTGCCGCTAAACACGCGCTACCGCGGCCCGGACGAACTGCCGTGCAGCGCCCGCTACGCCCGCGGCGAGGAGATGGGCCACTTCGAGCACGGCTCCACCATCCTGGTGTTCGCGCCGGCGGGTGTGTCCGTCGTTCCCGGTGCGCAAGCGGGGCAAGCGATCCGCATGGGGCAGCCGCTGCTGCGACGCGATGCCTGAAGGCGACACACGGTTGTCATGTGAATTTCACGAAGCCCAACCAGCATTGAGGCCACAACATTCCCACGAGGCCCACCATGAACGACCAGCCCCTGCGCCCGGGTGCGCTCTTCAACGACGAAGATTCCAACCGCAGCGACAACCCCACCTTCGACAGCGTGCTCGACGCCCGCCTGAGCCGGCGCCGTCTTTTGGGCGGCGGTGCGGCCGCGACCGCTGGCGTTGCGCTGGCGGGTTGTGCCACGCCCGCGGCCGACACCGGCGCCGGGCCGGTGCAGCGACTGGGCTTCACACCGGTGGCGCACAGCGTGGCCGACACCGTGACCGTGCCCCCGGGCTACACCGCACAGGTGCTGTACGCGGGCGGTGACCCGCTCAAGGCCGGCGTGTCCGCCTTCAAGAACGACGGCACCGACAACGACTGGGGCAACCGCGCCGGCGACCACCACGACGGCATCGAATGGTTCGGTCTGGACGCGCAAGGCAAACCCTCGGACAGCTTCACCTCGCGCGGCTTGCTGGCCATGAACCACGAGGCCACCACAGATGAAAAGCTGTCGTCCTTCTTCATCCACGCCAACGGCGGCACCGCCACGCTGCCGCGCCCGGCGGCCGAGATCGACAAGGAGTTGATGATCCACGGCATATCGGTGGTGGAGGTGCGCCGCGAATCGAGCCAAACAGGCAGCCGCTGGGCGACGCGCCAGGACTCGCCGCTGAACCGCCGCATCACCACCATGAGCGAGGCGATCTTCACCGGCCCCGCGGCCGGCAGCGCGCACCTGATGACGAAGTTCAGCCCCGCTGGCACGAAAGGCCGTGGCACGGTGAACAACTGCGGCACCGGCCGCACGCCCTGGGGCACCTTCGTCTCGGGTGAAGAGAACTGGTTTGGCTACTTCTTCCGCGACGCGCAGGACGACACGCGCCGCAACGACCCGAAGATCACCGCCGCCTTCAACCGCTACGGCCGCCGCGCCGGTGCTGCCAGCCGCCACGGCTGGGAAAGCGGCGGCAGCGACGACCGCTTCCAGCGCTGGAACACGGGCGTGACGGGCGCCAGCGCGAAGGACGACTACCGCAACGAGTTCCACACTTTCGGCTATGTCGTCGAGCTCGACCCCTACAGCCCGAACACGCTGCTGACCAAGCGCACCGCACTCGGCCGCTTCGCGCACGAGAACGTCACCTTCGCCAAACCCGTGGCAGGCCAGCCTGTGGTGGCCTACATGGGTTGCGACGCACGCGGTGAATACATCTACAAGTTCGTCTCGAGCGAGAAGTGGGACCCGGCCGATGCCACCCCGCGCAACCGCCTGGCCGCCGGCGACAAGTACCTCGACAGCGGCACGCTGTACGTGGCGCGGTTCAACGCCGACGGCAGCGGCGAGTGGCTCGAACTCTCGCCCAGGAATCCGGTCATCGCCGCGTACAAGGGTTTCGACTTCAAGACCCAGGGCGACGTCTGCGTGTTCACGCGCCTGGCCGCCGACGCGGTGGGCGCCACGAAGATGGACCGCCCCGAGTGGGCTGGCGTGAACCCGAAGAACGGCGAGGTCTACATCACGCTGACCAACAACAGCGCGCGCACCGCTGCCACCGTGGACGCCGCCAACCCGCGCGCCTACAGCGACATGAAGGCGGGCAAGGAGCAGAAGGGCAACGTGCACGGACACATCGTGCGCTTGGCCGAACCCACACCGGCCGACCCGAAATTCCGCTGGGACATCTACCTGTTCGCGTCCGAGGCGGATGCCGACAAGGCGACGGTGAACCTCTCCCGCCTGAGCGCGGAGAACGACCTCTCTTCACCCGACGGCCTGGTGTTCAGCCCCGCCACCGGCATCTGCTGGATCCAGACCGACG
>VFQO010002107.1_pt1 | contig 13025 bp, 12 predicted proteins | sample 3512331 | NCBI WGS metagenome assembly VFQO01 (sample SAMN10412371, study PRJNA504923) | tailings metagenome | isolation source: Replicate 3 from Balatoc abandoned mine | place: Philippines: Itogon, Benguet | collected 2017-08-28
AATTCGGCGTCGAAATCCCCGACGACGCGGCGGAAAAGATCGCCACCGTCAAGGATGCGATCGACTATATCGAAGCGAACAAGGGCTGATTAAGCCTGTCCGGCGTTGCCGGATGCGGCGGGGACGCCGTCCACGCATTTCCGGCTCCCCGGTCTCGAGCGCTTGAGCGCAGCGACCGGGGAGCTTTTTTTATGCGCGCGCCTCATCTAGAAACGCGCCGACGATGATGATGCGGCACCCTGCCGGGGCAGGGGCCGACGAAAGGACAGATTATGCGCCGCGTTGTGGTGACGGGATTGGGTTTGGTAACGCCGCTGGGCGCCGATGTGGAAACCACCTGGGCAAATTTGCTCGCGGGCAAATCGGGCGCCGGCACGATCACCCATTTCGACGCATCGGACCAGAAATGCACGATCGCGTGCGAGGTCAAGGGTCCGGACCATGAATATGGCTTCGACCCCGGCAAGCGCGTCGATCACAAGGTGCAGCGCCAGGTCGATCCCTTCATCATCTATGGCATCGACGCCGCGGGACAGGCGATCGAGGACGCGGGCCTCGAGGATATGACCGAAGCGCAGAAGCTGCGCGCCGGTTGTTCGATCGGGTCGGGTATCGGCGGTCTGCCGGGGATCGAAAGCGAAAGCCTGCTGCTCGCCGAAAAGGGTCCGGGCCGCGTCAGCCCGCACTTCGTCCACGGCCGCCTGATCAACCTGATTTCGGGGCAGGTTAGCATCAAATATGGGCTGCAGGGCCCCAATCACGCAGTCGTGACCGCCTGTTCGACCGGAGCGCACTCGATCGGCGACGCGGCGCGGATGATCCGCGACGACGATGCCGACATCATGCTGGCGGGCGGCGCCGAGGCGACGATCTGCCCGATCGGCATCGCTGGGTTCGCGCAGGCGCGCGCGCTCAACATGAGCTATAACGACCGCCCCGAAGCGGCGAGCCGTCCCTATGACAAGGACCGCGACGGTTTTGTCATGGGCGAGGGCGCGGGCGTCGTGGTGCTCGAGGAATATGAGCATGCCAAGGCGCGCGGCGCCAAGATTTACGCCGAGGTCGTCGGCTACGGGCTGTCGGGCGACGCCTATCATGTCACCGCGCCGCATCCCGACGGCTTCGGCGCCTATCGCTCGATGGAAATGGCGCTGAAAAAGGCGGGCATGACCCCGTCGGACATCGATTATATTAACGCCCACGGCACCTCGACGATGGCCGACACGATCGAACTGGGCGCGGTGAAGCGCCTGTTCGGCAACGCGATCGGCGATGTCTCGATGAGCTCGACCAAATCGGCGATCGGCCACCTGCTCGGCGGCGCCGGGGCGGTCGAGACGATTTTCTGCATCCTTGCGATCCGCGACCAGATCGTCCCGCCGACGCTCAATCTCGACAACCCCGACGAGGGGACCGACGGCGTCGACCTGGTGCCGCACACGGCGAAAAAGCGCCCGGTAAAGGCTGCGCTCAACAACAGCTTCGGTTTCGGCGGCACCAACGCGAGTGTGATCGTCAAGGCGGTCGACTGAATCTCTCGTTTTCAAAACCGTTTGCCCTGAGCTTGTCGAAGGGCCGTTTTTCCTTCAGGCTTAGCGCGAGAGAAGAACAGTGCTTCGAAAAGCTCAGCATGAACGGCGTGGGATCGAAATTCGATGACGCTGACACGCCTGTTAATGGTGTCCTTCCTGGCCCTGCTGCTCGCCGCCTGCTCGCCCGGCGCGCCGAAGGATGCCGAGGTCGTGATCCCGCCGGGCGCGAGTATCGCGAAGGCGGGGCAGATCCTCGAGGACGCCGGCCTCGTCTCCGCCTCCAGTTTTCGCAACGAAGCGCGCTTCTTTGGCTCGGACGATCCGATCAAGCCCGGCGAGTACAAGATCGACAAGGGGATGGACGCGGGCGACATCCTGAAGCTGTTCCAGTCGGGCAAGACGATCCAGCGGCTGGTGATGATCCCCGAAGGCATGCCGTCGATCATGGTGTGGGACCGGCTGATGGCTGAAAAACGGCTGAAGGGCGAAATCCCGGTCCCCGCCGAGGGTAGCATCCTGCCCGACAGCTATGCCTTTACCACCGGCGAAAGCCGTGCCGCAGTGGTGAAGCGGATGCAGGCCGCTATGGACAAGGCGTTCACCGAGCTGTGGGCGAAGCGGACGCCGCGCACCGCGGTCAAGAACCGCAACGAAGCGCTGACGCTTGCCTCGATCGTCGAGAAGGAAACCGGCGTGCCCGCCGAGCGTCGCACCGTCGCGGGGGTCTATACCAATCGGCTCGCGGTCGGTATGCGGCTTCAGGCCGACCCGACGATCATCTATCCGATCACCAAGGGCAAACCGCTCGGGCGGCGAATATTGCGATCCGAAATCCAGGCGGTGAATGATTATAATACCTACAGCATGATCGGCCTGCCCAAGGGGCCGATCGCCAACCCCGGCAAGGCGTCGATCGCGGCAGTGCTCGACCCCGAACCGACCGACTATCTGTTCTTCGTCGCCAAAGGCGATGGTAGCCACATCTTTTCGCGCACGCTGGCCGAGCATAATGCCAATGTGCAGAAATGGTATCAGCTGCGGCGGGAGCGTGGGGAGATGGAATAATCGTCGCCCCCGCGCAGGAGTGAAGGGAAGGATTGATAATGACCGCCAAACTTTTCCTCCACGGTGTCCCCGACAGCCCCGCGATCTGGCGGCCGCTGCTGGCCGCGCTCGATCTTGGCGACACACCCGTCGCGGTTCCCGCGCTGCCCGGCTTCACCGGCCCGCTCCCCACCGGCTTTCCCGCGACCAAGGAGGCCTATGCCGATTGGGCGGTGGGGCAGGCCGAAGCGCTGTTCGCCGCGCACGGCCCGATCGACATCGTCGGCCATGACTGGGGCGCATTGATCGCGCAGCGCGTCGCGATGCTGCGGCCAGACCTTATCCGCAGCTGGGCGATCTCGAACGCAGTGATCGACCCGGACTATCGCGGCCACCGCGTCGCACGGATCTGGAACACCCCTGTGCTCGGCGAAATCTTCATGGCGCTCAGCCAGCCCGCAAAGCTCGCCGAGGGCCTGGCGGCGCAGGGGATGCCCGCCGACATCGCCGCAGAAGAGGCCGAGCAGTGGAAGATCAAGGACAAGCGCCGCGCGATCCTGAAACTCTATCGTTCGGCCCGCGGGCTCAGCTTTGCGCACGATTGGGCGCGCGATATCGACAAATTGCCGGGGTCTGGGGCGTTGATCTGGGGCGCCGACGACCCATATGTGCCATTGTCGGTGGCGCAGCGCTTCAGCGCGAACACCGGCATTCCGCTGACCGTCATCGACGGGGCAGGCCATTGGGCGATCGCCGAGCGACCGGTCGAAGTTGCGGCGGCGCTGCATCGTTTCTGGTCCGCGCTCTGATCGGCTGACGCAATCAATATAAGCGGCCAACTCGATTTGACCGGCGCCCGCCGGTCTGCTCTGGGTGCGCCGCACAAAAATCCCCCCAGAAAGGATTCTCTCCCATGATCAATCAACCCGTACCCGCGGTGACGCTCAAGACGCGCGTCCGCGACGAGACCGTCGATGGCCCGAACCCGTTCCGCTGGCAGGACGTCGATACCGGCGAAGCGTTCGGCACCGGTCGCCACGTCCTGTTCGGTCTGCCCGGCGCCTACACCCCGACCTGTTCGAATGAACAGTGCCCGGGCTTCGAGCGCCTCTATGCCGACTTCATTGCCGAAGGCGTCGCCGACATCCATTGCATCAGCGTCAACGACGCGTTCGTGATGTATAACTGGGGCAAGAGCCTAGGCATCCAGAACGTCAAGATGGTTCCCGACGGTTCGGGCGCCTTCACGCGCCGCATGGGCATGCTGATCAACAAGGATCATGTCGGTTTCGGCATGCGCAGCTGGCGCTACACCGCGATCGTCGACGACGGCGTGGTCGTGCAGATGTTCGTCGAACCCGGCATCAACGATGTCGGTACCGACAGCGACCCCTATGTCGAATCGACGCCGGAAAAGGCGCTCGAATGGGTGAAGGCGAACCCGTATCGGGGCAAGCTGGCAGAGGCGGCCTGAGCATAGCTGGCCCGGCCATCCCCCCTCCCGATCGGGCCACTGGCGCCGCACCCATCATCGTGACCGCGACGATGGGTGCGGCGGACCAGCGTTTTTTCGACAATTTGCGCGCCGCGCATTTCCCGCCCGAGCGCAATTATCTGCGCGCGCATATCACCTTGTTTCATCAGCTTCCGCCCTCGGCATTGAGTGAACTCGACGGGCTGATCCGCCGTATCGCCGCCGATACCGCGCCGCCCGCGGCGCGGCTGCGCGAGCTTTATTCGCTCGGTAACGGGGTCGCGTACCGGATCGACAGCCCCGATTTGCTGACGATCCGGGGGCGGATCGCCGAGCATTTCACCGGCATGTTGACCGCGCAGGACCAGGGCACCCCGCGGCTCCACATCACCGTCCAGAACAAGGTGACGGCCAACGAGGCGCGGGCGCTGCTCGCCGAACTCACCGCCGATTTTCAGCCGCGGCCGCTGGCGATCACCGGCCTTGCCGCGCATCATTATCGCGGCGGCCCATGGGAAGCGGCATTCGCACGGAATTTTCGCGGCCCACGCGGATGATATTGACCGGCGGCAACGGCCTGCCTATAGGCGCTGCTCGCCCGATGCGGCGGCCTTTCGGGGCGGAGTAGCTCAGCTGGTTAGAGCAGCGGAATCATAATCCGCGTGTCGGGGGTTCGAGTCCCTCCTCCGCTACCAAAATCCCTGCCATAGCTGACCGTGACCATCACTCACCCCAAGCTCGGCAAATCGAGACCCTTCTCGCGCGCGCAGTCGAGGGCGATGTCATAACCCGCGTCGGCGTGGCGCATCACGCCGGTGCCGGGGTCGTTCCACAGCACGCGTTCGAGCCGCTTCGCCGCTTCGGGGGTGCCGTCGGCGACGATCACCATGCCGCTGTGCTGCGAATAGCCCATGCCGACACCGCCGCCGTGGTGGAGCGACACCCAGGTCGCGCCGCTCGCGGTGTTGAGCAGCGCGTTGAGCAAAGGCCAGTCCGACACCGCATCCGACCCGTCGCGCATCGCTTCGGTTTCGCGGTTGGGCGAGGCGACCGATCCTGAATCGAGATGGTCGCGACCGATGACGACGGGGGCCGCCAGCTCGCCGTTCGCAACCATCTCGTTGAAGGCGAGCCCGAGCCGGTGGCGGTCGCCGAGCCCGACCCAGCAGATGCGCGCGGGCAGGCCCTGGAACTTGATCTTCTCGCGCGCCATGTCGAGCCAGTTGTGGAGATGCTTGTTGTCGGGGAGCAGCGCCTTCACCTTGGCGTCGGTCTTGTAGATATCCTCGGGATCGCCCGACAGCGCGACCCAGCGGAACGGGCCGATACCGCGGCAGAACAGCGGGCGGACATAGGCGGGTACGAAGCCCGGGAAGTCGAACGCATTTTCGACCCCCTCGTCCTTTGCCATCTGGCGGATATTGTTGCCATAATCGGTGGTCGGCACGCCCGCGGCCTGCAGGTCGAGCATCGCCTGCACATGCACGGCCATCGATGCCTTGGCGGCTTTCGCGACCGCGGCGGGATCACTCTCGCGCTTCGCAAACCACTCGTCGAGGCTCCAGCCCGCGGGGAGGTAGCCGTTCACTGGATCGTGTGCCGAGGTCTGGTCGGTGAGCAGGTCGGGGCGGATGCCGCGGCGGACCATCTCGGGCAGGATCTCGGCGGCGTTGCCGAGCAGGCCGACCGACACGGGCTTGCCCTCGGCATGGCTCGCTTCAATCATCGCGATCGCTTCGTCGATGCTCGCTGCCTGCTTGTCGAGATAGCCGGTACGCAGGCGCATTTCGATGCGGCTCGGCTGGCATTCGATCGCGAGGCAGCTCGCGCCCGCCATCACCGCCGCGAGCGGCTGTGCGCCGCCCATGCCGCCAAGGCCCGCGGTGAGCAGCCACTTGCCCGCAAGGCTGCCGCCATAATGTTGGCGGCCCATCTCGACGAAGGTTTCGTAGGTGCCCTGAACGATGCCCTGGCTGCCGATATAGATCCAGCTGCCCGCGGTCATCTGACCGTACATCATCAGGCCCTTCTTATCGAGCTCGTGGAAATGCTCCCAATTCGCCCATTCGGGGACAAGGTTCGAATTGGCGAGCAGCACGCGCGGCGCATTTTCGTGCGTGCGGAAAACACCGACGGGTTTGCCCGACTGGATGAGTAAGGTCTCATCGCCCTCCAGCCGCTTCAGCGTCTCGACGATCTTGTCATAGCTTTCCCAGTCGCGCGCGGCGCGGCCGATGCCGCCATAGACGACCAGCTCGTGCGGTGCCTCGGCGACGTCGGGGTGGAGGTTGTTCATCAGCATCCGCATCGGTGCTTCGGTGAGCCAGCTTTTCGCGCTGATCTCGGGACCGGTCGCCGGGCGGATGACGCGGCTGTTGTCGAGACGGGTCATGGACGTCCTTTCGCAAAATCTAGGGTCGCGGCGATCACTTGCTCCAGCACGGGCCGGATCGCGGGATTGGGGTCGAGGGGGGAGGGCCAGTTTGCGTGGGTGATCGTCGCGGGCTCGGCCATATAGCCGCGCTGCGCGAGCTCCATCTGGATCGCGTGGATGCCGTCGTCGGGGCGGCCATAGTGGCGTGTCGTCCAGCCACCCTTGAAGCGGCCGTTGACGACATGACTATGGCCGCTCGCGGCGCAGATGTTCGCGACGATGGTTTCGAGTTCGGGCGCACAGGTCGCGCCGCCGTTGGTGCCGATGTTGAACTGCGGCAGCTCGCCATCGAACAGGCGCGGAACATGGCTGCGGATAGAATGCGCATCATAGAGGACGACGCGGCCGTGCGCGGACTTCAGGCGGTCAAGATCGTCGCGCAGCGCCTCATGATAGGGGCGGTGGTAAGAGTTCAGCCGCTGCAAGATCTCGGCCTCGTCGGGCGCTTCAAAACGATAGAGCGGATCGCCGTCGAAGGTCGTCGTCGGACATAGTTCGGTCGTCGCCTGCCCTGGATAGAGCGAGGCGCCCGACGGGTCGCGGTTCATGTCGATGACGCTGCGCGAGATATCGGTCGCGATCAGCGTCGCGCCGAGGCCGGCGGCGAAGGCGTAGAGGTCTGCGATCCACCAGTCGGTGTCGATCAGCGCGTGCCACGGTGAGACGAACTGGTCGTCGAGGCCCGCAAGATCGGTGCCGCCGTGCGGGAAAGCAATGACCAGCGGCGCGTCGCCGCGATGGACGCGCAGCCAGTCCATCAGTCGAGGCCGGGCAATCGGGCCGGAACCGCGTCGACGAGGCTGCCCGATCGGATCAGCGCGGTGGCGGCTTCCATGTCGGGATGGAAATGGCGGTCGTCTTCGAGCGTCGGCACCGCCGCGCGCAGATGTTGGTGCGCGGCTTGCAGCGCGTCACTGGACTTTAGCGGTGCGTGGAAGTCGATGCCCTGACAGGCGGCAAGCAGCTCGATGCCGATCACCGCGCTGACATTGTCGGCCATGTCGAGCAGGCGGCGTGCGCCGTGCGCGGCCATCGACACATGATCCTCCTGATTGGCGCTGGTCGGGATCGAATCGACGCTGGCCGGATAGGCGCGCTGCTTGTTCTCGCTGACGAGCGCCGCAGCCGTCACCTGCGGGATCATGAAGCCGGAGTTGAGCCCGGGGCGCGGGGTCAGGAAGGCAGGAAGGCCGGACAGCGCAGGATCGACGAGCATCGCGATGCGGCGCTCGGCAATCGAGCCGATCTCGCACAAGGCCATGGCGATCATGTCGGCGGCAAAAGCAACGGGTTCGGCGTGGAAATTGCCGCCCGACAAGGCTTCGTCGGTATCGGCGAAGATCAGCGGGTTGTCGGACACCCCGTTCGCTTCGATGCCGAGCGTCGCCGCCGCCTGCCGGAGCAAGTCGAGCACCGCGCCCATCACCTGCGGCTGGCAGCGGAGGCAATAGGGATCCTGCACGCGCGGATCGCCCTCCGCATGCGAGGCGCGGATTGCCGATCCCGCCATCAGGTCGCGCAGCGTGTCGCCAACCTCGCGCTGGCCCGCATGGCCACGCAGCGCGTGGATTCGCGCGTCGAAGGGGGCATCCGAGCCTTTCGCTGCCTCGGTCGACAGCGCGCCGGTGATGAGCGCCGAGCGGAAGACCGTTTCGGCGCGGAAAAGGCCTGCGAGCGCGTTAGCGGTCGAAAATTGCGTGCCGTTGAGCAGCGCGAGGCCTTCCTTCGGGCCGAGGTCGAGCGGGACAAGCCCCGCCTGCGCCAAAGCTGCTGCGGCGGGCAAGGTTTCGCCAGCAACCTCGATTTCGCCGACCCCGATCATCGTCGCGGCCATATGCGACAACGGCGCGAGGTCACCGCTCGCGCCGACCGAACCCTGCGACGGGACGACGGGGGTCAGGCCTTTCGCGAGCATCGCTTCGATCATCGCGACCGTCTCACGCTTCACGCCCGACGCGCCCATGCCGAAGCTCGCAAGCTTCAGCGCCATCATCAGCCGCACGATCTTCACCGGCGACGGCGCGCCGGTGCCAGCGGCATGGCTGAGTACGATATTGCGCTGGAGCGTCGCCAGATCCTCGCTCGCGATCCGCACGCTCGCCAGCTTTCCGAAGCCGGTGTTGACGCCATAGACGGGTGCACCCTTGGCAACGATGCGCGCCACCGCCGCGGCGCTGGCGTCGATCGCGTTCCATGCGTCGGCGCTCAGCGTCGCGCTCGCGCCTTCATAGATCTTACGCCAGTCAGCAAGCGTCATGGCGCCGGGGGTGATGATCATTGTCCGTCCTTGATGCGTTGGTGCAGCGGATTGAAGCCGATGCGGTAAACCAGCTCGGCGGGGTCGCTGACGTCCCAGATCGCAAGATCGCACGCCTTGCCGGCCCCGAGCATTCCGACTTCGTCGGACAGGCCGAGCGCGGCGGCAGCGTTAACGGTCACCCCGCGCAGCGCCTCGACGACGGTCAGCCCGAACAGGGTCGCACCCATGTTGAGCATGAGCAGCAGCGACGTCGTCGGCGAGGTGCCGGGGTTGTTGTCGGTGGCGATCGCGATGCGCGCGCCGTGACGGCGCATCGCCGCGATCGGCGGCAGCTTCGTCTCGCGCATGAAATAATAGGCGCCGGGCAGCAGCACCGCGACCGTGCCCGCCGCGGCCATCGCGCGGACATCGTCGTCGGTCGCATATTCCAGATGGTCGGCTGACAGCGCGCCGTGCTGGGCCGCGAGCGCGCTGCCGCTCAGCGCCGACAATTGTTCGGCGTGAAGTTTGACGGCGAGACCGTGCGCGCGGGCGGCGGCAAAAACGCGCTCGCATTGCGCGGGGGAGAAGCCGATGCCTTCGCAAAAGGCATCGACTGCGGTCGCGAGCGGCGCGGCGGCGGGGATCATCTCGCCCACGACCAGGTCGATATAGGCGTCGCTATTGCCCTTAAATTCGGGAGGCAGCGCGTGCGCGCCGAGGAAGGTCGGCTCGACGCGGATTGCGCGATGCCCGGCGAGCGCGCCCGCGGCGCGGAGCATCTTGAGTTCGTCGTTGGTCGACAAGCCGTAACCCGATTTGATCTCGATCGTCGTGACGCCCTCGGCGATCAGCGCGTCGAGGCGGGGGAGGGCTGTGTTGACGAGGTCTGCTTCGCTCGCTTCGCGCGTCGTGCGCATCGTGGATACGATACCGCCGCCCGCGCGAGCAATCTCTTCATAGCTCGCGCCTTCCAGCCGCATCGCCCATTCGTTCGCGCGGTTGCCGCCATAGACGAGATGGGTGTGGCAATCGATCAGGCCGGGGGTGATCAGGCGGCCTTCGCAATCATGGACGATCCCCGTCGCCGCCGGGGCGCCCTGGGCGGGTCCGGCATAGACGATCCGGCCGTCTTTTGCGGCCACCACGCCATCGTCAATCAGGCCGAGCGCATCGTCGGCCATCGTTGCGAGTCGGGCGTTCGTCCAGCGTTGCTCCATCTGGACAGTCTCGCGCCGATGCGTCATTATGTCTAGACATAATATGGAGACGAACGACGATGGCTCTCTGGTTCGAACGCGCGTGGGTCGATAGTGGCTGGGCGAAGGATGTACGGGTGGGCGTCGCCGACGGCCGGATCGCCTCGATCGAAGCCGGTGTTCCGGCCGCGGCCGATGACGAGCGGCACCGCGCCGCGCTGCCGGGCCTCTGCAACGTTCACAGCCACGGTTTCCAGCGCGGCATGGCAGGGCTGTCCGAACGCCGCAGCCGGCCCGACGATAATTTCTGGAGCTGGCGCGAGATCATGTACCGCTTCCTCGACCGGCTGACACCCGAGGATGTCGCCGCGATCACCGCGCAGGCCTATGCCGAGATGCTCGAAGGCGGCTTCACCCGCGTCGGCGAATTCCACTATCTCCACCACGACCTGGCAGGCGCGACCTACGCCGATCCCGCCGAAATGGCGGGCGCAATCGTCGAAGCAACCGCGGCGACGGGTATTGGCCTGACCCTGCTGCCGGTCTTCTACGCGCATGGCAATTTCGGCGGCGCCGCGCCAAGCCCGGGCCAGCGGCGGTTCCTCAGCGACGTCGAGGGCTTTGCAGCGCTGCTCGACGCCTCGCGGTCGAAACTGACGGGCGACGCCAATATCGGCATCGCGCCGCATTCGTTGCGCGCGGTCGCGCCCGATCAGCTGGCGGCGCTGCTGGAAATGTCGCCGACCGGTCCGGTCCATATCCACGCCGCCGAACAGATGAAAGAGGTTGAGGATTGCGTCGCGTGGAGCGGGGCGCGGCCGGTCGAATGGTTGCTCGACAACGCTGCGGTCGACGCGCGCTGGTGCCTGATCCACTCGACCCACCTCGATGCGCGCGAGGTGTCGCGGCTAGCGGCTAGCGGCGCTGTCGCCGGCCTCTGTCCGGTCACCGAGGCCAATCTTGGCGACGGCATCTTTCCCGCGGTCGATTATCTGGCGGCGGGGGGCGCGTTCGGGATCGGCACCGACAGCAATATCCTGATCGATGCGGCGGGTGAGCTGCGCACGCTCGAATACTCGCAGCGGCTGGCGCATCGCGCTCGCGCGCTGCTGGCGGGAGACGATTCTCCCTTCGTCGGCGCCAATCTTTATGCGCGCGCACTTGCCGGTGGCGCGCAGGCCTTAGGGGTGGCAGGCGGTTTCGCGGTCGGCCGCCCCGCCGACATCGTCTCGCTCGACCTCGATCATCCCAGCTTCGCCGGGACCGACGATGCGACGCTGCTCGACCGCTTGATTTTTGCCGGCGGGGCAGGGACGATCGATTGCGTGTGGCGCGCCGGGGTCAAACGCGTCGATGGGGGGCGCCATGTCGATCGCGCCGCAATCACTGCCGCCTATCGCAAAAGCATCGAGCGGATTGTGGCGTGACGCGAGGTGCGAGCAACCCGGCGCGCCGGATCCGCGAGGATATCGAAGGTCGCATCCAGTCGGGCGAGTGGAAACCGGGCACGCGCATCCCGATCGAGCAGGAGCTTGCGGCGCGCTATGGCTGCGCGCGCGCGACGGTCAGCAAGGCGCTGAGCGAACTCGTCGCCGCGGGGCTGATCGAGCGGCGGCGCAAGGCGGGGTCGTTCGTGGCGCATCCGCCGGTGCATTCGGCGGTGATGACCGTTCCGGACCTGGCCGAACTGATCGCAGCGCGTGGCGAGGCTTACCGCTGGGAAGCGCGTGCGATCGTCCGGCGCAAAAACCCCGCGGGCGCCGACACGCTCCAGATCGACGGGGTGCATTTCGCCGCCGACGAACCATTCGCGCTCGAGAACCGGACGATCGAACTGGCTGAAGTCCCCGCCGCGGCCGAGGCGGATTTTTCCGTCGAGGCGCCGGGAACATGGCTGCTCGCGCACATCCCGTGGACGTCGGCGCGCCACGTCGTGCGCGCGGTGGCCGCGACCCGCACCGAAGCGAAGGCACTGGCGACCGGCAGCGGCGCGGCGTGCCTGCAGCTCGAACGCGATACCTGGCGCGGCGACCGCGCGGTCACCCACGTCCGCCAGCTGTTCCGCGGCGACCGTTTCGATCTGGTGGCGGAATTTCAGGCCGGGACCGCCAAGCGCGAGGGCGGGGTGTAGCACGGCCATAAAGGCAATATGGGCGGGACGATTTTTTCGCTGTCCTACCGGGCGCCGCGGCTCTAGCGTCGATCGATGATGTCGATTGCTCCGCAAGCCATGGTCCTGGTCCGAAAAAGGCAAACCTCCAGCGACGCAGCGTCTTTTTCGGCGATTTTCTGCCAGCTGGAATCGTCATGTTGAGTGTCGAAACCCACGCCGCGACCCCCTGGCCCGATGCACTGGATTGGGAGGTCCGGTCGGGTGAAGCGGTCGCCGCGGCGCTTGCCCAGACGCCTTGGGCTGCGCTCGCCGATGCCGCGCCGCTGGTCGAGGTCGCGGTGCGGCTGACCGACGATGCCGAGGTCCAGACGCTCAATCGCGACTTTCGCGGCAAGGACAAGCCGACGAACGTGCTGTCCTTCCCGCAGGTCCAGGACGATCTGCTCGCGGGCCTGGCGAACAGCGACGACGGGGAAATATTGCTCGGCGACATCGTGCTGGCGCGCGAAACCTGCGCGCGCGAAGCAGAGGAGAAGGCGATTTCGCTTATCGACCATGCGACGCATCTGATCGTCCATGGCACGCTGCATCTGGTCGGATATGATCATGGCGACGATGTCAGCGCCGCCGCGATGGAGGCGATCGAGGTGAAAGCACTTGCATCGCTGGGCATCGCCAATCCATATGCGGATCAGGATTAATGGGGAAACGCTGAACAATGCCCGACGACCAGGGGTCTTCGAACCGATCGGAAGAGGACAGTAGATCCGGCCTGTGGGCCGGGCTTCGGACATTGCTGTTCGGCGGCGACAAGGAACCGTCGCTCCGCGAACAGATCGAAGAGGTCATCGACGAGGCCGAGGAAGAGGGCCACGACCGGCGCGGCAGCAGCATCGTCGGCGACCTGTCGCCGATCGAGCGCAAGATGCTGCGCAACCTGCTCCATTTTGGCGAACAGACGGTCGACGATGTGGCGGTGCCGCGCGCCGA
>VFQO010002109.1_pt1 | contig 13019 bp, 24 predicted proteins | sample 3512331 | NCBI WGS metagenome assembly VFQO01 (sample SAMN10412371, study PRJNA504923) | tailings metagenome | isolation source: Replicate 3 from Balatoc abandoned mine | place: Philippines: Itogon, Benguet | collected 2017-08-28
TGGCTGGGGGTGTGGTAGTGCCCTAGCACATACCAGCCCCGGCCCCAGCCCGCAGGGCGGGGCACCAATACGCTACCGTATGGGCGGCCCCCATTAGGCCCAGCCCAGCCGGTACACCAACGGGCGCACTGCTACCCAGTACAGGGCAAGGCCGGTTATTGCGGTACAGGTAAAAACTAGCAGCATGGTGGAACCCCCTTTGCTTTGGTGTAGGGGCATAGTGCCATGCCCTGCCCTAATATGCAACAGCCGTTTAGTGGGCCGTTTAGGTGCCGTTAAGGTTGGGTGTGGTATAACCGCCCGCCCGCTAGGGGGCTACCACAAACCGGGGGCACAATGCAAGCCCCACCAAAAACCCATTAAGCCCCCATTAAGGTTGGGTGTGGTAGGGGCAAAATACCCCTTGCAATGCTTGGCCCCTTGTGGTATAGGCCGCCCCTAACCCAAACCTTAACCGTAGTTAAACGGGGTGCTAAACGGGGGTTGCGCCCGGCCCTAGTTCTGGTATTGTAGGCAACAGGGGTTAGGCAACAACGCCAAACCCCCGCCCCGCAGGGTTGGCCTGTAGGGGCAACCCCAACAAAGGTGAACAACATGGCCCGCAAGCCCAACAACAAGGGGGTTGCGGCCCCCGCAACCCAGCTCACCACCACAGCCAATGCTGCCCCGCAGCAGGAAGCGGCCAAGTCGGAAAAGGCCAAGCGGCCCCCGGCTGTGGTGCAAAACGGCGTCACCCGCCCCCGTGCCGGGGGACTGTGTGCCGCCGTGTGGGAAATCACTGAGAAGCTGGCCAATGGGGGCGACCTGCCCACCATTGCAGCGGTGAAGGCCGAAGCGGCTGTGGCGGGGCTTAACCCCACCAACGTTTCGATCGAATACTACCGCTGCCGCCAGTTCCACGGGGTACGGGGCCGCCAGCCCAAGCCGCAGCCGCAAGCGGAAACGGCGCAGTAAGGCCAAAGGGCCGTCCCATACGGGGCGGCCCTTTTTTTTTGTATGGTAGGCTGTGGATAAAGTTATCCACAGGTTATCCACAGTACGGCAGCGTATTGTGGATAAGTTGTGGATAACTGATTGTTAAGAAATCGTTAAGATTTCGTTAACAAATCGTTAAATGTTAAAATCCCGTTAAGTCCCTACTCGCAGGCGACTCGGACTGATTGATTGCGCACCCGCGAAAACTCGCGTAAGCATCGGCCCGTAAGCATCAGGATATGTATCAGCCCGTAAGCATCGACCAAAGCCCGTAAGCGTCTGCTTGCGGGCTTTGTCGTTTGGACTACACGCTTGCCCTAGACAATGGGCAAGCTGCGGTCCAGCTCGATAGCAGTAATGGTAACGTCCTCAAACCGCCCATCCAGCGTCTTGTTTTGCCCGTGGGCGTTGCGGTTGCGGACCCAGATAACCGGAACCCAAACCCACTCGTTGGGGACTGTTTCGACCCACTCCATGTTCTGCACCATGTGGTCGATATACTCCAGATTGCCGCTGTCCGCCATAAGCCGGTAGTGCTTGACGACAGCTTCCTTGGCTTTGTCCAGGCTGCTGTAGATGCCTTGCACCAACGCGCCCGTAGACAGACTGACGTAGTACAACTGTTCCATCTTTTAACCCCTGTTGCAGTGGGCCAACCCCACAACCACAGTTTAGCGGATGTAAACTTAAATCACAAGCTCCAATAAACCTGCAATCGAACCAAAACCTCAAAACGATCTGTAAATTCGGTATCCAAGGCAAACCTTATATCCAAGGCCAAAAACTCTATATCTAAGGCTTGTGCTCACACTTAACATCCGTTTACTATACAAATGTAGGGTAAGCCTACAAAGGAGCTATTATGTACGTCTATCTAGCACAATGCTTCACCGGAGCACACTGTTATGGTGTGTACTCCACCGAAGAGGATGCAAAACTTGCCATCCAAATCCTCGCTGCCAAACTTACCAACTACATTGATATCCATCTGGATATGCAATGGGTGGATACATTTGGCAACGGGGTCCAATTGGATTGGGTTGCAATTGCCCATGATCCAACCGGCGTGGATAAAGGTCCGTGCGGTGTGTTGGGCTTGATGGAAAACCCGCGTATCTGCAGGGTTAAATTGGGCGCACAACTATCTTTGCTCTAAAGAGCTGGAGTTAAAGATGCAAGCGAGACAAGAGATTTACATCGTTGTTATCTGCCCACAGGGCCAGGAAGAGGCATTGCTGGCCAGGAGCGAAGCATTGTAACACTTATCCACGGGCTGGCCGCACTCAATCGGTCAGCCTGTGGCATCGTGACTGTTTGATTGCTCCAGCGCGAGCTAGAGCACATCTTAAGGAGCGCCCGCAAACTCTGGTTCGATCCTGAACATGCTCGTAAGCATCAGAGTGCTCGTAAGCATCGGGTCGCGTAAGCATCGGCCGATAAGCATCAGAACTTTTCGTAAGCGTCACAACCAAGGAGACACGAAATGGCCACGCTGCACATCTGCACCATCGTTCTGCGCAATACCGAGAACGATTTCCACATCGCCCGCGTCGGCACGGCCTACACGAAAGAAGCCGCCTGTGAAGACGCTTTCCAATTCACGCGGGCTGAAGCAATTGAAATCTGCGACAGCCTTTGTGTCGCTGCTGGCACCGCCTACCTGAAGTTCTACGATGAACTGCACCAAATCCTGTTCAATTCCCAGGATGCAGCCTCGGCGCTGATCAATCTGGCGAATCTCCCGAACGTGGTGCTGTTTACTTTCTACCACACCGCCGAGTAACGGCCCCGCATAACCACAGTCCGCTAGCCGCTTGTTCGGTTGGCGGGCTTTGTCGTGACTTGCGCAAAGTCGGACACAAACCAATTCGCCCGCAAACCTCGCATCCAAGCGACCAAAACCTCTAAACGATCCCTTAAACCTCGAATCGATCCCCAAAACCTGAGTTCGATCCCAAATTCTGCATCCAAACCCTGCCAAACTCACCCCTATAGATTGTTTAACTTTCACCCCCACCGAAAGTTGCAAAGTTCCTCAGGGTGAAGCCTCCGCTTTAGCAAATCGCAACAAAGTCTACTAAAAAATCGGTTTGCTTGTTAAGGTTTGTCAACGACAGCCGTAAGTGCCTGTTTTTGGCGCTTAAATCTGAAATCTAAGGGGTATTTGATGGAGGAAAGATAGATAAAAGATATAGGAAAATAGGTAAAATATAAAAATATAAATCAATATAATTAACAATATAACAGCATACCCTCAAAAACAATAAGTCCATCTATTCCTAAAACAAATCACGGTGACCACTTTTTGCAACTTCACCCCCCACTGAAACCAAACTTCTGGTAGGGGTGATCAAATTAACAGCATTAACATGATGAAATTCAGCTAGGGGCTACCTAAGCACCCCGCTAATCATGCTAATGTTAATGCAGTCCATTATTTTTGCTAGTTTCCAACATTAACCGCCTACCTGCCCAATCAGTACCCCCACAAAAGTTAAACTCTTCGTAGGGGTGACTTTCCAAACCTCCAACACCTACAAAACCACCAATCGATCCGCACCTACATTCCAACCCTTACCAGCCCGCACAGGGCCGCGCCTAAGCCCGCCCCGTTTGCCCCGCTACCCCAGCACAGGCCCACAGGCGCGGCCCGCGCACACGCACACGCGCAGCGCAACCTGTGGTCATGCAGGGCCATGGGCTGAACGTAAACCGGGCTTGCGCTCCTACTTACTGTCCGTTATGCGGCCGACGTCGCCGCCCCGCCTAAGTGCGGGGCGCGTTCATGATTGGAGAATTTGCATAACGGGTGTTGCAATCCGCTATAACATGCGTTAAGCTGTTACCACGCTAGGCACCAGCCAAGCGGCTCACTGGATAACAGGAGAACACCATGAACTACCACTTCCGTGACATCTTGGGGACCAAGTTCCTCAACAATCAGCACACGCCGATGGAGTGCTACGAAGGGTTCGAAGCTGCGCTCGCCCTCGCCTACGCCATGTCAGCTGAGCACGACAAGGCCGTCTACGTCTGCAAGGACAGCGGCACCGTGGACCAGCCCGCCTACACCGAAGTCGCTTCCGTGAGGGCTTGCAAATGATCCTTATCAAGCAAAAAGGCCGCGGAGGATACTGGTTCGTGGAACGTGACGGCAAGGTCACGTCGTTTGGCTGGGCAACCTCAGACGGCGCGGAAGGTTACGCGCTTCGGGAGTACCCCGGCGAGCGGGTCGTTGTTACCACGCGCACCGCTTCCTCCCATGGGGCGCGGCCCCAGCCTGCCACGGCCCCGCGAGTCAGCGTGAAGGAGGCCGCCAATGGCTGACACCCACATCCTCATCCTTGGTGACGGGAAGTATTGGGCCGGTGGAGTGGCCGAGTTCTTCAGCACACCCTACGTCGAGAACGCTTTCCTGGATTCCGAGGAAGGCCACCGCAACAAGATAACCCGCATGATGGAGTTCACTCGGGGTTATCCGGAACACCAGCTCTGGGCCGAGGCCGAAGTGATTTCGCTCGAGGCTGAGCTGGATGCACACCTGAAACATTTCCTTTCCAACCGCTAAGGGGTAAACCATGAAGACGAAGAAGCGTACCCGTACCACCTGCGTCCAGATCGCCATCCACACCACCTTCGATGCCTTGTCCAAGGTGACGGGCGTTCCGGCCTCCACCATCGCCAAGCGTTACCACAGGGTCAAGGCTGCGTACCCGCGTCGTGCCGTCTGCATCGAAATGCTGACGGTGTCCCACAAGCGCAAGGACGTCAAGGAGCTGCTCTGATGCCTACCATCCGCCTCTACCGTGCCGTTCGCGAACAGCGCGATGCGCAGGCTGCGGTCTTCAACGGAAACTACGGCCCTCCGAAGAGCCTTCCTCCCAGCAGCATCCTCAGTATCTGGCTGTCACATGCCAACCAGGAACTCCACAATGCGATGGAAGAAGCCAAAGCCATCGTCGAGGCTGTGGACGACCGTACCCGCGCCAACGCGGTTCGGATCTCCGGCGAGCGTGACATCGCCCACTTCGTGATCAACAACATGATCCAGAACGGTTACGAGTTGCGGGGCTGGGACGGCGAGTCCGGCACCACCTGGACGACCAATGCCCCGGCCATCCTGGATTACGTGATGGACTTGGACGCAGCGTACATCTACGTCCGGCACAAGGGGATGTGGGGAGACAATGGTTTCGTTTTCCTGGTCTTCGGTAACAGCCCGCAGGAGCTCATCGCTAACTACGACCTCGCCATCGAAACCGCCCTGACGCCGACGTTCAATTACATCAAGTCGTTCTACGACAACACCTAAATCCTGCCGGAGGAACTGTAATGGAAATGCCCGCCATCAAGATCAAGTTCACCATCCTGAACAAGGACGGCACCAAGCACCACGAGGGGCACTACAACTTCGCGGACGAGCAGGAGCGCCGTGCCTGCGCCGAGCGGTTCAACCAGTGCCTCATCCAAGGGTACACCGTGACCACGCGCAAGGTGAAGTGATGAAGTGTCCTCACTGTGGTAAGCAGGTTCAGATTCCGGACAATGTCTACCGCAATGTGGACACCTACGGGCAACCTGCCCTCACTCGGACTGACTGCTGCGGCAAGGGTGTCTGGCTTACCCAACGGCGCACCTACGAAGTCCGGTTCGATGACACGTTCCGCCCAGTTGATAATTGGGGCAAGGAGTTGAAAACATGAAGTACGCCACGATCTTTCTCATCGTGCTACTGCTAGCCACGATTGCAGTAGCGTTCGTGAAGTGCAGCGTGGATGAGAACCGGGCCAAGCGGGAAGCTGAACGTTTGGAGCAATGCCGTGAGCTGGACGATCTCATCTGCTAAGTGGAAAGAAGAGGTTATGCTGCTGCGTGACCTCTTCAATCTGAACTTTCCTGACGCTTGGGCGTTGCTTCAGAAGTATGGTAGCGCCGAAGCCGCATTCGAGAACCATAAATGCGAACCCTCCTCTACCACATGACGGTGTGGGGCGACTCTGATGCTGGCGGGGCTTTGCCTGCTGGCCGCCATGGCGCTCAACGTGCTGCGATTCCCGGTGCCCGTAGTGGCCCGAGTCGCTTGTCTGTCCGCGAAACTTATCTGCAAGGGTAACGAAATGGTTATCCGACGCAACAAGGGGAACCCCACTGGATTATCCGGTGCAAGCTTCGTGACCGCCTGCAACGTGCCAGACAGTTTCCGAACTACTGAGCGTTGCTATCCAACTTAACGTGCGTTATACTACGGGGCCAGCTTAGGGAATTGTTATGGCGGAACTGAACTTTAATGCTGCGCATTTCGTCCCCATGCAACCCGAGGAGGAGATGACAGATTATGCCGTTTGGGTCGAACTTTGCCAGCGCATGGAGCGTGAAGTGGGCGAGGCGCGTCTTAAGTGGCGTGAAGCCGTATTCGAACGTGACCGTGTCATAAGCGAGCTGAAAGAAAAAGCAAACTCGCTCCGGCTGAAGTGCATGGAGCTTGAAGCACGTCCCAAACCCCCAGCACCTAAGAAGACGAAGGAGTAAACATGCGAATCCTGAACTTTATCCGTGGTATGTTCCGCGACAACCGTGTCCGTGCAAACTACGGCAAGCTCGAGACGGCAATCCGCACCAAGGCCAAGTTTGTTTCCGAGCTGGAATTCCACCGTTCGATGGCAGACTTCTACACCAGCCGAGTGCTGGAGATCGATCCTGACAACGACTGGTGGTACTTCGCGGATTCGAAGCAGAAGCAGTACGACCACCAGCAGGATCTGCTCGCTTACGAGAAGCGCGTGGAAGAAGCCGATGCCGAGGTCGCAGCGCAGAAGCTGGCATTCGAATCCGCCAAGAAAGAGTTCGACGAATTCTATGCTCCCTCTAACCCCTAAGTGGCTCGATCACTTTATGGGCATGGCGCAGCATTGTGCGCAGATGTCCAAAGACCCGAGTACGCAAGTCGGGTCGGTAATCGTTGGGCCTGACCGAACGGTTTTCTCTACGGGGTACAACGGTTTCCCTCGCGGATGCCGTGACGATGCCTACCTGTACCTCGAGCGTGAAATAAAGTACCGGCGCGTCGTTCATGCGGAAATGAATGCAATCCTGACCGCTGGCAAACCTCTACATAACTGCACTCTTTTCGTGTGGCCTCTACCTGTCTGTGACAGGTGCATCCCTCACGTTATCCAAACAGGCATTCGCCGAATCGTCCAGCCACCCATCGATCCCAGCGAACGGTGGGCTGAGTCCTGCACCTACGCGGTGAGCATGGCGCTGGAAGCTGGTCTTACTGTGGTCATTCGGGGCAACAAATGAGCAAAGGTAATCTGGAAAATGTTCTCGGTGGAACGTTCGTTGCGTTGCCGGGCCTTAACGGTGAAGTAGAGTCCGAAGTTGACCACGGGCCGGCATTGTTGGGCATCGACGTGCCAACCCGCGTGTTCGAAAAGACTTTCGACGGTAACGCACTGGACGGGCTGCGCAAACATGCTCCGAAATATAAGGAGCTTGCTGGCCGGTTTGACCCGTTCGATTATGAGCGCATGAAGATGTCGGTGGGTACTTGGTCTGTGCTCATCGATAGATAAGGAGCGTGCTGGCCGGTTGGACCCGGTCGATTATGAGCGCATGAAGATGTCGGTGGGTACTTGGTCTGTGCTCATCGATAAGGCGGTTGTTACGTTCCAGGACACCTGCGAACATGCGCTGGCCTTGTGTCGGCTGTGGGTGCAGGAAGACAAAGAACTTGCCGAGATCGCTGAGCAGCGCGAGAAAAAGACCGTAAAGAAAGAGGCCGATGTTAAGACGGAAATCCTGGTCGAAGGCACCAAAGCCTACGAAGTTGAGCAAGCGCGTCTGGCTTGGCGTGAAGCTGTTCGAAAGCGTAACGAGCTGGTGAAACAGTGGAACGATTACGTTGAGCAGATGCGCAACGAATACAGACGTTTGCGCGACAGTTAAACATCTGTTGCGAGCAACCCATTGCCCCTGTATGCTAAGGGGCCGCGCCACACTTGAGAAATACCAATGGAACCGTCGGAATACATTGCCCAGCAGCGTTTCGATCAGGCGTACATTACGTCCAGCGAAATCGCGCAGCGGCTAGGCGTGACGCGCCCAGCCATCCATTTCCGCCGCAAGGCTGGCCTTCTGCCGAATGCGATTACCGTTCCGGGCAACCAGCTTTCGATCTGGGAACGCGATGAAATCGAGCCCTACCTGCGCCAGTGGGAAGAGCAAATGAAGGCGAAGCAGAACCGTGTAGCGGGGACTGAATGATTAACAGGCAGCGTTGGGCTCAGCTTCCAATTGAGCTTCGACGTCGCCCGCAATGGTGCTATACCTACCCCGGTGATACTGACGCAAATCGTCGGAAAGCACCTCGAAAAAAGGGAAACGCCCTTGCAAGTGATACGTCGCCCTCGGATTGGATGTCATTCGAACAAGCGTGTGCGTATGCTGAGCAGGTCGGTGGGGAAATTGGTTACGTCCTGACTGAAGACGATGAGTTTACTTGCATCGATCTTGACGTAAAGGATGCCACCACCCACCCCACCAAGCCGGAAGTATGGACAACCAAGGAAGACTTCGATCGCTACTGGCGCATCTGCCAGACGTTCGACAGTTACACCGAGCTTTCTACCTCCGGAAAGGGTTTGCATATCTGGGTGGCTGGTAACATCGGCCCCGGTTGCAAGCGCGACGGTGTCGAGGTTTATTCCCAGGAACGGTTTATTATCTGCACGGGCAACATCGTGCTGAACCGTCCTATTCGTGAGCACCAGCACCTCCTTGAGATGATGGTTGCGGACATCCGCGCCGCCCAAGCTGCCCGCCATACGAAAGTTGAACTTGTTGAGGAAGGTGAGGAATATACGGACGTTGAAATTATTGAGCGAGCCATCTCCGCAGGCAACGCCGAGAAGTTTAACGCTCTGTGCCGCTGCACATCCTGTTATGTGGATGCGGGGGCGAAGATCCACGGCAGCTATACCGAGCTCGGTTACAGCAGCCAGTCCGAAGCAGACCTTGCTTTGATGTCGATCTTTACCTTCTATTCCAAGTCGAATGAACAGTGCAAACGGCTGTTCCGAATGACCGGGTTGGGCAAGCGCGACAAGGCAACCAAGAACGATCGCTACTTGAACGATACTTTGCGGGTTATCCGTTCCCGCCAAGCTGCGCAGGAGCGAGTTGACGCCAGTGCTATCTCCCTCGCGGCCGATACGCTACTGCACGTCCAAGCTGAAAAGAAAGCTCGCGAGGCCACCCTGCTGCATGTACCGGGCACCGCTGAACCGGCCCGCACCGTGGCCCCTGCTGCCGCTAGCGTGGCCGCCATAGGGCCACAGGTTGCGCCAGTGCCCGAAGAGGGTTTGGCTTGGCCGCCCGGTTTGGCGGGGCAAATCGCCTATTACATCTACCAGAGCGCACCCCGCCCGGTGAAAGAGGTTGCAATCGTATCCGCACTCGGGTTCCTCGCTGGTGTATGCGGCAAAGCCTTCTGTATCCCGCAGTCCGGCCTGAACTTGTATATTGTTCTGATTGCAAGGTCCGCCGTTGGTAAGGAAGCGATGCATTCCGGTATTAGCTCCCTGATTACTGCGGCGGCAAGCAGACAGCCCCCGGTGATGCGGTTTGTGGATTTCTCCGACTTTGCCTCTGGCCCCGCGCTGCGCAAAGCGGTCGCCGCAAACCCTTCCTTCGTGAACGTCGCTGGCGAGTGGGGCCACAAGCTGAAGCGTCTGGCTGCTGAGGACGGGCGCGACACCCCGATGAACCAGCTCCGGCAGGTGATGACCGACCTGTACCAGAAGTCCGGCCCTGCGTCCATTGTTGGAGGCATTACCTACTCCAACAAGGATTCGAACATTGCCAGCGTGGCGGGCGTTGCGTACTCCATGATTGGTGAATCCACCCCCGGTCGCTTTTACGAAGCCCTGACGGAATCCATGATGGAAGATGGTTTCCTTTCCCGCTTTGTGATTGTGGAGTACGCCGGTGAGCGTCCGCCGCTGAACGTGAACCCACTGAGGGAGCCTTCTAAGGTGCTGGGTGATGCGGTTGCAGACCTCTGCACCCACGCAATGACCCTTCTGGACAGGCAGGACACGGTAATGGTAAGCCGCACCGAAGCGGCTGCCCGCATGATGGAGAAGTTCGAAAAAGAGTGCGATGCACAGATCAACGGCACCCACGATGAAATGTGGCGGCAGATGTGGAACCGTGCCTCGTTGAAGATGATGCGCGTCTCTGCTTTGCTGTCCGTGGCCGACAACTGGCTGAACCCTATTATCGACACGCACCATGTGGAGTGGGCACTAACTCTGATTCGTAAGGACATTACCATTATGTCCAAGCGCATTGAGGCAGGTGACATCGGCATGAACGATGACGCACGTGAGCGCAAAATCGTTAAGATGCTGAAGGACTACCTGGAAGCCCCGGTTCCTGCCAGCTACGGAATTCCGGAAGGGTTGCGCGAGAATTCCATTATTCCCCGCAAGTTCCTCCAGATCCGCACGTCGCGGCAGGTTGCCTTTACGTCGCACAGGGCTGGCTCTAATGCCGCCCTTGACCACACCCTGCGGTCGATGTGCGACAGCGGCTACATTATGGAAGTCGACCGTGCGAAGGTGGCCGACAAGTTTAACTTCCACGGAAAGGCTTACCGTATCCTCCACCTGCCAAACTATCGCCCAAGCTAATCTTGCGCTCGGAACCGTAATCGCTGCATAGTGTACAAACCAACAAAGGTGACTAATATGCACTTCAGATTGATTGCAACCGAGCGCAGAGTGTCCAGTACGGGCACCAAATACGACCACACCGTCTGGATGGGCGAGTTTGATGGGCACGAAGTTGAAGAAGAAGAAGCCATCGAGTTTGCACGGGCGAAGGTTGGGGCGCATTGCCGCATCCAAGCCGAGCCGTTCCCTGTAACTATCCACTAAGGAAAACACATGCACCAGAACTTCAACTACATCGAAGAAGCCAACGTCACCATGAGTGACGGCTTCCATTCGAACATGGTGTCCCAGCAGGCGCTGAATGCCCATCTCATCGTGGCCATCCAGGCTCTCGAGACTTTGGACAAGGTGAAGAAAGCCTTGTTCTATGGTCGTGACCCGCAAGGGTCTTTCTACATGCCCCACGAGAGCGACATCCAGGTCCACAGGTTGCATGATGATGCGCATTCGGGAATCCGTCTCCTACACGGCATCATCGGTGTTGCCACCGAGGCAGGCGAGATGCTCGAAGCTCTGCGCAATGGTCTGAATGGCGAGGGATTCGATACGGTAAACCTGTTCGAAGAGTGCGGTGACAACCAGTGGTACATCGCCGCCATGCTGCGCGTGATGGGTAAGACCTTCACCGACGCGGAAGTCACCAACATCGCCAAGCTGCGAAAGCGGTTCCCGAACAAGTTCACCAAGTTCGATGCGAACAACCGTAACCTGACGGGCGAGCGCACCACCCTGGAAGACCTCTTCACGGCCCCACGAAGCTGAGCTTGCCAAGCAGAACGGACATTCGTAACTGATCTGCTAAACAGTCGTTGCAATCCTTTTTGGCCCGCGCTATGCTGTAAACGTAGCGTAGGGCTACGAAAACAAGGAACTGCAAAATGGTACACATTCCGGAAAACCAAGTTACGCAGAAAGACCTGGAAAGGTGGTACACGGTCCAGGAAGAGCTGAGCAAGCTGAAGAACGAAGAGCAGCTTCTCCGGCAGAAGATCTTCAAGGGGATGTTCCACAACCCTGAAGAGGGCACCAACAGCGTCCCGCTGTCTGATGGTTTCGTGCTGAAAGGCAAGCGGGTGATCAATCGTACGGTGGACGAGGCCGCCTTTAAGAGCTCTGTTGAAGAGCTGGCCAAGAACGGCATCCGCACCGACGAGATCGTGAAGTACAAGCCCGAGCTCGTTACCAGCGTCTACCGCAAGCTGACCGAAGAGCAGCGCCACCTGATGGATACGGTGCTGGTGATCAAGGACGGTATGCCGGGCCTGGAGATCGTGAAGCCCAAGCGGGCGCAGGCGTGAATGTCACAGTTCTAAGTGACGCTTCGTACTGCCCCAAACACAAGGTCGCAGGCTATGGCTTCTGGATAGCCTGCGGCCGAGGCAAGCTGGGCGGCGGCGGCCAGATCGTTGAGGAGGTAGAAGATACCAACGCCGCCGAAATGATGGCAATCTGCAATTCGATCTGGCATGGCGTAGACCGTAGGCTGATTGAAGTGGGTGATAGGGTGCTTGTCCAAACCGACTCACTTGCAGCCATCGACCGCTTGAAAGGGCAGCGCGTGGTCTCGCTAACCCCGCAGCAAGAAAGAATCATTGCGTATTACCAGAAGGCAGTACGCAGACTTGAACTTACCGTGGTGCTCCGCCACGTTAAGGGTCACACTGGATTGCCGGAGGCTCGTTATGTCGCAAACCGCATGTGCGACAAACGTGCAAAAGATCAGATGCGTGCGGCCAGAAGTGCAAAAATCGCCAAACCGTACATCGATGAAATTAGGGAGATTCTGAAATGAGCCAGCTGAACCACAACCATATCCTTTCCCTGTTGCAGACGGGGTTCACCACTGTCGGCGTCACGTTCGAAGTGAACATGGATGCCGATTCCGACCCGACGCTGCGCGCCCGCAACCGCAACCAGCGCGTCAATGAGTACACCTACAAGGCTCTGGAAAGCGACAACCTCCAGGTCGGCGACTTGGTGGTGGTCGACAGCCCGTCCGAAGGGCTGGTGATCGTCCAGGTGACGCGGGTGGACAGCAAGCCGAGGATTGACCTGGACGTCCCGTTCTCCTACAAGTGGATCGTTCAGAAAATCGACCGCACCCGCTACGACAGCCTGCTGAAGCAGGAAGCTGACTTCAAGGAGGCGCTGGTCGAAGTGGAGCGCGTGAAGCAGCGTGAGACGGTGCTCAAGTCGTTCCAGGAACACCTGCCGGAAGGATCGGAAGCCCGGAAGATGTTCGAAGCCACTATCGAGAACGCGAAGGCGCTGCCCCATGCTCAGTGAGGTGAAGGTTCTCGACCACGG
>VFQO010002111.1_pt1 | contig 13018 bp, 11 predicted proteins | sample 3512331 | NCBI WGS metagenome assembly VFQO01 (sample SAMN10412371, study PRJNA504923) | tailings metagenome | isolation source: Replicate 3 from Balatoc abandoned mine | place: Philippines: Itogon, Benguet | collected 2017-08-28
TAGGTCGTGCCGGGCTTGCCCTTGGCGGCGTCGGCGGCGGCGGTGGCTTCGACGGCGGCGATTGTCGCGGCCTGCGCGGCGGGTGTTGCGGGAGCCGAGGCCGCGATGACCGGCGGCGGGGTGTAGCTGGTGCCGGGTGCCGATGCGGGCAGGTTGGCGGTCTTGATCGGCGAGGCGGGGGCGGGTTTCGCAGCGGCGGGAGTCGCGGCGGTCACCGCCGTCAAACGCGCGCGCGCTTCGTGCTTTTCGATCTCGGGCAGCATGGCGATCCCGCGCTGACGCTGGTCGAGCGGGATCAGCGTATCGAGCTGCGCCAGCCGGGCCGACGCGATGCCGAGCCCGGCGTCGCTGGCGCGCTTGGTCAGCGCATAGGCGCGCGCCAAGTCGCGCGGCGCGAGGTCGCCGTTGAAATGCGCGGTGCCAAGGACATATTGCGCGCGCGGTTCGCCGCGTTCGGCCGAACGGATGATGAAAGGCATCGCTTCGTCGCGCCGATTGGCGGTGAACAGCACGAGGCCGAGATTATCCTCGGCCTGCAAATGCCCCTGTTTGGCGGCGCGGCGATACCAGGCTTCGGCCTGTATCAGGTCGGCGGGGACGCCGCGACCAAGCTTATAGGCCTGCCCCAGGTTGAACTGGGCATCGGCATCGCCGGCGAGCGCGGCGGGGCGCCATTCGGCAACGGCGCCCTGATAATCGCCGCGCTGCCAGGCATCGACGCCGTCCTTGACGTCGGCGTGGGCGGGCAAGGCGAGCATCGAAGCCGCGATCAGCGGCAACGCCAGCGAAACGGCGGTGCGGAATTTGCGCATCTTATTCTCCAATGACTTGCATCGCTGCAGTCCCCGGGGTCTTTTTAGGGTGCATTGGCTAACACCGCGTTAGCAACCTGCGCCTTGTAGCATATCTGGTCCATTTCGGGACAAGTCTGTGTTGCAGTCCTGTTAACCATGCAGGCGAGGAGGCCGTTCACCTTCTTTTTATCATCGTTAACTCAATTTTAGCGCCCCGCATGGCATTCCACCGCCAATTCGTGGTTTTTCAGGGGGACAGCTGTGCGCGTTTTGGCATTGGCTTCACAAAAGGGCGGGTCGGGAAAAACGACCCTGTCGGGGCATCTTGCGGTGCAGGCGCAGCTTGCTGGTGCGGGGCCGGTCGTCCTGATCGACATCGATCCACAGGGCTCGCTCGCCGACTGGTGGAACGAGCGCGAAACCGACCTTCCGGCCTTTGCCCAGACCACCGTCGCGCGGCTCGCGTCCGACCTGGAAATCCTGCGCCAACAGGGCTTTAAGCTTGCGGTTATCGACACCCCGCCCGCCATTACGATGGCGATCCAGAGCGTGATTTCAGTCGCCGAATTGATCGTGGTCCCGACCCGGCCCAGCCCGCACGACCTCCGCGCCGTTGGCGCCACCGTCGACCTGTGCGAACGTGCCGGCAAGCCGCTGGTGTTCGTCGTCAACGCTGCGACCCCGAAAGCGAAAATTACCAGCGAGGCCGCGGTCGCGCTGTCGCAGCATGGCACCGTCGCGCCCGTCACGCTGCACCACCGCACCGATTATGCCGCATCGATGATCGACGGCCGCACGGTGATGGAGGTCGATCCCAACGGTCGCTCGGCCGAAGAAATCCGCCAGCTGTGGACGTATATGAACGACCGGCTCGAAAAGAATTTCCGTCGCACCGTGTTTGCCGCGCCGATCCCGACGCAGGGCAATTATGGCGCGGTCCGCCCGATGGGTGGTGGCTTTGGCCGCCGCATCGCTGGCCAGTGACGGAAGGGATCGGAACCATGGGCGAACCCAAACCTCTCGCATCGCTGAGCGCCGGACTGCTGGCTCGTAAGGGCGGCGCGCGGCCCGCCATGCGCCGTCAGCCGCTGGGCAGCGGCCCCGCACCCACCAACGCCGTCGGTTACGACGATCTTGGCTGGAACGACATGGGCTATGACGTTGATCCCGACCAGTCGGGCGAACCGGCGCGGATGCTCGACCTAAAGCCGCTGCTGACCGGGTCGGTGCTGGCGCACAATGTCGAGGCCGAACATGCCGTCGACGACAGCGTCGGCCACGAGCTGACCGATGGGGTTACGGTAGACTATGCGGCCGAAGACTATGCCGCCCAAGATTATGGCGCCGATGCGTTTGCAGCCGAAGCGCCCGAAGTTCCGGAAATCGTCCGCCAGCAGGAATCGCTGATCGATCGCGTCGCCGCCGTGGCGCGCAAGGTCGAAGCGCGGCCGGTACCGAAACCGAAAAAGGAAAAGGCGCCGCGCGCGCTGCGGGCTCGCGAAAAGGCGGCCTTCACACTGCGCCTCGACGCTGAACGCCATCTGCGGCTGCGGCTGGCGAGCGCGGTGACCAACCGGTCGTCGCAGGTGATCCTGACCGACCTGCTCGATGAATATCTGTCGTCGCTGCCCGAAATCGACGCGATGGCGAGCCGCCTGCCGGCAGCACGCCCGACGCGCCAGACGATGCCGCGCTGAACCAGTAGCCCAAGCTTTTAGGGGGACCCTGACATGAACCGCAAAATGCTGATGAACCTGGCCGTTTCGGGCTTTGTCCTGAGCGTCGCCACCGGATGCAGCGGGATGGGTGCGATGGCCGAGGCGCCGTCGCGCGCCGCGGGCAAACCCGCCGTGGCCGCCAAATCGGCGACGCAGGCGCGCGCCGCACTGGAAGCGGGCAAGGTCGGCAAGGCGGTCGGCTTGGCCGAAGCTGCGGTAGCGGGCAGCCCGCGCGATGCCAGCTATCGCGCGCTGCTGGGTCAAGCCTATCTGAATGACGGCCGCTTTGCATCGGCCACGACCGCGCTGATCGAAGCGATGGAATTGGGCGCGAGCGACAGCAACACGATCATCGCGCTGACGCTGGCGCAGATCGCGCAGGGCAAGACCGCCGAGGCGATCGCGTTGCTGCAAGCACATCAGGATACGGTGCCGGCATCGGACACCGGGCTGGCGTTGGCGCTGGCCGGCGACAGCGAAGGCGCAATCTATGTCCTGACCGAAGCGGCACGGGCCCCCGAAGCGGGCGCCCGCACGCGGCAGAATTTGGCGCTGGCCTATGCCCTGTCGGGGCGCTGGGCGCAGGCGCGCATCCTGGCATCGCAAGACCTGTCGGCCGCCAAGCTAGAAGCACGGATGGCCGAATGGTCGAAACTGGCTGAAACACCGAACGCGCAGCTGCGCGTCGCGAACCTGATCGGCACCGAAGCGCAGAGCGATGCCGGGATGCCGGTGCGCCTGGCACTCAGCAATTTCGGCGAAACGCAGATGGCCGCCGCCGAACCGGCGCCGGTCAAACTCGCCAGTGCCGATCCGGCGCCGGTCGCGGCTTATGCGCCGCCGCCGCCGGTGTTGGCTGACGCAAGCAGCGCCATTCGCAGCGTCGAACTGCCGATGCCCCAGCGTAATGCCGATGGCGTCGTGCCGGTTACCGAATTGCCGCAGCCGAAGGCCGCAGGCGAAGTGATCATGGCGGACGCCGCCCCCTATCGCGCCGCACCGCGTGTCGCGGGCGAGGGACGCATCCGTCCGGCGCAGCAACAGGCGCTGGAACTGGCAACCGTGCTGATCCCGAAGGCGATCGCGTTCAACGCGAAAAAACCGACCGGCTGGGCGGTGCAGCTGGGCGCCTATGACAGCCTGGGCATTGCCAAGGAAAAATGGAGCGGGTTGAAGAAGCGCAGCGCGATGCTCGCGAATTTCCCCGCGTCGAGCCATGCGGCGACGGTGAAGGGCCGCACCTTCTATCGCCTGACGGTCAATGGTTTGGCGACGCGCGCCGATGCCAACAACCTGTGCCGCGAGCTGAAGGCAAAGGGGCAGAGCTGCTTCATCCGCGCGATGGGCGGCAGCGAAAGCATTCAATGGGCGTCGAAAGCCACCCCGCTGCGACTGGCTTCGCGGTGATGTAAGTTTCCCGGCCTGTCGGCGGGAATTTAAGGAAGGGGCGCGGACGCAGAGCCGCGCCCCTTTTTTGTTGGGGGATGGAGGGCGGTCGCCGCTGAAAAGGCCGTCGCCCCCGCCTTCGCGGGGGCGACGTACTCTCGGTGCCGGCACACCTCCTTGCCCACCGCTCCGCTGCATGCAATAGGCGCCGGCCCGCAAACCCACAGGAGCCCGCCATGACCAGCCATGCCACGGCGCGCGCGCTGGGGCTCGATTTCGGGACCACCAATACGGTGCTCGCCTTGGCCGACGGGCAGGGCGGGTCGCAGCTGGTCGAATTTGCCGGGGACGAGGCGACGGGGGCGGTGTTCCGGTCGGCGCTGTGTTTCTGGGAAGAGGAACGCGCGTGGCAGGGCGTGGCGCATGAGGCGGGGCCGTGGGCGATCGCCGAATATCTCCGGTCGCCGCTCGACAGCCGGTTCGTCCAGTCGTTCAAGAGCGTCGCGGCGAGCGCGTCGTTCGAGCGCGCGCTGATCTTCAACAAGCCCTACCGGTTTGAGGATCTGGGGCGGTTGTTCCTGCAGCGGCTGATCGCGCATGCCGGGGGGCGGCTCGACCATTTGCCGCCGCGCGTGATCGTCGGGCGGCCGGTCGAATATGCCGGGGCGCGGCCCGACCCGGTGCTGGCCCGGCAGCGCTATGACGCGCTGCTCGCGGCGTTCGGCACCGAGATTTTTTATGTCCATGAGCCGCTGGGCGCCGCGCACAGCTATGCGGCGCGGCTCACCCAACTCGCGACGGTGCTGGTGGCCGATTTCGGCGGCGGGACGACCGACTTTTCGATCGTGCGCGTTGCCGAACCGGGAGCGCCGCGGCGCTGCGTGCCGCTGGCGTCGTCGGGCGTCGCGATCGCGGGCGACCGCTTCGACTACCGCATCGTCGACCGGCTGGTGCTGCCGCTGCTCGGCAAGGGCGGGCTGTATCGCTCGTTCGACAAGCTGCTTGAGATTCCGGGCGGCTATTTCCGCGATTTTGCCGACTGGTCGCGGCTAGCGTTGATGCGCAACCGCCGCACGCTGAGCGAGCTTGAGCGGCTGCTGCGCGACGCGGTCGACCCCGAACCAATCGGGCGGATGATCGCGCTGATCGAGCATGAGCAAGGGTTTCCGCTCTATGATGCGGTCGGGCGGTTGAAACGCGCGCTGTCCAGCGCGGAGGAAGCCGAGTTTCGCTTTTCGGGCGATGGGGTAGAGATCGATGCGGTCGTGCGCCGGAGCGATTTCGAGGCGTGGATCGCCGATGACCTGCGGCGGATCGAGGCGGCGATGGATGCGGCGCTGATGCGCGCCGCGGTGGCGGCGGAGGACATTGACCGGGTGTTCCTGACCGGCGGATCGTCGCTGATCCCCGCGATCCGGGCGCTGTTCGAGCGGCGATTCGGCGCCGAGCGGATCGCGACCGGCGGCGAACTGACGTCGATCGCGCATGGGCTGGCGCTGATCGGCGAGGCGGACGATCCGGGGGAGTGGGCGGTTTGAGGGGGTGTGGCTGCTGACCAAACGAAGCCAGCCGTCGCCCCCGCGAAGGCGGGGGCCGTTGGCGGTTTACGCAGCGACGCAGGACAAGTCCGCTTGCGGCCCCCGCCTTCGCGGGGGCGACGATCGGGCGCAAGGACTGCTCCCCACTCCTACGGCTTAACGCACCCGCAGCCCGCCCTTCCACATCGCGGTCGCGCGGCCTTGCATCGGCATGCCGTCGAACGGGGTGTTGCCGGCGTAGGCCGCCATCTTCTTGGCGTCGACCTGCCACGGGGTGCCGTCGTCGATCAGGATGAGGTCGGCTTCCATCCCGACCGACAGGCGGCCGGCGTCGAGGCCGAGGAGGCAGGCGGGGGTGGCGGCGAGCAGGTCGAACAGGCGGGCGAGTGAGACATGGCCGTCGCGCACCAGGTTCAGGCCGAGTGCGAGCAAGGTTTCGGCGCCCGCCATGCCGGGGAGCGCCTCGGCAAAAGGCAGGCGCTTGTCCTCGGGACCGCGCGGGTCGTGGCCCGACGACAGGACATCGATCGTGCCGTCGGCGACCGCGGCAAGGCACGCCAAACGGTCGTCCTCGCTGCGCAGCGGCGGCGACAGGCGCGCGAAGGTGCGAAAATCGCCGATTGCGGTGTCCGAGAGGAACAGATGCGCGGGGGTGATGCCGCAGAGGACGGGCAAGCCCTTGGCCTTGGCGGCGCGGATCAGGTCGAGCCCGCGCGCGGTCGTCACCTGCCGGAAATGGACGGGGGCGCCGGTTTCCTCGACGAGCGCGAGATCGCGGGCGATCGCGATCGCCTCGGCGATGGCGGGGGCGGAGGCGAGGCCGAGGCGCGTCGCCATTTCGCCGTCGGTGGCGACGGCGCCGGCGGTGAGGCCCTCGTCCTCGGCATGGATGATCGTGACGAGACCGAGCGAGGCGGCATAGGCGAGCACCCGGCGCATGACGCCGCTGTCGGCGATGCGGGTGCGGCCGGTGGCGATGGCGCGCGCGCCGGCGCTCTTCATCAGGCCGATTTCGGCAAGCTCCCTGCCCGCAAGGCCTTTGGTGGCGGCGGCGAGCGGATGGACCCAGAGATCGGGCTTGCCGCCCTTCGCGGCGCGCTCGACGAGGCCGGGGTCGTCGAGTGGTCCGGCGTCGGGCATCAGCGCGGCGCGCGTGATGCCGCCGAAGTGAAAGGCGGGCTTGTCGGTCGCGAAAACGCCAAGATCGACGATGCCGGGAGCGAGCCATTGGCCCTTGGCATCGACGGTTTCGGTGCCGTCCGGCGTCTCGGACGGGTTGAGCGCCGCGATCCGACCGTCCGTGACGAACAGGCTGCCGCTCTCGCCGCCGAGCAGGCGCGCATTGGTAATCAGGAGGGGTTTCAGTTCCATCCCGGCACCTTTCGCTGACGGCGCGTTAGGATGTCGAGGCACGCCATGCGGACCGCGACCCCCATTTCGACCTGCTCGGTGATCGTCGAGCGGGTGGGATGGTCGGCGATGCTGCTGTCGATCTCGACCCCGCGGTTCATCGGCCCCGGATGCATCACGATGGCATCGGGCTTGGCTTTTTCGAGCCGCTGCGGGGTCAGGCCGTAGAGCGCGTGATATTCGCGCGCGCTGGGGAGGTATGCGCCGTCCATGCGCTCGTTCTGGAGGCGGAGCATCATCACGACGTCGGCGTCTTTCAGCCCCTCGTCCATGTCGGTGAAGGTCGTCACATGCATACGGTCGATCGCGGGCGGGGTGAGCGTCGGCGGCGCGACGACGCGCACCTCGTTGCCGAGCAGGGTGAGCGCGAGGATGTTCGAGCGTGCGACGCGGCTGTGGAGGACGTCGCCGCAGATCGCGATGGTCAGCCCTTCGACCTTGCCGAGGCGGCGGCGGATGGTGAGCGCGTCGAGCAAGGCCTGCGTCGGATGCTCGTGGCGGCCGTCGCCGGCGTTGAGCACGGGGCAGTCGACCTTGTCGGCAATCAGCTGGACCGCACCCGACGAGGCGTGGCGAATGACGATGGCGTCGGCGCGCATCGCGTTCAGCGTCATCGCGGTGTCGATCAGCGTTTCGCCCTTCTTCACGCTCGATTGCGCCGCGTGCATGTTGACGACGTCTGCGCCGAGGCGTTTTCCGGCGATCTCGAACGACAGCAAAGTGCGCGTCGAATTTTCGAAAAAGGCGTTGATGATGGTGAGGCCGGCGAGCCGATCGTCATGCTTCGCGGCGCCGCTGCGGTTGAGGTCGACCCATTGTTCGGCGGCGTCGAGAACATAACTGATCTCCCACGGAGTCAGCTGGGCGATGCCGATCAGATGGCGATGGCGAAAGGCATCGCCGCCGGGCGGATAGTCGCTGGCGGGTCGGATTGTTGCGCTTGTCATTAAAGCCGAGCGTCTAAGCAGGGCGCGGCAAATACGCAAGTGCCGCGGCGACAAGCGGGCCCAATAATCCGAGCGCCCAGAGCGTGAGCAGGATGGCCTCTACCCACACGCAGAATATCATCTGCGCCGCGAACGGTTGTTTGCGCGTCTTATGCCGGACAACGCGGGAGGCGGCGAACGCGCCAAAGGCACCGCCGACGAACGCCCAGAACAACAAGGTGCTTTCGGAAATGCGTCGCGCGCCTGCCTCTGCACATTGCTTGTCGATCACCATCAACACGAACGCGACACCATTGGCGGCAATCAGCCAATAGACGATATATTCGGTCAAATTGCCCGCGTCATCGCGTCGATCGCGCCCTGGAGGATGAAGGCAGCGGCGGCACTATCGACCCGTTCGGCGCGCTTGGCGCGGCTGACGTCGGCGGCGATCATCGCGCGCTCGACCGCGGCGGTTGACCAGCGTTCGTCCCACAGCAGGATGGGCAGCGCGAGCGGCAGCAGGTTGCGCGCAAAGGCGCGGGTGCTTTGGGTGCGCGGGCTGTCGGTGCCGTCCATGTTGAGCGGCAGCCCGACGACGAGGCCGACGATGTGATGCGCGGTGAGGACAGCTTTGAGCGTTGCGAGGTCGGCGGAAAATTTCTTGCGGATGATCGTCTTGTCGGGGGTCGCGAAGCTCCAGTTCACATCGCAGGTCGCGACGCCGATCGTCTTGGTGCCGACGTCGAGCCCCGCGAGACGGCCGCCGGTCGGGAAGTGGGCGGCGAAGTCGGGGACGGCGGTGGTGATCATGATGCTGCCATTACCCTCCAAATCCCGTCATTGCGAGGAGCGAAGCGACGCGGCAATCCAGAGGTGGCGTAAACCGCTCTGGATTGCTTCGCTTCGCTCGCAATGACGGATTTAGGTATTCGGCGTTGCTGCTGCGGGCGGTGTTGCGATGGGCACCGCCGCAGGCGGCACCGGCGACGGCCTGCCCTCATAGCTCGCCAGCCGCCGCAGCGCGTCGGCGCGCACGTTCGCCCAGAACAGGGTGATATCATAGACATGATAGTTGTTGCCCGGCAGCACATAACCCGCGACGACGTAATTCTTCGCCACCTCGGCATCGCCGATCATCAGCAGGCCGCGCGTGTCGTCGCATCGGGCGCCGATCTTGCCCGCGATCAGCGACCCGCTCTTGAACCCCTCGGTGGGCCGCAGGGTGCCGAGATTGGCGTCGGGCGCGGCAGCGGTGTCGGGGGTGCCGGTCAGCGGGTTGGTGCAGAGCATGCGCGTGTCGGCGCGCGGGCGGCCATCGAAGCCGATGGTGCCGTCATAGGCGCTGGTCACCATTTCGGGGTCGGCGGGGTCGGCGAAGGTCGCCCAGCTGAGAATACAGCCCTTTTGCTCGGGGGTCTGGCACGCGGGCAGGCCAAGCGCCGCCATGTCGGTATCGACGCTGATCGGCCAGCCGATGACATAAGCGGCGACAATCCGCTTCGCGAGCGGGGTTCCGGCGATTCTGGTCTTGAGCAGGGTGGTGAGATGGAGCGCGCCCTGGCTGTGACCGGCAAGGATGATCGGCTTGTCCTTCGGCTGAGCGGCGATGAAGGCGTCGAACGCCTGTTCGACATCGCGGTAAGCCGCATCGATCGCCTTGCCCGCGGTCACCCGGTCTTCGGCCAGAAAGGCGCCGAGCGTCGCTTGCCGGTAACGTGGCGCCCAGATCTCACCCGCGTCGGCAAAGGCGCTGGCCATGCCTTGCACGAACAGATTGGCGCGATGGTCCGAATCGCGGTCTTCCAGCGGGGCGTTCCAGCTCGAGCGGCTATAATAGCTGGTCGGGTGGACGAAAAAGACCGCGGCATTGCCGGGTTCGGCGGGTGGCGCGGCGGGTTCGGCGGCGCCTGCCGGCGGGATCAGCGGGTCGCGCGATTGCGCCGCGGCGCTGTCTGGGGATGCCGCGCCCGCCTCCGCCGCGGTGGGGCGCCAGCCGGAGGGATCGTTCGCCATCCCGGGGCGCGCGAACCACATCTTGGGGTCGTCATAGGCATTGGGTTCGGCCGCCGCCTGCTGCTGGAATTCGGCGCTGGGCACAAAGGCGGTGCGCGCGACCCAGCCCGGAAACAGCTGGTACACGACCCCGGCGGCGAGGATCAGCAGGATGATGGCGGCGATTATGTAGAGAAATTTACGGGCCAATGCGGGCTCCATGGCGGACGGGGAGGGGGGAGGACTGGTGCGCTGTTTGGCTTGCGTCTGGCAACGAAACAAGCCCAGATGTGGGGGATGACCGACGCGATCGCAAGCACGGCCCCCGCCGATTCGACCCGAGCGTCCGCCCGGCTGGACGACAATGACGCGCCCTGGCCACTGCGGCCGTGGATCATGGCCGCGGTCTGTGCCGCCGCCGGGCTGGCGTTCCACGCGCTGGTCGATCACCATTATGAAGATGCGCTGGCGCAGTGGCGGAGCGCACTGGCGACCGCCGTCGCGGTGGCGGTGGTGGTGTTCGTGCTGGGGGTCGAGCTGCGCCGCTGGCACTGGGCGCTCGGCTTTTCGCTGCTCTGGGGTTTGGTCCTCGGACTGATTGCGTGGCAGACGGCGGCCTATAATCTGCAGGGCAGCCCGATCGAATGGCCGTTCTGGTCGGGGATGCTGGCGGTGCTGGTCGCGACGCCGTTGTTCCAGACGCGGCGCGATGTCGCCCCCGATTGGCGGTTCTGGAAGCTGTGGCAAATGCCCTACGACCGGCTGCACAGCCATGCGTGGACCGACGCGGTGATCGGCGCGGCGAGCCTCGCATTTGTCGGCATCGCATTCCTGCTGACCTTCCTGATTTCCGAGATGTTCCACCTGATCGGCATCGACCTGATCCGCGACTTGCTGAACGACGAATGGTTCGGCTGGATGCTCGCGGGCGCGGCGTTTGGCGGCGCGGTCGGGCTGCTGCGCGAGCGCGACAAGCTGGTGGCGACGCTGCAACGACTGGTGATGATCGTGCTGGCGGTGCTCGCGCCGGTGCTGGCCGCAGCGCTGGTGATTTTCCTGCTGTCTCTGGCCGGAACCGGGCTCGCAAAGCTGTGGGCGTCGGGATTCTCGACCGCGGCGCTGATGCTCGCGGCTGCCGCCTTTGCGGTGCTGCTCGCCAATGCGGTGATCGGCAACGGCGCCGACGACCGCGCCACCAACCCGTTGCTCCGTTGGGCGGCGCCGGTGCTGGCGGTGGCGGTGCTGCCGCTCGCCGGGATCGCTTATTATTCGATGCAGCTCAGGATCGGCCAATATGGCTGGACGCCCGAGCGCATTTGGGGGTTGATCGCGGCGCTGATCGCGCTGGCTTATGGCGCGATCGGACTGTGGTCGGTGGTGAAGGGGCGCCGCGATTTCGACGATGTGCTGCGGCCCTTGCAGCAAAAGCTGGCGATCGGGGTGGCGCTGCTGGCGCTTTTCCTCGCGCTGCCGATCCTTGATTTCGGAGCGATCTCGACGCGCGACCAGATGGCGCGGCTGAATTCGGGCGCGGTGAAGGTCGAAAAATTCGACTGGCCCGCGCTGGCATTTGACTTCGGGCCGAGCGGGCGCGCGGCGTTGCAGGATTTGGCCAAGTCGCCGCAAAAGGCGCGCGGCGATGCGGCAATGGCAGCGCTCGAGGCGAAGAACCGCTGGGATCTGACCGGGCCGAAGGGGCTGGCACTGCCCAAGCCCTTCGCCGAACGGATACGGGTCATTCCCGCCGAGCGTCCGTTGCCTGCCGCAGCGCAGGAGCGGATCGCCGGAAGTTACATGTGCCGCCGCGCCAAGGCATGTGTTGCGGTGTGGCTGGCCGACGACCGGATTGGGGTGCTGGGGCAGAATGAGCCGGGCGAAACGCTGAATTTCGATTATGTGACGCTGAACGAGGAAGGGCGCTGGATACAGGGTGATCCGGCGCGGGCTGGACGACCGGAGCGGCCCGGAACCGACCTTTCGAAAGCGACGGTGACCGTCGAGACGATCGCGCAGCGGCGAATTGTGGTGGATGGTGTGCCGGAACCGGAGCCGTTTGACTAAACTCTTGCCCCGTCAAATGCAGGTCCGTTTGATGCTCGACGGAGGTTGAAGCAATCCGGCGGGAATGCTAGCGGCGCGGCTTCCCCGCAAAGGCAGGAACCCAATGACAATCGATCAGGCAACGGTCAGAAAAATAGCGTCGCTGGCGCGCATCGCGATCAGCGATGCGGAAGCGGCCGCGATGGAAGGCGAACTCAACGGCATTTTGGGCTGGGTCGAGCAACTCGGCGAGGTCGATGTGACCGGGGTCGAGCCGATGACCGCGGTGATCCCGAACAAATTGCGGCTGCGCGACGATGTCGTCGACGCCGACCCGCTGACCGGCGGCAACCGCCGTGACGATATTCTCGCCAACGCGCCGGCCGCGATGCACGGCTTTTTCGGGGTGCCGAAGGTGATCGAATGATGGCCCGTGCTCCTCTTTTCCCGTTTGTCCTGAGCTTGTCGAAGGACCGCCCTTCTTCAACGCTCAAAGACAAGAACAGCCCTTCGACAAGCTCAGGGCGAACGGATTTTGGACATGACTGATCTCACGAATCTAACCGTCGCCCAGATCCGCGACGGACACCGCGCGGGCGATTTTTCCGCCGTCGAAGTGGCGGAGGCGTTCAATACCAATGTCGCGGCGGCAAAGGCGCTGAATGCGTTTATCGTCGAGACACCTGAGCACGCTCTTGAAGCCGCGAAGCAGGCTGACGCCGATCGCACGGCGGGGACGCTGAAGCCGCTGTCGGGGGTGCCGATCGGGATGAAGGATCTGTTCTGCACCGATGGCGTCCAGACCACGGCGGCGAGCCATATGCTCGAAGGCTTCATCCCGCGCTATGAATCGACCGTCAGCCAGAAATTGTGGGATGCAGGCGCGGGGATGCTCGGCAAACTCAACCTTGACCAGTTTGCAATGGGGTCGTCGAACGAGACGAGCTATTTCGGTAATGTCATCTCGCCGTGGAAGCGCAAGGACGGCGGCAACGCCGCGCTCGCTCCCGGCGGGTCGTCGGGCGGTTCGTCGACCGCGATCGCGGCGCGGCTCTGCCCTGCGGCGACGGGGACCGACACCGGCGGCTCGATCCGCCAGCCCGCGGCCTTCACCGGCATTTCGGGGATCAAGCCGACCTATGGCCGCTGCTCGCGGTGGGGCATCGTGGCGTTCGCGAGCTCGCTCGACCAGGCGGGGCCGATGGCGCGCG
>VFQO010002112.1_pt1 | contig 13018 bp, 15 predicted proteins | sample 3512331 | NCBI WGS metagenome assembly VFQO01 (sample SAMN10412371, study PRJNA504923) | tailings metagenome | isolation source: Replicate 3 from Balatoc abandoned mine | place: Philippines: Itogon, Benguet | collected 2017-08-28
GCCGCCAAAGTGGCTGAGGTCCTCGAGGAAGGGGGACAAACCATGGCCTTGAATGGAATTATTTTGATTTCTCAGGCTTTGGATTATGCCGGTTCCTCGAGCTGGGCAGATAACCTGACCTCCTTTTTCACCTACCTTCCTTCTCAGGCGGTAACAGCCTGGTATCATGGAAAGGCCGGAAAAGGAAAAACGATCGAAGCTTTTGCTCAAGAGGCGAGAGAATTTGCCTACGGAGAGTATTTGACTTCCCTTTTCCTAGGAGAAAAGCAAACCCCAGCGCAAAAGGAAGCCATTGCCGAAAAACTAGCCTACTTCACCGGATTGGACAAGGCGTATATCCTTCGCTCTGATAATCAAATCTTGATGCATCGCTTCAAAAAGGAACTCCTTCGTGCCGAAGGAAAAGCCATCGGGACTTTAGACGGAAGGTATTTGGCTACTGAGACAGACAAAGCTGCTGAAGGTCCGGTTTTGGGCGACCCGGCGAGCTATATGACGGGAGCAGCTTACACGGCTGTTTTCAATGATTACCTGATGCGGGATTTGAAAGTGACTTTGGATCGGCCGTATTTCACTTCGGCTTCCGGCATGGGTGGCAGCTGGAACTGGAAGCCGGTGCCGGATGGCGCCTATTGGGAGCCGAGCTACGTGAGCACTGCAAGAGCTCTGAGCGAAGCCATGCATCGTAATACCCGGATGAAGGTGATGGTCGCCAATGGGTATTATGATTTGATCACCCCATTCTTTGATGCGGAATACACCTTTGCACGCCATAATTTTCCTCAGGATCGAATCGAGATGACCTACTATGAGGCAGGTCACATGATGTACAACCGACAGGAAGATTTTGATGCTTTGGCAAAAGATGTGAGGAAGTTTTTGGAGGGGATGTTGAAATAAAAACCATGGAGAAAATAAAAATAAATCCACCACGAAAAGGCTGGTCAGAGGCTTTCCAAAAAATGCATGTAGCCGGTGATGATAAGCTTTTGATCCCAGATGTATTTGAAGATGAGTCTTTTCTCAATGATCTAGAAAACGATTGGAAAGCGCCTAAAAACTCAGCCAAATCAAAAAAACATCCGTAAATTAAAGCCTATGAACTACTTGGAATACATCAGTATTGACCCCAACATCCGGTTTGGCAGACCCTGTATTAAAGGAACCCGCATCAGTGTGTCAGACGTGCTCGGCTGGATGGCCTCAGGAATGAGTATGGAAGCTATTTTGGCTGACTTTCCTGAATTGACACTGGATCAATTGAAGGCTTGTTTGGCTTTTGCTGCAGACCGAGAGCAGAAATTAAAATATGCCTAATTAAATCCATGGTCCTACTTTTTGATCAGAATATCTCATTTAGGTTAATCAAAGAAATCATTCCTCATTTTCCAGAAGCTAAACAACTCCGTGAAGCTGGTTTGGAGGGAAAGCAGGACCGGGAGATCTGGAAATGGGCGAAACTCAATGGATACTGTATAGTTACCTTCGATTCTGATTTTGTCGATTTATCGCTGCTGTTCGGTTTTCCTCCAAAAGTTATTTGGCTTAGAATAGGAAATTCCTCTACAGATCGAATTGCAAAAGTGATAATTAGCAAAAAAGAAGAGATTGAAGGTTTTTTAAAAAGTGAAGTGGAGGGAATTTTAAAGTTGGAATCTGCATTTTAGCTTCAAACTTAAACCATCCAAGAGTCATCTAGAATTGATTAAAATTTAAATCACCATGCAAAGACCCGAATTCAATATTTCAGAAGTTACCAAAATCATCCGTGGACGACGCTCCATGTTTGTCGCTCAATTCAAAGAAAATGACCCGGTGGACGACTCCATCATCGAGGAAATGCTCGAAAACGCCAACTGGGCACCAACGCACAAGCTTACCCAACCTTGGAGATTTATTGTTTACACCGGAGAAGGGCTGAAGAAGTTTGGCGACTACCAAGCTGAAATGTACAAGATGCGTGCGGAGAAAAACGGCACTCCATTTATCGAAGCCACCTACCAAAAGTTTAAAGAAAACCCAACCAAAGCCTCTCATGTGATTGCCATCCTGATGAAGCGAACTGAAGGATCAGGGATTCCGGTAATGGAGGAAATAGCCGCTACGGCTATGGCGGTACAGAATATGTACCTGACTGCTTGTGCACATGGACTGGCTTGCTATTGGGGAACTGGCGGGCCGACCTTTTGGGCGGAAGCACGGGAGGATTTCGGACTCGAAGGCGAAGATATGCTAATGGGCTTCTTCTATGTCGCCAAGCCATCCACTGACAATTGGCCTGCCGGAAAGCGCGAGCCGATTGCGGAAAAAGTAAATTGGGTGAGAGAGTAATAGTCATCCAGAATTAGAAAAATTTGGGTTTCCAATAAAGTCTGGATAGAGTTTTTAGACTCAAAACCTTGCCTTATCATTTTTGATTCAAATCCATTTTGATTACCAAACTCTGTTCTGAAGGGCGCGTGGGCCGACACAGCAGCGGGCCAGGGTTTGGCCTTGTGCGGTTGGAGCTTTGCTGTGTCAAGGGTTTTTGGTTACTTTTTGCCCCACAAAAAGTGACAATTGAAAAATGGAATAAAGGTCAAAAGGAGGCAAATGGGGTGGGTCTAAACCACTTTATCACCACTAGTAATAACTCAATATCATAAAAAAAGGAAGGCTCATCACCTTCCTTTTTCATTACCAATCCGCCGGTCTTCTAGCCTGATAATCTGCCATTTGGTCCAGGAGATCCGAAGGATCATCAGAGATAATCAGCATTTCCTCCTGCTCGGGATAGAGAAATCCTTCGCCCATCGCATGGTTGAGAAAATCGATCAGTTTGTCATAGTACCCATTCACATTGTAAAGTGCCAAGGGCTTTTGGATGTAGTGAAGCTGATTGAGCGTCATGATTTCAAAAAGTTCTTCCAGCGTCCCTATTCCTCCCGGCATGGCGATAAACCCATCTCCCCGCTCGGCCATCAGCCACTTGCGGTCACGCATGGTTTCCACAATGATGAGTTCGGTACAACCCTTATGAGCCACTTCTCGATCCACCAGTTTTTGCGGGATTATTCCCAATACTTCCTTGCCCGCAGCAAGCATTTCATCGGCAATCACTCCCATCAAACCTACTCGGCCTGCTCCATAAACTAAGGACAAGTCCCGCTTGATCATTTCCTGAGCCAAGGCCCTTGAGGCAGTTTCATAAATCGTTGAGTTCCCTTTTCTGGAACCACAGTACACCGTGATTTTTTTCATAGCGGAAATTTAGGGGTAAAATTTCGGCACTTTGACCTGCACATCAAAATGGTTTGGATGCTGACGATTCGCTTTTCATTTTTGTCAAAACTGAATCTCCATGAAAATCTGCTTCGCCACCAATAACCGCAAGAAAATCGAGGAAGTCAAAGCTGCCCTTGGGCCAGAGTTTGAACTCGTCTCCTTACAGGAAGTCGGTTGCTTTGATGAGCTTCCCGAAACGGGCGATACGCTGGATCATAATGCCTTTCAAAAAGCCCGATATGTCAAAGAGCATTTTGGCGTGGATTGTTTTGCGGATGATACGGGGTTGGAGGTAGAAGCTTTAAATGGCGCGCCGGGAGTTTACTCGGGTAGATTTGCAGGTGAGCCAAGAAGCGATGAGCGGAATATCGACTTGTTGTTGGAGAAAATGGAAGGAAAATCCAATCGAAAAGCGAGGTTCCGGACGGTCATTGCCCTGATTTTAGAATGGAAAGAATATCAGTTTGACGGAATTGCGGAAGGGGAGATTCTGGATAGGCGAGTTGGGGAAAAAGGGTTTGGCTATGATCCCGTTTTCACGCCTGTGGGTTTTGATCGGACGTTTGCGGAGCTTTCTATGGAAGAGAAAAATGAAATTTCCCATCGGGGAAAAGCCATTAAGGTACTTGCAGATTTTTTGGGCCAAAGAAAATTTGGAAATTGAGCTTGAAAAATCCGCTAACTTTGTCGCCCATGAAGAAGCCTTTCATCGTCGGGATCACTGGAGGTTCGGCCTCAGGAAAAACTCTCTTTTTGGAGCGACTGCTCAGTATTTTCGAACCCGGGGAAGTTTGCCTGATCTCACAGGACAACTATTACAAACCTAGACACCTTCAGCCAGTTGATGCCCAAGGCGTGCACAACTTTGATACTCCTCACAGCATTGATTTTGAGCAATACGCCGATGATATCCGCAAAATCCAAAATGGTGAAACGGTCTATCGCGAGGAGTATACGTTTAATAACGCTGCCAAAAAGCCCAAAATGCTCACCTTCACTTCCTCACCAGTGGTGGTGGTAGAGGGGATTTTTGTCTTGTACTATCCAGAATTGGCCGACCTGTTGGATCTGAAGATTTTTATAGATGCCAAAGATCACATCAAACTGAAGCGGCGAATCATCAGAGACAAAGTCGAGCGAGGGTACGATCTGGATGATGTGCTCTATCGCTATGAAATGCATGTGATGCCGACGTATGAGAAATACATTGAGCCTTTTAAAAATGAAGCGGATTTGATTGTGCCGAACAATTCTGATTTTGAGCGGGCCATGGATGTGATCCGGACTTACCTGAGAACCAAGCTGCCGCAGGTGCCAAAAAAGAATGCCTAAGTGTATACCCAATCAAAATATTTCTATATTTGCCGCGCATGAAAGCTTCACAATCAAATAGCAATCTCTGGAAACAGCGTCTCACTTTGGTGATGGCGATGTTGCTATGCTTGTTTGTGTCGAGCGTGGAATACCTTCCTCAGGATCAGGAGCCGGTCAAAAACGAGCAATCCTCCCAAAACCCCGATCAGACTTTTTTATCCGTAGCAGTGGATGCTGTAGTTCCTTTTGCACTTCAGATCGGCAATTTGGCCATGAATCTGATCTATCAGTTATTCCAGTTTGAGTTCAAATTACCCACCCATCAGGCTGTATCTGCCTTCGTTCCCAATCAGCTGATTGAGATACTTTTTGAGCGGATCATTTCGACCAAGGGTCCCTGAATTTCCCTCTGATTTCTTTTGATTTTCTCCTGCTAATCCTAGCCAGGACACTTTATCTGTATTTCCAATCAACAATTAATAATCTATTACACTATGCAAAACAAAGGTGTCATTGTGTTTTTGACGGTGATCATTACAGCCTTGTGTCTGTACTACCTGTCATTTACACTTGTATCAAATGGCGTCCAGCAAAAGGCAACTGACTATGCCACGGACGCATCCGGCAATGTAGACTTTGCCAAAAGAAGAGGATATCTCGACTCGGTTTGGAGACAGCCGGTTTATAATTTCCTGGGTGCTGACTATACCTATCAGGAAGTAAAGGAGACCGAACTTGGTCTTGGACTTGACCTTCAGGGCGGTATGCATGTGACTTTGGAAGTTTCTCCAGTGGAAATTGTCAAAGGCATCGCCGGAAACCCAAAGGATGAAGCTTTCAACAAATCTGTCGAAGACGCTCGTGAAGCTGCAAAAACATCCAATGCTAAGTTTGTGGATCTCTTCTACAGCGCTTGGCAGCAAAATAATCCCGGTAAAAAGCTCAGCAGCATCTTTGCTACGGCTGCCAACCGAGGCAGAATTTCTCTGGAATCTTCTGATGCTGATATCTTGGCAATCATCGATACCGAGATAGAGAATGCAATCGACCGTTCGTTTAACATTCTTAGAACTCGTATCGACCGATTTGGTACTTCTCAGCCTAATATCCAGCGGATCGCAGGTTCAGGCAGAATCCAAATCGAACTTCCAGGAGCAGACAATCAGGAGCGAGTACGAAACCTCCTGCAAGGTGTAGCCAAGCTTCAATTCTGGGAAGTGCTTGAGCTAAATGAATATGGCGGAGCCATCGAGGCGATCAATACTGCCTGGGTAGCTGACCAAAAAGCAAGCAAGTCAACTGCATCAGACACTACTTCTACCGAGCCACTATCCTCTGAGGATTCACTCAAAAATGCACTTGAGAAGCAGCTGGAGCAAATCGACCCCGCTAATCAATCACAAGATGTATCCCCTTTGATCAGCCTAATGAAGGCAAATTATGGTCTGGTTTACGACGTGAGAGATACTGTTTTGATCAACCGTATTTTGAAAAATGAGCGTTATGCCTCATTTCTGCCGCGAGATCTCAAATTGCTTTGGGGTGTGAAGCCCACCAAAGCAGATGATGGAAGCGAAGTTTTGGAACTCTATGCCATCAAAACTGTGCGTGGTACCGATGATGCACCTCTCGAAGGAGATGTGGTAACAGACGCTCGTCAGACTTTGGACCAGACTTCTCGACCAGCTGTATCTATGCAGATGAATGCCGAAGGCGCTAGAAAGTGGAGAAAACTCACTTCGGAAAATGTAGGAAGAAGAATCGCAGTCGTACTTGATGACTATGTGTACACTGCTCCTGTGGTAAATGGTGAGATTCCTAACGGGCAGTCTGAGATTTCCGGTAACTTCACCCTATTGGAGGCTCAGGATTTGGCAAATATCCTGAAGTCAGGTTCCCTTCCTGCCCCCACTCAAATCGTAGAAGAGAGCATCATCGGCCCAACTTTGGGTAAAGAAGCTCAGAATCAGGGTATCATCTCCATGATTGCCGGTTTGGTGCTGGTGGTATTGTTTATGGTCGCGTACTATTCCAAAGGCGGTTTGGTAGCGATTGCGGCCTTGGTCTTCAACATTTTCTTTATTCTAGGTATCCTAGCGCAGTTGGGTACAGCTTTGACATTGCCTGGTATCGCCGGTATCGTATTGACGATCGGTATGTCTATTGATGCTAACGTGTTGATCTTTGAGCGTATCAAAGAAGAACTCCGAAACGGTGTCGGCCTCATGGCAGCGATCAATGCGGGTTATAGCAAGGCTTTCTCGGCGATTCTTGACGGTAACGTGACGACCTTTTTGACTGGTGCGATTTTGTATGTTTTGGGTCAGGGTCCGGTGAAAGGATTCGCTATTGTATTGATGATCGGTATTGCTTGTTCATTCTTCTCCTCAGTGTTTATCACTCGGGTAATTGTATCCTGGATGACTAAGAAAGGGGATAAGAGTAAAATCAATTTTTCTGCACCTTTTGCTAAGAACGCGCTTTCGAGCCTTAATATCGATTTCTTAGGCAAGCGTAAAGTGGCCTATTTGATCTCGTCTTCCATCATCGTGATCGGTTTGGTAGTCGCAGTTACCAATGGCCTGAAGTTCGGTGTAGACTTCACCGGTGGTCGCTCTTATGTAGTAGAATTCAATGAACCTGTCGTTCCTTCTGACTTGAAAGTGGGTTTAGATGAACAGTTTGAAGGGTCTGTGGAAGTAAAAACATATGGTGCCAACAACGTATTGAAAGTAACCACTTCCTACCTAATCAATGAAGATGACGACGCTTCAAACAAAGAAGTGGAGACCAAAGTAAAAGAAGGCATCGCTACAGTGACAGGATTTACTTACATGGAGAGTGCCGAACAGCTTGGAGACAATCAATTCTCCATCACAGGTTCTTCCAAAGTGGGGGCTACTGTTGCGGATGACATTAAGGCATCTTCTGCTGAGGCGATGATTTTCTCCCTGATTGGTATTTTCTTGTACATCCTTTTGAGATTCCGTAAGTGGCAGTTTTCTTTGGCTTCTATTGTGGCCTTGACTCACGATACGCTTTTTGTGATTGCAGCATTTGCGATTGCCAGTTTATTTGGAGCGACTTTCGAGATTGATCAAGTATTTATCGCAGCAGTATTGACCGTGATCGGTTATTCGATCAACGATACCGTGATTGTATTTGACCGTATTCGGGAGAATATCGAATCTAGAGGTACCAATAAGTTGGTCAAGGTCTTCAATGACTCAATCAACCAAACCTTGGGAAGAACCTTGATTACTTCATTTACGACCTTGATCGTAGTGCTTGTGCTCTTGTTCTTCGGTGGGGAGGTATTGAGAGGTTTTGCTTTTGCCTTATTCGTAGGGATCACGGTAGGTACTTTCTCTTCCATCTACATCGCGACTCCGATCGTGGTGGACTTGATGAAAAAAGAATTGGAAAGTGACAGCTTGGAAAAGACGCAGAAAAAAGTAGCCTAAAAATTTGAAAAGGTAAGTCGAAAAGGAGTGGGAGAAATCTCACTCCTTTTTTCTTTGCGCAGTATGGCCAAAAACCAGTATCTTTTGCTATCAAAGTATATTTCACTCCATACTCATCTAACCCACCAAATGAAAATCAGCAAGAAGGATTTCCAAGAAATGCAGAAAAAGTACCAAGAGGAAGTAGGTCAAGGAAAACCAGGCAAAAACCCAAAAGGAGAAGTCTCCCACCAAACAGACTGGGTATTCTTTGATCGGGAAACTCTCCAGAAAATCCTCGATCAGGCTGATCAAGATGGAAAAACCGGTGGGATTAAATTCTATTTTACAGAATACTCCGAATCCTTAGCCAAAAAGTGGCACCCTGAAGATCCTGATGCCTACTGTGGGAGTATGACCCTGGTCCTCAAAGCTGCCAATCTTATCAATGGAAACCCAATGGACGTGGAATTAACCAATCCCGATGATCCGGATTTTGAAAACAACGGCATAAAATGTCCACCTAGTTGTAAATGATTAGCTGACCAAAGAGCATGCTTGAGTTATGGTCTAGAATTAACAATTGGTACTTTTTAAGTATCACAGGAGTATTCATTCTTGCTTTGTTGTTCTTTCCTTTTTTGGAAAAGAATAAAAAAAGAAAGCCCGAATTTTACCTTCCTTTGGTGTTGATCGTATTCTCTGTATTCTATGAATATTTGGCAGCGGCTACTGTGGTATTTTTATCGATCAACAAATGGCTGTATGGGATTTTTGATTACCCGAAAGAAAATAATTATAACCTCTGGGTTTATAATCTTTTTGGCTCCCACCTTGCTTCGATGCTTTTTTTGGCGCTGATCTATCAGTACCTGTTGAGCGCTTCCAAACGGATAATCGTCAAAGGAATGGGGCTGTTTTTCTTGCTTTCTTACACAGCATTTCAAGTATTGGGGATCGAAACTTTATTTGAGCAGCAGGAGTATTCCATTATGGTAGGATTTTCGTCGGTGATCATAGCGTGTGGACTCTACTTTATGGATTTGGTATCCCACCCAGGGTATTTGGAAATCAATCCCCTAAAAACCTTTTCCTTTTGGCAGGTTACGGTGATCTTATTTACTTTTACACTTAAGTTTTTACTGGAGATCTCCTATAATTACATCATCAGTGTCAGTATGAACCTGATGTCCTCCTTGTACCTGATATCTATGGTCACGTGGATATTAGTCCTGTGTTCTTTTTTAGTCACTATTGCCTTGAATATTCGTTTTTTCACCCCAAAAACACTGTCGTATGAGTGAGCAGGAGAGTCAGATTGCGTTAATTTTCTTCGGAGGGGCATTTTTGGTCATTATCATGTCCACATTCATCGTGTCTATGGTGGTGCTGCATAGACAGAGACAGGTACAAAACAGACAAAAACTGGATCAACTCAAAATAGAGTACGAAAAGACACTTCTCAATATCGAAAACGAGATCCAGCAGGATACCCTGCGCCATGTCGGCAGGGAGCTCCATGACAATATCGGTCAGCTGCTATCTCTGGCTAAACTCAACCTCAACTCTTCAAAACCAGAAAAGCAGGCCGAGGGCAAAGAGTACATCAATCAGATCATCCAGGAAGTGCGCGGACTATCTAAGTCGCTCAACTTGGACTGGGTCGAATCGTTGAGTTTGGATGATTTTATCAGTCAGCAGCTCGCAAGGATGGAATCCACGGGGTTTTGTCAAACTCATTTTTATACAGACCACTCGTTTGAAGAACTGGAGAAAGACCAAAAGCTGGTTTTGGTCCGTGTCATTCAGGAGTCCCTCAATAATGCCATCAAACATGCCTCTCCCTCTGAAATAGCAATCAAAATCCTACATTCTCCAGACAAACGAGCGATCGAGATTAGCGATAATGGAGTGGGATTTGATATGACCCAAAAATCCTCCGGAAGCGGCATGACCAATCTGAAAAAGCGAATGGAAACTATCGGTGGTACTTTTGATATCCATTCCTCGCTAGGAAATGGGACAACCATAAAATTGAGTTTGCCTTTTTAGTTTTATCCATCTATTTTCAGGGACTTTATCGCCCGATCCACACCCATCTCTATACAATCAACTATTTCCATGATCCGAATCGCCCTCGCAGATGATCATAAGCTTTTTGCCAAAGGCATAGAAGGTCTGATCGAGGAGCATGAGGGTTTTGAGGTAGTGGGAGTTTTCCCAAACGGCAAGGAACTTCTCGAATACCTCACAGATAATGAGGTAGATATCGTGCTCACCGATCTCAATATGCCGATCGTGGACGGATTTGGCGTACTGCGGCACTGTCGGAAGCATCACCCAACTCATAAGGTCATCGTCTTGTCCATGTATGATGACGAGAAGATTTTTAAAGAAGCGATGCAGCTCGGAGCTGATGCCTTTATCCTTAAGGATGCGGATCCTGATGAGTTGATTTTCACCATCACCGAGGTCTATGAAGGGAGGTATGTGAAAAATTTCCAGCGAGTCATTCAGCAAGCCAATCAGGGACCTTTTTTTGACGCCTTCCGGGACAAGTACCGACTCTCCAAGCGAGAGACTCAAATTCTGAAAATGATCGCTGAGGGCTTGATCAACCGGGATATTGCCGATTCCCTTAGCCTGAGTATTCAGACCGTAGAAACCCACCGAAAGAATATCAATCAAAAACTGCAAGTCAATTCGCTCATGGACTTAGTAAACAAAGTCAATGAGATGAATCTGTAATCCCCTCTCTATGAATACGCCCATTCGTGCCGCCTTGGTAGGCTACGGTTCTGTCGCCGAGAAAATGCACGCTCCACTCATTGATGCTTGCCCTGACTTAGAGTTGACAGCAGTCGTGGAGCGAAGGAGTAATAAATGTGTGGAAAAATTCCCCAATGTGAAGACCTTTAGAAGCCTTGAGGAACTCCTTGACGCAGATATTGCGGATCTGATCTGCATCACCACTCCCAACGAATTCCATTTTCCGATGGCCAAGCAATGCCTGCTAGCCCGGAAGCACGTCGTGGTCGATAAGCCCGTGACGATCCATTCATGGGAAGCTGAAGAACTTCAAAAAATCGCTTTGGAAAAAGGCCTCCTCTGTAGCGTTTTTCACAATCGCAGATATGATGGGGATTTCCGCACCCTACAAAAACTGGTAGCTGAAAAAACGCTAGGAAGACTGGTGTATTTGGAATCTCATTTTGATCGGTTTCGGCCTCAGGTATCCGAAAACTGGAGGGAAAAAGACGTGCCTGGCAACGGCATTACCTACGATCTTGGAGTGCACTTGATCGATCAGATTGCTTTGCTGTTTGGAGCGCCTGAGAGCATTTTCGCAGACATTCAAAAGCAGCGAAAAAATGCCCTATCCGATGATTATTTCGATATTTCTCTCTTTTACTCCGGATTCAAGGCCCGAGTGACGGCCGGTGTTTTGGTCAATGTGGACACGCCTAAGTTTTTGCTTTTGGGAGAAAAAGGCAGCTATCAGAAGTTTTACCTCGATGTCCAGGAGCAGGCTTTCAAAGAAGGCCGAAAACCAGTGGGTGAAAATTGGGGAATCGAGCCAGCCGAGCGTTGGGGTAAGCTGTACTTCGAAAATGAAACCCGACCCTTGCCTACTGAGCGCGGAGATTATCGGATTTTTTATCAGAATGTGGCCGATGCTATTACCAAAGGCAGTCCGCTTCAGGTGACTTTGCCTCAGACGATATTAGTACTGAAACTCATCGAGGCAGCATTTCGCTCTGCCAAAGAGGGAAGAAAAATTAATCGGGAAGCGGGAGCTTGGTAATCAAATTTGGCTAGGACTTTGCAAAAGTTCGGGTAAACAAATTTTGAAAACTATGAAAAAGCTATTCTTCTTTTCGATCCTGATGATGGGAATTGTCTCCATGGCCCAGGCTCAGGTAAGTGCCGGGATCAATTTTCAAAATACCCGGACTTTTATCACCGTAGGTACAAACCCTGACAAAGAGTTTTTCGGGGAAGCACGTCTCGGGCTAGGTCGGGCAGTAGGTCTAGAGCTTATGGGAGCTTACAATTTTGTCCAAAAGACAGACGTAAATGCTTATGTTGGAGTAGGACTTGGATTATTTGATCACTATCATCCCCGACGCGATCGGTATTACAATGACACCTATTTTGCCATACCATTTGGGGTATTGATCAAGCCATTTGACAATAAAAATATTGGGCTATTGATCGAGGCCGCGCCGGTGTTTTATGATGACTATGGCAGCTACCTTCGTGGGGGCATAGGATTTAAATATACGTTTAGGTAATTACCCTAAGGAAGAAAAAGGCCTCCGAAATCTGATTTCGGAGGCTTTTTTGTAGTGTGCTCTAGAAGAAAAAAGTAAACCCAAATCTGGGATCCAAAATGAATCCGGTTCGGAATTGCTTTTGGGTCGTTACAAACCCAAGGTCTGACCGATCGCTTTGGTAGTGCATCAATTTGCTCGAGAGATGCACACCTATTTTGGGACTTATCAAATACTGAAGACCTAATCGAGCATAGATTTCCAAATTTCTTCCTGAGGGTGATGAATCGACTGTAGGTGGATTTCCCACTTTGACCCTAACTCTGGTCCAGGTTAGTTCCGAACCTACCTCGCCAAAGAATGACAAACCGTCTTTGATATCCATGTACTTTCTGGCAAAAAAACCACCACCGTATGAGTATATGGAAGATTTATAGAAATCAGGCAAAAGTGCATTGCCAGGGCCTGTATTGGGGGTCCATTCACTCCCCCAATTGGCGGAAAGTCCCAAAGCCAAGCCATCGGCGATAAAGTATCCTACTTTTGGGCCCACAGAAAATGATTTTTCAGGGACATAATTAACGTTAGGGTCAGGGCTATTTAAGTGTTCTCTTCCAAACTGAATTCCTCCCTCAAGCATCCAAGAATCTTTCTGGAGCTGTGCTATTGATTCCGCCTTTATACCGCAGATCAAAATGACTATCAAAAGAAGCTTTCTCATTT
>VFQO010002114.1_pt1 | contig 12985 bp, 9 predicted proteins | sample 3512331 | NCBI WGS metagenome assembly VFQO01 (sample SAMN10412371, study PRJNA504923) | tailings metagenome | isolation source: Replicate 3 from Balatoc abandoned mine | place: Philippines: Itogon, Benguet | collected 2017-08-28
CTTCGCGGTCTCAGCCAAGTCTCTTTCGCTGACATCTGAAATTGCCAGGTTGCATCTCGCCTTGGCCAGTTCAATGGCTGTAGCGCGGCCGATTCCGGATCCTGCCCCGGTAATGGCGGCGACCTTCTCTTTGAAGGTTTTCATGTGTTGTCTCCTCGTTGGTTGCAGGCTTATCAGGCGCGCAAGAGATTGACAAGGGTGGTGGATTTTCCTTGCCTCATATTCTTGCCGTCGTACTTGAGGTGGCCATCGTCAAGCGATCCGTAACGCAGGGCCGGCAGATCACGAAGATAGTCATCAAGGTTTTGCCAGGGGATCTTCGCGCCCTGTCGCGGCAAGCGGTCATTGGCACGCTGGACATACCCGGAGCGCAGGTTGAGAAAGTTGAGGTTTGTTCCACAGCCTTCCTCGTCTATCGGGGTTACTACCTCCGCACCGATCTGTTTCATGTGATTGAGAAGTCGGCAAACATATTCGCAGGCGATATCCGCCTTCAGTGTCCATGAAGCATTGGTGTAGCCGAAAACCAGTGCCATGTTGGGTACGCCTTCCAGCATAAGCCCCTTGTACATCAAGGTTTCTGAAATACGAATATCCTCGCCGTCGATGGAAAGCGACGCGCCACCCAAAAGCTGCAGGTCGAGACCGGTGGCGGTGATAATGATGTCTGCATCAAGGTGGTCGCCAGACTTGAGCTGGATGCCGTTCTCAGTCACGGTTTCGATATGGTCGGTAACTACCGATGCCTTGTTATTTCGTATTGCTTTGAAAAGGTCGCCCTTGGGCACGGCGCACATGCGCTCTTCCCACGGATTGTAAGCAGGCTGAAAATGGCGCATATCAATATCTGGCCCGAGCTGCTTGCGTACAGCGGCTAGCAGCAGGCGGCGAATGGCTTTCGGTTTGCTTAGTGACAGTTTGTAAACAGTTCTTTGTAGCAGGATGTTGCGACTTCGAGCCATTCGATAGACGAGCATATCCGGCAGGAAGCGACGTAAATTGGCGGAGATAAGGTCTCTTTCTGGTACGGAAGCAATGTAAGTGGGCGAGCGTTGCAGCATGACTACATGGGCTGCCTTGTCGGCCATTGCTGGTACCAGCGTCACGGCAGTCGCCCCGCTGCCAATGACGACGACCCGTTTTCCTGTGTAGTCATAATTCTCCGGCCAGTGTTGCGGGTGGATGACATCACCACCGAAGCGCTCTATGCCTTTAATATTTGGCGTGTAACCTGTGTCATAGTTGTAGTATCCGGTGCAGTTGAAGATGAACCCGGCGGTGAATTCGTGGGTGTCGCCGGTCTCCTCATCAATAGCGGTGATCTGCCAGTGTTTTTTGTCGCTATGCCAAGACTCGGACAGCACCTTGAGGCCGAAATGGATTCGCCTCCTGACATCATGGGCGCGAGCCGTATCTTCAATGTACTGCTGAATGGATGGTCCATCGGCAAGCATCTTGATACCGGTCCAAGGGCGGAAGTTGTATCCGAGGGTGAACATATCCGAATCAGAGCGGACGCCAGGATAGCGAAACAAATCCCAAGTACCACCGATGCGTTTGCGGCGCTCGACAATAGCAAAATGGATATGCGGGCACTTCTTCGCCATATGGCAGGCCGCCCCGATACCGGAAAGACCTGCGCCGATAATCAGTACGTCAAGGTGGCGGTGTTTCATCGTGTAACTCCTGTGAGTTCGGAATTGGCTTGCAGTCGGTGCTTGCCTGTCATTTCCAGGGGAGTGAGAAAATTCAGCACTGTTTCCGTGAACGCTGTATTGCGGTCGCCAGCAACCATGTGACCGGCCTTGTCGAGCACGGCATAGCGGGCGTGGGGGATGATGGACAACAGTTCACGGGCGCCGGTGTCGCTGAGCACGTCACTCTGGTGGCCGCGAATCAGTAATGTGGGTGCATTAATATGTTGTGCCGCTGCATTCAGCCTGCTGACATTGAACATCTCTTCGTCGTGCACCGGCATGCGGGCATGGTCAAGAAATGCGGGATCCCAGTGCCAGTAATAGCGCCCGTCAGCGCGTTGACGCAGGTTCTTGCGCAACCCGGAAAGATCCTCTGGTGGCGAACGATGCGGATTGTAAGCGGAGATGGCGTCGCGCACTTGCTCAAGAGAAGCAAAGCCATCCTGATGGCGGAGCATGAATTCGATTATGCGTCGTACTCCGGCCCGTTCAAGCCGCGGCGCGACATCTACCAACACCAGCGCCCGGCATGTCAGGGTAGGATCCTCGCCGAGCGTTAGTATGGCGGTGAGCCCCCCCATCGATGCCCCGATAATGACCGGGTCTGCATCCAGCGAGCGAATTACTTCGGCGAGGTCCGCAGCCAGCATGTCAGCGCGGTAGTCCCCATCCGGACTCCAGTCGCTGTCGCCATGGCCGCGCGCATCGATAGTACAGGCACAGTAACCGGCTTCAGCCAGGGCTGTAGCAGTGTCGGCCCAGGCATATCGGGTCTGGCCGCCGCCATGGAGCAGTAACGCCGGCGGGCTTAGTGGGTCACCATAACGCGTGGCGCGCAGCCTCACGCCGCCGGCACCGCTAAACAGGATGGTGTTGCCATTGGCGTGAACCGTCTCGTTGCCGGAAGGCGCCATGGTAAGTCTCCAGGAAAGCAATTGAATTGGGCGGCCAACCAAATGATAATCTGGTCAGGGAGAGGAAGCAAGTCATGATCCGATTGACTGGCTGATCGAAACCGTTCTCGGGCGGCGTGTCAGGAATATTGAGGGCTCACCGTGCTATCGGGGCAGTGACACGGGGTGTTTCGCTGGAGGCAGCCGAGTTGCCAGCGGGCAACGTGCCTCGGCGCCCAGGCCTGCGGGCCTGCGCTGGCTGCTTGAAATAGTTCGAATGGGCTTCAGCGTTTCCCGAGTGAGCTGGCGGCACGCCTGTAGTCCTCGGGTGTCTTGACAAACCAGCGTTTGAAGGCTCGCCTGAAGTTGGAGCTGTCGTGGTAGTTCAGCAGCGCGGCAATGTCTTCGATCGACAGTGTGCTTTCACACAGGTAGTTGGCCGCTTGGCTGGACAGGATGTCATCGCGAATCTGTCGAAAACTGCTGTGCTCCTGTTTCAGCTTCCGGGCCAAGGTGCGCTTGCTCATGAAAAGAGTGTCGGCGGCCTCCTCTTCACTGAGTGTGCCGGGCGGGCGGGATAACATCATTTTCTTGACACGGTTCTGGTAGCTCGATGCCTGCGTCTGCAGATGCGCTAGCATGGCTTCACACTGCTGTAGAGCGAGGTGATAGTTTTCATGATTTGCAGAAGCGTTCGGTTCATGACACAAGGCAATCGGTAATCGGAGCGTCAACTGGTCACGGTCGAAGCCAATCTGCCCGGACAGATACTCTGAATAAATCGCCTGGTATTCGGGCGCTGAATGGGTGAAACCTATTTCCGCCTCGTCCAGAGGGCGACCGACAATGAATTCGCCGAACTCAAGCAGTACCGAGATAATCAACTCCGCCACGCAGCTCAGAAGTTCGTCATCAAGCGACACTTGGAAGGTCAGCTTGCATTCGAGGTGATCATCTACCTCCTGCATGTGCAGATCGATAACGCTGGTACGGGTGGGCAGAAAAGTTTGTATTGTCCGGAGCGCACGGAGTAGGTTCGGGCTGCTGGAGGCGGCAAAGCCCATCGCGCCGTGGGTTGCCGGCGTCAAGCGCTTACCCAGCCGCAAACCGAACGCTGGTTGGCTGGACAACGCCAGGGCGTTGCGCAGAATCTGCATCTGCTGGACTGGAGTAATCAGGCCATCCTCACTCAGTAGCTGTGGGGCGCTGAGGCTGGTTCCCTGGAGTAATTTGGGTAATTGCCTGGATGTCAGGCCGAGTTCGCGGGCAATCAGCCGTGAATAGCTCGACGGAATGTCGGAGCTTGGCTCGCCCCTTGTTTCGGTAGGTCGCGTCATTGGGATCGGCCCTGATGAGTAGCTTTATTGTCTCTAAATGACCCTGACTTTGTCAAGAAATGACCTCCTTGTTATGGCGATCCGGGATCAACATCGGATCGACATCTAGTTGTAGGAGTAAAGGCATTGGCCAAGATCACCTTTGTTGAGCATAACAACACCGAGCATGTTGCCGAGTTCGAGTCGGGCACTACGTTGATGCAAATCGCAGTCGCCAATGCGGTGCCCGGTATTGACGGGGATTGTGGTGGAGAGTGCGCGTGCGGGACCTGTCACCTCATCGTTGACGAGAAATGGTTCGACAAGACCGGTGAGATCGCTGGTGCCGAAGAGCAGATGCTGTCCATGACACCTGAGCGGGCTAGTACCTCGCGTCTTGGCTGTCAGGTCAGGGTTACAGAAGCGATGGATGGCATGATCGTCCATTTGCCTGAATTCCAGATGTAAAAATGCGGAGCAAACAATGACAACGAAATCAAGCGAAACCGCTACGATCCAGACAAAAGTGATTAACGCCACATCCAGAGTGGTGCCCATGCACTTGCAGATCAAGGCACTTAAGGTGCTGATGAAGGCAAAGAGAAAGACCGTCGGAGCTAAGACCCCTATGCTCCACTTTGTCGAAGCCTCGTTGCCTGATGTTAATACTCTGGCTCTTGAAGACATCGATATCAGTAACCCGTTTCTATATCGGCAAGGCCAGTGGGGCGCCTATTTCAAGCGGCTTCGCGACGAAGCGCCGGTGCACTACCAGAAGAACAGCCCGTTCGGGCCCTTCTGGTCGGTTACTCGTTATGACGATATTTTGTTCGTGGACAAGAGTCATGAGCTGTTTTCCTCCGAGCCACAAATCGTTCTGGGGGATCCTCCGGATGGCTTATCGGTAGAAATGTTCATTGCTATGGACCCGCCCAGGCACGACGTACAGCGCCGCGCGGTACAGGGCGTTGTGGCGCCGCAGAACCTGAAGGAAATGGAAGGGCTGATCCGCAGTCGCACGGGAGAGGTGCTTGACAGTCTGCCTCTGAACAAGCCATTCAACTGGGTCCCGACGGTTTCGAAGGAACTGACCGGTCGGATGCTGGCAACCTTGCTGGATTTTCCGTACAAGCAACGTCACAAGCTGGTTGACTGGTCAGATCGCTTGTCCGGCGCATCATCGGCCACTGGCGGTGAATTTGCCGATGAAGATGTCATGTTCGACGATGCAGCAGACATGGCGTGGTCTTTTTCCAGACTTTGGCGCGACAAGGAAGCCCGTCGTGCCGCCGGTGAGAAGGTTGGTTTCGACCTGATCAGCATGATGCAGAGCAACGAGGATACCAGGGATCTGATCAACCGTCCGATGGAGTTTATCGGTAATCTGGCGCTGCTCATCGTCGGCGGCAACGACACCACGCGCAACTCGATGAGTGGTGGCGTGCTTGCCTTGAATCAGTTTCCCGAGGAATTTGCCAAGCTGAAGGCGAATCCGGAGCTGATTCCGAATATGGTATCGGAAATCATCCGTTGGCAAACCCCGCTGGCACATATGCGTCGAGTGGCAACCCAGGATGTCAAACTCAATGGCCAGACTATCAGGAAGGGTGATCGCGTGCTGATGTGGTACGCCTCGGGCAATCGTGACGAACGGAAATTTGAAAATCCTGATCAATTCATCATTGATCGTAGCGATGCTAGAAATCATATGGCGTTTGGCTATGGCGTTCACCGTTGCATGGGGAACCGCCTCGCTGAACTGCAGCTGCGCATTCTGTGGGAGGAGTTGCTCAAGCGTTTCGATGACATCGAAGTGGTTGGCGTGCCGGAGTTGGTACAGTCCAACTTTGTGCGGGGCTATTCCACGCTGATGGTCAAGTTGACGGCGAAAAGTTGATGAGCCGTCAGGCCGGGTGGGCGTCAGAGCAGTTTGATTATGTGGTGGTCGGCGCCGGCTCAGCCGGATGTGCTGTCGCTAACCGCCTGTCCGAGAGCGGCCGCTATTCCGTGCTGCTGCTTGAGGCCGGGCCGGAGAGCCGCTGTAACCCGTTCGTGAACATGCCGCTGGGCTTTTTACAACTGATGTTCAGCCGTCGCTATAATTGGCAGTTCAACACCGAGCCGCAGCAGCATATGTATGGTCGCTCGTTGTTCCAGCCACGGGGCAAGATGCTCGGAGGGTCAAGCGGCATGAACGCGCAGGTTTATATCCGCGGTCATGTCCGGGACTACGATGAATGGGTACAGCTGGGTTGCCACGGATGGTCGTACGAAGAGGTGCTGCCTTACTTCACGAAGTCGGAGAATTTTGAGCCGCCATTGAACCCGCTTGATGCGGCGTTTCATGGTCGGGGGGGGCCACTCAATGTTGCCGAGCGCCGCTACACCAATCCCCTTAGTCAGGTGTTTGTTGAGTCTGCAAAGCAGGCTGGATACCGCTACAACAGGGACTTTAATGGCCATGATCAGGAAGGCGTAGGTTTTTACTATGCCTATCAGAAGAATGGTGCGCGATGCAGCAATGCACGCGCCTATCTTGAGCCAGCAGCAGGACGCTCAAACCTGACGGTACGTAGTGGTTCACACGTCACCCGAGTACTGCTCGAAGGGACGCGTGCAGTCGGCGTGGAGTATCGGAGTGGGACGGGCCTGGTGCAGGTTCGAGCGGCGCGCGAGGTAGTGCTCTGCGGTGGCGCATTCAATTCGCCACAGCTACTCATGTTATCCGGGATCGGTCCGCGTGAGGAACTCGTTCGGCATGGCATTGAGGTGCGTCACGCGCTGGAAGGCGTAGGGCAGAATCTTCAGGACCATATCGACGTGTTCGTCCGGGTTAGGGCACGCACTCGCTTGGGTATTTCGATGCATCCAAGCTACTGGCTCAAGGGATTATGGGCCGTGCTGCAGTATCTGGCCGGTCGTCGCGGTGTACTGTCAAGCAATGGTGCGGAGGCCGGCGGGTTTATACGCTCCCGGCCGGAAGAGCCGATTCCCGATCTGCAGCTGCACTTCGGGCCCATGCTATACGCCGATCATGGGCGGGACATGAAGACCGCGATGAGTGGTTATGGCTACATAGTCATGATCTACGGCCTTCGGCCTTTGTCACGCGGTCGCGTCGGTCTGCACAGCGCTGACCCCTATGCGGCGCCGCTGATCGATCCCTCTTATTTGTCCGATCCTGCGGATGTTGAGCAACTTGTTCGCGGGGTGCGACTGGTGCGTGGGATTCTGGGACAGCCTGCCTTTGCACCGCACCATGATGGCGAGATTTCCCCTGGAGGGGCGCTGTTGGTAGACCATGACCTAGCCGACTGGGTGCGGCGCAGCGCTGAATCGGCATATCATCCGGTCGGTACGTGCAAAATGGGTGTCGATTCGCTGGCAGTAGTGGATCCGCGTTTGCGAGTGCATGGCGTGCAGTGTCTGCGAGTGATCGACGCCTCGATCATGCCGACCCTGGTCGGTGGCAATACCCACCAGCCGGCGACCATGATTGGTGAAAAAGGCGCCGCGATGATGCTTGAGGATGCCACCCCGCCTGGTGGCTGAAATATCTCTTCCCGTAATCCAGTCTGAGAGAGGCCATGGCAAACAAGCCGCAAGAGGTGACAGTCATCATTGGTGGTGGGCACGCAGCAGGTGCGCTTTTGGCGACCTTGCAGCAAAGCAAATATCAGCATGAGGTGGTGCTGGTCGGTGAAGAACAGCATCCACCGTACCAGCGACCTCCTTTGTCGAAGAGTTATCTGGCAGGTGAGGTTGAGCAGGAGTCACTGTATCTGAAGCCGAGCTCGGTATACGAAAATGCAGGCTATCAATTGCGACTCGGTGTGCGTGTTGATCATATCGACCGAAGTAGCAAGACCATCAGATTATCCGATCAGAGCACGATCCAATACAACCGCCTTGTCCTGGCCACGGGCTCACAGGTTCGTCGCATGAAGTCGCCGGGGGCCGAGTCGAAGGGCATTTATTATTTGCACGACATCGCTGACGCTGATGCCCTGCGCGAGGAGCTAATTCCGGGTAAACGCTTGGTCATCGTCGGCGGTGGTTTCGTCGGCCTTGAGGTCGCTGCCAGTGCTGTCAAGAAGGGTGTCCGTGTCACGGTACTGGAAGCTGCCGAGCGTCTCATGCAGCGGGTTACCGGGCCGGAGATCTCAGCCTTTTTCTATGCCAGACACCGTGATGCCGGGGTAGACCTACGACTGGACACCGGGGTGATCGGGTTTGAAACCGGTGATCACGGGCGTGTTGCTGGGGTCACGTTGGCGAATGGCGACACGGTATCGGCGGATATCGTTCTTGTTTCGATTGGCGTCATACCGGATACTGCACTGGCAGAAGCGGCCGACTTGGCCTGCGATGGCGGTATTCTCGTTGACGAGCATACTCGCACCAATGACCCTGCCATTCTTGCGATCGGCGACTGCACACGTCATCGCAATCTTTTCTTTGAGGGAAGGCAGCGACTTGAGTCAGTAGCCAATGCTGTTGACCAAGCGCGTACTGCCGCAGCGACATTGATGGGCGAGGACAAACCCTACGATAGTGTGCCGTGGTTCTGGTCGAACCAGTATGACATTCGTTTGCAGATGGTCGGATTGTCGCAAGGCCATGATCAGCGTGTTATGCGTGGCACCCTCGGGGACAAGGAATTTGCAGTTTTCTACTTGCGTGATGGTTGTGTCATCGCGGTCGATGCAGTCAATCTGCCGATCGCCTTTATGGTCGGCAAACAGTTGGTGCAGCTGCGCAAGGTTGTTAGCACTGACTTATTGGGCGATCAGCATACTGATCTGAAATCTCTGCTCTGAATTTGGTATCGGGGTCGGTGATAAATGGGCAGTTTGGCTAATCAAGCAAGCGCAGAACCAGCGGGCCGTTATCCAGGCCAATGGTATTCAGCCGCAGTGCTTTGGCTTCGAGTAGCACGCTTGTAGTAGTTAGTGACTTGGGAAATATGGAGGCGAGCACGGCGCCCTGAATCCGGTCATCGGTTGCCAGGTTGCTGTCCAGCAAACGCAGTATGACTGCTATGTTGGGGGCATTCGATATGACGGCATCCTGTTACGATGACACGGGCAATTGGTAACGAGCGCAGCGATGTTCGTGCTGAATGTTAACGCTATCATTTCATCATACTCGCGGGTATGATACGTTTCTGCCGGATAAGCTTGATGGTCGCCTTTCTCAGCAGCGGATCCTGCAGTTTAGCGAGCTGCTGCCGGGCAGAGCTCATGACCCAGCGTTCGCCATCGGGGACGGCGTTCAACCAATGCGTTATCTAGAGGAGCATGGTTGATCCAGTGCCCCGCTACATTTCATCGGAAAGTATGTCGCTGTCCCCTATCTCGTCATAGCCGGTCTTACGGTCTGCCAACGTCATAGCATTCGCTCCGGTTTCGCTTGGAAATAACCAAATAGTTGCCGAGAGGCGATATGGTTCGCGCAAATTTGTATGCTTTCGAGCTCGCGCGGAGCTGCGGGAAGCCGGGGATGGGCGAAGACAATAGCTTTGGAAGGGACTGCCGAGTGTCTGTTCAGGTTAGAATTGGTGTGCTGAAAATAACAATCAGGGGGACTCTGTGAGAAAAAAGCGTCAGTCGACACCCGTCGCTCAGGCAGACCGGCAGTTTGTCCTGGCTGCGGCAGCGCGCCTATTTCGAGAGCAGGGCTATGAGCGCACCACGGTCAAGGAAATCGCCAATGCCTGTGACATGCTTCCCGGGAGCCTGCACTATCGCTATCACGCCAAGGAGGACTTGCTGGTTGACCTCATGTGCTTGGGGTTGGAGCAGGCGTCCGCCGCAGTGAGTAGTGCCGTCGTCGGGGTCTCCGACCCTGCAGAGCAACTGCGCCGCGGCATCAACGCGCATCTGCGGTTATTGGTCAGTGGTTCAGATATGGTTTACGTGCTGTTGTTCGAGTGGCGATCATTACGCGGTGCGGCGCGTCAGGAAATGATCACCTTGCGTGATCGCTATGAAGCGTTGTGGGCAGCGATGCTCAAGTTGCTGGTCGATCAGGGCGTTATTCGCAAAGATGTTGATCTCGACCTACTGCGGTTGATCGGGCTGGGTGCACTGAACTGGGTGGCAACTTGGTTTCGCGAGGGTGGTCGCTATTCGCTGGAAGAAATCGGTACCTTTGTCTGGACCATGATCAGTGGCGCCGTGCTGGAAGATCGTCGAGGTTGATTGTCGGGTTAGTCTTGCTGGCGGCTGAGGGCTACTTTAGTGGCAAGCACTGGCCGCCAACAAAAAGATTTGGCGACCTCTGGGGCACTTGCGCAATTGCACGGCTGAGCTCAGCGACTCCTTTCCCAATCTCGCCCAGGACACACGTATCGTGTGCGGCGTGCCCAAGCGCATGAGTTGGTTCAGGATCACCGCATGCACCTGAAGCTCATGCTAGAAATCTTCAGTTTTCGGCGCTACGGTTTTTCGGGGAAGGTCACTGAAATGTCACCCTGTATATCATTCAGAAAAAGTAGAAAGTCCGAGTCACCTCGGACTTTCGCGCAAAACCAATTTAATATCTTGAGTTAATCTGGAGGCTGATGATATTGGCATATGTATCACTAAACTCACCTCTAAATGTTCCGCCAATGCCAGTACATGAACCGGAGCTATCCTCTGGATTATTGAATCTGCATTTATTTCTGTATTCAGACTTGGAGTCTCCAAAAACTAATAAGCTATAAGCGCCGTCAATAGATAAATTTTTATTAATTCGATGGTTAAATCCAAGGGATGTCATGTATCTATCGCTTTCAGGAAGCGCGGGATGCCTAAATTCTTTTGATGGGATTGGGGTTTTGTCATATTGAAACCCTGCCTTAAGAGTTGTTGCATCATTAATATGATGATTAACACCAAGTGATGCCTTGTAGGAGTCTCTCCATTTAAGTGGTATTTTTGCGTCAGCCAGTATGACTCTCTTTCCATTTGAATCTTCTTCAATCCCAAAACCAACAGCAAGTTCGTCTAAAATTGAAGACTTTATGAATGTATAGTCAAGCATTAAATCTGTTTTATCATTCAGTGCAGAAAAGTAAGAAATTGATAGTCTTGCTGGCACATTAAAGACGGCTTTTGTTGTTGTTTCGGGCAGCAAATAATCGCCTAGAAAATCCCCAAGATCTTGATTTCCATCGTTATTAAGTAGGCTAACAATGCTTGTGCCAACAACTGGCCTTGCCTTGAGATCATCTAAATACCATTCAGAGCGCCCTCTAAAATTTATTTTTGACGAGGAGCGAAATGATAAACCAATTCTAGATCTATCCGACAGCCCATACATATAGCCAAGGTTATATCCAAATCCATAACCATACATTTCAATTAGGCCAGAAGCTCTGCTTGACGGATCAACAATAACATTAGCGAGAGGGGACGAAATAGCATCTATTATCGGTCTTGGCAATACCTCGCCGACTTTTATTCCACAGACGGCATCAATCAACACGCGGATTTTACATACAGATGTGATTACATCTTGGATCTCTGGTGTAACAGTTAATGTGTCCACATTGAGCTCGCTCAGAGCCTCTTGTAAAAGATAGGGCTGTAGTCCTTTCGCATCAAGCTGCGTGCGATATCTTAAATGCCCGCCAATAATAGATGCCCCAAAACCTATACTATGTTTTTCATCAAATCTCACCGCAATAGATGGATTAATATTTATGAGCTCTAATGCAATTGCATCTACTTGATAGGCGCCTGACCAGTCATTTTTGTAATTAATATTTCCTCCTCCGGGTGAAAATACGCCAACTCCAAGTGTTATATTATCATCATAAGGTGCGGTATAAAAAAAGAACCCAAACCAAGTAATTTTGGCCAAAAACTTCCTGAACCACCTGATGCATAAGGATCTTCACCATTAGGACCTAGTGGCCTTCCCTCTTCGTTGCTATTATCAAAAGGCTCTGGCGTACCTGTCGACCCATTATCTTTAACTTTTCCACGGAAAGTTATTAACGAACCACTGATCGAAATATTCCGTTGTTTTAAGTAGCTCATTCCTGCCGGGTTATAGTATAGGACTGATGCATCAGCTGCTTCCGCGCCGTTCGAGTTTGCTGACGCTTGATGAGACGCCGCAATTGAAGGTAAATCAATCCCGCCTGCATTAGAATTGCTTGCAATTAAAAGCAAAAAGACAAATTTCGTTGTTTTCTTCATGGGAATGTCCTTTTATTTTATTTCGCATATTTTCTTGTTTTAATAAATATTATATTCTTTGGCTAATAACTAAATTTTTTCGGATGGCTGATGCTGTCAAACTCCCTAGTCAACTATTTAGTAAAATAGAGCTCAGTTAATTAATTGATATTTATTTCAATGTTGATTGCCTTGTGAAAAGAAGGCTTTTGAATGGTCGCACAACCAAAAAATGATTGTCAATCGAAAGCTATTCGGCGAGTTAGCTGGTCAAAAGTCACTCAATCTGTAACGATGAGTGCATGAGTTTTCAATGAGAAATCATGCGTCATGGCCAGTCACGAGCAGCCCAGCGCGTTGGGGCAAGTCCGCCAAGCCCTGAAGCCCGGGCGTGTGTACCGTCGCGCTGATTTGTTGGCGGTCTCCAATGCAGTCGACAGGCACCTGCAAGCGTTGGTGCAGGCAGGTGATCTGCGGAAACTGGCGCCTGGGCTCTACTACGCGCCTCGCACATCCGTGTTTGGCGAGCTGCCGCCTGACGATGCCGAGCTGGTGCGCAGCTTTCTGCGGGATGATGACCTCCTGCTTTTCTCTCCCTCCGCCTACAACACGGTCGGGCTGGGCACCACGCAGCTCTGCAACCGCACGGTCGTCTACAACCGCAAGCGGCATGGGCACTTCAAGCTGGGCAATCGCGAGTTCGACTTCCGGGTGAAGCCTAGGTTCCCGCATGCCTTGTCTGCGGAGTTCCTGTTTGTGGATCTGCTCAACAATGCAGATGAGCTGGCTGAGGATGTATCGGCTGTCTGGGCACGCGCGGCAAGCAAGTTGAAGCAGTTGGATAGCGATGGCCTGAGTCAGGCGTTGCGTGCCTATGGCAATGTGACCACGCGCAAGCGGCTGGAGGG
>VFQO010002116.1_pt1 | contig 12973 bp, 10 predicted proteins | sample 3512331 | NCBI WGS metagenome assembly VFQO01 (sample SAMN10412371, study PRJNA504923) | tailings metagenome | isolation source: Replicate 3 from Balatoc abandoned mine | place: Philippines: Itogon, Benguet | collected 2017-08-28
CGCTCAGCTATTACGAGCAGATCAGCGACGTGAACCGCGACCAGAAGATCACCGAACAGGCGCAGACCGCGCTGCGCGAGGTCAACCGCCGGTTCCCGCAGACCGAATATGCCGCCGATGCGCGGCTGAAGCTCGATCTTGTCGCCGATCACCTTGCGGGCAAGGAAATGGAGATCGGCCGCCACTACCAGCGCATGGGCCTGTGGCTCGCGGCCGACATGCGGTTCCGCAATGTGGTCGAGAAGTTCGACACCACCAGCCACACGCCCGAGGCGCTCTATCGGCTCGCCGAAAGCAGCCTCGCGCTCGGCGTGCCCGAGGAAGCGGTGAAGTATGCCGCGGTGCTGGGCGCGAACTACCCGGGCAACGAGTGGTACGACAAGGCCTACAAGCTGGTGCAGAAGCACGCCGAGGGCGTGAAGCCGAGCTGATCCCTGTTGCGGGGCTAATGCTTGCAATATCGCGCTCCAGACTTAGGATCCGGCAGGAACGGTCGGTACATGCGCCGACGCTAGGGGCGCCGCTTGCATCACGAATTCCCGGGACCGGCATGGTTCGCCGCCGCCACGCTGGCGGCGCGCACCGGAGGTTTCGCGCGGAGGCCCTTGTGCCCTCGATGGTCGCAGCAGATGACCTGGCGGCTGGAGTGAAGAAAATCCCGACGAAGCAGTAGAAACGTAGTAAACAGAAAAAAATCACGATTTCATCAAAGGCATTCGGCTTTTGGTTTCGCTTGGCCGTGGGTATTTGCGCACAGGATTGATTGGTTTCCCCCAATCAAACCCAGGCGATCCGCCAGTCTTTCCCGTTTTATTTTTGGTATCGACAATCCCTTTTCCCGTGATAGCAATTGCATATCGGCCAAGTCCTTCCGGGGAGGGAGGGTGGCCGGGGGTACCACGAGGAGAGATCGTCAATGAAAAAGACAGCACTGGTCGCAATTGCGGCGTTGCCGCTTATCGCTCTGGCTTCGCCGGCACAGGCGCAGAAGGCCGGGGACAAGATCGCAAACAGCTACATCTGCGTGTTCGATGACGCCAAGGTTTCGCGCGGCAATGCCAATGCCGAGGCGCAGCGGGCCGCGCAGGCTGCGCAGGGGCAGCTGCGCCATGTCTACAGCGCTGCGATCCGCGGTTTCGCGGTCAATGCCGCGCCGCAGGCAGTCGAGAACATGCAGCGCAGCAACCCCAACATCGCCTATTGCGAACAGGATCAGGTCGTCACCCAGGTGCAGGGCCGCCCCGGTGGCGGTGGCGGCACCACCACCCAGCCGCCGCAGGAGAAGCCGTGGGGCATCGCCCGCGTCAACGGCGGCCGCGCCGGCACCTTTGCCACGGCGTGGGTGATCGACGGCGGCATCCAGCTCGACCACCCCGATCTCAACGTCGATGTCGCGCGCTCGCGCACTTTCCTCGGCAAGGGCACGGCGGCTGACGAGAACGGCCATGGCACCCATGTCGCCGGCACGATCGCCGCGCGCGACAACACGATCGGCGTGATCGGCGTTGCGCCGGGTGCTCCGGTGGTGGCGGTGCGCGTGCTTGACCGGCGCGGTTCGGGTTCGGTCTCGGGCGTGGTCGCGGGTGTCGATTACGTCGCGCAGAACGGCCGTCCGGGCGACGTTGCCAACATGAGCCTCGGCGGCGGTGCCAGCACCACGCTCGACAATGCGGTGATCAATGCCGCGGCAGGAGGCGTGCGCTTCGTGCTCGCCGCAGGCAATGAATCGACCAATGCCGCCAATTCCTCGCCCGCCCGCGCCAATGGCCCGAACGTTTTCACGATCTCGTCCTTCGCGATCGGCGACAACTGGTCGAGCTTCTCGAACTTCGGCAATCCGCCGGTCGATTACGCCGAGCCGGGCTCGGCGATCAAGTCGACCTGGATCGGCAGCGGCTACAACACCATCTCGGGCACTTCGATGGCGGCCCCGCACTTCTCGGGCATCCTGCTGCAGGGCGCACCGGGCAATGGCGGCCGCGTGAATGGCGATCCGGACGGCAACCCCGACATCATCGGCGTCGTGCCCTGATCTGACCGGATATCGACAGGTAGCAGCGGGGGTCCGGTTCGCGCCGGGCCCCCGTCTGCTTTGTGGCCCCCTGCACCTTGCGCCGGTGAGGGGGCGGCCTTCAGAACTGCGCCGTCAGACGCATCCACACGCCGCGACCCGGCCCGGGCAGGCGTTCGCCCGCCGGCACATCCGACGCGCCCACCCGGCTGCGTCCGGCAAGGTGCGGGGCGTAGCGCTCGTCCAGCAGGTTCTCGACCCCGGCTTCCAGCGCGAGCCCCGTGCCAAGCCCGTACCGCGCGAACAGGCCCAGCGTCGCGTAACCTTTGCCGGGCAGTTCGCCATTGGTCTGCGACACGCGGTGCTGGTCGGCCGCGGCAAACACCTCTGCTCCGAGCGACAGGGCGCCTGTCGCCCAGGTGGCCGAAAGCCGCAGATTGGCCGGGGGGATGCGGTAGAGATCATCGGCAATGTCGCGCCGTGCCCCGCGCACGAAGCTCGCCGTGCCGGCCAGTTCGATGGCCGCCGCTGGCCGCACCACGACATCGAGATCCGCACCGTAAAGCTCGGCATCGGTGTTGCGGAACATCAGCGGGGTGGGATCGCCGCTCATGCTCGCCACCATCTCGACCGGCGTGTTGACCAACCCGGGCGTCGCATCGAAAGGCGTGCCCTGAATGAAGCCATCGACCCGGCGATAGAACAGCGTCGGGCGCAGCGTCAGCCAGTCGGTTTCCCAGTCGAACCCGGCCTCAGCAATCCATGCGACTTCGGGCTCCAGCGCCTGATTGCCAACGTAGATATTGCCGTCGGCGAGGCCAAAGCTGGCTTCGGTCGGCAGCCAGGCGAAGCGTTCAAGCACGCTTGGGCTGCGGGTTTTGCGCGCGAGGGTGAGGCGCGGGACCAGCGCGCCGCCTTCGATCCACACCCGCGCGGCGGCGTCGAAAGTGGCGTCGTCGGCGCGCCTGCCCGAAGCGACGAAGGCCGCCGCCAGCCCGCGCGGCCCCATCGGCACCGCAGCCCCCAATTGCGGGACGCCGACCGATTGCTCGGTCCGGTCCACCCGCCCGCCGAGCTCGAACTGCGCCGCCCCGACGCTCCCGCGCCATTGCAGGTAGGCGCCCAGCCGCTCTGCCTGCACATCGGGCTGGGACTCGATGAAGAAGGCCGGGTTCGCCGGGTTGGTGATGGTGACGGCGCGATCGGTGATCTCGGCATCCGCGCCGACTTCGAGATAGGCGCGTGCGCCACCGAAACGCAGGCTCGCCTCTGCCGTCATGGTGTCGGCATCGGCAAAGCTGGCGCGGGCCTGCGCCGGGGCGGCGGCAGGTTGCCTCAGCGTCTGGTTGTCCATCAGGTGCCGCACCGCGACATGGCCCAGCCGCACGGTGAGGCCGACATCCTCGCCAATCTCGCCGCGATAGCCGCCCTGCACGAAGTCGGTGTTGAAATAGACCATGTCGAGCGCAAACGGCGGGTTGCCCGAAGGGTCGGTCTCCGAGCGGCGATATTCGACGAACAGCTCGCCTGTGCCGGTGCGAAAGCCGGCATGGACGCCATAGAGGTTGCGCTCGAACGCCGTGCCCACGGCCGTGCCCACGGCCGTGCCGCCGGGGAAGCGGTAATCCTCCCCCTGTTCGCGGCTGGCGAGGATGCCGATGCGCCACGTGTCATTGGCCAGCGCGGCAATGCCTCCCACGGCGTAACTGTCATCGACGCTGCGATACTGGGCCGCCGCGCGCAACTGCGGGGCGAGGCTGGCGCTGCCGGTGAACTGCGCCTCCACCAGCTGCGCATTGATCGCCCCGCCAAGCGATGGCCCTTCGGCCACCGGCGCGACCCCGCGGGCGACGTCGATACGCTCGACCAGGATCGAAGGCGCATAGTGCAGCGGCGGGTCCATCGCATTGGGGCCGCCGCTGGCAAAGCGCTGGCCGTTGACGCGGCCCAGCACGCGTTCGCCGGCGAGGCCGCGATAGCTGAGCTGGCCGGACAGCGCGCCATTGCCGAAGATGTCGGCCCCCGCGACGCGCGCGGCAATCGCGACGGCATCGGCAGGCAGCGCGATCTGGCGCGGCGCGGCGACGGCATCGCTGGCGATGGTGTCGTGCCGCCGGGCGGTGACGATGATGGTGTCGGTGAGCCGGTCTTCCTGAGGCTCGGGCGGGTTGGACTGTTCGGCCAGCGCAGGCGGCGCGGCCACAAGGGTGCATCCGGCAAGCAGGCTTGCCCGGATCAAACGGGGGAAATTCATTGCAAATCTGTCCTGTATCTGTGGGGAACCACCGGCATGCCGGGCAGGGGCAGAGGCACGCGTGCCTCCGCCTGCGACGGGCCGGATTGTCGTTGCAGTTCAGATCAGGGCAGGGGGCGCGCGCAGCGGCGGGCGCAGGCGCGGCGGCTCGGCAAGACGCAGCGGCTGCAAGGGCAAGGGCGGCGCAAGCGGTTCGGCCCGCCGCGCGGCGAGGGCCGGGCGATCTTCGGGCAGCAATCCCGCCAGCGCCCCGGCCCCGGCAAAGGGGCAGGACTGCGCCGGGGAACCGGCCGATGCGGTGGGCGCATCATCCTCGGACGAGGCGGGCGTGTGGCCCATGGATGCGTGATCCATGCCCGCATCGGCCATCGGCCCATGGCCCATCGCCGCGTGCATCGCGGCCATGGCGGCGCTGTGGTCCGCGGCCTTCTCGGCAGCGGCGCGGGCCAGCGGATGGGTTTGCGGGCACAGGGTGATCTGCGCCCCGTGCGCCGGCGCGGGGGACAGCATGACACCCGCCGGCACCAGCGCCTGCATCGCCAGCGCGGCGAGCACGAAGCTCAATAGCTTGCGGCCATTGGCCTTGGTCAGGGTTCGCAGCGGTCCCATCTGCGCCGGCGCTTTAATCGCGGCGCGCGCGCGTGTCATGTGCATTGGCGGGCGCCGCACACGGGTTTTGTTGCGGATTATGCAAGCTGTCACGCCTTGGGGATTGGCGCTGCTTGCGCAGGTGACGCGGGGCAGGGTGTGCGCTATCTGTTCCGCCGATGCTCACCCGGCTGTCGATCCGCAACATCGTCCTCATCGAAGCGCTCGATCTCGATTTCGCGCGCGGGCTTGGCGTGCTCACCGGGGAAACCGGGGCGGGCAAGTCGATCCTGCTCGATGCGCTGGGGCTGGTGCTGGGGGACCGCGCGGAAACCTCGCTGGTGCGTGCCGGGGAGGACAAGGCGAGCGTCACCGCCAGCTTCGAATTCGCAAGCCTGCCCGCGCCTGTCGCCGCCGCGCTCGACGATGCCGAGATCGCCATCGAACCGGGCGAGCCGTTGCTGATCCGCCGGCAGGTCAAGGCCGATGGCGGCTCTAAGGCCTTCATCAATGATCAGCCCGCCAGCGTCGCGCTGCTGCGCGAACTTGCGCCCGCGCTGGTCGAACTCCACGGCCAGCACGATGATCGCGGGCTGGTGAACCCGCGCGGCCACCGCGCGTTGCTCGATCGCTATGCCGGCACCGATGTCGCCGGGCTGGAGCGCGCCTATGCCGACTGGGCGCGCGCCGAAGCGCAGCTGGCCGAAGCGCGCGATGCGGTGGAGCAGGCCAAGGCCGATCAGGACCTGTTGATCGCGCACCTGGCCGAACTCGCCGCGCTCGAACCGGTTGCGGGCGAGGAAGAACGCCTCGCGCTGGCGCGGGCCGACATGCAGAAGGGGGAGAAGCTGTCGGGCGATCTGGAGGATCTGCGTCATCTGTGGGAAGGCTCGGACTCGCCGCTCGCCGCCCTGCGCGTGGCGGCGCGCAAGCTTGATCGGATCGCCGAACAGCACCCCTTGCTCACCGAGGCGCTCGCCGCGCTCGACCGCGCGGTGATCGAGGCGAGCGAGGCCGAGGACAAGCTGGCGAAGGCGGTCGAGGCGCTGGTGCACGATCCGATGGAGCTGGAGCGCGCCGAGACCCGCCTGTTCGATCTGCGCGCCGCCGCCCGCAAGCACCGCTGCGACGTCGACGATCTGCCCGAACTGATGCGCACCATGCGCGCCCGGCTCGACGCGATCGAGGGCGGGGAGGCGCAGCTCGATGCGCTCGAAGCCGCGGCGCGGGAAGCGCGCAAAGCCTATGTCGCCGCTGCCGAGAAGGCGCATGATGCGCGCACGGCGGCAGCGGGCAAGCTCGATGCGGCCGTGGCGGCGGAGCTGGCGCCGCTGAAGCTCGACGCCGCGAAGTTCCGCACTCAGGTGGCCAAGCTGCCCGAGGAACGCTGGGGCGCGCATGGCATGGATGCGGTGGAGTTCCTGATTTCCACCAACCCCGGCGCGGACTTCGCGGCCCTGAACAAGATCGCGAGCGGCGGGGAACTCTCGCGCTTCATCCTCGCGCTCAAGGTGGCGCTGGCGGAGAAGGGCGGGGCGGCGACGATCATCTTCGACGAGATCGACCGCGGTGTCGGCGGCGCGGTGGCCTCCGCGATCGGCGAGCGTCTGGCGCGGCTGGCGGCCAATGAAGGCCAGCTGCTCGCAGTGACCCACTCGCCCCAGGTCGCCGCGCGCGGGAGCCAGCACTACTTCATCGCCAAGGCATCGAACGGCACGGTGACGCGGACAAGCGTGGTGCTGCTCGACGCGGCAGGCCGGCAGGAGGAGATCGCACGGATGCTCTCGGGCGCCGAGGTGACGCCGGAGGCCCGCGCGCAGGCCGACCGGCTGCTGGAGGGTGTGTGAGCGGAGCAAGGGACTTCGTCACGCTTGGTGTGCTCGCTGTTCTAGTCGCGGGCGCGGTCTGGCTGTCCTCCATGCTCGACAGAAGGCCGCAAGTCACCGAAGCGACCGCCGCGGCGATCAGGGCCGATATGACGTTGTTCATCGAGACATATGCAGATCCGGCCGCACGAAAGGCCGACGGTGGCAAACCGGCATCGCTCTGCATTGCCTCGAACGAGCCGCTTGACTTCGCCTTGCTCGCGGACCGGCTCGCAGGGACGTTCTTGCGGGCCGTCCCCTTGGCTGATTGCACCAGCAAGACGGTCAAAGGCGACTTTGGCATGTTCGTTTCCATGACCACGTGGTTCGACGAGAGCGGCGAGCAAGCGGGAATGGGAATGATCGAGATTGCGGCTGTGCACTGTCCGACGGCGCGCCGCTGCCTTGTCGACATTGATTGGCCGACCGGAGGAGATCGCTACGAGGTTGAACGTGTGGGTGACAGGTGGTCTGTCACCGCGCGGAGAATGCGCTGGTTAGTGTGATGCGATTCTGCACCAAGATTGTCGTCACCCTGAACTTGTTTCAGGGTCCATCGCTCTGCTTGCACAGTCCGTACTGTGATGCGCGATGGATGCTGAAACGAGTTCAGCATGACGGGGAATGAGATGATCCGCCTCCTCCCCCTCCTCCTGCTCGCAACCGCCTGCGCCCCCGTAACACCCGCGCCCGAGGAGGCTTCGTCCATGGTTAAGCCCAACAACGCGACCTACGGCACCGACGCCAACCTCGCGGCATCGAAGCCCGATGCGGTGCTGCGCTATGCCGATCACCCGCGCGGCTTTGCTGAACTCCGGCTGCCCGCAGGTGACGGCCCGTTCCCGCTCGCGGTGATCTATCATGGTGGGTGCTGGAAAACCGGCATCGCCAGCCAGGCCTACATGGCCCCGCTTGCCACCCGCTGGCAGGAACGCGGCATCGCCACGCTCAATGTCGACTACCGCGAGGTGGGTGACGGGGGCGGATGGCCGGGTTCTTTCACGGATTGGGCCGCGTCCGCAAAGCTGATCGACGAGGTGATCGAAGCCTATCCCATCGACCGCACCCGCGTCACGTTGGTCGGCCATTCGGCGGGCGGTCTGCCAGCAGTCTGGCTGGCGAGCCGTCAAGGCGCTGACGGCCCCGTCGGTGCGCGCGAACCGCTCAAGGCCCGCGCGGCGATCGTGCTCGACGGGCCGGGCGATGTCGGGGCCGAGCGGCCTGCTTTCGATGCGCTGTGCCAGTTCTCGGCGGTCGATCCCTTCATGGGCGGCGAGCCGCAGCGTTTTCCCGAGCGCTACAAGGCGATTTCGCCCGCGCTCGCGACACCGCAGCTGGCCGAAATCCTGTTCGTGCAGGCCAAGCTGCCCGCGCCCTCAGCTGCCACGCAGGCATCGCTGGCCGCAGGCGGGGCGATGGTGACGATCCGTGAGAACATCGGGCAGAGCCACTTCGCCATCATCACCCCCGGCAACCCGGTCTATACCGCCAATGAGGCGGCGATGCTGGCGGTGCTCAAGGGCGGGAACTGAATCCGCTGTCCCCACCCCCCGAGTTGCGCTATGTTGCGCATATCATTGGGGGAAAGACGATGAAGAACCATGCCGTTGCCGCACTTGCGCTTGCAGCCGGTCTCGCCGCCTGCGCGCCTGCCGAGCCGCTTGCCAAGGCGCCGCCCGCGCCCGATGCGCGCTTCGCGGTGACCGACCGCACGGATTACAACCCCGTCACCATCAACCAGCTTCCCGCCGATCCGCCGACGCTGAAAGTCGCCTATGGCACCGCTTCGCCGCGGCAATATGGCGAACTGCGGGTCCCCGAAGGCAAGGGCCCGTTTCCGCTCGCGGTGATCTATCACGGCGGGTGCTGGGCCGGGATGGGCGGGACAGCGAATGTCGCCCCGCTCGCCAGTTTCCTTGCGAAGAACGGGGTGGCCACCTGGACGCCTTCCTACCGCGAGCTGGGATCGGACGGCGGCTGGCCCAACACCTTCACCGATTGGGCGCAGGGCCTCGGCTATGTCCAGACGCTGGCGGAATCCTATCCGCTCGATCTGACGCGCATCACCGTGATGGGCCATTCCGCCGGGGTGACGCCGGTGATGTGGCTGCCGACCGGGCATATGGGCGACGATGTGATCAAGCCCGATCTGCCGCCGGTTCGGGCAGCGGTGGTGCTCGACGGGCCGATGCGGATTGCCGATTTCGTCGGCGTCGATCAGGCGGTGTGCCGCCAGCCGGTGATCGCGACCATGATGGGCGGCGCTCCGGCTCAGGTGCCCGCGCGCTATGCCATGCTCGATCCGCTCGCCAACAAGCCGAAAGTGCAGCGCCTGCTGGTGGTTGACGGCGCGCTGCCCGATCCCGATCCGGCGCTGATCGAAGGCCTGCGCGCGCAGGGCATTTCGGTCGAGGTGATCCGCGTGGCGCAGGATCAGCATTTCAACCATCTGGTGCCCGGCACCCGGGATTTCGCCGCGATCGGCCCCGCGCTGCTGGACATTGCCGGCGGTCGCTGAAAAAGCGGGAGCCATGGGAATCGAAGGCTTGAGCGAGGCGGATGCCGCCAATGAATTGATGCGGCTGGCGCGGGCCATCGCGAAGCACGACAGGCTGTATCACGCCGAGGATTCGCCGGAGATTTCCGACGCCGAATATGATGCGCTGGTGCGCCGCAATGCCGAGCTGGAAGCGGCCTTTCCGCACCTGATCCGCGAGGACAGCCCCTCGCGCAAGGTGGGCCATGCCATCGCCGCCTCGCCGCTCGGCAAGGTCACCCACGAGGTTCGCATGATGAGCCTCGACAATGCCTTTTCGCCCGAGGAAGTCGCCGAGTGGCTGGCGCGGATGCGGCGCTTCCTCAACCTGCCCGAAGCCGAGCCGCTGGCGCTCACCGCCGAGGACAAGATCGACGGGCTGTCGTGTAGCTTGCGCTACGAAAACGGCCGGTTGGTGCGCGCCGCCACGCGCGGCGACGGGCAGGTGGGCGAGGATGTGACGGCGAATGTCGCGCACATTCCGGACATCCCGCAGACACTCCCCGCAGGCGTTCCCGAAATCTTCGAGGTGCGCGGGGAGGTCTATATGGAAAAACAGGCCTTTACCGCACTCAATGCGGCGCAGCATGAGGTCGGCGGAAAGCTGTTTGCCAACCCGCGCAATGCGGCGGCGGGGAGCCTCAGGCAGAAGGACGCGAGCGTCACCGCCAAGCGCCCCTTGCGCTTCTGGGCGCATGGCTGGGGCGCGGCTTCGGCAGTGCCGGGGGCGAGCCAGAGCGAGGTGGTGGCGAAACTGCGGGAGTGGGGCTTTCCGGTCTCGCCGCTGTTCACCCGCGTCGTGGGCGGGGCGGCGGAACTGGTCGCGCATTTCGACGCCATCGGGCAGGCGCGACCGGGCCTCGCCTATGATATCGACGGGGTGGTCTACAAGCTTGACCGGCTCGACTGGCAGGAGCGGCTGGGGTTCGTCGCCAAGGCCCCGCGCTGGGCGTTGGCGCACAAGTTCCCGGCCGAGCGCGCCGAGACCATCGTCGAAGCGATCGACATCCAGGTGGGCCGCACCGGCAAGCTGACCCCAGTGGGCCGCCTCGCGCCGGTGCTGGTCGGCGGGGTGACGGTGACCAATGTCACGCTCCACAACCGCGACGAGATCGCGCGGCTTGCCTTGCGCGTGGGCGACCGCGTGGTGATCCAGCGTGCGGGCGACGTGATCCCGCAGGTGGTCGAAAACCTGACGCGCGAGGAGGCGCGCGAAGCCTTCCTGTTTCCCGATCACTGCCCCGAATGTGGCAGCGAAGCGGTGGCCGAGGAAGGCGAGGTCGATGTGCGCTGCACCGGCGGATTGATCTGCCCGGCTCAGCGCACCCAGCGGCTCGAACATTTCGTTTCCCGCAAGGCGCTCGATATCGAGGGGCTGGGGGAAAAGACCATCGCGCAGTTCTTCGCCTTGGGCTGGCTCGAAAGCCCGGCGGATATTTTCCGGCTGCGCCAGCGGCGGAGCGATATTCTCGCGTTGGAAGGCTGGCAGGAAAAGTCGGTCGACAACCTGCTCGCCGCGATCGAGGCCAAGCGCGCGCCCGATGCCGCACGGCTGCTGTTCGCGCTCGGCATCCGCCATGTGGGCGAGGTGACGGCACGCGATCTGATGAAGCACGTCCACGAACTGCCCGCGCTGCGTGCATTGGCCGAGCGCGCCCATGCAGGCGATGCCGAGGCAGTGGGCGAGATCACCGCGATCGACGGGATCGGCCCCTCGGTCGTGGAAGCCTTGGGCGATTTCTTCCACGAACCGCACAATGTCGCGGTGTGGGAAGACCTGCTCGCGCAGGTCAGCCCGCCGCGCTACGAGGTGCAGACCATCGCTAGCCGGGTGGCGGGCAAGACCGTGGTGTTCACCGGCAAGTTAGAGACCATGAGCCGCGACGAGGCCAAGGCGCAGGCTGAACGGCTGGGCGCAAAGGCGGCGGGCAGCGTTTCCGCCAAAACCGATCTGCTGGTCGCCGGGCCGGGGGCGGGGAGCAAGCTCAAAAAGGCCGCCGAACTCGGGATCGAGGTGGTCGACGAAGCCGGCTGGGCGGCGATCGTCGCCGAGGCGCTGGGAGGCAACGGGTGAATTTTGCCGCGTTCCACCACCTTGCCGTTGAGATCGCCGAGGGGCTGCGCGCGCGCGGCGAAAAGGTGGCGGTGGCTGACGGGGCGACCGGGGGGCTGATTGCGGCGAGCCTGCTGACGATCCCCGGCGCGCTCGATTTCTTCGTGGGCGGCGGGGTGGTCTATTCCTTCCGCGCGCGCGACGTGCTGTTCGCTCTGCCGCGTGAGGCCTACAAGGGGATGCGCGGGGCCACCGAGGATTACGCGCTTCTGCAAGCCCGCGCGATCCGCGACAATTTCGCATGCGACTGGGGGCTGGCCGAAAGCGGTTCGGTGGGCGGATCGAGCCACCCCAGCGGCGCACCTGCCGGGCGCAGCGTGGTCGCGATTGTCGGCCCGGACGGGCGCGAGGTGACCTGCGTGATCGAAACCGGCAGCGACGATCGCATCGCCAACATGGAAGCCTTCACCCGCAACGCGCTCGAAGCCTTCAGGGATGCGCTCTCAGCTTAGCGCGTCCTTCTGCGCCGCAGCCAGAGGATCGCCCAGTCGCCGCGTTGCAGCTTTGCCGCCATGCGGAAGCCTGCAAGCCGCATCGCCCGCTTGACCGCTTCCTCCTGTTCGCCCGCCAACAGGCCGGCCAGCAGCAGGCTGCCACCCGGCACCACCGCCTTGCCGAAATCGGGCGCGAGGCTGACCAGCGGGCCGGCGAGGATGTTGGCAATCAGCAGATCATAGGGCCCGCGCAAACGGACCAGCGGATCGTCCATCCCGTCGGCCACCACCATGATCGCCTCTCCGCTGCGCGGCCCCATGGCAATCCCGTTGAGCGCGGCGTTCTCCTCGACCACCGGCACGCACACCGGATCAATATCGGTCAGGGTGCAAGCCGCGCGCGGCCACAGGGCGAGGGCGGCAAAACCGAGCAGGCCGGTGCCGGTGCCGATATCGGCGACATTGCGCACCGCCATGCCGCTCGCCTTCATGTGCCCCAGCATTTCGAGGCATCCGGCGGTGGTGCGGTGCTGGCCGGTGCCGAAGGCCTGGCTGGCGGGAATCACGAAGTCGATCGCCTGCGGGTCGGCGGGGAAATCGGGGGTGTGGACATGGAAGCGCCCGGCGCGGATCGGCTCCACACCCTGCTGGCTCAGCGTCACCCAGTCGGCGGGGGGGAGTTCCTCGACCGTGATCGGCGGCGGCGCACCCTCGAACAGCCCGGCGAGCGCGGCTTTCTGTGCCTTGCCGGGCTTCTCCGGATACCAGCCTTCAAGCACCCAGTCGTCGGGGCGGTCTTCTGCGACTTCGCGGCCCGCGATGACGAGTTCGTAGTCCCAATCGTCGATCAGGTCATGCGCCAGCAGCGCCGCCTGCACGATGGGCTTGGGCGCGAAGGCGGAAAGCTTCCACGTGGTGCTAGCGGACAAAGCTGGCTCCGTTGGCGTCGATCACCGCGCCGGTCATGCTTTCGGGCGCATCGAGCGCGCAGAAGGTGATGATCGCGGCGATTTCCTCAGGGGTCGCCACGCGCCCCAGCGGGATGTCGGCCAGCAGCCCCGGCCCGCCGCGGCTGGCGAGATAATCGCCTGCCATGCTGGTGTCGGTGAAACCGGGCGTGACGGCAAAGCTCAGGATCCCGTCCTTGGCATAGGCGCGGGCGATGGTCTTGT
>VFQO010002117.1_pt1 | contig 12957 bp, 11 predicted proteins | sample 3512331 | NCBI WGS metagenome assembly VFQO01 (sample SAMN10412371, study PRJNA504923) | tailings metagenome | isolation source: Replicate 3 from Balatoc abandoned mine | place: Philippines: Itogon, Benguet | collected 2017-08-28
CAGGCGATGACGCGCGGCCGACCGTAGGTGCCTGCTGGTTCGACTACGACCGCGACGGCGACCTCGACCTCTTCCTCGCCAACCAGGCCGGAGCAACCGATGCGCTGTGGCGCAACGATGGCGACCATTTCACCGACGTCGCCCCCATGCTCGGCATGGACCGCCCGGGGCGTCCGCGCACCGAAGGCAGCGTTGGCTGCGCGGTCGGCGACTATGACAATGACGGCGAGCTCGACCTGTTCGTCACGAGCTATGGCCTCAACATTCTCTACCGCAATAAGGGCGACGGGAGCTTCGAGGATGTCGCGCCGAAGCTGGGCCTCGCCGAGGACAATCACGCGGTCGGCGCCGCCTGGGGCGATTTCGACAATGACGGCTGGCTCGACCTCTTTGTCGCTGCCTACACCGGCAAGTCGGGCGCGCAGCAGCCAGCAAACCGCCTCTACCGAAATCTCGGCGGCAAGGGCTTCGAGAATATCCTGCCCGCCGGCTCGGCGCTCGACGTCGCCGATCACGGTATCCAGTGGATCGACTATGACCGCGACGGCGCGCTCGATCTCTCGGTGACCCGCGGATATACCGACACCGGCGGCCACTTCCTCTTCCACAACGATCTGGGCAAAGAGGCAGCGCGCCGCAGCCTTTCAGTGCGCGTGCTCGACAAGGCTGGTCGTTTCACCCGCATGGGCGCTGAGGTGCGCCTCTACGACGCGGCAGGCAGGACCCTCGCGACGCGCCAGGTCTCGACTGGCGAGGGCTATAATTCGCAAGGCACGCAGCCGCTTCATTTCGGCCTCGCCTCGATGGCGCCTGTTACGGTCGAGGTGAGCTTCATGGACAAGACAGGCCGGAAGTTGCAGCGGATCGAACGGGTCCGTGCAGCTCGCTACGCCGGCACCGAACTGGTCATTCGTCAGCGTTAGCCGGGGCTATAGGTTCGGTTTTGAGATTAGGGACATGCTGTCGCATCGGTGCCTCCATCTCGAAGGACGATGCGGGACCTGCCGCGAGATGCAATGAGACATCGGGTGAGAGTTGGCAGCGTCGCGCGTGCCCGCGGCATCGTTCATCTAAAGAAAAACCGGACGACGCTTTCGCGCCGCCCGGCCAGTGTCCGGCGTTCCCCGGAAAGTCCAATTGAGCCTTAGATCTGGGCATGGCGGGCAACGCCCGCCATGCCGACAATGGCCGCAAGACCCTGTATCAGGCCGCGGCTGCCGAGGGTCCGCGAGGTAAAAAGAGAGCGAGCAGTTGGGCGCGCCAAGCGCCTCGGCGATCGCTCCCGCCGCCATGTCGCGCGCCCCAGCCTGCAACAGCAGACGGAACAGCGCGAGCCGACGCCCCTGCGCAAGCGCGCCCAGCGCGCCCATAGCCGATGTCGAATTCATGGGCGCCCCTTATTTCGGTGTATCTCCCCGCAGCACGCTCCGCGAGCAGGCTTTCGATAGCCAGGCGGTCCTGCGCCGGATTGAAGGTCGTACAGCCGCCCAGCGCGATGCTCGTCAAAATGATTGCGGAATGACGCCGCAGACTTGCCATCAAATAACCCCCTTGTTGCAACCTCCTTTCAATTCGTGGTTGGCGTCCAATTCGTTACCTCCTCAGGGAGTAGAATTGTTCAGGGGTTCGGAAGCGCCGATCTCCCTCGCCACTTCCGCGGTTGCTCGCTTCACGCTCACTATGGCCTTCGGCACGAGGTTCGCTCGCCAATATCTGAGGTGATTCGCGGTCAGCTTTTCCGCTGGACCTGCCGTAAATATCCGAAACTACGCCACTGCTGGCAAAGCCGAATGAGGGAGGAAATGAGGGAGGAGAGAGAGCCTGAAGCTCACTTTTTCCTTTGATTTCAGCTACTTAGGGCGAAGGGCTGGATGCCCCGCGAGGATTCGAACCTCGATAGGCGGTATCAGAAACCGCAGTCTTACCATTAGACGACAGGGCAATCGTGAGGCGGGCGCAATATGATTGCCGGGGCGCGCTGTCAAGGCCGCTCTGCCCGTCTGCACAAGGTCGCTTGCCCTGCCGCATTTCGCCGCTAGCATCGCAGCATAACAGACAAGGGGCTGCGCGCCCGCGCGGACACCCGAAGGAGTGGGTTGATGCGTCATGTCGCGATCGTCGGGTCGGGCCCCGCGGGTTATTATACCGCCGAAACACTGCAAAAAGCCGAGGATATTGCGGTCGACGTCATCGATCGCCTGCCCGTTCCCTATGGCCTGATCCGCACCGGCGTCGCCCCCGATCATCAGTCGATCAAGGCCGTGTCGCGCCGGTACGAAGGCGTTGCGCTGTCCGACAATGTCCGTTTCGTCGGCCATGTCGCGGTCGGCACCGACGTGACGATCGACGAGCTGGTCGAATTATACGATGCGGTAGTGCTGGCGACGGGGGCGCCGAACGACCGGCCGCTGGACATTCCCGGCGCCGATTTGCCTGGAGTGATCGGCAGCGCCGCCTTTGTCGGCTGGTATAATGGTCATCCCGATTTTGCCGGGCTGAACCCGCCGCTGAACGCCGCGGGGGTGGCGGTGATCGGCAACGGCAATGTCGCGCTGGACGTCGCGCGCATCCTGGCCAAGACCCCGGCCGAATTTGCCGGCAGCGACATCGTCGCGCATGCCCGCGCGCAGCTGGCGGAAAGCGCGGTGCGCCATATCCACATCTTGGGCCGCCGCGGGCCGCACCAGATCGCGATGACGCCGAAGGAGCTGGGCGAGCTGGGGCATCTGGAGCGCGCCAGCCCGCGCGTCGACCCCGCCGACCTGCCGCCCGAGGGCGACGATGCGCTGCTCGAACCCGGAATGCGCAAGTCGGTGACGCATTTGCGCAGCTTTGCCGCCAACCCGGTCGCCAAGCCGGTGACGATTGATTTCGATTTTTTCGCGATGCCGGTGGCGATCGAAGGCGAAGGCAAAGCGCAGCGGGTGATCGTCGAGCGTACGACGCTGGATGCCGACCTCAGCAGCCGCGGCACCGGCGAAACCTATGCGATCGACGCGGGGCTGGTGATCAGCTGCATCGGTTATCAGACGCCGCCGATCCCGGGTGTGCCCTATGAACATGGCCGCGGCCGCTTTGCCAATGACGAGGGGCGGATCCTGCCCGGCCTCTATTGCGTCGGGTGGGCGCGGCGCGGGCCGTCGGGGACGATTGGCACCAACAAGCCCGACGGCGCGCGGGTGGCCGAGATGGTGCTGGCGGATGTCGGACGCGGCGCGGGCAAGGCGGGGCGACCGGGGCTCGATGCCCTGCTGGCGCGCCGCGGGGTCACCCCGGTCACCTTTGCCGACTGGCGGCGGATCGAGGCGGCCGAGGTCGCCGCGGCGCTCGACGGCAACCCGCGCGAGAAATTCACCAGCGTCGAGGCGATGCTCGAAGCCATCGGACGTTGAAAACGCACATCCGCAACGCTCTGCGCTGGCTGCTCGCGCTCGCTTATGGTTACGCCGGCTGGGCGCATCTGGCGCGCCCAGCGCCGTTTCTGGCGATCACCCCGCCGTGGGTGCCGCAGCCCGCGCTGGTCGTAGCCGCCACCGGTGTCGCCGAAATCTTGGGTGCCATCGGTCTGATAATTCCGCAGCTACGCAAGGCAGCGGGCTGGGGGCTGGCGCTATACGCGCTGTGCGTATGGCCCGCGAATGTCCACCACGCGATCGCCAATGTCGCGATCGGGGGCGAGACGCTGAGCTGGTGGTATCACGGCCCGCGGCTGGCGTTGCAGCCCGTCATCATCTGGTGGGCGCTGTGGGCGAGCGGGGCGGTGGAATGGCCGTTTGGGAAGAAATAATCGTCGCCCCCGCGCAGGCGGGGCCGCTGCCGATTTACGCAGCGGCGCTTAGCAATGTTCACTAGCGGCCCCCGCCTCCGCGGGGGCGACGCGCTGACTACTTCGCCACCGGCGTTTCGACCGGCGACTGCCCCTTCTGACTCGCGGCATAGGCCTCGACCGCCTTCAGCACCCGGATCATGTTGCCGCTCGCGATCTTTTCCAGCTCGGCCTGCGAATAGCCGCGGCGTGCGAGTTCGGTGAACAGCGCCGGGTAACCCGCGACATCCTCCATGCCCACCGGCGCCGAATCCATCCCGTCATAATCGCCGCCGAGTCCGATATGGTCGACGCCGATCGTCGTTTTGAGATGATCGATATGTTCGGCGACCTTGGCGATCTGGGTCTTGGGCGCCGGGTTGGCGGCATCCCACGCCTTGAGCGCGGCGGTGACCGCGGCGGGATCGCCCGAATATTGCGCCTTCAGCCGCGCCTCGATCGCAGTGCGGTCGACCCCGTGTGCGCGCACGGCGGGGTCGAGGAAGCCGGGCAGGAACACGACCATGACGATGCCGCCATTCGCCTTCACCGCGGGCAGCACGCTGTCGGGGACGTTGCGCGGATGGTCGTTGACCGCGCGCACCCCCGAATGGCTGAACATCACCGGCGCCTTGCTGGTCTCCAGCGCGTCCTTCATCGTCGCTTCGCTGACGTGGCTCAAATCGACGATCATCCCGATACGGTTCATTTCGCGCACCACCTGGCGCCCGAAATCGGTGAGCCCGTCATATTTGGGCGCGTCGGTGGCGCTGTCGGCCCAAGGGACATTCTTGCTGTGGGTCAGCGTCATGTAGCGCACCCCCATGCCGTACATTTCGCGCAGCACCGCCAGCGACGAGCCGATCGACTGGCCGCCCTCGATCCCGAGCATCCCGGCGACCTTGCCCGCCTTCATCTGGCTTTGCAGTTCGGCCGAATTATAGGCGAGCGACAGGTCGGCGGGATAGCGCGCGATCAGCCGTTTCGCGACGTCGATCTGTTCGATCGTCTGCTGCACCGCCAGCTGCTCGTTGGTGTTCGACGGCACATAGACCGACCAGAATTGCGCGCCGACGCGCCCCTTGCGCAGCCGCTGGATGTCGGTGTGCATCACCGTTCCGTCGGGCTTCGGTTTGGTGGTGTCACGAAAGTCGAAGTTGTTGATGACGTTACCAACCTGTCCGCGGAGTTCCCACGGCACGTCATTATGCCCGTCGAATACCGGCGCGCGCTGGAGCGCCGCTTCGGCCACCGCCTCGGGCGATTTCTGCGCCGCGGCGGGGTGGGAGATCAGGGCGAGAGCGGCAAGGCCGGCGGGCAGGATGGTCTTGTTCATGGCGCGCGACCCTAACCGCTTGTTTGGGCAGCGCAAGCGCGCGACCGCCAGCCCGTGCAATAATATCTCACGCAAAGGCGCGAAGGCGCAAAGAAGAAAGGATTGTAGAGACCCTCTTCTTCGCGCCTTCGCGCCTTTGCGTGAGACCTTCTTTCGGCTTCGCTGCGCCCGAAACCCGACTTGACGTTTACGTCAACCGCGCGCAGCATCCTCCCCATGACAGCCTTTGACGACTGGCGCGCGCGTTCGCCCTATTATGACGAAACCCATGAGGCGCTGGCGCAAAGCGTTCGCCGCTTTGTCACGCGCGAGATCGCGCCGCATATCGACCGCTGGGAGGCCGAGGGCGAACTGCCGCGCGAGCTGCACAAAAAGGCCGCCGAAGCAGGCATTCTCGGGCTGCGCTACCCCGAACAATATGGCGGGCACAGCGAAGGCTTCGACAATTTCCACGGGCTGGTGCTGACCGAGGAACTGGCCGCGGTCGGCGCGGGCGGGCTGGGCGCGTCGCTGATGACGCACGGCATCGGGCTGCCGCCGATTCTCGCGTTGGGATCGGAGGAACTGAAACAGCGCGTCGCACCGCCGGTGCTCAGCGGCGACAAGATCATCGCGCTTGGCATCACAGAGGCGGGCGGGGGCAGCGATGTTGCGAACCTCAAGACGACCGCGGTGAAGGACGGCGACGATTATATCGTCAACGGCGGCAAGATGTTCATCACCAGCGGCATGCGCGCCGACTGGCTGACCTGCGCGGTGCGCACCGGCGGCGCGGGCGCGGCGGGCATCTCGCTGCTGCTGATCGACATGGACGCGCCCGGCGTCGAACGCACGCGGCTCGACAAGATGGGCTGGCGGTGCAGCGACACCGCGGCGATCCATTTCAGCGACGTGCGCGTGCCCGCGAGCAACCTGATCGGCGCCGAGAACGGCGGCTTTATCGGCATCATGCGCAATTTCAACAGCGAGCGGCTGGGCATGGCGATGGGCTGCTGCGCCTATGCGCGCGTTGCGATGGCCGAAGCCGCCGAATGGGCGCAGCAGCGCGAAACCTTCGGACGTCCGCTCGTCGGGCACCAATCGATCCGTATCAAACTCGCCGACATGGAGCGCCAGATCGAGGCGACGCAGGCGTGGGTCGACCTTTGCGCCTGGCAGGTCAAAAAAGGCAAGGACCGCCCCGCCGACTTTGCGATGCTGAAGGTGCAGGCGACGCGGATGCTGGAGGCGGTCGCGCGCGAGGCCGCGCAGGTGCTGGGCGGCGCGTCCTATATCACCGGCAGCAAGGTCGAGCGCATCTACCGCGAGGTGCGGGTCAACGCGATTGGCGGCGGCAGCGAGGAGATCATGCTCGACCTGGCGGGGCGGCAATTGTTCGGGGGGAAGCGTTAGGGCGCCAGCCGCCGCGCATAGCGGTCGAGCCGCGCCAGCTGCGCCATCAGCGCGGCGAGCAGCAGCAATTCGGCCAGCGCCGTCCCGACGATCAGCGCATGCGCCGAATCACCGCTCGCCCCTTGGAACGCACGCACCAGGCTGGCGCCGACCGAAAGCGCCAGGCTTCCGGCGGTAAAATGCAGCCAGCGGCGCACCAGCGCGATCCGGCGCCGCGATGCCAGCCACCACGCCGCGCCGATGCCCGCCAGCGCCGCGAGCAAGCCGCCCCGGTCGAGCCAGGTCAGCGGGTCGGCGCCGCCCGGAAGGTCGAGGATGATTGTCCGCAGCCGCATCAGCACCAGGGTCGCGCCGCCGAGCAGCGCCGCAGCGACGCACGCGCGCCGCAGCCGGTCGGGCAGCGCCGCCTCGGCATAAGCGCGCGCAATGTCAGTCGGCCGCCCGAAGCGCCGCACCGCATCGGCCTCACCCACCTGTTCGGCGGTGTCGCACAGATGCGATTCGATCTCGTCGCGCACGCGCCGCGACAGGCCGGGGTCGAACGCCAGCACATGATCGAGTTCGTCGAGATAGGCGGCGATCGGCCCGCTCATGTTCGCGCGCCCAGCACCCGGTCGATGCCGCTGGCAAAGCTTTGCCAGCCAGCGCGCCGCTCGACGAGCGAGCGGCGGCCGCTGTCGGTCAGCGCATAGACACGGCGTTTGCGGCCACCGTCGGGCTGGACCCAGCGGCTGGCGAGCAGCCCGGCGAGTTCGAGCCGGTGCAGCGCCGGATAGATGGTCCCTTCGGGCAAATCGAAATGGCCACCGCTGCGCGCGCGGATCGCCTCGATGATCGCATAGCCGTGCAACGCCTCGTCGCCGATCGTGGCGAGCAGCACGGCGTCGAGATGGCCCTTGAGCATTTCGGCAGACATGACTGCCGATTTAGCTTTGCAACGCTAGGTATGCAAGTTATACCTAGCAACACTAGGCTTGAAACGGAAGATGCGATGACGGCGATAACGACAGGGGCGACAGCGCCGACCAAGGGCTGGTCCGAAGGCTGGGGACTGTTCTGGACGCTGACCGCGGCGCTGGCCGCGATGTCGCTGGCGTTCCTGTTCGCCATCGGGTGGGACACCGACGGCTTTCGCCTGGTGATTCGCGCCACCGCGCGCACCTCGCTCATCCTGTTCCTCGCCGCCTTTGCCGCATCGGCGGCTTTCAAGCTGTGGCCCGGTGCCTTCACCCGCTGGCTGCGCCGCAACCGGCGCCAGCTCGGCCTTGGCTTTGCGATGTCGCATTTCATCCATGCGCTGGCGATCATCGCGCTGTGGAAAACCGACCCCGCCACCTTCTGGATGCTGACCAACCTCAAATCGATCGCCACCGGCTCCGCCGCCTATGTCTTCATCGCCCTCCTCGCCGCGACCTCGTTCGACCGCATGGTCAAGGCGCTCGGTCCCAAGACGTGGGGCCGGCTGCACTGGTGGGGCGCGTGGATCGTCGCGCTCAGCTTCATCTTCACCAACGGCAAACGCATCCCGGTGAGCGGCTGGTACGCGCTGCCCGTCCTGCTGGTCGTCGCGGCGATCGTGCTGCGGGTAATCGCGGGGCGGAAACAGCGGCGGGCGGCGGCGCTGGCTTAGAAGGCGGCGGGACTATTGCCCGTCGCGCTTGTCCGCCAATGCGCGCGATTCGGCCTTGAGCGGCCGCGACACCGGGCAAACCTCCTGCACATAACCGTTGAGCACATTGGTCAGCGCGTCGGGCAACAGGCGATAAAAGACGAACTGGCCCCGCTTTTCGCTGGTGATCAGCCCGGCATTTTCCAGCACCGACAAATGCTGCGACACCGCCGGTTTGCTGATCTCGAAGCGCGCGGCGATGTCGCCCGCGCTGAGTTCGGCATGCGCCAGATAGGCCAGAATCTTGCGCCGCGGCGTCGATGCCAATGCCTGAAAAACCCGTTCCATGATGACCTAAATGGCGACGGACCACACCCTTGACAAGAGATTAGATATTTAAGTAATTACTTATCTTCTGTCAGGAGTCGGACGATGCGCAACGATCAGGATCCCCATGCCGTCAATTTTCTGATCGATGAGCCTGGACCCGATCCGCGTAGCGGCCAAGTCCGCGCCGACGCTCCCAGCATCGTCTGGAATGGCGGGATGGCCGTCATCGCGCTGGCGGCGGGACCGTTTTTCGTGACGCCATCGACCATCGCCTTGTTTTTCCTCACCACCGGCGCCGCGCTGCTGCTCGGGCATAGCATCGGTTATCACCGGATGATGATCCACGGCAGCTTTGCCGCGCCACGCTGGCTGACCCGGACGCTCGTCTGGTTCGGTGCTTTTGTCGGCATGGCAGGCCCCTATGGCATCGTCCGCGCGCACGACACGCGCGATTGGGCGCAGCGCCAGGCCGACTGCCACCCGTTCCTCGCCCATAAGGCGCACATCGTCCGCGACGCTTGGTGGCAAATCTACTGCCGCCTCGATCTCGATCGGCCGCCGCGCTTCGATTTCACCGAACTCGACCGCGACCCTTTCTATCGCTGGCTCGAGGCAACGTGGCGCTGGCAGCAACTGCCGGTCGCGCTGATGTTCTTCGCGATCGGCGGCTGGGGCTGGGTCGTGTGGGGCGTCGCGGCGCGCGTCGCGGTCGCCAACCACGGCCATTGGCTGGTCGGTCATCTCGCGCATAATCGCGGCCCGCAGCACTGGACCGTCGATGCGCACGGGGTGCAGGCCTTCGACGTGCCGTGGGCCGCGATCCCGACGATGGGCGAGGCATGGCACAACAATCACCACGCCTATCCCGGATCGGCGCGTATCGGGCTGTATCCGGGCCAGAGCGACTGGGGTTATGCGCTGATCCGTCTGCTCGAACGCGTCGGGCTGGCCTGGAACGTCCAGACGCCCGACACGCTGGGCAAGCGGCCCGGCCTGTCCGAGGTCACTCGACAGCGGCCCGGCTTGGCGGCACACTCGGCGCATGGACACGCCATCACATAGCTGGCCCGCCGAGGCCGAAACCCTGCTTGACGACCTCGTCGACCTTCGCCGCGCCATTCATCGTGAGCCGGAGTTAGGCCTGCAGAACCCCAAGACGCTCGCCAAGATCAAACAGGCGCTTGCTGGCCTCCCGCTCGAGTTTCGCGAGGGGCCGTCGACGACCGGCCTCGTTGCGATCCTGCGCGGCCCCCCGAACGGCCGCACCGTGCTGCTGCGCGGCGACATGGATGCGCTACCGCTGGTCGAGGATACCGGGCTAGACTTCACTTCAGAAACCAACGGCGCGATGCACGCATGCGGGCACGATACGCATGTCGCGATGCTGGTCGGCGCGGCGAAGCTGCTGTGCGCCGCGCGCGACCGGCTGCCCGGCACCTTGATGTTCATGTTCCAGCCGGGCGAGGAAGGACATCACGGCGCGCGCTTCATGCTCGATGACGGGATCATCGACCCGCTGCCCGATGCGGCCTTCGCGCTCCACATCATGCCCAACGCGCCGCACGGGATTTTTGCGTCGCGCGCCGGGCCGCTGCTCGCCTCGTCCGACGTGCTGTCGATCACCGTGAAGGGCGCGGGCGGGCACGCGTCGATGCCGCACGATGCGGTCGATCCGATCCCGGTCGCCTGCGCCATCGTCACCGCGATCCAGACGATGGTGACGCGCCGCGTTTCGGTCTTCGACCCCGCCGTCGTCACCATTGCCAAGATCAGCGCCGGGACGACGAACAACATCATCCCCGAAACCGCCGAGCTGCTCGGCACGATCCGCACGCTGTCGCCCGAGCGCCGCGCGATGGTGGCGCGCGAACTGAAACGCCTCGCCCCCGCGATCGCCGAGGCGCATGGCTGCACCGCCGAGGTTGTTATCGACGAGGGTTTCCCGGTGACCATCTGCGACAGCCGCGCGGTGGCGTTCGGGCAGGCGGTCGTCGAGGGGACGTTCGGCGAGGCGGCGTGGCTGACGATGGACCATCCGGTGATGGGCGCCGAGGATTTCTCCTACGTCCTCGAAAAAGTCCCCGGTGCGATGTTCTGGCTGGGTGCCAGCGCCGAGGGCAGCGACTGGCGCGCCTGTTGCGGCTTGCACAGCAACCGCATGGTGCTCGACGAAAAGGTGATGGCGCGCGGCGCGGCGCTGCACGCGGCGCTGGCCGAACGGTTTTTGAACGAGGGGTTTAACGCATGATCAACATCATCGGCGCGATCATCTCGGGCCTGATCATCGGCGCGCTGGCGCGGTTCTTTTATCCGGGTGCGGTCGAGATGGGATGGATCGCGACGATCCTGCTCGGCATCGGCGGCTCGCTGCTCGCCGGACTGGTGACGACGCGCGGCGTGCGCGGCGAATTCCACCGCGCGGGGTGCTTCGCTTCGGTGATCGGGGCGATTGTGCTTATTTTAGTGGGGCGGCTGTTGGGGGTTGGCGGGTAGCCTTCGCTAATGGCAGATCACCAATCTGTTCGCGCCTACTTCGATTCTTAGCCGCTCGACCTGCTCATCGACGGTTATTCGCTCAAACTCTGCGCGAATGATTGGCATGAATTTTCGCAAACGATCGGCGGCATGCGGCTCAGGACAATGGAGCATGATGAGATCGAGCGTCGGAAAACGCGCTTCGTGCGCTGCGGATAACTGGCGTTGTATTCGACGCATATCTCGGTCGAGCGAAACTAATATAGCATCATTTACCTGAGCTGCTTGGGCCACCACCGGATCAGGCTCTCCTTCTCCGACGGCGTCTCTCGACAAAATAACTTCGAAACCTTGCTCCACAAGAAAATGGGACACGGCGGCTGGGACATTTTCATCCAGCATAAATCTCATCGCGAGGGCGCCCAGGAACTAAGCCGCATCAGCCTCGCGAACCCCTTCCGCAATAATCGCGTCTATGTCTTTGCGCGTTAGCGAGGGATATTCACGCATAATCTGTTCTACAGAATACCCTTCGTTCCAAAACGACAACACGCTTTCGACGGGAATTCGGGTTCCCGAAACAACTCGGCGGTTATGGGCGACATATCGATGCTGTTCAAAATCGCCTTCGCTCTCCGAACCTCTCGATCTCGCAGCGTCAATTTTTGATCGCAGATCATCGGCGATAGATCCCAAGGGTATGGGCACAGCCATCTGCCCAGAAATGGCGCCTTCAATTCGGCCTGTATTGGGATTCCTAAAATGCACCTCTCGATTGAGGACGTAGAGCGTCAAATCTGACCAAGGTCGACCGGAGTGCTGCTCCAGTTTGGTCGCCGTTTTCTTCAACGATTGAAGGGCAATTTTGTGCCTTTTTCTAAGAATCCCTAACGTTCTGAGACTTACCAAATCATCGAACGAGTAGATTCTGCTGTAGGGAGATCGCCGGTTCTCAGCAGCAAACGCCGGACGAAAAAAGCCGTCGTTGTCCCAATCCCGAAGCTGAGATTCGGATAGCCCGGTGAGGCGCTCGACTTGCTGAGCCGAGAAAGCTGAAATTACATTTGCCACGACGGTTGAAGGCTATCATTGCCCGAATCTCGAAGCAAGTTTGCTAGGGCACCAGCACCGTATCGACCGCCTGTGGCAGCATCGCCGGATAATCGAGCGTATAGTGCAGCCCGCGGCTTTCCTTGCGGTGGAGCGCGCTGCGCACGATCAGGTCGGCGCATTGCAGCAGGTTTCTGAGCTCGATCAGGTCGGTCGTCACGCGGAAATGGCCGTAATAATCCTCTACCTCGCCGGTCAGCAGGCGGATGCGGTGCTGGGCGCGTTCGAGGCGCTTGGTCGTGCGCACGATGCCGACATAATTCCACATGAAGCGGCGGATTTCGGTCCAGTTCTGCTTGATGATCACCTCTTCGTCCGAATCGGTGACGCGGCTTTCGTCCCACGGCCGGATCGCGGGCGGCGGTTCGAGTTGGTCCCAGCGCGCGATGATGTCCTTGGCCGCCGCCTCGCCGAACACGAAACATTCGAGCAGGCTGTTCGACGCGAGGCGGTTGGCACCGTGCAGCCCGCTTTCGGTGCATTCACCCGCAGCGTAGAGTCCCGGCAGGTCGGTGCGCCCGGCGAGATCGATGAGGATGCCGCCGCACGTATAATGCTGTGCGGGGACCACCGGGATCGGCTGCCTGGTCATGTCGATGCCCAGCGTCAGCAGCTTGTCATGGATGTTCGGGAAATGCCCCGCGACGAAATCGCGATCGAGATGGCTGATGTCCAAATGGACATAGTCGAGCCCGAAGCGTTTGATCTGATCGTCGTTGGCGCGCGCCACGACATCGCGCGGCGCGAGTTCGGCGCGCGCGTCATAATCGGGCATATAGCGGTGCCCGGTAACGGGGTGCTTCAACAGGCCGCCCTCGCCGCGCACCGCCTCGGTGATCAGGAAATTCTTGACGTCGAGATTGTAGAGGCAGGTCGGGTGGAACTGCATCATCTCCATGT
>VFQO010002118.1_pt1 | contig 12942 bp, 9 predicted proteins | sample 3512331 | NCBI WGS metagenome assembly VFQO01 (sample SAMN10412371, study PRJNA504923) | tailings metagenome | isolation source: Replicate 3 from Balatoc abandoned mine | place: Philippines: Itogon, Benguet | collected 2017-08-28
GTAGGAAGGTAAAATATAAATATCAGCAGTTCGATAAAAAGACAATAATTCGTCTCCAAATTTTATAAATCCCTTAAAATTAACGTATTCTGAAATGCCTAATTTATCAATTATACTTTCAAGATAGCGCTTGTAAGAGGCTGTTATTGATCCAACAATAATTAGTCTAAAAGTCTTATTGATTTTGTTTAACTGACCCATTGCATAAATCAACTCTTCAATACCTTTTTCCTTAACCACACGTCCACAAAATAGTAAGATCGGATTTTTTTGAAAAGTTCGGAACGAAAATTTTTCAAAATGCAAATTTTTAAGCGTATTAGTTGGGACAAATTCTGCACTAATTTTCATAATAGTTCTAAACTCGTCAATAATTTGAGGGGAATTAGCTAGAATTTTAGCCTTTTTACTAATTAGCTTTAATTGATATCGCCTTAAATAATACAAAACCCATACAAGAATCGATAAATAACTAAACTTGAATTGAGGCCTACTATCTTTCAAACTTCCAACCATTAAAAATGAAGTTGATAATGAATTGAAAGCTTTAAAAACTTGATATTGCCTAGGTGTAATCCCTCTAATAATTAAATGTGAATACATTGAAGAGTAGTGATTGCCCAATTCAATGATTCTTCTATTCTTTTGACGACTTGAATTAACCTCTCGAATTCCAATTGATAATACTAAAAAATTTATTCTATTGATAAGAAAGTCTTGGTTATCCTTTTTAATATTAGTCATTTCGCCAATAAAGGCAACTTCCTCAAATTGATTTGAAATTTCATTTAACCATGACCCAATAAATGATGGAAACCAATATCCTGACTCATCCTGAAATACTAATGCATGATGATGTATTATTATTTTCAAAGTTTTTTATATTATAATTTTCTTCCAGTTTCAGTTTCATCCCAAATATCTTTTATGAATTTTGCAGGTATTCCGGATACAATAACCCCAGAAGGAACATCTCTAGTAACCACTGAATTTGCGCCAATAATACTATTGTCCCCAACTTTTACAGGACCTATAACAACACATCCAACTCCAAAGGAAACATTATTTCCAATTTGGGGTTGTTGCCTCCCTTCTGAATCTTTTTTGTTAAAGTTACCCCCAAAGGTTACATTTTGTCTTATATCACAATTATTACCTATTTTAGTACCACCTCCTATTATTATACCACCCACATGTGCAATTAAAAAACCTGGGCCAATTTCGGCAGATACACTAATCCAACAATGACTAAAGTGGTGCATCAATCTTTGGCACATACCGGCTAAGAAGTAATATTTGTTGTTAAAAAACCAATTTCCGAAACGATATAAAAATATAGCTCGAAATCCTGCATTTGTAAACGTTTTTTTTAAAAATTTATAGAAACTTATTCTCGATTTAGATTTATCAACCCTACGATAATCTTCACCTAAGTTATAAAGTAGACCTTTGAATTTGTTTTTACAATTTTTTGACATTCCTTTTAAATTTTAAAAGCATATCATGTTTTCTATTTAGTATACCTAACAGTAGTAATTTAGTTAACCCTAAATTAAAAATAACAGATGGTTGAGAAATAATTGATTTAAAATAAAATTTAATAGCTGAAATTTTATCATTCATGCTGAAAGCTAATTGCATTCTAGAAAAATAAAGTTTCATGTAACTATATGAAATTAAATCATTTTTTTGGCTATCTGTTAAGTGAGAAAAATAATCATTCTGCAAAATAGTTAAAGTGTACTTATGCCATTCAAGATTAAATGCTGGCCCTGCATCAAATGTTTTGGTTCCTTTAATTAATCTAAAATTCGCAAAACACTCGTTCTCTAAATACTTAAACCTAATTCCATTCATAAAAGCTCTTACCCAAAACTCTTGATCCATTATGTAATGAAAATCTTCATTTACACCACTAAGCTTTTCTAAAACAACTCTCTTCATAAAAAGTGATGGTTGCTTAATTAAATTTCTTTTCAACAAATCAAATACGTTAACATCACCTCCAGTTGCTTTACCAATTATAAAATCATTCTCGTCAATAATATTTACATCAGTACCAACCATATCTACAGAAGGATTTTCTAATAGAAAGTTAACTGCTTTTTTAATGGCACCATCTGTATAAGTATCATCTGAGTTTAACCATCCAATGATTTCGCCCCTTGCTATCGCAAAACCTTTATTTAATGCGTGTGATTGACCTTTATCTTTTTCCGACACCCACTTGATTTCTGGATATGATTTCAACAATTCTACTGAACCATCTGTTGAGTGCCCATCAAATACGATATGTTCTATGTTGGGATAATCTTGATTCCTAATACTTTCAATAGTGGTTTTTAAAAATGGCATTCCATTATAGTTAGGAGTAACTATAGACACCAATGGCATGTTGTTAATATTATTATTTCCCATCTATTAAATGCTTTTTCCCTCTTCACAGATTTTTAAAAAGGTATTTGCAAAATCTTTCATTCTACCCGCAATTGAGGCCCTTGCAATAGTTTCAAGCTTTTGATCAGGTCCTGGCGGAAACTCTAACCAAGCCTTTTTTAAAGAAGATGCCAAATCAATGATACTGTCCTTTTCAAAAAAAAGTGAATCCGGTGGATTTTGTTCGATATGTACTTTTAAATTAGATAAAATCATTCTTTTGCCTACAGACTTAGATTCCTCTACACTTGTGCTCCAACCTTCAAAGTGAGAAGGATTTAAAACACATTTAGATTGTCTAATTAAACTATAAACCTGATTATGTGGCAAAAGACCGAGAAAAGCTATTTGGTCTCTTACACCAAGCTCAGATATTTTCAAAAGTAATTGTGCTAAAAAGCCAGGATTACGCACATCAACTGGATTTCCAGTGCAAACAATAAATGGATGAATGCCTTCTTCTTTCAACAATTTCAAAGCCTCAAAAACTGCCAAATGATTCTTATGGGCCCAGAATTGATTAGGCATAAAAATAAATTGTTCAGGTAAATTATAATTTCTTACCACCTCTAGAGGATCTTCATTATACAAATTCTCAGGTAAATGAGCAACAAACCTCATTACGCGAACCTTTGAAGTATACTTTGGCAAAAACCTCTTTAAATCTGAAAAGGCATCATCGCTACTAACGACAATTATTTTTGCTCTTTCAAAATAATTACTTAGTTTTTTCTTATTAAACTCAATATAATTTGGCGGATATAAATGCGGTAAATGCAAAAATTGAAAATCAGGAATCCAATAAATTAAAGAGGTCTTAGAACCAACTTTGAATGAATGAGGAAATAGGATATCTGGATTTTCAGACTTTATTGATTTGTAGATAGAATAATCAAATTTAAAAAAAATTTTTAAGAACTTATCCATCAATATTTCTAAGAAATTGGAGAGAGGTTTAATTCTTATAATTTTATAATCGTCGTCTAAACCACTTTTTTCTGGATTACTAGATAAGCAAACTACTTCCGACTGCTTATTAATTAATTTTATAGCCTTCAGCAAATTGTTCCTGTAGGTAATACCACCAGTCCATTGTGGCCCTCCTAATTCATTAATTATTATTTTCAAAATAAACCTATTAAAACAAATTTAGTTTTTTGATACATCTTCGATTGAAGGTATCATTTCAAAATTCCAGATTTCTTCCAATGCCTTAGATAGACTTCTTTTCGGAGCCCATCCGCATAGACTCTTGATTTTGTCAATATTGGCTAATTGGTTAGCCCTATCAAATTTTCGTCTTCTATTTTCAACAGACTCTATTGTTATTTTTTTACCAGAAGCCTTACCACATAAAGAAACTAATTCCTCAACTGTGTGTTCGACGCCTGAACCAATATTAACTATCTCTAGTTTAGTTGTAAAATTTATTTGAGCAATTGCAAACAACCCTTCTGCAATATCTCTTGCATGAATATAATCGCGTTTAGGATAAAGGTTTCCTAATTCAACAAGTAAATTTCCCTGTGCCAACTGATCCATTATCGCAGGTACTAAATGAGGATTGGTTTCACGTGGTCCAACTGCATTAAAAAGCCTAGCAATGATTGCATTCCCTCTTTCCTTTTTTACATAATACTTGACCAGCTCCTCTGCGGTTAGCTTAGTAATTCCGTAAATGTCTCCTGTTTTTATTTCACTCGTTTCACTAAGCGCGCTTGATATTTCTGGATTGTAAATAGCACCTGTTGATGTGAATATTAATTTTAAATTTTTTCCAGCACAAGCATTCAAGACATTTTGAGTTCCTTCCACATTTATCCTTAAAGCATTTGAAGGGTTGTTTTCACAAGCTGGGATGAAATGTACTGCAGCTAAATGAAAAACAATGTCAGGTTGAAATTTATCAATACATTCTTGTAAAGATATTGAGTCTAGTATATCACCTTTTACAATTTCTACATTCGGAGAGTTTTTTAAATGTTGCATTTTCCCGAGTGAGAAATTATCATAAACAACTACACTTTTGCCTGCAGCATAACAAACATCAACCAAATGTGAGCCAATAAATCCTGCCCCACCGATAATTAAATAGTTATTTTTCATGATTTTAATTTTCAGGACAGTAATTAAATACTTCCTTATAAGTTTGTTCTAATAATTGAACTAATTTATCAGACTCTGAAATTAAATACTTAGACCAATCTCCGCTTTCAAGCATTAATCTCTTATAAGTATTAGTCATTGTTATAGGGTCTATATCATCCCATTTTATTGACCATTGACTGTATCCTATTCTATTAACTAAACTACTTACCTTTCCGCTTTTACCTGTATAATCCAATGATATGAAGGGAATACCCATTGCCATACAAAAAATATGACCATGGTATCTCATAGCAATAGCAGAGTGAGATTTTGATAAAGTCAATAGGTGTTCCTCAATAGTCATATATTCTCTAATCAAACTAACTTTGGTTTTTTGACTTAATTGTGATTCTAAAATTCTGTTATAAATTCTATCGTCCCCCCCAATCCATGGTGCATTCATATGCAAAAGTGAATATGCTGTTCCCGTTTCAATAGAGATTTTATCTAACACTTCTGCAATTTTTTTAGCGAGTTTTTCATTAGCAACTCTTAAACTCTCAGGATTAGATTCTGGACTAAATTCATTTGTATTTGCTCGAAGCAGTGTAGCCATTGTAGAGCATCCACTAGAACTATATACCATATTATTTTTTCGCCTCCATCTTGTTATGTAACCAACCGCTGGATCACATGCAAATTTTAAGTTATGGTTTGGAAAAAGTTTAGTGGCAAATTCAAAACTTTCTTTATCCCTAACAAAGCCTGCATTACAAACATTTATTAAAAATCTAGCTATTTCTTTAACTTCCTTACTATGAATTGGACCAATACCACAACCAAAAATTATTCGAGGAATATTCTGCTGCAAGGCTTCATTAAAAATAAAGCCAAGATTCTTCATTGAAGCTGATTCCATAAGTGGACCACCACCAATTATTACTGCATCTGTTTCAATTATTGTTGAAGCTATATGTGAATCCGTTAATTTAATTAATTGTACCCCAAATAGATTCTCAAGTTCTAAATTTGTTTGCTCACTAATTACTGAATGAAGAGTGGTCAAAATTATTTTACAATCTGGAGATGCGGATTTAATAAAATGTAAAATCTCTCCAATTATTGCTTTATCCCCTTGTGTTTCTGTCCCATACCAACCTGTAATTAATACAGTTTTCCAAAGCCTAGGATTAAGTTTAATTGGTATTAAACATTTTTGATTTTTCGTATACTCCCCAATATTATTGTCACTTGATAATCTTGACTTAAGTGAAGAGGCAATCAATCTAAATATATTAGGAATCGTGGTTTTTCTAAAAAGTTCAACGAATCCTAAGAGCCATAATTCGGTATCAAACGAATTATCCTTCTTTGGATTTGGCAATAAATTCATCCAATTATCCACTTTTGCTATACACGAATCTAATAATTCAATAGAATTTACTACACTATAAGTTGTTTTATAAAAAAACCTTAATTCAAGAGAGTAGTTTTTTTGCCTTGAAAGATTTTCAAAAAATAAAGAAATATGAAAATGCTCCTTAACGTATAATTTTGAATGAGTATTAAAATAATTAAGTAAAGATTTTGATGGACAAAATATTATTCGATTTTGCTTTAACTTAGAAAAGTACAAAAAAACATCATCAACCCAATATAGATTTGACAGTGTAACTGAAAAGTAAAAATTAATGTTCTCCATTTGAATCGTTGAAGAAATAAGTTCTGATATTTCCTCTAAGTAATTCTCAGATTTTTCATTACTTGCGCCCCTTCTTTGTAATAAATTTACTAAATCATCTCCTATTATCACATTGATAAAATGACTGTTTTTATCGCTAGGAATTATTTTTAAAAGCCTTTTTAAGGGAGTTAATCCTATTGTCCATGTGTTATTATTATTGGATATAACAGACTTCCTAATTGATTCGAATAATTCATCATCAAATGAATTGAATTCGCTAGAAACAAAAACAAAATTATTATCTAATATTAATTCAGAATTAAAATTTGATTTCTCTAATAATTTAATTGAAGATTTCTTAACTCTAGGTGTTTTCCTCTCTAATAATTGAGCTACTAAGTATCCTCTTAGGGTTTCCTTTTTATTGTTTTTAAACAAGGTGCTATTTCGCATTATGATTAGAATGAAAATTTTATTTCTTACAAAGAAAAATTACTCTCGGATTAGGGTTTGATGGAAGCTCTATTACATCATGAAAATTTTTATATAATGCCTTAACAAAATTTTCTTTTGTATACCAATCAAAACCTGACTTTATCCACTTAGATACGTGCACATCATCTTTAGGTATAAACTCAACTACAAGATACTTTTCGGAGAATAAAGCAAATTTCTCTATAATATCTTCAAAAGTCATCTTATGATAAAAGGTTAAATGATGAACTACTGCTAATCCAAAAACCATTTCAGACTTATATCTTTCAAAAGACGCAATGCATCGCAGATTTATTCCATAAGCTTCAACTGGCTTCGTAAAATTCATAACTAAAGGAATTATGCCAAGTTCTTTTGCCTCATTATTTACAAAAAGTCTATTTATACTTGGCTCATCTAAATCAAAAGAAATCACTTTTGCCCCATTTAAAGCAGCAAGTTTTGAAAACCAACCAGTATTACAACCTATATCTAAAACTTGACTTGGATTACAGTCTTTCAAAATTTGATAAACTGTTTTCCTTTTTGTAATCCACTTATCAAAAGAAGTCATATCTACTTCCTCCAAGCAATAATCTGACCATGTAGTCTTTGGAAGTGGAATAACTACTTTATCAATTAATGATATCAATTCATCAAAATTTTGATTAGAAATCATTTTTTTTGCACTGTTTACTTTCGTAAAAATGTCAAAAAACTTAGAATATGCTCTTTTTTGTAATATAAATTTAAAGATATCACTTGATTTAACCCTTGAACCTCTTAATGTTCTCTTATCGACTAATAATTCACGAGCCTCTTTGGCACAATCTAAAGACATTAAAATTATTGGGAAAAAGAAAGTTTCTAAAAACTCCAAACCAGGAAACCAAGTTTTTGTCTTTCTTTTTGGAATTACAGATCCCAAATCAATAAAAACTGGATTACAACCATCAAAGAGAACATTCCATGGATGGGCATCCTTTAATTGCATCCCATTATTACTTAATTCTTGAGTTATTCTTAATGTCAAAATAGCGGCGCTTTTTAACATTTCACCGCTCCATTCTGTTACATAGGATATTGGAGTGATTCTATTATGTTCGAATAAAAGCGAATAATCTTCTAAAGTATAATCTTCAGACTTTTTTGTCTTAACAAAACCTAATTCAACTAGTTTTAAAAATACCTGTGAACCTACTAGGCTATCGTAGAAAGGGGCATTAGTATTATTAATTGCTCTAAAGAATTTCCCATCATAAGGGAACGCAACACCACTAATATCAATGTTGTTAGATATAGATGATTTTATTTCATCTAATTGAATTTTTTTCATAATTTAACTGATTTTCAAAATGCGTTGAAACTAACTGTTATAAGTCCCAAATAACTTAGCAGTAACAAAATTAATTTCATTACCAATTGACTTAAAGAATAACCTTACCAATAATAGATATACAACCACGGCAGACAAAACTAAAACTATTAGGCATATGAATGGGTTAGTGATGCAATAATAGGAAAGTAGGAGTTTAATTGAAAAAACTACAACCCCCATAATAAATGAAGCTTTTCCAGCATTAAACATTGGCTCTAATATCTCTAACAGTGAGCATTTCAATACAATGGAAACAATTTTAAAGTCAAAAAAACCAAATATTGTTCTAACAAAGGTTAAACCAATTGCCACACCTACTATTCCAAAAAAACTACCTAGCCAAATTGAAAGAAAATAAAATGGAATTACTGCTAATCCGAACTTAAATGTTATATCAGGCCTTTTTAATGTTTTATAAATCATGCCAGTAGGGTTCCCAAGACTATACCTTATCACAAAAATGATTAAAACCCTCATTACTAAGATTGATTCAACCCATTGAGAGCCATAAATAACTAGTATAAATGAGTCCGCAACGACAAAAAGAAGAACAAGAAATGGAAGTGTTGTAATAGCAAGAAGGCCCATCATGCGATTTAATGCAATCTTCAAGTCACCTAAATTTCCATTATACTTTGCAAAAGCAGGAAGTCCTATTCGCGATACAACCGAATTAATATTTCGCACAGGTAGATGAGCACTTTGCCAACCTAGATTATAAACACCTAAGGCTTTCGAGTCTAATAATCTCCCTATTAAAAGAGAATCTCCATCAGTAATTAAAAAACTCGTTAATGTACCATATATTACATAAGAAGAATATTTAAATATCTCTTTCCAGTATTCAAAGTAAAACTTTAACCTCGGTTTCCAATTAGAAAGTTTGAAAGCGATAAATATTTTAACTGGTGCTAAAATCAATGATGGTACAATCAAAGAATATACACCGAAGCCCATATATGCCATTATAACACCAATCGTGCCTGATAGCAATCCGAGAATAATATTTCTGATTTCTAATTGCTTAAATTTCATATCTTTCAAAATGATTGCTTCTGGAATTTTTGCAAATGAGTTCAATAAAAAATTAAATAAGATTACAACAAGAACTTGAGATAGAGCGGGCTCATGGTAGAAAATCGTCAGTGGAATTACTAAAATCACTCCTAAACAAAAGGAAACAATAGTGAATGATACATCCATCCAAAATGAAGCAGATAATTTTTCGAGATAGTTATCAGAACTATTATTATTAATGACAAATTCACCAATACCTTGTGAGCTAATAATCCCAACAAATTTTAATATTACATTACCTAGAGCGACAATTCCAAAATCCTTTGGTGAAAGTTCTCTAGCCAAATAAGCCATCACAAATAGATTACTGAAATTAACAACAATTATCTTAAGAAAAATCCATAGGCTGCTAGATAAGGTGCTATTTTTAACTTTATATTTTACTTGCACAGGCATTTAATGTGAATCAATTTTATTTAAGTTTTTCGACTAAATACTATTAAAATATTAGTCATTACTAATCACTAATATTTATGAAACATTTGACTTTTATCCAAGTTTATTACTCAAGTTGATTTAAAACATTGTGCCCAGCATCTTTCAGAAATTTTTCTTTTTTCATTAACCTAAGGTCAGATTCCATCATATCGTTAACTAACCCATTTAAACTATATTTTGGTTCCCACCCAAGTTTTGTTTTTGATTTAGTAGCATCCCCAATAAGTAAATCAACTTCTGTTGGTCTATAGTATCTTGGATCAACTGCTATAATACAATCTCCAATCTTTAAATGAGAATCTAATTCAATATTATTTTTTTTTAGAATATCTCTGTTAATATTAGAGATAAACCCCTTTTCTTCATTATTATTACCTTTGAAATCTAACTCAATCCCTAAATACGCAAATGACATTTTCACAAAATCTCTGATGCTTGTCGTTATTCCTGTTGCAATAACATAATCTTCGGGTTTTGCTTGTTGAAGAATTAAGTACATCGCTTCCACATAATCCTTAGCATGTCCCCAATCTCTTTGTGCATTTAGATTACCTAGGTATAATATTTTTTGCATACCTAGAATAATTTTTGCTGCAGCCCTAGTAATTTTACGAGTTACAAATGTTTCACCTCTAACTGGACTTTCATGGTTAAACAAAATTCCATTGCAAGCATATATACCATAAGCCTCTCGATAATTTACTGTTATCCAAAAACCATATAGTTTTGCCACAGCATAAGGAGATCTCGGATAAAAAGGAGTGGTCTCGGATTGAGGCACCCCCTGTACAAGTCCATATAATTCAGATGTAGATGCTTGATAAATTTTAGTTTTACTCACTAAACCGCAGATTCGAACTGCCTCCAAAATCCTCAAAGTGCCTATCCCATCTGCATTTGCAGTGTATTCAGGTGTTTCGAAACTAACGTGAACATGGCTCATGGCAGCTAAATTATATATTTCATCTGGCTGAGTCTCTTGAATAATTCTTATCAAATTACTTCCGTCAGTTAAATCCCCATAATGTAATTTTATCCTAAGATTATTTTCATGTGGATCCTGATAAAAATGATCTATTCTATCTGTATTGAAAATTGAACTTCTTCGCTTAAGGCCATGGACTATATAACCTTTTTCCAATAATAATTCGGCTAAATATGATCCGTCTTGCCCAGTAATTCCTGTAATTAATGCTACTTTAGGCATAATTTATTTTATATTTTATATTTTATTTTTTATCCATATACGAGCTATGATAGTTGATAAAATCAACTTCATTGTGAGAATAAACTTTACAGAAAAATGATTGTGATTGAATTTGGTTTAAAGGGGCTTGTTTAATCAGCTAAATAAATTGATGTATTGTATCATGTATATTAGTTGAAGTACATTATGATTTAAGCGTCATGCATTAAATTTAAATTTCATTTGACTTGCCAACAAATATAGAAAAAGAGACTTCCTAATTATAGATACAAAAAATCACACTGGAATTACTTATTAATAAAATTAATTATGTGCACTTAAATTGATTCGATTTTTTGAAATTTTTAACCGGATTGGATTTACAAATGAAGTAAAAATTCTTGACTGTAATACAAGTACGATGGATTTATAATGTTTATTCCAAACAGACTTCCGATTCTCATTTTCAAATCATCTTGAGTACTTTCTAAATCCAATTTTTAAACTAAATTTAAAAGAGGATATACTTCTGTGACATTAATTCAATTAATGCATTATTATCTAGGCTCTTTAAAATATTAATATTTTGGAATGTACATTTAAAGAAAATATAGTTTAAAAAAACAACTTTTAAATTATAACCTAGCATCTGCAATGCCTTTTTCTAAAAATCCTTTTACATCAAAAACGATTCCATTATCTATTACCAAATCACGAATCGTTAATTGTTTAAATTCATTATGTGCTACCGCTAAAATAGCTGCCTCAAATTTACCATCTGACAATATATTAACTACTTCAACACCATATTCATGATTCACTTCTTCAGGATTAGCCCAAGGGTCAAAAATGACTGGAGTAATCTTATATGCAAGTAACTCTTTTACAATGTCAATTACTTTCGTATTGCGCACATCGGGGCAGTTTTCCTTAAAAGTGAAACCCATCACCAAACATTTAGCTCCTTTAAAAGGAACTTCTTTTTTAATCATCAATTTCACTACTTCTTCGGCAACATAAGCACCCATTCCATCATTGAGCCTTCTACCCGCTAAAATAATCTCAGGATGGTAGCCTACTTCCTGTGCTTTTTGTGCCAGGTAATATGGATCAACTCCAATGCAATGACCACCCACTAAACCAGGCTTGAACTTTAAGAAATTCCATTTAGTTGCTGCGGCATCCAACACTTCATTGGTATCAATGCCCAAGGCATTAAAAATCTTACTTAATTCATTTACGAAAGCAATATTGATGTCTCGTTGTGAATTTTCAATCACTTTAGCCGCTTCGGCAACTTTGATGCTAGACGCTTTGTAAGTACCTGCTGTGATGATTGATTTATATAGTTGATCAACCATTTCTGCAATTTCAGGCGTAGAACCGCTGGTTACTTTTAAGATATTGGTTACTGTATGTTCTTTATCTCCTGGATTAATTCTTTCAGGAGAATAACCACAGAAGAAATCCTCATTAAACTTCAGCCCAGATACTTTCTCTAAAACAGGAACCATTTCTTCTTCTGTAACTCCCGGGTAAACAGTAGATTCATAAATGACTATGTCCCCCTTTTTCAAGTTCAGACCAATCATCTCACTTGCTTTAATCATTGGAGTTAAAACAGGTCTATTGTGTTGATCGGTTGGGGTGGGAACTGTAACTATATAAACATTTGATTTACCTAATTCAATTGATTGATCACTTAGTGATAAACCAATTAAATTTGCATCAATTTTATCATTTGATACAAGCACACTTTTTAATTCATTATCATCTATCTCCAACGTCCTATCGACTCCTGTTTTAAGCTCTTCTACCCGTTTTGTATTAATGTCAAAACCTAAAACTGAGTATTTCTTAGAGAATGCGACAGCTAGTGGTAAACCCACGTAACCTAGACCAATAACCGCAATTTTTTTATTTGTTCTTTCCAAAATAAATTTATTTTAAATAATTGTATATGAAATGGCTTCGCCAATCTTAATCACAATAAATATATGATTAGGATATATTTTGATTATATATTTATATTAGCAAGATAATATACACTTACTGGGGGGAATTATAAAGTGCTACGAAAACTCTCAAACACAGCAAATATAACAATACCTTTACAAATTAAAATAAAATTAATTTCTTGCTTAACTAGTTATAGATTAGGGAGATGAATATTAAATATTC
>VFQO010002119.1_pt1 | contig 12937 bp, 10 predicted proteins | sample 3512331 | NCBI WGS metagenome assembly VFQO01 (sample SAMN10412371, study PRJNA504923) | tailings metagenome | isolation source: Replicate 3 from Balatoc abandoned mine | place: Philippines: Itogon, Benguet | collected 2017-08-28
AAGTGGAAATATCAGAAAACCAGTATGAAATTCTAAAACTTTATAAAAACATTCCCGAACGGGTGTTAAACCCGCTCGAAAAAAGAAAAACTTAACCGTTGATAGCCGGAGCTTCAACTACAGCTAAGTCTAATGGGAAGTTGTGAGCATTACGTTCGTGCATTACTTCGATACCTAAGTTAGCACGGTTGATAATGTCAGCCCAAGTGTTAATTACACGACCTTGTGAATCAACAACTGATTGGTTGAAGTTGAAACCATTTAAGTTGAATGCCATAGTAGAAATACCTAAAGCAGTGAACCAAATACATACAACTGGCCAAGCAGCTAAGAAGAAGTGTAATGAACGAGAGTTGTTGAAAGAAGCATATTGGAAGATTAAACGACCAAAGTAGCCATGAGCTGCAACGATGTTGTAAGTTTCTTCTTCTTGACCAAATTTGTAACCTTCGTTAGCAGATTGGTTTTCAGTAGTTTCACGAATTAAAGAAGAAGTTACTAAAGAACCGTGCATAGCAGAGAATAAAGATCCGCCAAAAACACCAGCAACACCAAGCATATGGAATGGGTGCATTAAGATGTTGTGTTCAGCTTGGAATACAAGCATGAAGTTGAATGTACCAGAAATACCTAATGGCATACCATCAGAGAAAGAACCTTGACCGATAGGGTAGATGATGAATACAGCTGTAGCAGCAGCAACTGGTGCAGAATAAGCAACAGCGATCCATGGACGCATACCTAAACGGAAAGAAAGTTCCCACTCACGACCCATGTAACAACATACACCGATGAAGAAATGACAAACGATAAATTGGTAAGGACCACCGTTGTATAACCACTCATCTAAAGAAGCAGCTTCCCAGATTGGGTAGAAGTGTAAACCAATTGCGTTTGAAGTTGGAATAATTGAACCTGTGATAATGTTGTTACCGTATAATAAAGAACCAGCTACTGGCTCACGGATACCATCGATATCTACTGGTGGAGCTGCGATAAATGCAATAATAAATACAGATACTGCAGTTAATAAAGTAGGGATCATTAATACACCAAACCAACCGATGTATAAACGGTTTTCAGTGCTAGTTACCCATTCACAAAAACGAGCCCAAAGGCTAGTGCTTTCACGTCTTTCTAAAATTGCTGTCATAATTAAAACCTCTTAATTTTTTCCTAATAAGGAATTGTTCTCAAAGTTAATTTTTTTATAACTTGTTATCTTATAATATAACACTTTATCTCTTTTTTTCAAATAAATTAAAAAATGTTAATTTTTTTAATTTATTTGAAACTTTATTTAGTTACCTTCTAACAAGTTTTTATTGAAAAACTTGTACATAAAAAAAAACAAATAAACTTATACTAGTTGTTTTTACCTAAAAAATATTATATTATTTATACAAATCGCTTTGAAAAAAATTTTAGAAAATAGACAAATTTTAAATTCGTTAGAGGTATTCAAAATATGGCAAAAAAAAGTATGATTCAACGTGAACAAAAACGTTTTGCTTTAATTCAAAAATATGCAGAAAAAAGAGAAAATTTAAAAGCTGCAATCAAAGATTCAACTTCCTTAGAAGAAAAGTTTACTTTACATAGAAAACTACAACAGTTACCAAGAAATAGTGCAAAAGTTCGATACCATAACCGTTGTAGTATTACAGGAAGACCACGTGGTTTTTTCAGAGATTTTGGTCTTTCTAGACATGTGTTACGTGAGTATGCTCTTGCTGGTTTACTTCCAGGTGTTATTAAAGCGAGTTGGTAAATACTTTAAAAATTTTAAAAATAAATGTAAGAAGATTAAAGTTCTTCTTACGTTTTTAATAAAAAAAGAGCACTTGCAGAAAATTTGGTTCGATTGATTGGTTTAGATTAGATTGCAATAATGTTTAAAGAAGACTGTCATCCTATCTAAAGTTAGCCTATTAGCTCTTTTTACTATTTGGTTGGTTTTAGTATTAAACCAGAAGTTTTTCAAAACTTCTGGTTTGTGTTTCCCCAATCAGATTTTGTAGACAAATTTGAATCTTTAATTTTTCTTTAAAAAAGGTAATTGAAAATCAAATGAACTTTGATTTTCTGGATTACCTGGCCAAATAAATCCACCTCGTTTTGGAGCTAAATAATCAAAAATATTAATCAAATATTTTTGTGGAATAGATTCTTTTCGATTTTTTAATTCATCGAGATTTAAAGTTTGTAAATTCGCTGGAAAAGTTTCAAACTTTTGTGCATCTTTAAGTACATCTATTAAAGAATTTTCTTTAAATTCATATAACGTTGTATACGATAGTGCAGCGTTATTTTTTGGTTCTTTAAGAATATTTTCAGAAAGTGGCCATTTAGAAAAATTTAAAGTTGCTGATGATAAAAATTTATTTTTGTTACCTGATTGATTTTTTAATTTTTCATTTAACTCAGGCTGAATTTTTATTTTATAACCTGCTCGATCTCTTGGTAAAAGTTTATTTGTAATAACAAATTTCCGTAAATTTTCATCCCAACCTGCGTAGAACGGTCGGCTTATTAATTCTGGACTTAAATTCGTGCGATCTTTTGATTTCTTTTCATTTAAAGGCATTAATTCTTCATGATAAGAAGAAAAAGAATCATTTGAAGATAGCAAATAAAGAGGTTGATCAAATTTTAATACTTGTTGTACCTGTGATTTTGATCTAGTTTTGTTATCTAAAGCCTGTTGAGTTTCGTTATCTTGAGATAGATTTTCAGGAGAATATGAAATTGGTGTTAAAGAAAATAAACGTCTTAGTGGTCTGAGAGTACCTTTAAATTGTTGATTATAAACCTTATTTGTAAAACTTTTTGAACCTTCAAAGAAATTTTCAAATGATTCACTATAAGGTAATTTAGAATAATCCCTTAACGAGTCAGTATAATAAGTTAAAATTCTTCGTTTATTATATAAATCCAATTCTTGGTCACCGGTTAAACGAAAAGCATTAGGTTGGCGATTGACTAAAAGATCAATATCGAGTGAAAGCAAATTTTTATAAATTGGATTTGAATAATATTTTGCTTTGATTTTTTGTTCTATACTTTTATTTTTATCTCGTTTTGCTAAAACCGAATCATCGATTAAAAAATCCGTCGGAAAACTAAAATTTGCAAATTCTTGAAAAGAGTTCTGAATTTCTGAGCCTTTTGACGTTTGACTTTGAAAGTCATACCAATCTAAAAATCTAGAGTTTGTTTTTTCATCAACAAAAGTTTTTTCTGGTTCTAATAAAACAGGATTCAAATTTGTAGAGCTTGGTAAATTCGTTTCTGTTTCGGATGAAACTGTTCTTTTTTGTTTAAAAAGTTTTGAAAGTTTCAATTTTCCTGATTTTGAATCAGCTATTGTAGGTCTTTTATCTGCTTTAGAGATCCATTCAGTTTCACCGCGATAATTTAAATCTTCAAAACTAAGCTCTTTTGGAAAAATTAAATATTTACCGCGATCAAAAACAGAAACATCTATTCCTAAACTTTGCCCTTGTAATTCAAACCCTAAACCTCCAATTTTTGCCGCATCTTTAATATTATATTGGTCTAAAATTGTATTTTTGAATATTTGATCTTGTGAAACAAAACCTAATGGTCCAGTAAACAAATAATCAAAACCATAAAAAGGTGTTGAACTTAAACAAAAAGCAATAGCTAAAACAAAACTTCCTTTATTTACAGTTTGCATAAATCGAGCTTGAAAAACAGGAAAATACCCCATAATAACTTTTTTGAGATATAAAATGGTGATTCCCCAAAATGCTGTAAAAAAGACAGTTCCGACCACAATTCCTATTAAATAATTCGTATGATTCAGGAAATTTGAAAGAGAATTATTAGATGAAAAACTTTCAATAATTGTAGGATTTGGGCTTAATGTTAAATTACCAAAAAATTGAAAAATCGATGTTTGTTCACACCAAGCTAAAGCAAAACTTGTAAGAAAAAAATTACGAAATTTTTGTTGAACTTGTGGTCTATTCCAATCTTTTAATTCGACAAGATTTTCTCTTGTCATACCGTAAATAATACGAAAAAGAAGAAAAATACCTATAAAATAATTAAATGGTTCAAGTGTTAACCAAGGAATTAAAATTGAACGAATCCCAAAAATTACACAAGTTAAAAAGAAAAGTTGACCACAGATATATCCACTAATTGACACAATCCCAGCTGGAATTCCTTGAATTAATAGGCGTCGAATTGAAATAATGTGGGTTACAGAAATGGGTAAACTGAGAAAAAAACTATTTAAAAAACCTAAAAGCAATTTATCTTGATTTAAATTTGGTATTTCTAAAAAGTCGAAAAAAACGTTTGATGGAGTTTCTAAGAAAAAGCTCTCTTTTAAAATTGATTTTGTAATTTGAGGGACAATTATCGGTAATAAAGTAAAATCACGAATCCATTGAAAACTAATTATGTAAAGAAAACTATATTGCACTGTTTTCAAAAAGTAAAAAAAAGTTTCCAATAACCAATCCTTAATAGTGAGATTACTGCTGATACTATTCAGAATTTCTACATAATCTCGAACAGCTGATACAAAGGACATATTTTTTTATCTATATATAAATTTCAAACAAAGTTAACAAAATATAACGATTTATATTTTATTTTTTCTATTTTTTGACTAAACTTCGTTTTGTCACTATTTATTATTCTAAAAACCTTTTTTTTTAATATAAAAAAAGGTTTTTAAGCTTCTACAAAAACCCATTTTGTTAAAAAAACTATTTTTTTAATCTTTTAGTAGTATTTTGAGAGAGTTCACTTTTAAAATAGCTAAAAAAATCTATTAAAAATAATTTTATTTTTAATATCGCAAATTAAAAGATTGAACAGCATTTATGATTAAAAGTGTGAATAAGGCAATTAATAAAATAACAGCACCAATCACCGAAGCTCCAATATAATCATATTGCTCTAAAGATTGATAAATTAAAACTGAAGCAACTAAATCTTTTAATGGTAAATTAGAAGACATCATTACAATAGATCCAAACTCTCCTAATGCTCTGGAAAAACTTAAAGTAAAACCTGTCAAAATTGAGGGTAGTAAAGTTGGTAAAATTATTCGAAAAAAAATTTGAAAACGAGAAGCGCCGAGAGATCTTGCAGCTTCTTCAAGACTGACTTCCAGTTCTTGTAATACTGGTTGTAGTGTTCGAATGACAAAAGGAAAAGAAACAAAAATCATTGCTAATAAAACACCAAGTTCAGTAAAAACTATTTGAATATTAAACAATTTTAGCCAACTTCCAATCCATCCCTGTTCACCATAAATTGTGGCTAAAGTTAGACCTGCTACAGAAGTAGGTAAAGCAAAAGGAAGATCTACAGCTGCATCAAGATATTTTTTTCCGAAAAAATTATATCGGGTTAAAACCCATGTAATAATAAAACCAAAAAAACTATTTAGCAATGCTGCACAAAAAGCTAATTTTAACGTCAACCAATAAGCTGCAATTGCAATAGGATCTGTTGCTTTTTGAAAAATAATTTCCCAACTATTTTGAAAAATTAAAAGAAATAAGGCTGCTAGAGGTAATAGTAATAAAAAAACGATATAACTTCCTAAAACAAAACCTACCGCCCAAATAGAGTCAGGTAAAAATTTTGAAAGAAAATTCACTAAATTAGTGTGTTTTTTGTTATTCTCCTGTAGTTTCATTAAAGTTACTCCTAAGTCAATGTTTTTTAGTAAGTTGAACTACTGAGTAATGTATTTCTAGTCCCCAAATATGCTTTGGGGACTCAAAAAGGTGAAACGAATTTTAACTGTTTAACCTTTTTTTGTATGGAAATCTTACAAATTTGCTAGAGAAAAACCAGTAGAAAAAAGACTAGTTTATAGGTTTAAGTATTTTATTATTGTAATAAATCTTTTAATACTGTTTTAGCTTTAGCTAAAGCTTTTTTAGCTTCAACAGCAGCTTGTTGTTTCCATTGAGTTTTTCTCAAATTTTTTTTTGTTTTTGATGTTCGTTTTTTTGGAACAGCCATAATTTTCTCCTTTTTAATTGTCAATTTTTGCCTAAACACGTGTTGTATACCAAAAATTTTTTGCTAAACGACACAGACTTTTTAAATTTTTTATACTAATAGATTTATTATATTATAAACTAAACTTGTAGTAAAGAATTAAATTATTGAACCGAAAAAAATTTTTTCTAAAATAAAATTTTTTAAACTTTATCTTCCCACAAAAGACACTTTTTTTCAGAAAAAACTTAGATTTGTAAAAAGCCATAGCTGTGAAGCCCGTGACCCAATAAATTAACACCTAAATAACAAATCCAAATAATAAAAAAACCTGAACAAGCAATCCAAGCTGAGCTTAAGCCGTTCCAACCTCCAATAAGCCGTGTATGCAAATAAACGGCGAAAGTTAACCAGGTAATCAAGGCCCATGTTTCTTTAGGATCCCAACTCCAGTAGTTACCCCAAGTTTCATTTGCCCAAACAGCACCAGATAAAATTCCTAAAGTTAGACAACAAAAGCCAAAACTAATAGTTCTATAACTTAAACTATCTAAAGTGTCAATAAATTTTTTATTTTTTTCAGTTAAAGAAATGTCGTCAACAGATTTTTTTGGCAGAGACAAAGAGGTATTTTCTGATTTTAATAACCCCCCATTTGTATTTACGGAGAAAACCTGAAAAGAGGAATATTCGTTTTGATTAGATGTTTTTTTGTTTTTTAAAAAGAAAGATAAAATTAATAATGTTATGGCAAAAATGGAACCTAATAATAAAGAAGAATAACTTAACATCATTACTGTAACATGCATAAAGAGCCAATTAGATTGTAATGCAGGAACAAGTGGTTGACTTTGTTGAAGCTCGACAGGCAATACAAAACCAGTAAAAGCTAAAATAAATAAGGGAATTGGAGTAATCAGAATTTGCAAAAAATAGAAATTGATTTGAATTTCTAGAAAAATGGAAAAAGCAACTATACTCCAAATTAAAAACAGAAGGGATTCGTAGAGGTTGCTTAAAGGAAAATGACCTGAAGAAACCCACCTTAAAACCAATTCAAAAGTAATCAGAACTTCAGAAAAACATAATCCATAAAAGCTTGTCATTTTTAAAGTTTTATTTTTAAAGAATAAAAATTCTAACCAATAAAATAAAGTTGTTAAAAATAAAACCAAAAAAGAACTATTTAATAATGCTGTCTCAATTGTTGAAAAAGAAAAAATCATAAAAATCCGTAAAAAATCTTTTAGTAATTTGAACCAAAAGTTTTTCTTTTTTAGTCCTCATAACTTATTAAAAAAAGAACAACTTAATTCCTAAAAAATAATTTTTAAAAATAACTAAATTTGTTTTAACCTATTATAACCAATTTAAGACAGTTTTCAAAAATTATTTTGAATTTTTTTTTAGAAAACATATATAACAAAAGAAAACAGTTTGTTTGTAAAATAACTACTAAAGAATAACCTAAAAACTTTTAGGTGACAATTTTTTGTTTTTACAAGTGTTAAAAAATTTAAGTGTAACACTGGAGTTTTTTTATGAAATTAGCAGTTTATGGGAAAGGTGGAATTGGAAAATCTACTACTAGTTGCAATATTTCTATTGCATTAGCTAGACGTGGTAAAAAAGTTTTACAAATTGGCTGTGATCCAAAACATGATAGTACTTTTACTCTTACTGGTTTTTTAATCCCAACAATTATTGATACTCTTCAAACAAAAGATTATCATTATGAAGATATTTGGCCGGAAGATGTTATTTATCAAGGGTATGGAGGCGTTGATTGTGTTGAAGCAGGTGGTCCACCGGCTGGAGCAGGCTGTGGTGGGTATGTAGTAGGTGAAACTGTAAAATTACTTAAAGAGTTAAATGCTTTTTATGAATATGATGTTATATTATTTGATGTTTTAGGCGATGTTGTATGCGGGGGTTTTGCTGCACCATTGAATTATGCCGATTATTGTTTAATTGTTACGGATAATGGATTTGATGCTTTATTTGCAGCAAATAGAATTGTTGCTTCCGTGAGAGAGAAATCACGTACACACCCACTACGTTTAGCAGGTTTAATAGGAAATCGAACCGGAAAACGTGATTTAATTGATAAATATGTTCAAGTATGTCCTATGCCTGTTTTAGAGGTATTGCCTTTGATTGAAGATATTCGCGTTTCTCGAGTAAAAGGAAAAACACTTTTTGAATTGGCTGAATCGGAACCTTCTTTAACTTATATTTGTGATTATTATTTAAATATTGCAGATCAACTCTTATCTTGTCCTGAAGGCGTTGTTGCTATTGAATTAGCGGATCGCGAACTTTTTAGTTTACTTTCAGATTTTTACTTAAACGGAGCTAATAATCAAAATAGTTCAGTTGAAGAACTAGATTTCTTGATGGTTTAAATTTAAAACTAATTAAAAAAATTTTTGTTAGTTTCTTGCTGTTAGATTCCCAAACTTTACTAAACCACTTTGTGGAACTGTTTGGGAACACGATTCTTTTAAAAAAGAAATCGTTAGAAAAAATTAATAAAAATAAATGTTACGTTCTTTTTTTCAAAAGTTCAGACTCTATAAAAATATATTTAAAAAACTTCATGACAAAATCTCCGATTACAGAAAATTTAGTTTTTGAATGTGAAACAGGTAATTATCACACTTTTTGTCCAATCAGTTGCGTAGCTTGGCTTTATCAAAAAATTGAAGATAGCTTTTTTTTAGTAATAGGTACAAAAACTTGTGGCTACTTTCTTCAAAATGCTTTAGGGGTTATGATTTTTGCAGAGCCAAGATATGCCATGGCGGAATTAGAAGAAGGTGATATTTCAGCTCAATTAAATGATTATAAAGAATTAAAAAGATTATGCTTACAAATTAAACAAGATCGAAACCCAAGTGTTATAGTTTGGATAGGAACTTGTACAACAGAAATTATTAAAATGGATTTAGAAGGAATGGCACCTCGTTTGGAACTTGAAATAGGTATTCCAATTGTTGTTGCAAGGGCAAATGGATTAGACTATGCTTTTACACAAGGAGAAGATACTGTTCTTGCAGCAATTGCGCATAGATGTCCAGGTATCCAAAAAAATGATAATAAGGCAACTGACCAACAAGAATCAAAAGCTTCGACTTCTTCTTCTTTAGTTTTAAACATGCAGAAACTTTTCCAAATGACCCAAACAGATGAAAACAAAGTTTCTTCGTCATCTAGTGAAAAAAATGTTTCAAATAATTCCAATCAAGAAAATAACAATCTCTCATTAAAAAAGCAACATCCCCCATTAGTTCTTTTTGGATCATTACCAAATACAGTAGCTAATCAATTAACAATGGAATTAAAAAACCAAGGTATTGAAATTTCTGGGTGGTTGCCGTCTCAACGCTATATGGATTTACCTTCTTTAGGTGAAGGTGTTTATGTTTGTGGTGTTAATCCTTTTTTAAGCCGAACCGCTACAACCTTAATGCGTCGTAGAAAATGCAAATTAATTGGAGCTCCGTTTCCTATTGGTCCTGACGGAACGCGAGCATGGATTGAAAAAATTTGTTCAGTTTTTGGAATTCTACCCGAAGGTTTGGAAAAACGTGAAGAAAAAATATGGGCGGGTTTAGAAGATTATTTACAACTTGTTCGGGGTAAATCTGTCTTTTTTATGGGTGATAATTTATTAGAAATTTCTCTAGCCCGTTTTTTAATTCGTTGTGGAATGATTGTTTATGAAATCGGAATTCCTTATATGGATAAACGTTTTCAATCTGCTGAACTTTCTTTTTTAGAAGAAACTTGTCAAAAAATGAATATTCCTATGCCTCGAATTGTAGAAAAACCTGATAATTATAATCAAATCCAACGAATTCGTGAATTACAACCTGATTTAGCTATCACTGGAATGGCACATGCAAATCCGTTAGAAGCTCGTGGAATTAATACAAAGTGGTCTGTTGAATTTACTTTTGCTCAAATTCATGGTTTTACAAATTCTCGGGATATTTTAGAACTCGTTACTAGACCACTACGTCGAAATCAAGCACTTGAAAATCTTGGCTGGACACAATTAGTAAAAAACAGTTTAGCTTAAATTCAAATTTTTTCTTTTAAAAATACAAAAGTCAAAATGATTAGCAAATGCTCTGCTTAAAAAAATTAAACATTTGAAAACAATTTTTTCACTTTCACCGGGAATCGATATTTTTATACAGAAAAAAAAATTGAAAAATCCGCTAATTTTCAGTCAGTGTTTAATATTAGCAGAGCATTTTTAAAAAGTTTACAATTAACTGATTAAATAGTTTGAGGAACCCCAAAAACTTTATCCTTTTCAAAAAACTCGGGGGTTATTTTGTAGCAAAGAAATAATTAACCTTTTTTTTCTGTTCAATTTAATTCTTTTTCGTCATTGTTTTTTTCTAATGATTGTGCTTTGTTTTTCAAAACAAATCAAAAATTTGGGTTTAGCTTTTTTTGCTTTGTTTTGCTAAAAAGGTCTTTTAACTTGAACTAAAAATTTAATTTTGACCAAAACATTCAAATAAATGATCCATTAAAAAAATTTTTATGGTGTTGCAAGAAAAAAGATAGAAACCAAAGCACAATCAATTTTTTTATTAAGCTTGTTTAATAGTTGTCTTTCAAAATATGATTTTTAAACACAGATTTTTTTGACAAAACTGACAAAGTAAAAAAAAATTCTAGTTATTGAAACAAAAGAAGTTTTGATAGACAAGCTAAAAACTTTTTAATAAGCTAAGCCCATACTACGAGTTGTTTCAGCACCTAGATAAACACGAACACTTAAAAAATCTGTTGGACATGCAGATTCACATCTTTTGCAACCAACACAATCTTCAGTTCGAGGAGCAGAAGCGATTTGATTTGCTTTGCAGCCATCCCAAGGAACCATTTCAAGTACATCAGTTGGACAAGCACGTACACATTGAGTACACCCAATGCATGTATCATAAATTTTTACTGTATGTGACATAAAAAGAATTTTCGTTATTTATTACTTTTTAAAACTCTAGAATCAGTTAGGAGAAAAAGGCTTATTTTTCTTTAGAAAAAACGAAGTCTAGAATTGGTAAATAAAAAAGTTTGTGATTTGTTGCTTTTACTAAAGCACTAAACTAGAGTATTCTGCTGCTGATCAATATGCTTGTGAAATGATCACCACCAGTCTGCAATATTAGTATAAAAAGAATTTCCTAGATCTAGTATACCAAAAAAAAAAGCCAAAAACAATTTTTATCTCTTCTCCCCAGGTAGGACTTGAACCTACGACCAATCGGTTAACAGCCGACCGCTCTACCACTGAGCTACTGAGGATTTTTTTATTCTTGAAATTCTAAAAATATTATATCAGAAATATTTTTGCAGGTAAAGTTTTTTAACTTTTTAGTTATTTGATAGAATTTAATCTGAATTTCCCCAATTTCTTTTTCAATCTTAAATAAAAAAATTTTTTTGCTTTAAAGCTATTGCTCTAAAGCAAAAGAAAAAACAAATTGTGTTGAGCGCTAAAAATAAAAGCAATAAAAACAGAATCACTAAATTTATTCCATTCTAACTTTTTGTAAAAAAAGGACAAAATCGTATCTTTGAATTTTTTTCAAGAAACTTAAAATAGAATTTTATCCAAAAGTCTTTTTTTTCGAAAAAGTTTAAGTTCCTAGAAAAAATTCTTGAAATTTTTGAAACATTCCTTTTGATGGAGTTTTTAAATCAAGAAAATAATCTTGTTTTCCAATTAAACGTCGTGCGGCATTTTCAAAAGCGATACCAGAAAGAGTTAATTTTTTATTTAAAACTAAAGGTTCACCACGATTTGTTGAAACAATAACTTGTGTATCTTCTGGTATAGCTCCTAATAAAGGAATTCCTAACATTTCTTGAACATCTGGAACTGACATCATATCATTTCTTTGTATCATATCAGGTCGTACTCGATTTACTAAAAGTTTAACGTTGTAAATACCATTTGCTTCAAGTAAACCAGCAACACGATCTGCATCTCGAATTGCAGTGATTTCTGGTGTTGTTATAATAATAGATTCTTGAGCCGGAGCAATTGCATTTATAAATCCAATATCAATACCCGCAGGACAATCTATTAAAATATACTGGAACCCTAATTGTTTTACAGAATCTACAAGATTTTGCATGTTTTTGCGGGTTATAGTATATTTTTGTCGGTTTTTTGATATGCCTAATAAAGCTAAATTTTTCCATCGTTTATCTCGTATTAAAGCTTGATCTAATCGGCATTGTCCTTCAAGAATATCCATAGCTGTATATAAAACTCGGTTTTCTAAACCAAGTAAGAGATCAAGATTTCTTAATCCAATATCAGCATCAATCAAAGCTACACGATAGCCGAGTCTTGCTATAGACATTCCTAAATTGGCGGTAGTAGTAGTTTTTCCTACACCACCTTTTCCAGAAGTGACTACAATAACGCGGCTTTCTGTTTCCGGTTGTTTTAATTTATTTAAATTTGTTTCCATAAATTTTAGGAAGAAATTTCTAATTTTTTGATATCGTTGATTTTAATCAAACCTATTTCTGAATCAAATTCGTGAAAAAAAACAATAAATGTATTTATTTTTATAAAAATCAAATATTTTTGTAGTAAAAATACAAAGTTTGTTGTTATTATTATACTATTCTCCAACTTGGTGTGCTACAAAAAACGTTAATATAAAAAAATTTTTTTCGAGCAATGAGTTTTTTTCAATAACTCCAAAAATATCTCTTTTAAAAAATAAAGTTTTACTGTTTCTCTAAAACAGAGTTACACTTTTAATGTTTTACTTATATTTACTTTTCGGGCAAGGAGGGATTCGAACCCCCGACACCGTGGTTCGTAGCCACGTGCTCTAGTCCACTGAGCTACAAGCCCTTTCAATTCTTATGAGTATTTTAGTTTAATTTGTGGAAA